>Ga0265298_10007332_pt1 | contig 13422 bp, 13 predicted proteins | sample AusTroGonzalo_MG_3_FD_193486 | JGI IMG/M metagenome (GOLD analysis project Ga0265298, IMG submission 193486) | Bovine rumen microbial communities from tropical cattle in Woodstock, Queensland, Australia - Gonzalo_01 | ecosystem: Host-associated > Mammals > Digestive system > Stomach > Rumen ...
CATTTTTATGCTTTGCGGCCTGCAGGGTGCCGGTAAAACCACCATGTGCGGAAAGCTGGCCGGCTGGCTGACAAAACAGGGAAAAAGGCCGATGCTTGCCGCGTGTGATATCTATCGTCCCGCAGCCATCAAACAGCTGCAGGTTGTCGGCCAGCAGGTGAATGTCCCGGTTTTCGAAAAAGGCACGCAGGACCCTGTGAAAACTGCCAGGGAAGCAATCGAATACGCCAGGTATTACCAGCGTGACGTCCTGATTATCGATACGGCAGGCCGGCTGCATATCGATGAGGAACTGATGGATGAACTTCTCCGGATTAAGGAAGCGGTCAAACCGCAGGAAATTCTCCTGACAGTGGACGCCATGACCGGCCAGGATGCGGTTAACGTCGCCAAAGCGTTCGATGAGAAGCTTGATGTGACTGGTATTATCCTCACGAAACTGGATGGTGATACCCGTGGCGGTGCCGCGCTGTCCATCAAGGCCGTCACCGGCAAGCCCATCAAATTCAGCGGTACAGGCGAAAAGCTGTCGGATATCGAGCCATTCCATCCGGACCGGATGGCAAGCCGTATCCTCGGCATGGGCGATGTTCTGACACTCATTGACAAAGCTTCTGAAGCTTTTGATGAGCAGGATGCCGAAAAATTTGCCCGTAAGGGCATGAGCAATAAGCTCACCCTGGAAGATTTCCTCGAGCAGATGCAAAGCATGAAAAAAATGGGCGGCCTGCGAAGCATGATCAATATGCTTCCCGGTGTGAGCGGTAAAGATATTGATGTGGATGACAACGCAATGAAAAAACCGGAAGCAATCATCCGCTCCATGACAAAAAAAGAACGCAGGGATCCGTCCATTCTGAACGCCAGCCGCCGGAAAAGGATCGCTGCGGGGTCCGGTACCACGGTACAGGATGTGAACACGCTGATTCGTCAGTTTGAGCAGGCCCAGCAAATGATGAAACAAATGATGGGCGGCCGCGGGAAAAAGGGTCTCCGTAATCTTCGCTTCCCCGGTATGTAACAGTTTGGACTCATATACCTGCTATATGATTTCCATATATTTATTATTTCACTTTTTGAGGAGGAAAATCAAATGTCCGTTAAAATTCGCCTGAAGAGAATGGGAATGAAGAAAAAGCCCTTTTATCGTGTGGTTGTTGCAGATATCCGCAGCCCCCGCGACGGCCGCTTTATCGAGGAGATCGGTTATTATGATCCCATGACCAAACCTGCTGAAATCAAAGTTGACAACGAGCGCGCCAAATACTGGCTCGGTGTTGGCGCCCAGCCTACCGATACCGTTCGTATTCTGCTGAAGAAGTCCGGCGCGATCGAAGAAAAGTGATTCCGGATACAGAAAGGATGTACCCATGCAAGAACTATTAACCTTTGTGGCACAGTCTCTGGTGGAGCATCCCGAACAAGTCAGCGTAACCGAAACGGAAGGACCGGAAGCTGTCATTCTGGAGCTCCATGTGGCTGAAGATGATATGGGTAAGGTCATCGGCAAGCAGGGACGTATCGCCAAAGCGATCCGTGCCGTCATTAAAGCTGCCACTCAAAAAAACAGCAAACCTGTTTTTGTTGAAATCCAATAAATTCACAGCCATATTCCGGCGGGATCCGATCCTCGGATCCCGCTGTGCTTTGCCGAAGGAGTCTGCTTTATGACTGAATATCTCCTGATCGCCAGTGTCCTCAAGCCTCAGGGTGTCCGGGGAGAATGCAAGCTTCGTTCATATGCCGCTGATATTGATATGTTTCTTCAGTGGAAAACATTGTACAGGAAACAGGGCGATTCCTATATCCCCGTTTCTGTCAGGACTGCCCGTATTCATGACGGGTTTGTTTATGCCCACCTGGACGGTTCCCTGTCTGCTGATGATGCTGAGCGTTTTCGCGGCACCGACCTGTATGTGGACCGTGCTCATGCCGCGCCTGCTGAAGATAACGCGGTCCTGATTGCGGACCTGATCGGATGCGAAGCAAAAGACGAAAACGGGCACATATTCGGTATCCTGACAGATGTACTGCAGTATGGCTCAGTGGATACCTGGGTATTTAAAACTTCTTCCGGGACACTGATGGCCCCGGCTCTTAAAGATGTCTTCCCTGAAGTGGATCCGGAAAGCAGGTCCATTCTGGTCAGGCCGGACAGGCTCGAGGAGGTTGCCGTATATTCATGAGAGAACCGTTTCGGATTAATATTCTGACCATTTTCCCCGGGATGTTTGACAGTTTCTTTTCAGCCAGCATTCTCGGCCGCGCCTGTGAACAGGGGCTTCTTGATATCAGGCTGACGGATATCCGTCCGTTCTCCGCCAGTAAACACCGCAACACGGATGATTATCCTTTCGGCGGCGGTGCCGGCATGGTGATGATGGCTCAGCCGATTATTTCTGCTATGCGTGCCGTTTCAGCTGATTATCCTTCGGCCCGCAGGATTTACCTCGGTCCCCGCGGCCGCAGGCTGACAACCGATCTTGCCCGTGAACTATCAAAAGAAAAGGAACTTATTCTGCTTTGCGGTCATTATGAAGGTGTCGATCAGCGTGCACTGGATACCTGTATTGACGAAGAAATATCAATCGGTGACTATATCCTAACCGGCGGTGAACCCGCCGCTATGGTTCTTACTGACTGCGTGGCCCGGTTTATTCCGGGTGTGCTCGGCAGTGCAGAAAGTCCGGAAGATGAGTCTTTTTCGGACGGTTTGCTTGAATACCCGCAGTATACGCGTCCCCGGAATCTGGACGGTCTGACTGTTCCGGATGTATTGCTGAACGGTGATCATGCCAGAATCAGGGCATGGCGCCGGCGTGAAAGCCTGGCTGCGACGCTTCGTTATCGTCCTGATCTTCTGAAGGACGCGCCTTTGGACGATCATGACCTGAAAATACTGTGTGAACTCAGGAAGGAGATGAACATTCCATGTTTCTCAGAAAACTGACAGTCATCCTGGTACCGCTGGGGATGCTCCTCCTGCTCTGTATCCTGATACCGCTCTTCTCCTCCATGGATGCTTTTTTCGGTTCTTTGCTTCTCGGCATCATGATCGGCGTCCTGCTGGCACTCCTTCTTCCCCTCTCAGGCGCGACTCGCCTGCGTGAACCTTTTGCCTGGATGCTGATTATACCCGCCGCGGTGATTCTCCTGATTCTGCTGTATCAGTTCCTGGTTTCACAGAATATCGGAAACAGCGTTCCGGTCCTGCGGCTTCTGGCCACCCGTAATACACGTGTTATTACTGCCGAAGCCGCCTTCGCCGCTTATATGCTGACTTTTTCAATCCGCACAGGAAGGGGAATCTGACCCTTCCTTTTCTTATGTTTTTATTGTATGATAGATGCATGATCACAGTAAGCGTTCCGGAGGGTATAACAAATGCAGACAATTATGATAGACGGCTCCAGATATACTTCTGCCCGTGACCTTCACCAGGCAGTCAAAATGCTGCTTTCACTGCCGGATTACTACGGCATGAACGCTGACGCGCTGAATGACTGCCTGTCTGAAAAAATCACGCCTGTCAATCTCTGGATTCTTGATTCCGGAAAAGGAGAAGTCGCCGACAGTCTTCGCCTGATCAGTACTGTTTTCGCTGACAACGGCGGTATTGTAAAGGAGCTGTGATTCCATGATGAAGCTGCATCTTCTCGGTGTTAACGGACCTTTCCCTGAAAGCCGTGGTGCGACTTCCGGCTATTTACTGGAAGCAGGTAGCAGCCTTCTTCAGCTGGATCTGGGTTCCGGTACTCTTGCCTCCCTGACTGCCCTGACCGCACCCGAATCCCTGACAGCTGTTCTGATCTCCCACTGGCACTATGATCATACGGCTGACCTGCCTGTACTGATGTACAGGCTGCAGGCACTTGACCGCGTTCTTCCCGTTTTCGGCCCTGCAGATCCTTCTTCACCGGTCTTTCAGCTGGTTTCAGCTGACCGGGTTTTCTCCTTTACTGCCGTAAAAGCCGGCGACAGGATTGATCTCAACGGTGTCCGGATCCAAGTTGCTGCGGCGCGTCATCCGGTTCCTGCTGTAGGATACCGTATTTCATATGAAGATAAAGCCTTTGGCTATACCGGGGACACGAATACCCTGCCTTCCCTTGCTGATGATTATAACCGTTGCGATCTGCTGCTTGCTGACGGCCTGTTTCCTTCTGATCTCTGGTCTGAGGAAAAACCCCATCTCTCCGCTGAGCTTGCTGCCCGTTTGGCCGCTGATGCGCATGCCGGGCAGCTGATCATTACGCACCTGAACCCGTTCTTTCCCGTACGCACGCTTCTTGATGAAGCGCGGAGGTATTATCCATCTGTCCGGCTTGCGGAAGCTGGTACAGTCTTTGCCTTATGACGCAGAAGCAGCGTGGCTGGCTTATCCTTCCCGCTTCGTTTGCGCTTGTCGGAGGAGTCTTCCTTGGCAGAGGCGTATCCGGGCTTCTGCTCCCTCTGTCCGCCTGTGTTTCGGCCTATCTGGCAGTCCTCTTCCTCAAAGGGCGGGGACGATTTGCAGCATGTGTCGTTTTTTCCTTTATGCTCGGCGCTGTTTCCGGCTGCATTGCCTTTCATCCCTCCCTTCCTCCGGAGGATACATACAGTATCCGCGGAATCATTTCTGATGAAGTCTCTGTCGGTTCTTTCGGCCAGCACCGCATCGTCCTTTCCGATGTCAGTCTGAATGATCGTCCATACAGCGGAGGAGCTTACTGGACATTCTATTCAGACGATCAGTTAACGGAACTGGTGCCCGGTAAAGCTGTATATTTCCAGGCATCCCTTTATCATCCCCGAGGCGCTGACAATCCTTACGATTATAATTTCCGTGAATCACTGCTCCAGCGGGGTATTCTCATCGGACTGTACGGCAGGGACAACCTGATCATCGCTGATCCCGGCTTTTTCTCCCTTTCAGGATGGCTGGCATCCCTGCGGCATCAGCTTTCTTCTTCCTTGCTGCAGTCGCTTGGAGATGAAACCGGTGCCTATGCTTCAGCCCTGCTTCTGGGAATGCGTTCACTCATTCCTTCTGAAGACCGTCAGGCCTTTTCCAGGCTGGGCATTGCCCATATTCTTTCCGTCAGCGGTTTTCATGTGGGGATTCTGATCGGATTCCTGGCTGTCCTTTTTCGCTTGCTTCGTCTGCGTCCATGGACGCGTATCATCCTCTATGCGTTTCTGTTGATTCTGTATGCCGGTCTTTGCGGTATGAACCAGCCTGTAATCAGAGCTTCCCTTCTGCTTTTGGTCAGTCTTGCCGGACGGGCCCTGAACCGTCCCAGGTCCGGCCTGCACATGCTTTCGGCAGTTCTTTTCTGCATGACCCTGCTTTCCCCGGTTCAGGTCACTTCAGCTTCTTTTCTGCTTACTTTCGGAGCCGTATTTGGACTGTTCTTCCTTCAGCCTGCAGCGGAAAAAATACGGTCATCGCGGATTCGTCCTGCTTTTTTGCGCAGGATTCTTGAAAGCCTGGTCCTCCTGTTTGGGATTCAGCTGGGTATACTGTTCCCCGAGCTCCTGTTTTTCCAGCGTCTTCCACTGATGGCTTTTATGATCAGCATCCCTTCAACTTTCATCTTTTCTGTCCTGATTGTCCTGCTATGGTTTTTCATGGCACTTCTTCCGTTTCCGGGAATAGCTGCGCTGCTGGCCGGCCCGCTTCGTTTTCTGACAGGCGGTCTGCTGTCCGGCATACGATTTCTCGGTTCACTGCCCGGATTATCTCTGTGGATCCATACGCCGACTTTTTTCACTGCATGCGGGATCCTTTTGCTGTTTGCCGCTTTCTGCTTTTATTTCCGTTTTCGCCGGATTGTCCGTGCGGCTATGCTGTTAGCGGGGAGCCTGTCGATTGTTCTTTCATTGTTGCCTGTATCTCACTCCTCCACTGAATATATTCAATTCAGCGCGGGAAACGCGGATGCTGCTGTCCTTTGGGATCATGATCAGGTTTATGTCATTGATGCCGGTGAGGCTGACGGTACGCTCAGCAATTATCTCCGAACCTGTCGGCTGACGCCCGAAGCTGTCATTCTGACACATCTGCATACGGATCATGCCGGCGGCCTTCGCTCCCTGATAGATGACGATATTCCGATCAAAAAACTGTTCCTGCCTTATGGAGCGGAAACGCTGGATATCCATCCGGATTTTATCTGCCTGCTCAGTCAGCTTCGTGAAACCGGCACGGAGATCAGTTACCTGTCCCGCGGTGATGTCCTTCCCCTGCCTTCCGGCAGTCTGACCGTCCTTTGGCCTGAAAAAGGCAAAGTACGTCCCGGGCAGGATGCTAATCAGTACTCCCTCGTTTCCAGAATTTCATTGAAAGGGAGCGTCCTGCTGCAGACAGGCGATATACTTGGCACCCATGAAACGTACAGTGCAGTGCCTGCGGATCTCCTCAAGGCCTCCCATCATGGTTCGCGTTCTTCTACGCTTCCGGGATATCTGTCGGTTGTATCGCCGCAGGCTATTCTTCTCAGCTGCCGGCAGCAAACCCGACTGGAATCCTATCGGGAACGCTGTGGGGATACCCCTGTTTTCGGTACGGCTGAATCAGGTGCCGTAACCGTATTTTTTGATGAAGGTTCCTTTACTGTCGTACCTTTTTTGAATCCGGAACAATCAGAAAGGAAATAACCCATGGATCGTAAGGATTTCTTCCGTTCTCTCTCGCAGCATTCTCTGCCGTCAGTGCTGCTTTTTGAGGGTGAAGAGGAGTATATGAAGCAGGATGCGCTCGCAGCCCTCAGGCGTTCAATCCTTCAGGACGGTCTGGAACAGATGAATGAAACAATGCTTGAAGACCCTTCAGCCGACCAGCTCATTGCTGCGGCGGAAACCCTGCCGTTCATGGCAGACAGGCGCCTCCTGATTATCCGCGATTATCCGGCGCTGATGGGGCGTGCGGAAGCGGATGACAGGATTGTTTCCTATCTTCCATCTGTTCCGGAATCCACTCTCTTACTGTTTTACTGCACCGGTAAACCGGATGGCCGGAAAAAAATCTACGGTGCAGTAAAAAAAATGGGAGGAATCGTGGTTTTTGCTCCCTTACGCGGTATTGAACTGACACATTTTGTCACGGATGCTTTCCGTCGGTATGAGAAAGAATGCGACGAACGAACCGCTGAATATCTGATCTTTACTGTCGGGTCCGATGCCGGACTTTTACAGTCTGAAATTGATAAGATCGCCGCGTTTGCTTCAGGCAGGAAAGAAATTACAGCTTCCGATGTGGCTTTGCTGGCCACGCCTTCCACTGAATGTACAATATTCCAGATGGTGGATGCCGTTGTAGCCGGCCAGAACAGTAAAGCATTAAAACTGCTGCGTAACCAGCTCCTGTCCGGAACTGACAGGATGGCGATCCTTTCCATGCTGCTTCGCCAGTACCGTATGCTTCAGCATATCAAAATCATGCAGTACGAAAAAAAAGGCAGTGATTTTATCCGTTCTTCCCTGGGAGTACCTTCCTTTGCATTGGAACAATACATGCGCCAGGCTTCCTTATATACCGGCGGCCAGGTTAAAAAGGCTGTTTCTGCCTGTTTTGATACCGAATATGCTGTCAAATCAGGCCGGATCCCTCAGGATGGGGCTGTTGAGACGCTGATCCTGAAGCTTCTGACCCTTCGCAGCAAGGACTGATTCCTTGATTTGTAACGGTTCAGTACGGAAAAAGATTGAAATCATTATGATAATATGGTAAATTAAATATCATAAACAGAGCTTGTATACAGGAGGCGCCATTCATGAAGAAAATCATCGGACTGATTCTGATCCTCTGTCTGCTGTTCTCATTTACAGCAGATGCTTTTGCGGCCGGAAAACCTAAGATCACCAAACAGCCGGTTAACGGTATTGTAAAAAAGGGAAAAGTCTCTTTCCAGGTAAAAGTAACCGGTTCCGTTGACTCTATTTCATGGTATCTGGTCAATCCTGACACCGGCGAAGCGATTACTGCCAAAAGAATGAAAAAGGAAAAGACTGTTCCCAAACTTGTGATTTCCGGCGAAAACAGCCGAAAGCTTTCTCTTTCCAAGGTTCCTGAAGGGATGCACGGCTGGTCCGTTTACTGCCATATCTCCGGAAATGGTTACAAACTCGATTCCGATACCGTCCTGATCCTGATTGACGGTATGGAAGCACCTGAAGCCAATAATCAGGCTCCCGCTGAAGATACCCCGCCTGCCGATGAGAATCCCCCGGCTGAAGATAATCCCCCGGCTGAAGAAAGCCTGCCTGCTGAAGATACTACCCCGGCTGAAGAAAGCCAGCCTGCTGAAGATATTACCCCGGCTGAAGAAAACCAGCCAGCAGCAGATGTTCCCCCGGCCGACAGCGAAGCCGAGCCTGAAAGTAAAACCTTTAAGGTTTCTTCCTCAGCCAGAGTCCTGTATCGTCTTGACATTTCCGGTAAAACAGCGGATGATAAACCCGCTTCTTCGCTTGAATTCGATGGTCCCGGTTCCTTTATCGTCAGGTCTGATGATCCGATCAGCAGCTGGTCCGTCAACGGCATTCGATTCGAGCCGGCAGCCCCTGTTTATGAATTCAAGGTGACAAACGTTACGAAAAAACTCTCCCTGGATTTTGACATTCAGCATAAGTCCGCATCTTCCGCTGTTGTTGATGAGAGTAAGATGTGCAAAGTGTCCTGTGAAGGCTGTACTTTCACCTGTATTACCAGGCAGCTCTATTCCGTCAACGAAGGTGAAGTGCCTTCCGGTTCCATGATTACGATTATCGCAGGGGATTCTTCCCTGACGAAAAACGGTTATACCATTAACGGCGGTAATCCCGATTACCTGAATCTCTCCACCTTCAGTTTTACCGTCGAGGAAGATGTGACGATCGTGTTGAAATAAAAACTTTCCCGATATTTTAAGAGGACGCCTGAATCAATGAATCAGGCGTCCTTCTTTTACTGTTGTTTCGTCTTTATTTTCCAAGCAGGCCGCCAAAAAGGTTGCCGAGAGCCCCGCCTATTCCGTCAGCACCGGTATCAATTCCGCCGCCGACAGTGTCCAGTAATTTCAGGGCAGTGTCACTATATTCTCCTTTCAGGACTTTCAGTGAAATCCTTTTCAGGTCTCCTGAAGCGCTGCGGTAGGCTTCTATCATTTTCTTTTCAGTGGCAGTCACTTTTATTGTGGAATTGGCGCTGGCCGGAACCGCTGGTTTCTTTGCGGCCGTTGTTTTCTTCGCGGTTGCCGGTTTTTTTGCGGCAGTTGTTTTCTTCGCAGTTGCCGGTTTCTTCACTGCAGCGGTTTGGGCAGCTGTTGTTGTCTTTCTGGCTGAGGCAGCCGTTTTCACGGCTGTATTTGCCTTTTTTGCCGCGGATACAGTTTTTTTCACCGCAGCTGTCTTTTTAACGGTTGACGTAGCTTTCTTGGCATCTGCAGTCTTTTGCACTGCAGATACTGTTTTTGCAGCCGTTGCAGCCTTTTTAGCTGTAGCGGCGGTTTTCTTGACTGCAACAGTCGTCTTTTTCGCTGCGGCAGTTGTTTTCTTCGCAGCAGTAACGGGTTTTTTGGCAGCAGGCATATCTGTGACCTCCTTAATATGATTCTTTTGATTGATATTATTTTACTCATTTAGGACCGGTTCTTCAAGTCCCGGCTGAGGAGTTTGCAAATGAAATCTTGTCATTCCATCGGGCTGAGGATATAATACAGAAAAAAGCAGGCTCCGGCGACTATGCCGTCCGTCAGGAGGTTTTTTCCATGGATATTCAAAAAATCATTTCTGATCTCGTTTCCAAACTGACCGATAACAAGGAACTGATTGCCAAGTTTACCGCTGATCCTCTGGCCGCTGTCAAGGATCTGCTTGGTATTGATCTGAATCCCAGCCAGCTCGCTGAAGTTGTCAAAGGCGTAACATCCCGGATTGATGATCTCTCCGGTGATGCTGCAAAAGAAGCCGGCGGCCTCCTTGATAAGGTCAAAGGCCTTTTCGGCGGGAAATAATCTTTCGCTGTAAACAGTGAAGGGCGCGGTTCTTTTCAGATGAACCGCGCCCTTTATTATTTTTATTTCTTTTTCTTTCTGGTGGACTTCTCCGCTGTATCCTCTGCCTTGGCTTCAGCCTTCCTGGCAGATGCATTCAACGGTGTCAGATGCCAGATGCTGTCATTGTATTCCCTGATGGTTCTGTCGGATGAGAAAACACCGGACATTGCCGTATTGATGACAGCCATCCTGAGCCACTTGTCACGGTTTGCATAATCATTGTTGAGCCTTCTCTGTGCCATACTGTAGGATCCGTAGTCCTTCAGGACAAAGTAACTGTCACCCATCGAACCCCAGCTGCCCAGAAGCAGGCTGTGATACAGATCCTGAAGCGCAGCGGGATTATCAGGCATCAGCGTTCCGTCTATCATCTGGGTCATCGCCTGGCGGATTTCCTGATTCGTTTCAAAGATGCTCATCGGATTGTAGTTATGTTCACGATACATATCCCGAACCGTGTCAGACCGCATGCCGAAGATGTAGATATTATCCATCCCGACCTGCTCACTGATTTCAACATTCGCGCCGTCCATTGTCCCGATGGTGACAGCGCCGTTCATCATGAACTTCATGTTGCCGGTTCCGCTGGCTTCCTTGCTGGCTGTAGACAGCTGTTCTGATACTTCAGCAGCAGGTATTAATACTTCCGCGCTGCTGACATCATAGTTTTCAAGGAAAACAACCTGCAGCATTTTGCGTGCCCTGGGATGTTTTTCTATCAAATCACTGAGCGCGCAGATCATACGAATGATCTGCTTGGCCCTGTAATAACCGGGACTGGCTTTTGCGCCGAAGATAAACACCCGCGGTTCCATCGTGAAGTTGTCATCATTCACAATCCTGTTGTACAGGACCAGGATATGCAAAGCATTCAGCATCTGCCGCTTATACTCATGCAACCGTTTGGCCTGTACGTCAAAGATGAAGGAAGGATCCACAGCCGCGCCTTGCCGGTCCGCAAGCATTCTGGCAAGCCGTTCCTTGTTATGATGCTTGATTTTGGCAAACTGTTCGCGGAAAGCGGCATCATCCGCAAACGGACGAAGCTCGCTCAGACGTTCCGGATCCTTGATCCATTCAGTTCCGATGGACTGGCAGATCAGGTCAGTCAGCTCCGGATTGCAGCTCATCAGCCAGCGGCGGTGCGTAATACCGTTGGTAATGGCCGAGAATTTCTCGGGCATGACCAGGTTATAATCATGGAAGGTTTCTGCTTTCAGGATTTCGCCGTGGAGTTTACTGACGCCGTTGACGGAATAACTCATCGCAACGCACATATTTGCCATATGTACATTGTCATAGCTGACAATCGCCATTCTGGCAATACGATCCCAGTCTCCCGGGAAGTAATTCCACAGCCGCTCGCAAAGCCTGCGGTTCATTTCGCAGATGATCTGGTAGCAGCGGGGCAGCAGCTGCTGGACCATGTTCACCGGCCATTTTTCAAGTGCTTCAGCCATGATGGTATGGTTGGTGTAGGCGATGGTTTTCTGGGTAATAGCAGCCGCCTCATCCCATCCGAGCCCTTCTTCATCGATCAGCAGCCTCATCAGCTCGGGAATCGCCATACCGGGATGTGTGTCATTGATATGGATCACAACATGGTCCGGCAGCTTGTTCATATCATTGCCAAAGCGTTTCTTGTAATCCTTCAGGATATACTGAAGGGAAGCGCTGGTAAAGAAGTAATGCTGTTTCAGGCGAAGCATCTTGCCTTCATAGTGGCGGTCTTCCGGATAAAGAACCTTGCTGATAGCTTCAGCCAGTTCGATTTCTTCTGAAGCCTGCACATAACGGCCTTCGCCAAAACTGGTCAGGTCCAGTTTCTTCGGGCTGCGGGCAGACCACATCCTCAGCGGATTCACAATCGTGGCGTCATAACCGACTACAGGCATATCATAGGGAACTGCTTCAACCGTATAGTAGTCACGGGTCACAAATTTCTGTTGTCCGTTGATTTCGATTTCATCTACATGTCCGCCGAAATGAACCTCACATGCGTCTTCCATTATGGCCGTTTCCCAGACATTGCCGTTTTCCAGCCAGCTGTCCGGCATCTCAACCTGTTGTCCGTCCACAATTTTCTGGCGGAATAAGCCGTATTCATATCGGATCGTGCAGCCCATGGCCGGCAGGTCCAGACAGCTGAGGCTGTCCAGGAAGCATGCAGCCAGCCTGCCCAGGCCGCCGTTGCCGAGGCCGGGTTCCGGTTCTTCCTTCAGGATATCCTTGATATCGATCCCCAGTTCGTTCAGTGCCTGAGTATATTCCTTGGTTGAAAGCAGGTTCAGCATGTTGCAGTACATGCTTCTGCCCATCAGGAATTCAACGCTCAGGTAATACAGGCTCCTTCCCTTTTGTTTTTTCCACGCATCACGGCTGGCGATCATTTTCTGCATAATCTGATCGCGGACCGTGGAAGCCACAGCACGATAAATCTGGTGCGTCGAAGCTTCTTCGATGGTTAGCCCGTTATACCGCTGAACTTTGCCGACAATCGTGTTTTTGATTGATTCTTTGTCAAACTTTGTAGCAGGCATAATGTCCCTCCTGTGCCATACTGTCTGTATTTGTTTACAGACAATCTATTATAGCATTCTTCCCTGTCTGTCACAAGGCAACAGACAGGTCGATTTCCGACCATCTAAGCCATGTCAAAGTATTTCAGGGCTTCGTGACAGTCATACCTGATCTGTTCTTTCAGCTGTTCTGCGGAATCAAATTTCTTTTCCTCACGCAGCATCTGCATCAGGGAAGCCCGTACTTTCTGCCCGTACAATTCAGGAGTTCCGAAAAGGGCATGCACTTCAACGGTCACCTTCCCTGAAGGCATTGTCGGCTGATTTCCGATATTAACCACCGCGGGAAGAATTTCTGTCCCGGTCTCAAGCAGGCATGTATACACACCGTAATGCGGCAGTGCTTTCCTGTGCCATGGCTCAATATTTGCTGTCGGAAAGCCAAGCTCATGCCCCTTGTGTTTTCCCTGGGATACGGTACCTGTCAGAGTATAGCTGTAACCAAGCAGTTCAGCGGTGCATTCCATATTCCCTTCCCTGAGTTTCTGCCTGGCCAGGCTGCTGGAAATGACGGTCCCGTTATCCATCCTGACAGGTGGAACAATAATCACATCGTAGCCATGCAATTGTCCGTCAGCACGCAGCATGTCTGCATCTCCGCTCCCGTTGCGGCCGAAGGTGTAGTTCCATCCTGCCACCACTGCCCGCAGCTTCATGGATTTACGCAGCCTCTCCAGGAAATCAGCCGGTTCCATCGCGGCCATTGTCCGGTCAAAATTCATCAGTTCCATTTCATCCACTCCGAGTCCGGCCATAAGCATAGCTTTCTCAGGTATGGTGGAAAGCTGGTCCGGCGAAGATCCGGGGCGTATCACATCGAGTGGATG
>Ga0265298_10007333_pt1 | contig 13421 bp, 10 predicted proteins | sample AusTroGonzalo_MG_3_FD_193486 | JGI IMG/M metagenome (GOLD analysis project Ga0265298, IMG submission 193486) | Bovine rumen microbial communities from tropical cattle in Woodstock, Queensland, Australia - Gonzalo_01 | ecosystem: Host-associated > Mammals > Digestive system > Stomach > Rumen ...
TAGGCCCACCCAGGAAAGCTATTCGCTTTGCGCCACCATCAATAAGGGTCTTTGTTGCCTGATAAGCCGAATCGGCATCATTGATTACTACCGAAGAGATATCAATATCAGCATCGCGATCGAACAGCACTACAGGGATATGAACTTTCTTTAATCGCTGTATATGGGAAAAATCGTTTGTCTCTTGTGAAGGACAGATGATAATACCTTCTACATGCATATTAATAAGCAGCTCAAGACAGTTCTTCTCGTTTTCGTATTTATCGTCAGAGTCAGTTATTATGCACATATATCCTTCTTTTCGCGCCTCGGCCTCAATACGTTTAACAATATGGGCAAAGTGATTGAACGAAATATCTGGAACTATTACTCCAATGGTACGTGTAGTGTCATAACGAAGGCTAACAGCAAAAGGATTTGGGCGATATCCCTTTTCCTTTGCCAGAGCAAGAACCTGCTGACGCAGTTCTGAACTCACTCCCTCAAGACCTCGTAATGCACGAGATACAGTTGAAACATTTACTCCAAGTAGGTTGGCAATCTCACGCTGTGATACTCTTTTCATCTCTGTATATAAATCTAGTTATTATATGTGCTACAAAATTACGAAATTCCACTCAAATAATGAACGCAACAATAATGAAAATGTTGCGCAACGCATTGCGTATAATGCCATAGATATTACCACCGACTTTCACAAGCCGATGGTATTATCTAACTAATTAATTTAATGAAGTGAAACAAGTTATCCTCATTGGACTAACATTAAATATATGCTACTATATAATGTATTGTGTTGCATTGGTTACGCAAATTAAAACATTATTCTTCAAAGTTGTACACGCAACAAACAAAAAATATACCGCAACGCGTTGCGGTATATTTTCATTATTTTGTGTAAAAAAATTCCTATCCTACCTTCAGACACATCATAGTAAGGTCATCATTTGGATCGGCTCCGGCACGATGCTCTTCTACCTGACGCTTAAGCTTTTCTACCACCTGCATTGCGTTTGCAAATTTCGTTTCACGCAGAACATCAAGCATGTGTTCATCTCCAAATCGCTCTAACTGAGGATTCTCCGCCTCATTCAAGCCATCGGTGTAGATAAAGAGTGGTTTACCCTTGATGCTCTCGATAAATTCTCCCTCGTACTCAAGTCCCTGCCACAATCCGATAGGTGCATTAGGAATCATCTGGAGGAAGTTTCCGCCATCGGCATCACCACCAAGTACTGGAGGATTATGACCTGCATTACAGAAGTCGAGACGTCCTGTAGTAAGGTCTACCAAGCCAATAAACATGGTAATAAACATACCATTCTCGTTATTCTCGGTAAGCTCGTCGTTAATACGGTTACAAATCTCAGCAGGTGTATAGTGATGCTTTGCCATGGCACGGAACAAGCGGATTACCTGAGCCATGAAGAGCGAAGCAGGAACACCCTTACCCGACACGTCGCCGATAGCAAAGTACAGGTGATTCTTCTCCATAAAGTAATCGTAGAGGTCACCACCTACCTCCTTTGCAGGAGTCATCGATGCAAAGAGATCAAGGCCCTCGCTCTCAAGATTTCCGGCAGGAATCATTGACATCTGGATGTCGCGAGCAATACGGAGCTCACTCTCGATACGCTCTCGAGCTGTGGTAGCCTCCTCAAGCTGGCCGTAGGCCGACTGCAATAGTTTCAGAGCTCGACGATTGTGAACAACGTAGAATCCGAAGAATCCAACCAGCAACAGGACACCGATAACAAGGCCGATAAGGCGCTGACGGGCTATCTCATGCTCACGCTTCTCAACCTCCCACTGACTGCGAGCCAGTTCTTCTTCCTTCTTATTGGTTTCATAGATGGTTGCCATCTCGGCTGTATCATCGCGTTTAGACCATACAAGGGCAGAATCATAAGCTGCACATATCTGATTAGCTACATAAAGAGCAGAATCCTTATGTCCAGAGCCATAGTTAGCCTTGAACTTTGGCACAAGATAAAGCGAAATGTTATCAAGGGTCAGCTTCATGCCACGGAAGTCTATCCAATGGTCAAGGGTACGGAAGTTCTTCGAAGCTTCCTCATAACGATGAGCCATCATCAGATAGTCGTTTGCATCCAACTTTCCCTGCTCTGTCTTAGCATAGTCGGTAGTCAGGAATCCCTCGAATGCCTGATCGGCAGCGGCATGATTTCCTGCGGCATAAGATGTGAGTGCATTAAATAAACGTATACGCGCGCGATAGTGATCACAGAACTCGCTATCGGCATCAGGACGAAGACGATAGACATACAGAATTGAGTCTGTACGATCGTTCCACTTCTTACCCTCCTTGTAATGTTGGGTATTAAGACATGCCACAGTAATGTTGTTAACACCTGTGATAGCTGAGCGTATGCGTGAGCCGTTAGTATCCTTCTTAGAGATAGAGTTCTTGTAATGCCAGTAAGCATTCTCATAACTCTTCGAAGCTTCCTTTTCGTTACCCAAATACATCTCGGCCGAACCGATTGTGTAATAGAGAACAGCCAAGTCGCGCGACTGGGCCTTAGCGTTACCTTCAAGCTTCTCTACGGCTGGAGTAGCCACACGCAGAGTAGCCTCATAGTCGTTCTTTACAGAGTACTGTTGGGCCAGTGTACGGGCCGAGCGACTGTAATAGAACACGTCTTTGTCGTCTAGTTCGTCAACCTCAAGCGCTTTCTTATAATAGACCTCAGCAGCTGCTTTCTGCTTCTGGCTAGTAAGAGCAGATCCACGCAAGAAGTTGGCTTTGACCATACTAATGTCTCCTGTCTCCTCCAAACTGTCGGCCAGGAAGAACTTTCGGTCATAGTCTTTTGCATTGTCGGCTGCACTAATGATGCTATCAATACGACTTGCCTTAATGGAGTCTTTTACAGATATTTTACCCTCACCATTGTTAGAGCTTTCATCGCTGCCTCCACAAGAGAAAACGAATATAGCCACCAACAGCAGGGCTGCACCAACAGACCATTGTTTCAGTTGTCTCATTTTATCCTTTTTATCCTTTTTTATTTTACGTATTCTGAGAAGTCGGTCAGCTTCATATCGCCCTTACGAGCCAGTGTGTCATGCATGGCAAATGCAGCAGTCAGGTTGTGACGGGTCTGTCCCATCTTAGCAATCTTAAGGTAATCCCAAAGCAGCTGCTTGTAATCAGGATGTGCGCACTTCTCAATGATAAGTTCTGCACGCTGAGCTGGACTCTTGCCACGAAGATCGGCAACACCCTGCTCTGTAACGATGATGTTTACATCGTGTTCTGAAGAATCCTGATGACTTACAAAAGGTACAATAGAACTGATTACACCACCCTTAGCTACCGAAGGACAAGTGAAGATACTGAGGTAAGCATTACGGATAAAGTCACCACTACCACCAATACCGTTCATCATCTTTGTTCCGCTAATGTGGGTTGAATTTACGTTTCCGTAAAGGTCAGCCTCAATGGCTGTATTAATTGCGATAACACCCAATCGGCGAATAATCTCAGGCGAGTTACTAATCTCGCTCTGACGCAGAGTAAGGTGCTGTTTCATATAATCCATATTGTCGTAAACCTGCATCAGACAGTCGTTTGACACTGTCAGCGAGCAGGCCGATGCGTCTTTCACACGACCATTAAGCATCATCTCGATAACCGAGTTCTGAATTACCTCGGTATAGATATTGAAGTTGGGCACATGCTTATCCTCACCCAGAGCACCCAAGATTGCATTGGCAGTAGAACCTACACCACTCTGCAAAGGAAGGAACTCCTTTGGAATACGACCTTTATGCATCTCCTCTACGAGGAACTCTGCTGTAAGGAATCCAATCTTATCAGTAACAGGGTCGCTATCCTTGAAGGCACGAGCCTCATCAGGAATGTTGCACTCTACAACTCCAACAACTTTGTCCTTTGGAATGCTTACGTATGGCTTACCGATACGGTCGCTAACATGCTCGATGGGTATAGCCTTGCGGTAAGGAGGATCCAATGGCTCGTATACGTCGTGAATGAACTTGGCGTTTGGATTGTGGAACGAGTTCAGCTCCAGGATAACCTTCTTTGCCAAACGGGCAGCTGTAGGCGAGATACCACCGGCAGCAGTAAGATAAACATGATAGTCGTTGCCAACCTCTTCGATGTCACACACCTCGAGGATAGCCCAGTCAACATCGCCGTAGAAACCATAACGCAACTCCTGAGCCATATGACTCAAGTGCAAGTCGTTATATGGGATCTCACCCATGTTTACGTGCTTACGGAAATCGGGATTGGTTGTATAAGGAGCACGGTACTTAATAGCCTGAGCATTAGCAAGATCACCATCAGTACTCTGTCCTGTAGATGCACCCGTAAAAATACCCACCTTAAACTCTCTACCTGCCTCGTGTTCTGCCACAGCAATCTTAGCTAACTCCTTAGTTGTTGCCTTAGCCACACCAGCAGGTGTAAAGCCACTCATAGCGATATTATCGCCATTCTTAATCAGTGCTGCAGCCTCGGCAGCAGTCATACGTGTAAACGCCATAATAAATCTAAATTTGCAAATTCGGCTGCAAAATTACAAATTTTAATCGAAACGGCCAAGAAAAATCCCTAACTTTTAACCATTATAAGTACTCCATCAAAACATCCCACACGGCAATAATGTGACAAACACTACCTGCAAGCACAAAAAAATGAAATACCGAATGCATATATTTGGTCTTATTCAAAGAATAAAAAACCGCTCCTGTGATATAGCTCACACCCTCAGCAATGATCCATGTTACCGCCGCTGTCGATACAGAATCGATAAGTGGCTTGAAGGCTACAAGTACACTCAGCCCCATGCCTATAAAACAGAACGTTTCGACATTAGAATGCTCTTTGAGTTTTATAAAACTGATTATCGTACCAGCTATAGCGCAAGCCCATACAAAGCAGAACAAACTCCACCCCCAATATCCCTGTTCGCGAAGAGCAATCAGTGTTAGTGGCGAATATGAGCCAGCTATATGCCAATAGATTGCAGCATGATCCCACTTGCGAAGCCGTTCCTTCCACTTTGAATGATGCTTCATCGAATGATAAAGCGTAGAAGCCAGATAAGAGCCTAACATTCCGAACAGATACAGGATTACGCCAACCCTGGCCCAATCATTCTCTGCCTGGAAACACCACACAAGGAAGATTACACCAAAAACAACTCCCATCAGGATTCCTCCTCCATGGGATGCCGCATTCCAAATCTCTTCTTTTTTCGTATATCGTATCATACTCTGCCATTAATGGCGATGCAAAGGTAACAACTTTAGTTGAATACTCGCACTTTTCGATAACGTTTTTTAACTTCAAACAGAAAAAAAAGACAAATAATTTGGAAGTTTCGATTATTTTCCATATCTTTGCCAACGTATAATGCCCTAAAATATAAATTTTACGAGACGAGATAAATCATTTATTAACAATTTAATCCATTCAAAATTATGAAAGCTATTAAGTTTTTCGCAGCATTATTCATGCTGTTTGCTGTTTCAGCAAGTGTAGATGCTCAGGAACTGAGTAAAGCCAATCAGAAGTTGCTGAAGAAGCAGCTTAAGGAATTCAAGGCCGATGGCTGGAAGGTAAATCCCGGTCAACTTCCTCTCGAGACACAGCTCACCAGAGCATTCGCTGCTCAGTCAGAAGTTGATGCAATGGGATATGAGGTTTGGATTGTTGGCGAAGGTCGTAGCACCGGTAGTGTATACGATGCTGCCAGAACTCAAGCCATCACCGTTGCCAAGGGCGAAATAGCTCAGAAACTGAGAACCGACATGACTTCTACCATCGAGCAGGATCTCGCTAACGAGCAGTACGGAGCCGACGAAGCAGAGTCTATCGCAAAGACCATTGTAAGTCAGCAGGGCCGCAGCATTGATCAGCAGCTGAATCGTCCAAAGACACTCATGGAGTGTTCTCGCAAATTGGCTAATGGAAACGTAGAAGTACTGATTCGTTGCGCCATCTCAGCCGACACAGTCAGCAAGCTCGCTAAGGCTGCTATCCAGCAGGCTCGCAGAGACAATCTTCTTAAGGACGTAGAAAAAGTAAAGAGTCAGAACTAATGAAGCAACTGCTTATACTAATCACCGCTTTCTCCTGGGCACTATGCATCAGCGCCCAGGAGAAGGGTAAAGTAAAAACCGTAGAGGCAACATATCTTTACGAGATACCCTCGAACGTTTCTTATGCCCAGGCATGCCAGATTGCGCTTGCAAAAGCACAGAATGCAGCTATCGAAGAAGCATTCGGTTCAATTAATTCAAGCAACAATATTGTCGTCATAAATAATGACAATAGTGATTCGAAGACATCGTTTCACTCAGAGACAAGCAACCAGGTAAAAGGCGTGTGGTTAGGCGATATAAGCGAGCCCAAGTATGAACGTGTACTCTATGAAGGTCGCGACCTACTCAAGGTTTCCGTAAAAGGAAAAGCCAGAGAACTTGTCGCAGCCGGTGTGGAATTCGAAGCTCTTCCACTTCGTCGTCACCCAGAAAAGGGAGATGCTGCCGACACTTTCAGAAGTGGTGATGACTTCTACCTTTATTTCAGATCACCTACTGACGGTTATCTTACTGTATTTATGTACAACATCCTTGACAACGAGGTTTTATACTTGTTGCCATATCAGAGTTCTGGTCAAGGTTCATTCCCAATCACCCACGACAAGGAATACTACCTGTTCTCAGAAGCGAAAGCAACCCCTGAAGGAGGTGCCGTTGACGAACTCTCCATCACCTGTGCCGAGGGACGTTACGAAGAATATAACGACATCTATGTTATCTTTTCACCTAACAGCTATGCAAAAACAAGTGCTAAGGTCGGACAGCAAAAACTGACTGACGAACTGATTATCCCAAGTTCACTTAGTTACAAGGATTTCAACTCCTGGTTAACCAAGTACCAACAAAAAGACGAGCAGATGCAGGTAAAACGCATCCCAATTAGAATCGAAAACAATTAAAGTATTTATATTATGAGGAAACTATCGCTAACCTTACTAATAATGATTATGTTCATAGGCATGACCTATGCACAAGGTCAGAGACCTCAGAGACAAAGAGGCAGTCTGAAACAGCAGGTTCAGAGCAAGCAGAAGATGAATTACGATGATTTCGTAAATGACGCAAACAAGAAATACGAGGAGTTTCGCGATAGCGTTAACAAGAAGTATGCCGATTTCATGGAGAAGGCTTGGAAAGACTACCCCATCGAGGACGCAGTAGACCGTCCTAAGGAGGATGACATCAAGCCTATAGAATACGACAAGATGACCGATGAGGATTATCTTGAGGACATGAAGCGTCAGGAGGCAGAAAAGAAGTTGGCCGAAGAAAAGAAGAAACGTGAAGAAGAACAGGCCCGCCTAGCTGAAGAGAAGAAAAAGCAGGAGGAAGAGCAGGCACGACTGGCTGCCGAACAGAAGCAGCGTGAAGAGGAACAAGCCCGCCTGCTTGAGGAACAGAAGAAGCAGGAAGAAGAGCAAGCTCGCTTAGCTGCAGAAAAGAAAAAACAAGAAGAAGAGAAGGCTCGCATACTTGCTGAAAAGAAAAAGCAGCAGGAGGAAAAGGCCCGCATGTTAGCTGAAAAGAAAAAGCAGCAAGAAGAAAAAGCGAAACTTCTGGCAGAGCAGAAGAAACAACAAGACGAACTTAAGCGTATAGCCGCTCTGAAAAAGCAGCAGGAAGAGCAACAGAAGCAACTCGAGAAACAGCAGAAGAAGGAAGAGTTAGCTAAGCTGTTAGCCGAGAAGAAGAAACAGGAAGAGTTGGAAAAGCAGGCTCTGGCCAAGCAAAAGGAGCAAGAGCGCCAGCAAAAACTACTTGAGGAGCAGCAACGTAAGCAAGAAGAAGAGGCACGACTGCTAGAGGAGAAACTGAAAAAGCAGGAAGAGCAACAGCGTCTGCTCGAGGAGAAGCAGCGTCAACAGGAAGAAAAGGCCCGTTTGCTGGCTGAAAAGAAAAAGAAACAGGAGGAGCAGAAGCGACTGTTAGAGGAAAAGAAAAAGCAGCAGGAAGAGCAGAAGCGACTCTTAGCTGAACAGAAGAAGAAACAAGAAGAGGAACAGGCTCGCCTAGCTGCAGAAAAGAAGAAGCAGGAAGAGCAGGAGCGACTCTTGGCAGAACAGAAGAAAAAGCAGCAAGAGAAGCAGAGTAAGCCTATCGAGGCTGTTGTTGTGCCCGTTGTGCTTACAGTTCCTCCACAGCCAAAACCCGTCAACCCAATCGTTGAGAATAAGGTTTCGATGGCTACTAGCGACTTCGATTTCTACGGTACACCTATGAAGGTTAGATGGGGAAATGCCGAGAAGTTTAAGCTTAACGGAACTTCAAAGAAAGATATCTCTGACGCATTCCTAGAGCTCACTGATAAAGGTTACACCAATCTGGTTCACGACTGTCTGGAACTCCGTAAGGAGTACAAGCTCTGTGACTGGGCTTATTATAAGATGTTGCAGAACATTGCCGAGAAAGCTTGCGGCAAGGGCACCAACGAGGCTATTTTCCTTCAGGGAGTATTGCTCAACCAGTCAGGTTATCAGATACGTTTCGCACTTGAGGATAACACCAAGCTGCACATCATGTCGCGTATGGATGGATTCCCATACGATCGCGGATACCTTACTGCCGACGGCAAACTGTTCTTCCTGATGGATGGCTGCAAGGCCAAGAACCTTACTGTTTGCGATGCCGCTTATCCCGGCGAACAGATGATGAGCCTTGGAGTAGCCGAGCAACCCGACCTAAAGAAGAATCTGTCGGACAAGCGCACTGTCATCTCGCGTTTCGTGAATGTATCGGCCGATATGCAGATGAACAAGAACCTGATGGACTTCTATACCGACTATCCTACTTCGTACGATGGTAAGGATATGATGACCAGATGGGCATACTACGCTAACACCCCTGTATCGCCCGAGGTTAAGGACAAGGTTTACCCACAGCTCAAACAGCAGATTGGTAACGCACCAAAACTAATGGCAGCCAACATGCTGTTGAACTGGGTTCAGATGGGACTTACATACGCTTACGATGAGAAGGTGTGGGGTCACGACCGCGCATTCTTTGCAGAGGAGAGTTTGTTCTATCCATTCTGCGATTGCGAAGACCGTTCTATCTTATTCTCACATCTCATTCGCGATCTGCTCGATCTCGATGTAGTACTTGTTTACTACCCAGGCCACCTCTACACAGCTGTTTGTTTCAACGAGGATGTTACAGGTGATTACATCATGGTTAACGGCCGAAAGTTTACTGTAGCCGATCCTACCTACTATAATGCTAACGTAGGTAAGACCATGAGTAAGATGGACAACTCGAAGGCAAAGGTGATTCTACTGAAGCGATAAGCCTATGAAGATTCCCTTTTGGAATACTATCAAGACATGGATTCGTCAGCATAGGAGTTTAGTGTTTCTCTCCGTGCTGACGAGCACCATTATCATCATATTTACCTATGTGATGGGTAATTCAGGCTATCCGCTTCCAGGAGAGACGGGTGCGCTGAAACAGATTACCGACTACAAGAAGTTTCTGGGTATGCAGATAGGCAACGTGCCCGATAGTATTCTGTTTATAAATGTATGTTACGATAAGGCACTTGTGCCCTACGAGGAAAATGAGGTGCCAGTAGGTAACACTATTATCACCGACCGCGAAAAGTTGTTGCAGTTCCTTACCAAAGCCAAGGAGGCCAACAACTATCGTTACATCTTTATGGATGTTTTCTTTGAAGAGGGCATGGAAACCGAATACGACTCAGCACTCTTCAACACTATCATCTCGATGGATCGTATTGTTATCCCTAAGCACAAGGGCGTTAACATGTGCGACAGTATTCTATACCAGAAGGCATCTAATGCCGATTATGCCACCACATGGCAAGCCCTCACCTTCTCACGCTATCAGTACATCCACGACGAAGACGAATCGGTAGCGCTCAAGATCTATCAAGATCGCTTTGGCTCTGACATAAAGAAGCATTGGGGCGGACTTTGGTATACCGATAATGGCCGACTCTGCCAGAACAGCGCCACACTATTGCTGCCCATCCGCATAATGGGCAGTCTGCTAGATGAAGAAGGACAGGTTCGCGAGCGCAACTACATATATCTTAGTGCCGACCTGCTCGACCTCGACGAGGTTATGCCCGTTAGCGAACAGATTGACGATAAACTTATTGTGATAGGTGACTTCAAAAGCGATGTACACTCTACGTTCCTTGGCCCGCAGCCCGGTTCGTCGATTCTATTCAATGGCTATATCGCACTGTCTCAAGGAGCACATCTTGTAAACTGGCTCTATATGGGTATACTGTTCGTAATCTATATCATCATCGGACTGTTTTACCTCTCCGGCCACTCGTTCTCATCAATGTGTGCCAACCCTTGGCTTAGTATTGTGCTCTCGTTCCTAAGTACGGCTACAGTGTTCCTAATCATAGCTCTCATAGCCAGCTGGTACGATATTGCATTCAACATGTGGGTGCCCACCACCGTCTACTCTCTCTACGACACATTCATGCAGAAATATAACATCTATAAAAATAAATCAAAATGAAACGACTACTCTTACTCAGTTGCCTTGGCATGTGGCTCAGCTACGCCAGCGCAGACAATTACAAGGTGCTGTTCGTTAACGATGCCAACCTTACTTATAATAATGGTAAAGCTGTTAAGGTTGGCGATACCTTCAGCGATGTGGATGCTATAAAATGGCAGAAAGACAAGCAGGCCATAAAGGTTTTCAACCTTACTACTAAGAAACAGATGTTGATGCTTGGCAAGCAGTATATGCGTAAAACAGGTATGGATGCACTCATCAGCAGCAAGCGTCTGTCTACAAACGATTTCATGGACACCAGTGATGCTCCCAAGACTATCTACGAGAAGCTTGGCAGCGTGTTCGATAGTCAGTACGACCTTCTGGATCCCATTGAGCTTCCTGCCGATGTAGAGCTTAACGACAAATGCTACTTCCAGGCCTCCTTCAAATATGGCGATACAATGCTTACAAAGAAGCTTAAGAGCAAGAACGGCAACACCGTTATTCTCGACAAGTCAATATTTGAGGTAGATGGCAAGCAGTTAGGCCCGCGTGACGTTGTTCTCTCAATCGAGTACGTCAACAGTGAGGCAGGTATGCCCATCTTCGTTAAGGATGGTATCGAGGTTACCTATATCCCCGACACCCTCGATGAATAAATTAGTTTCTTGGTAGCGATAGTACGAATCTTGCTCCTGGACTATAGCTGGTGTCAAGAATAATATCGCCACCCATACGACGGGCCAGGCTTCTGGCAATGGTAAGGCCAATGCCTGTTCCTTCGTAGAATTCATCAAGTTGAACAAACTCTTCGAATATGTGTTCTGCTTCTTCTAGCGGAACACCTATTCCGTTATCTTCTACAACCAGTTCTATTGTGTTTGGGGTTGCCTTAACGCATAACCTAACCTTTTTATCATCCGATTTTGACGTGAACTTGCGAGCGTTGTCCAAAACCAACGAGAGTGCACGCACTGCAGAGTTATGATTTGTCATAACGCTCACATTTTCAGCCTCAGGCTCTATCGACAGTTCAAAATTCAAACCTCTGGAATCGGCTATATTAGTTACAGCAACAGCATCACCAGCTATCTGAGCGGCTGAAACTTGATTGTTACGCTCTATCACATTTCTACTACTAGCATCGCTTAGCTCCAGCATCTTGTTCACCAGACTTGTAATGCGATTAGTGTTATCGATTATATCCTGACCAATCTTGGCCTTCTCACTTTCTTCAAGTTCAACTCCATCTGTTGTAAGTATCTGAGAGAATCCGCTAAGTATGTTTAGAGGAGTTCTTATCTCGTGCGATATCTGCTTTATGAAGTTGCTTTTCATCTTCGACGATTCCTTTGCCTTTTCTGTTGCAGTAATCAGCTGGCGGTTAGTCTCTTCCAGCTCCATATGGCTCATCTCCAGAATCTTATAGTTCGTCTCAAGCATAGCGTTGGCCACCTTCAGCTTTTTGCGCGATCTGTAAGAAATAACCATGTATGTAGCAATAAAAATAACGGCCAAGCCTCCGAATAGATACCAAACCCAAATAGGAATCTTGCTTTTTGTTGGATCCACTATCTCGTTCCCGTATATCTCGTCGATAATACCTTCGGCCTCCATCATCGCTATCTCGCGACTTATATCGTCTATCAGGTCTTGATTATGACTCACATAACAGTATTCACGAGGCCGCATTGTTATGTCTTCAGATTGAAGTTGGTCAAGATGATAGTGCTCAAGAAGGTATTTTGCCTGATACCGATAGCATATCACAGCATCGTATTTTCCCTTTGCCAAATCGTTTATAGCCTCTTCAAGATCGTACACACGAACACTTATACCTCCCTCGCGTTCCATCATCTCGCCTATTGGGCGCGAATTCAAGAAGGCAAATGTCTTACCTTTAAGGTTGCGAAAGTCAAAGCTACTATAGTCGGCCTTGCGATAAACCACCTGATAATAAAGTCGGAATATTGGACGCGAGTAGAAAATGCTATCCTTGCGATAATCCGAATACACCATCATTGCCAAATCGATGTCGCCCCTCATAACAGACTCCTCCACCTTCTTCCATGTGTTTGGCACATAATAGAATTTCACCCTCATGCGGTTCATCAGAGTACGGGTAAAAGTAACGTCGTATCCATGAGGCAGGCCGTTCTTGTCTACCGATTGAAGTGGAGCATAATTTACGTCAAGCCCTATTGTTATGGGGTTTTCTTGTATATCAGTCTGAGCTCTGACTCCAACGGTAGTCAGCAGCCCTAGGCATACAGCCATTAATAGCACCCATTGGCGACAATTTAGTTTCATTTCGTTACGTGTATTATCAATTCCATCTCTTTTCGGTTGCAAAGATACTAAAAATCTTACAAAATGCAAATTTTATCGCTTTTTTATTTTCAATAGTAGTTTTTCTTTGATAATGTTTTGGATACTTTACAGATTATTGTTACCTTTGCGGCCGAATTTTTAAAACCTAAGTTATGTTGAAGAGAAACCTATTTGCTATCGGAGTATTGCTAGCCACTAATTTTATGGCTGCTAAGGCCGATGTAGACCCTAATTTCCACATTTATCTTTGTTTCGGACAATCAAACATGGAGGGCAACGCCCAATGGGAAGATGTTGACAATGAAGTTGACTCGCGATTCCAGATGTTGGCTACCACAAATTTCGACAACCCCAAGCGTACTATGGGCAACTGGTATACAGCAAATTGCCCAATAGTAAGCCCCGTTGGTAAACTTGGCCCAACCGACTATTTTGGCCGCACTATGGTGGCCGCCATGCCAACAAACGTAAAGATTGGTGTCGTAGCTGTGGCTATGGGCGGAAGTCCTATC
>Ga0265298_10007334_pt1 | contig 13421 bp, 9 predicted proteins | sample AusTroGonzalo_MG_3_FD_193486 | JGI IMG/M metagenome (GOLD analysis project Ga0265298, IMG submission 193486) | Bovine rumen microbial communities from tropical cattle in Woodstock, Queensland, Australia - Gonzalo_01 | ecosystem: Host-associated > Mammals > Digestive system > Stomach > Rumen ...
CTCACCTGGCATCTTATCCAGGAGCAGCTGGTTGAGAAGTACAGCATCAAGGTTGAGGAGGCCGATATCCAGGCAATGGCACGTGAGGCTACACGCGCACAGTTTGCACAGTACGGAATGATGAACATTCCCGATGAGCTCCTGGACAACTACTCAAAGGAGATGCTCAAGAAGCGTGAGACCGTGGATGGTCTGGTTAACCGTGCTATTGAGACCAAGCTGACAGCCGCTATCAAGGCCGAGGTTAAGCTCAAGAACAAGAAGGTTACCGTTGATGAGTTCAACAAGCTTTTTGAGCCCGCCGCTCCCGCAGAGCCCAAGGCCAAGAAGTCTGCCAAGAAGTAAAAACAGTCAAAACATATCAAAATGGACGATTTCCGTAAATTCGCTACCCGTCACCTGGGTATGAACAGTCAGGTCCTTGATGATGTTATCAAGGCGGAGTCACAGTACCTGAATCCCTACATCCTTGAGGAGCGTCAGTTGAACGTAACCCAGATGGATGTATTCTCTCGCCTTATGATGGATCGCATCATATTCCTGGGCACGGAAATCAGTGATTACACTGCCAATACCATTCAGGCCCAGCTGCTCTATCTGGATTCGGTTGATTCGTCCAAGGAGATATCCATTTATCTGAATTCCCCCGGCGGAAGTGTAACCGCCGGCTTGGGAATTTATGATACAATGCAGTTTGTATCAAGTCCTGTTGCAACCATCTGCACGGGTATGGCTGCCAGCATGGCTGCCGTGCTCCTGGTGGCCGGTCAGGAGGGAAAGCGTTCCGCTCTGCCTCACAGCCGTGTCATGATACATCAGCCTCTGGGTGGTGTGCAGGGTCAGGCAAGTGATATTGAGATCACAGCCCGCGAGATACAGAAGATGAAGAAAGAGCTTTACACAATCATTTCCGATCATTCTCATACTCCGTTTGACAAGGTGTGGGCTGACAGCGACCGTGACTATTGGATGACCGCTCAGGAGGCCAAGGAGTACGGAATGATAGATCAGGTATTGGCTAAACGTAAATAAACCGGATGGCAGTAAGCAAGAAAGGTAAATATTGCAGCTTTTGCGGACGCTCGGACAAGGAGGTGGGTTTTCTTATCACCGGTCTGGACGGCTGTATATGCAATGAGTGTGCGGAGCGTGCTGCGGAGATAGTCCGTGACTCCAAGGGGAGCAGTGACAAACCTCAGTTCTCGCTTGAATCGGTACCCAAGCCCAAGGAGATCAAGAATTTCCTTGATGAGTACGTGATTGGACAGGATGCTGCCAAGCGTTATCTTTCTGTTGCCGTCTATAACCACTACAAGCGTATTACGCAACCTCAGACCGATGATGTTGACATTGAAAAGAGCAATATCATCCTTGTGGGTGCTACCGGTACCGGCAAGACATTGCTGGCCAAGACTATAGCACGTCTGCTCAAGGTGCCTTTCACTATTGTGGATGCAACGGTGCTGACCGAGGCCGGTTACGTGGGCGAGGATGTGGAGAGCATCCTGTCACGTCTGCTGCAGGTGGCCGATTATGACGTGGCTGCAGCCGAGCGCGGAATTGTGTTCATTGATGAGATTGACAAGATTGCCCGCAAGAGCGACAATCCTTCCATTACACGCGACGTAAGCGGCGAGGGAGTGCAGCAGGGACTGCTCAAGCTCCTGGAAGGATCTGTTGTGAATGTTCCACCACAGGGAGGCCGCAAGCATCCGGAGCAGAAGTTCATTCAGGTTGATACACGTAATATCCTGTTTATATGCGGCGGTGCCTTTGACGGCATTGAGCGCAAGATAGCCAACCGCCTGAACACTCAGGTGGTGGGATTTGAATCGGTTGAGAACCGCAGCAAGGTTGACTTTAACAACCTGATGAAATACGTATCGCCGCAGGACCTCAAGTCATTCGGACTGATACCGGAAATTATAGGACGTCTGCCGGTTGTGACAAGCCTGCAGCCGCTGGACCGTACGGCCCTGCGTAATATCCTTACAGAGCCCAAGAACTCAATAGTCAAACAATACACAAAGATGTTCAGCCTGGATGGCGTGCAATTGGAATTCCAGCCGGAGGTGCTTGATTTCATAGTTGACAAGGCCATAGAATTCAAGCTGGGCGCACGTGGACTCCGCTCAATCGTTGAGACCATAATGATTGACGCCATGTATGAGATCCCGTCATCGGGCAAGAATAGCTACACAGTCACCCTGGACTATGCAAGACAGCAGTTGGACAAGGCTGACGGGGCTGTTTTTGAGAACTCTTGACAGAGGATCAATAGTCCTTACGCTGAGAGGCGTTTTTATTAGTTTTTTTTGCAGTTTTTTTTAAGAAAAAGTTTGCAAGTATGAAATACTTGTACTTAACTTTGTTATTCTATCTCTCGAGATAGAACGGATGCTTTATAATAATTGATATGGCGAAAGATGTTAATCTGTCGGAGATCCTGAAAGTACATTTTGGTTTTGATACTTTCAAGGGAGATCAGGAGGCTATTATCCGCAATCTGCTGGATGGCAACGATACGTTCGTGCTTATGCCTACCGGCGGCGGCAAGTCTCTGTGCTACCAGCTTCCTGCGCTTGTAATGGATGGAACAGCCATTGTGATATCACCTCTTATCGCGCTCATGAAGAATCAGGTTGACGCCATGCGTAACCTGGGTGAGGAGGACGGTATAGCACACTTTATCAATTCGTCTTTAAGCAAGACTTCTATAGACCTTGTCAAGGCCGATATCCTGGAGGGTAAGACCAAACTCCTTTATGTGGCTCCCGAGTCACTTACCAAGGAGGAGAACGTGGACTTTCTCAAAAAGATCAAGATATCGTTCTACGCCATTGATGAGGCTCACTGTATATCGGAGTGGGGACATGATTTCCGCCCCGAGTACCGCAAGATACGCGACATTGTCAAGGAGATAGGTTTGGCGCCTATCATTGCCCTGACCGCCACAGCCACCAACAAGGTGCGTGACGACATCAAGAAGAACCTGGGCATTCAGGATGCCAAGGACTTCAAGTCATCGTTCAACCGTCCCAACCTGTACTATGAGGTACGCCCCAAGACCAAGAACGTTGACAAGGATATAATCAAGTTCATAAAGGCCAATCCCGGCAAATCAGGTATAATCTACTGTCTGTCACGCAAGAAGGTGGAGGAGCTGGCCGAGATCCTGCAGGCCAATGAGATATCGGCCATGGCATATCACGCAGGTATGGAGGCAGCCGCCCGCAGCAAGACGCAGGATGCCTTTATCATGGAAAAGATTGACGTGATTGTGGCCACCATAGCGTTCGGCATGGGTATTGACAAGCCCGATGTGCGCTACGTGATCCATTATGACATACCCAAGAGCCTTGAGGGCTACTACCAGGAGACAGGCCGCGCCGGCCGTGACGGTGGCGAGGGCCAGTGCATAGCATTCTACAACAGCAAGGATGTACAGAAACTTGAAAAGTTCCTTGAGGGCAAACCTCTGGCCGAGCAGGACATAGGCCGTCAGCTGCTGGCTGAGACCACAGCATACTGCGAGTCATCGGTATGCCGCCGCAAGCTGCTGCTCCACTACTTTGGTGAGAACTATGAGGAGGATAACTGCGGTAACTGCGACAACTGTCTTAATCCCAAGAAGCGTGTTGAGGCCCAGCAATTGCTGGAGACCGTGCTTGAGGTGATTGCCGCTGTCAAGGAGAACTTCAAGGCCGACTATATCATAGACATGCTGCTGGGTAAGGAGACATCGGAGATAACGGACCACATGCATGATGACCTTGAGGTGTTCGGCTCAGGTTCCGATGAGGAGGAAAAGACCTGGAACGCCGTTATACGTCAGGCTCTGATTGCAGGCTACATCAAGAAGGATGTTGAGAACTACGGTCTGCTCAAGATTACCGATGAGGGTCGTGAGTTCATGAAGGATCCCAAGTCATTCATGATTGTTGAGGACAAGGAGTTTGATGATGAGGAGACTGAAGGACCTATGCGCGGAGGCGGATCGTTTGCCGTTGACCCCGAGCTCTACTCCATGCTCAAGGACCTGCGCAAGAAACTGTCCAAGCATCTGCAGCTCCCGCCGTACGTTATATTCCAGGATCCCTCGCTGGAGGCAATGGCCACCACCTATCCGGTAACCATTGACGAGCTCCAGAACATTCCGGGCGTAGGTGCCGGCAAGGCCAAACGTTACGGTCAGGATTTCATTGACCTGATAAAGCGTCATGTTGAGGAGAATGAGATAGAGCGCCCCGAGGATCTGCGTGTACGTACCGTAGCCAACAAGTCAAAGCTCAAGGTGAGCATCATCCAGAGCATTGACATGAAGGTGGCTCTTGACGATATAGCCATAAGCAAGGGCATAGACTTTGATGAACTGCTCTCGGAGATAGAGGCCATAGTCAATTCCGGAACCAAGCTTGATATAGATTATTTCATTGAGAGCGTGATGGATGATGACCGTGCCGAGGATATTTATGAGTATTTCCGTGAGTCGGAGAGTGACTCCATAGATGATGCCATTGATGAGCTGGGCGATGATTACAGTGAGGAGGAGATACGTCTGGTACGCATCAAGTTCATATCGGAGATGGGTAACTAAGTAGAAGTAACAATTAAAACATATCAAGATGTCATTTTTGAAAGAAAGGGTAGTTATGGAAGGACTTACTTTCGATGATGTGCTGCTTATGCCGGCATACTCGGAGGTGCTTCCGCGTGAGGTGTCACTCGCATCGCGTTTTTCACGCAACATTTCACTCAATCTGCCGTTCGTGACGGCTGCAATGGATACCGTAACCGAGTCTAATATGGCTATTGCCATTGCACGCGAGGGTGGTATCGGTGTAATCCACAAGAATATGCCCATAGCAGAGCAGGCCCGCCAGGTGGCTATCGTGAAACGTGCCGAGAACGGTATGATTTATGATCCCATAACCATACATCGTGAGAACACCATCCGTGACGCTCTTGCCCTGATGGCCGAGTATCACATTGGCGGTATTCCCGTTGTTGAGACCGATGGCAAGCTGTGCGGTATAGTAACCAACCGTGACCTCCGTTTCCAGCGCAACTATGACGTAAAGATTGAGGATGTCATGACCAAGGAGAACCTGGTTACCACATACCAGCAGGTTGATATGGAGGCAGCCTCACAGATACTGCAGGAGAACAAGATTGAGAAGCTGCCTGTGGTTGACAACAACGGCAAGCTGATAGGTCTTATCACCTACAAGGATATTACCAAGGCAAAGGACAAACCCATGGCCTGCAAGGACAGCAAGGGCCGTCTGCGCGTAGCCGGCGGTGTGGGCGTTACAGCCGATTCCATGGAGCGTATTGAGGCTCTGGTTGAGGCTGGCGTTGACGCTATCGTAATTGATACCGCTCACGGTCACTCACGTTCAGTGGTAGAGAAACTCAAGGAGGCCAAGGCCAGCTTCAAGAGCATTGACATAGTGGTAGGTAACATTGCTACCGGTGCTGCAGCCAAGATGCTGGTTGACGCAGGTGCTGATGCCGTTAAGGTTGGCATAGGACCGGGCTCAATCTGCACCACACGTATCATTGCAGGTATCGGTGTTCCGCAGATATCAGCCATATATGATGTGGCAAGTGCCATCAAGGGTTCAGGTGTTCCTGTAATTGCCGACGGCGGTCTGCGCTACTCGGGCGATGTTGTCAAGGCTCTTGCTGCCGGTGGTGACTGCGTGATGTTCGGCTCACTTGTGGCCGGTACCGAGGAGTCACCCGGTGAGACTATCATATTCAACGGACGTAAGTTCAAATCATATCGTGGCATGGGTTCTCTTGAGGCTATGGAGAACGGTTCAAAGGACCGCTACTTCCAGGCCGGCGAGAAGGATGTCAAGAAGCTGGTACCGGAGGGTATCGCCGCACGTGTTCCTTACAAGGGCACTCTGTATGAGGTTGTTTATCAGCTGGCAGGCGGTCTGCGTTCAGGTATGGGTTACTGCGGTGCTGCCAACATTGACAGACTGCATGAGGCCAAGTTTGTACGTATTACCAACGCCGGTATGAATGAGAGCCATCCGCACGATGTAGCCATTACAAGTGAGGCTCCCAACTACAGCCGTCACGAATGATATTGAACTGACATTAATCCCACAGTAATGAGACGTATCCTTCTGCTTGTTTTTTCACTCCTGCTGTCAGTACCGTTCTATGCTCAGACAGATGATCCTGTTGTGATGGACGTAAACGGTTATGAGGTGAGAAAGTCTGAGTTTGAGTATTTCTTCAAGAAGAATAATATTGAGAAAGTCGTCAACAAGAAGACCATTAAGGAGTACGCTGACCTGTATCTGAATTTTAAGCTCAAGGTTCAGGCTGCCCTGACGGCCGGTGTGGACCAGACTGATGAGTTCAAGCAGGAATTCAGCATGTACAGGGATGCGCAGGCTGAGAAGTATCTGGTTGATGAGGATTTCCTTGAGGAACAGGCTCACTCCATGTACCAGACGGTATATGATGAACTGGGTGCCGGCGGCCTGGTCTATCTCCTGGAGATGACATCCATACCTGAGGATGAGACTCCGCAGGCTCTTGAGGAGAGCGTTGCCCTGATGGATTCAGCATATGCAAAGCTTCTTGCAGGTGGTGATTTCAGGGAACTGGCAGCTGAGTATTCAAATGACGAGTTTGCCATGTACGGTGGCGAAATGGGCTGGATATCAAGAGAGGGCATGCCGGAGATTCTTAGTGATGTTATTGACAACCTCAGAATCGGTAGCTTCAGCGAGCCGTTCATAATGGACGGAGTTGCATATATCATTCAGCTTGAGGGAACACGTACTATCGGCACCTATGAGAATGAACGTGATGGTATTTTCCAATGGATGGCCAACAGCACCGACCTCTTTACCGAGGCAAGGTACCGTGCCGCCAACGCATATGCCAAGCGTCTGGGTTGGGATGTACGTGATGAGGAGGCCTGCTTCCTTGCAGACAGCCTGCTTGAGGAGATAGAACCTGAATTTGCCAATCTGTCAAGAGAGTATCATGACGGACTCCTTATGTTTGACGTAAGCAGCAAGGAGATATGGGAAAAGACCAACAATGACCCTGAGGGCATGAAGAAATGGTTTGAGTCCAATAAAAAGAAACTCAAGTTTGACGGCCCCCGTTACAAGGGTATGGTGTTCTTTTGCGTTGATGAGAAAGCATTCCGCGATCTGGAGGTGATACTGGACGGTGTGGATGTAAATGACTGGGTTGATTCAATAGTGGTTTACAACCGTGAATCCATAAAGGCACGTGTCATGAAGGGACCTCAGGGTAACGGCGTGTTCAAGGAGGGCGATAACGCCTATATTGACAATATGGTGTTTGGCACAGGCGCCAAGTATGAGGCAGTAAAGAACTTCCCCTACGTAAATGTGATGGGTAAGATGATTGACCGGCCGGAGACCATGTATGATGTCCGGAATCAGGTATCGGAGGGCTATCAGACCTATCTGGAAAAACAGTGGGTCAAGAAACTGCGTAAACAGTACAAGTACAAGATATACAGGAAAGCGCTTAAGCAGGTAAGCATAGCAAATGATTAAAAAGGGGTCAGCACGTTCAATAGTGGGAGCAGGACTGCTTATGGTCCTGCTGTCTCTGTCAGTCGCCTCTTGCAGGTGGAAAAAGAACGTGACCCAGTATATCCAGGGCAAGACACCCGTGGTTGAAATAAACGGCGATGTGCTCTATGCCGAGGATATTAAACAGGCTATTCCGCTTGGACTGTCAATGGCGGACAGTGCGCTGTTTGCCGACCGTTATATCAGGAACTGGGCGCAGGATGTGCTGTTTTATCAGAATGCCATCCGCAATATCCCTGACACCAAGGATATAGACCGTCTGGTTGAGAACTACCGCCGTTCACTTTTTGAGCATGAGTTCCAGCGCCGTCTCATTGAGCAGAAATTCTCATCGGAGATATCGGATGATGAGATAGAGCAGTTCTTTAATGAGAACCAGCGTCTGTTTGTGCTTGACGAGTCGCTGGTAAAAGGACTCTATCTGCAGATACCCATCAGGTCACATGACCTGTCGGACATAAGGAAGCTCTATACCCGTCAGGATGACGAGTCATTTGAGGAGATAGAGAAATACAGCATACGCAATGCCGCCCGTTGTGAGTTCTTCTATGACAACTGGCGTACCGTGGCCGAGCTTGAGGTTCTGCTGCCTCCTATGGAAAAGACACTTGAGAGCCAGCTCAAGGATAAGAACAGCTTTGAATTCAAGGATGAAGATTATATATACCTGCTCAATGTAAGCGAGTTTGCTCCCAAGGGAGGGATAGAGCCTCTTGACCATGCCCGCGCCAGAATACGCGGACTGCTTATAAACAGCAATGAGGTTGAATATATGCGCAAGATCAAGGAGGATCTGTACGAGGCTGCACTTGAGAATAACAGGATCATATTCTATCAAAAAAGCATGCAATGAAAAAGAGTATTCTGACTGTTGCCTTTTTGGCGGCGCTTTCCCAATATACCTGTTCATTTGCCCAGAACAACATAGTTGACGAGATTGTATGGGTGGTGGGCGATGAGGCTATCTACAAGTCGGAGGTAGAGGAGACTCGCCGTGAGTACCAGCTGATGGGAGTCAAGTGGGATGGTGATCCCTATTGCATCATACCGGAGCAGCTGGCAGTGAACAAGCTGTTCCTGAACCAGGCCGAGCTGGACAGTATATTCGTAACCGATGATGATGTGGCCCGTCAGGTGGAGTATGACCTTAAGGAGAGGATTGATGATGCCGGATCACAGGAAAAGCTTGAGGAGTACTGGACAATGACCATTGACCAGATACGCAGCCGTCTGTATGAGACACGCCGTCAGGAGTATATAATAAGTGAGGTGCGCAAGAAGATACTGTCACGTGTCAAGGTTACCCCCGCCGATGTGCGTCGTTACATAAAGGATCTGCCGCAGGATGAGATACCCTCCATACCTATGCAGGTTGAGGTGCAGATAATAACTCTTGATCCCGTTATACCGCAGGAGGAGATTGATGACGTAAAGTCAGAACTGCGTGACTACATTGACCGCGTGCAGGCAGGTGACGTGTCATTCTCAACGTTGGCCAGACTCTATTCCGATGATCCCGGATCGGCTGCCAAGGGCGGTGACTTGGGTTTCTTTGGACGCGGAGAGATGGTACCGGAGTTCTCGGCCGTGGCATTCAACATGACTGATCCCTCCAGGATATCAAAGATTGTTGAGACTGAGTACGGATATCATATCATCCAGTTTGTGGAGCGTCTTGGTGACCGTGTGCGAGTACGCCATATACTGCGCAAGCCCCGTGTTCCTACGGAGAGCATTAACCAGTGCCTGGTCAAGCTTGATTCAGTGGCACAGGATATACGCAGCGGAAAAACCACGTTTGAGGCTGGCGTAACCACTTTCTCGCAGGACAAGAGCACCCGTAACAACAACGGTCTCATGACATATCTTGATGAGTACGGTTCACCCGCGGGCTCCAAGTTTGAGCTGCAGCAGCTTCCGCAGGATGTGGCCAAGGCCATCCAGTATATGCATGTAGGTGAGATATCCGATCCGTTTGTCATGCAGACAAGAAACGGCAAGACAACATGCGCCGTTGTAAAGCTCAAGAGCAAGATAAACGCTCACAAGGCAACCATGGCCGATGACTATGACATCCTTTATGAGATTGTATATCAGATCCGTCAGCAGGAGACCCTGGAAAAATGGATCCGTGACAAGCAGCGTACCACCTACGTCCGCATAAGCGAGGGTTGGAATGACTGTGAATTCAAGTATCCCGGATGGGGCAAACGCTAATTCAGCCTGATTGAATACCATGCGCGGGATAAGGTTTCTGTCAGTCATCATGGCTGTTTTGATGGGGTTCCCTACGGTGCTTGCGGCACAGCAGGAGAATACTGACACAGATACCACGTTCGTATATCTGCTCAATGCTGATGTAATACTCTATCAGGAGAGGATAAACCCTGACGCCCAGCGCCTGGTGGGCAATGTGGTGTTCCGTCATGACAGTATGTACATGTACTGTGACAGCGCCCTCTTTTTCCAGAACCGCAACTCATTCAACGCATATCATAACGTGAGGGCCGAGCAGGGCGATACACTGTTCATGTACGGTGACTCGCTCTTTTATGACGGCAACACCAAGCTGCTCAGGGTACGTGACAACGTACGTCTGGAGAACCGCTCCATGATACTGCTTACCGACAGCCTGAACTATGACCGCAATACCGGCCTGGGCTGGTTCTTTGACGGCGGTACACTGCTGGATGAGGAGAGCACGCTGATATCGGAATACGGACAGTTTGATACGTCAACCAAACTGGCTACGTTCATTGACGGAGTATCAATGGAGAGCCCGGACTACACGCTGACATCGGACACGCTGCTGTATAACACTGACAGCCACACGGCTTTCCTGGTTAGTCCCACCACCATTGTCAATGAGGATAATGTGATCAACACCCGTCACGGTCATTTCAATACGGACAATAATAGTGCTGTGCTGCTGGACCGTTCAGTGGTGGAGCATGGGAACGGCCAAAACCGCATGACGGGCGACAGCATCATCTATGACAAGGAGGCCGGGTACATGAAGGGATTCGGCAATGTGATAATAAACAGTTACAAGGATAAGGTTGATGCACACGGCGAGTATGTCTATTACAATCAGGAGAATGACTCGGCTGTGGTGACCGGTCGCGCCCTGCTTATTGAGTATTCATCGGGCGACAGTATGTTTGTGCATGCCGATACGTTCCGTATAAGGTCATTGTACAATGAGGCTCGTGACAGCGTGATTGAGCGTCAGATGCATGCTTTCAACAAGGTGCGTGCATACCGTGTGGATATGCAGATGGTGGCCGATTCCATGGTGTTCCGTTCGGCCGACTCCAGCCTTACGCTCTACTATGATCCCATCCTTTGGAATGAGGGACTGCAGATACTGGGTGAGAAGATTGTCTTTTACATGAACGACAGCACCATTGACTGGGCGCATGTGATAGGGCAGGCTCTCTTTATCCAGATGAATGACCGCGAGCATTATGACCAGATTGCTGGGCGTGAGATGCGTGCCTATTTCAGGAACAGTGAGATTCATCATGCCGATGTCAAGGGTAACGTGCGGGTTGTCTATTATCCGCTTGACTCGGACTCAAGCATGATAGGAATGAATACCACCGAGGGGCCAAGCCTGACCGCGTATTTCCAGATGCGCCAGGTTAACAAGCTGGTGGTGTATGGTCAGTCCAACGGTGTGCTGTATCCCATGGACCAGATTGACTCCAATAAGATGTATCTGCCGGAATTCAACTGGTTTGACTGGATACGTCCGCGTGATCCGGAGGATGTGTTCTATTGGCGCGGCAAGAGAATAGACCAGCAGCTGCGCAAGAGCAACTCAAACAAGGAAGTGCCGCTTCCTACACTTGATGGTCGTAGAAACAGAAGGAAATAGTTATGGGAATGTTCAACATTAGGGAGCCGCGCCGCATGGAGCATAAGTATATTTACTATGATCCGCGCAAGGAGAAACTGGCCAAGATTGAAGAGAAGGCCAAGCGTGAGCTCGGTATGTTGCCTGAGGAGTCTTTTAACCCTGAGAACATACGTGGCAAGTTTGTTGAGGGAACAAAGCATCTTAAGCGCCGCAAGGAGAACGGTGGTCCCGTTATTCCTATTCCGGTGGCGATAGTTGCAATTGTGGGCCTTTCGCTTCTGTTACGTTGGCTTTTGGGTAAATAACAAGCTGTTATGGAGGGAAAGGTAAAGGTGCTGTCGGAGGCTGTAGCCAGCCAGATTGCTGCAGGTGAGGTGGTGAACCGCCCCGCATCGGTAGTAAAGGAACTGGTTGAGAATGCCGTTGATGCCGGTGCTGACAGCATAAAGATTGTCATTACCGATGCCGGCCGCACGCTGATTCAGGTTATTGACAACGGCTGCGGTATGGTACAGGCCGATGCCCGTCTGGCCTTTGAGCGTCATGCCACCTCTAAGATACGTGTGTCAGATGACCTGTACTCACTCACCACGTTCGGATTCCGCGGTGAGGCTCTGCCCTCTATTGCCGCTGTGGCCGAGGTAGAACTGCGTACCCGCACTGCCCATAGTGATACGGGCACATCAATAATCATCAAGGCATCGGAGATTGAGCAGGATGAGCCGTGCGTATGCCCCGTGGGCAGCAGTTTCAGTGTGCGTAACCTTTTTTACAACGTGCCTGCCCGCCGCAAGTTCCTTAAGGGCAACCAGACCGAGTTTGGTCATATCCTTAATGAGGTGGAGCGGGTGGCTATAGCACATCCCGAGGTGGCCATTGAGCTTACCCATCAGGGTGAGCAGGTGCTTTCACTGCCGGTATCGCCCGTTAAGCAGCGTATAATAAACCTCTTTGGACGCAGGATGAATGAGGCTCTGCTGCCGGTTGAGGTTGAGACATCGGTTGTAAAGGTAAGCGGTTTCTGCTCAAACCTGGATAACGTAAAGGGCAAGGGTGCCAAGCAGTTCTTCTTTGTGAACGGCCGTTACATGCGTCATCCCTATTTCCATAAGGCCGTGCTCAGCGCATATGAGAACCTTGTGCCGGAGGGTGATCAGCCCTCATACTTCCTGTTCCTGACTGTTCCGGCCCATACCATTGACGTAAATATCCATCCTACCAAGACTGAGATAAAGTTTGAGGATGAGCAGGTTATCTGGAAGATACTGATGGCTGCCGTCAAGGAGACCGTGGGCCGCTTTGAGGAGATGCCCACCATAGATTTCAATACGGCCGATATGCCCGATATCCCGGTCTATGATGCGTCACGTCCCGTTGTCCAGCCCAAGGTTGAGATAAATACATCATTCAATCCGTTCTCTGCTTCTCACAGCGAGTCACGCCCCAGCCGCAGCAATACTGATAACTGGGCTAAGCTTTACGGCGATGTGATTGACCATAAGATAAGCGAGGGAACCATCCCTTATCATCCCGTCACGGAATCTGTCATTCAGCCCCAGGAACAGCCTGTTAGTCCTTTCCAGTATGCTGACCGCTATATCCTTGTGGTATCTGATCAGGGGCTGATGGTTGTTGACCAGCATCGTGCTCATGTACGTGTGCTCTATGAGCGTTTTTTGGCCGGGGCCAAGAACCATGGTGCCGCATCGCAGGGGCTGCTGTTTCCGGAGATGTTCCAGCTGTCGCAGTCTGATGCTGCCGCCTTTGCATCCCTCAAGCCGCGTTTTGCAGCGCTGGGCTTTGATATATCTGATATGGGTCGCGGCGCTATTGCCGTGCAGGGCATACCCTCCGGTATGGAAGGACAGGACTATGAGCGTCTTATTACCGATATGATTGCTGATTTGCGTCTTAATCCTACGCAGCAGGAGGACCGTCAGCTTGAATCTATGGCG
>Ga0265298_10007335_pt1 | contig 13419 bp, 12 predicted proteins | sample AusTroGonzalo_MG_3_FD_193486 | JGI IMG/M metagenome (GOLD analysis project Ga0265298, IMG submission 193486) | Bovine rumen microbial communities from tropical cattle in Woodstock, Queensland, Australia - Gonzalo_01 | ecosystem: Host-associated > Mammals > Digestive system > Stomach > Rumen ...
GCTGGATCAGGAAAAGGCAGATATGCTTTCCCGGGTGAAAGTAAATTCTTACCAGATCACCCTGGACGGTATCGGCCCGGCACATGACGCTACCCGCCATCTGGCCGGCGGCGGTCCGACCTTTTTAAGGATCACGGAGAATCTGCGGACCGTCAAAATTTCCGGTAAAATCAATATCCGTCACAATGTTCACGCAGCGAACAAGGGAGAGATGGAACAGCTGAAAGCATTCGTTCAGACGCTTGCGGAAGAAAGCGGAAACGATCTCAGATACTACCCGGCTCCTGTTTCCGGGAATGATGCCTCCGATGAAAGGCAGAGCAATGTGAATCTGCTCTGCGGTACGGATTCCGCTGAAGTCGGCATCATGCAGGATTCCCACAGGTTCCATCGAGGCAGAGGTCACTACTGCATGGCTCACCACCTTTGGGGCGTTGGAATCGACGAAAAGGGCCGGCTGCAGAAATGCTGGGAGGATGTGGATAAGCCGGAGCATAGCTTTGGCAGCGCAAAACGCTGGGACCCGAAGGATCCCTTAGGTACGGCTGATGATCCGGATAAACTGACGGTTTATCTCAATACCGCTGGTGCTTTGCGGGACGCGGAATGCCTGGATTGTCTGTGGCTACCCGCCTGCTGCGGCGGCTGCCCGAACAAACGAATTTATATGGAACGCCAGTGCGTGCCGTACAAAAACGAACCGGAGGCTTACGCCCTGGCCGTCTGGCAGGCACGCCTTGAAAAAAAGAGATGAGACGAAAATGTGTTTTATTTTATCCGCGCTCATGCCGCGGAATGATTTGAAAGAGAAACTGAAGTGAAACGGACAGGGCTGGAAATCACATGTAGCGGACGCTGAGGTGTTCCCCGTCGCTTGTCAGGACGACGGGGTTTTTCCGGGTCAGGAACACTTCCGCTCCCGCGTCCTCCAGCGATTTTCGGGTGCTCTTTTTCTCCGGCATTAGCGTGGAAGAGGTAATAATGGCATAATCGGGCTGGACCGTCTTCAGAAGCCGGTCCAGCTCCTTCTCTTTTTTTCCGTGATGGGGCACCTTGAGGAAATCGCAGCGCTCCGGCTGGGTTTCAAGGTATTCCATGATCCGTTCCGACACGGCGTCTCCGGGGAAGAGAAAGCGGTTTTTCCCGTGGGTCACCGTGATAATCAGCGTTGAGTTGTTGCATTCGTCATCCTTGTAGTTCCCTTTGGGTGGAAGCACGGTGTAGGCAACATCGCCCACCCGGAAGTCCATGGTTTCACGCGGCGCCACGGCTTCGATTCCCTGGCGTTTCAGGGCCATCTGGTACATCACACATTCCAGGCTTTTGTGGGATAAGGAGGTCTGCAGTACATGATCCACCTGGATCCCCTTCAGCACCTTGGCTGCACCGCCGACATGGTCGCGGTGGAAATGCGTGATAATCAGCCAGTCAAGCTTTTGAATGTGCTGGCTTTTCAGAAAAGACATGATTTTGGAGCCCTCGGTGATCAATCCCGTATCGATCAGGACCGTCCCGCCGGCGGAGGAAAGCACAAAAGCATCCGCTTTTCCCACCTTCAGGCAGTAGATATTCAGATCATGATCCACAGTTTCCACCTGCCTTTACATTCTTCTATTATATTCTTTTTTGCGGGTTCAATGCAAGCGGGTTTCCGGAATTTGATATTTCCATTCCCTGATCTCACCCCCTGATAAATGTTGACCGGGGTTGCAAAAAATGTTATCTTATTCGTATAAATGATCGGATGTACAGGACATCCTGAGAAACAAAATATAAGGAAGAGAAGTTTGAACGACAAAGAACGGTATTGACTACCTGCTGACTAACGTATCGGAGAACATGGCAGGCACACCATGAAAAGAAGAAGTGAGACGAAAAAATGTTTTTTATTTTATACAATGACATTCTGATCAAAAAATGGCGGGGCGGGGGCGGATATTATCTGTTCCGCGACCGTCTGAAACGTTATCCTCTGTCGGATGAAGAGTATGAAATCCTCAGACAATGCGACGGGAATACCGAACTTCAGAAATGTTTTATGACAAGTAAGCTGGAAGCAGCAAGGATGATCCATCCGGTCGAAAAGGGCGCTGAACAGCTTCTTCCGGATCAAATAAAGGAATATCCGAATTACTACGTCCAAAACATTGACTGGAATATCACTGATATCTGCAACTATAACTGTCTGCATTGTTTCCATGCGGCGGATGTGCACAGCACCGGCAGGGCTTTTTTCACGCTGGAAGAAGCACAGAAGCTTCTGGACGGCATGGTGGAATGCGGCCTGACGGGCGTGCGTCTGACCGGCGGGGAACCGACCCTGCATCCGCAGTTCCGTGAGATCCTGCAGGAAATCCGGTCAAGGAGGCTGTGGCTGGCGACCCTGATTACCAACGGCTCCAACCTGACCGAAGAATTGCTGGATACCATCAGCAGCCTCTTCCCGGGCACACAGATCATGATCTCCTTTGACGGCCTCGGTACGCACGACTGGCTTCGGCAGCACGAAGGTGCGGAAGAAAAGGCGCTGCGTGCCATTCGCCTCTGTGTAGAAGCGGGCTTCAATGTCGTAATCAATGCCAACCTCAACCGTAAAAACAGGGGCTGCATGTTTGACTCTGTTAAGCTGCTGGGTGAAATGGGCGTGGATGCGATCCGCATCATCCGCACCACTGAGGTTCCCCGCTGGGCGGAAAACGCCGAAGGGATGAGCTTACCGGTCGATGAATACTACCAGTTTTCCGCGGACTTTGCGAAGATGTACAAGGAAGGCGGGATCAAAACGCCGGTGGTCATCTGGCAGAGCATGTATCTGAATGGAAAGCGGAACACCTGGACCTGCTATCCTGTCAAGGCGGGGGCGGGCAAATATAACGAAAACGCCCCGATCTGCTCGGCGATGTTCCATAAACCCTCGGTGCTCGCAAACGGTGATATCATTCCCTGTGCCCCCCTCGCGGGGCTATACGGGAAAATGGGCATCAGAATGGACAATGTGAAGGAAGTCGGCCTGCAGAAGGCCATGACCGGCGGAGTCTTTGTGGACGCACTGACCCATACCTGCGGCGAAAAGCTGCAGAAGAACAGGAAATGCGGCAGCTGCAAATGGGGGAAAAACTGTCAGGGCGGCTGCCCGGCCATGTCCAGTCTGTATGACGGCAGCCTTCTCGGAACCGACCCGACAAAATGTGCCTTTTTCGAGAACGGCTGGTATGAAAAGTACGCCGCCATCATGGAAGGCTGGCGCAATGTGAACCCACTTGGAGGTTGAATTGTGACAGAAATGATAAACTGCGAAGGGTGCGGCAGCAGGCTGGGCCGGGACGAGATCGCGCTGAACAGAAAACTCAACGGCCTCGAAACAGAGGAGTTCCTTTGCCTGGAATGCATGGCCGAGGAATTCGGCGTGACTGTGCAGGACCTGGAGAACAAGATCGAGGATTTCAAAGAGAGCGGATGCACGCTGTTTGGGGATTAGACAGATGATATACGCAGACAACGCCGCCACGACAAGGCTTGACCCGGCGGCCCTGGAAGCCATGCTTCCTTATCTGAAAGAGGAATATGCCAATCCGTCCCAGCCCTATTCTTTCGCGCGGAAGGCGAAAAAGGCAATCGCCGGGGCGCGGGAGACTATCGCGGGCATTCTGGGGGCGGAACCGGAGGAAATTTTTTTTACGTCCGGCGGAACAGAGAGCGACAACTGGGCCATCAAAGGGACGAATCCCGTGGGGAGAAACCATATCGTGGCCGGCGCCATGGAACACCACGCCGTTCTGCATGCCTGCGAAGCCATGAAAAGGCAGGGGCGGGAAGTCAGCTATGTTCCGCCGGAGCGTGACGGGACGATCCTGCCGGAGAAGCTGAAAAGCCTGCTGCGGGAGGACACCGCGCTCGTGACGGTTCAGCTGGCCAACAACGAGACCGGCGCGATTGAGCCGATCGCATCGCTTGCGGAGGCGGCGCATGAAAGAGGCGCGTTTTTTCACACCGATGCCGTGCAGGCAGCAGGACATATCCCGGTAAACGTAAAAGAACTCGGCGTCGATCTGCTGTCGGCGTCGGCGCACAAATTTAACGGGCCCAAGGGTATTGGCTTCCTCTACAGAAAAACCGGAATCCCGCTTCTGCCTTATCAGGATGGCGGGGCGCAGGAGCGGGGAAACCGTGCGGGAACCGAGAATGTGGCGGCCATTGCCGGCATGGCCAGGGCGCTGGAGATCAATGCCGGGGTCATGGAGGAAACGGCCGAAAGACTGCGGGCCTATGAGCGCATTCTGCTCGGGGCCCTGGAAGGGATGGAATTCCGGTACAACGGCGCGGAAAATCATGTGCCGGGCAATATGAGCCTGTCCTTCAGGGGACTGGACGGAGAGGCCATCCTGCACCGCATGGACCTGATGGGTGTCGCCATCTCGACAGGGTCGGCATGCACGAGCGGAAGAACAACGATTTCGCACGTGCTGAAGGCCATGGGAATGCCTGAAGAATGGGCCAGAGGCACCGTGAGGGTCTCTCTGGGGCGATTCAACACCGAAGAAGAAGTCAGGACCATCGCGGGACATCTGAGAAAGATCGCGGGAGAAGCGCAATGATATTTGAGGAAATGAAGCACCCGGAGTGGAAAGCCGCTTTTCTGCGCAAGCGCAGGGAAGCCGTCAACAGCGACCCGATGGAAGTGGAAAGCATAGAGGCCTATATTCTGACGGACCGATTTGACGCGGACCTTCAGCGGCTGATCGAAGGCGACTGGTATTTTGAGCCGCCGACCCTGATTCTGCTCCCGAAGGGGAAAAGCCAGAAAAAACGGAAGGTATACAGGTACACCGACGAAAACAAGATTCTGCTTCAGTATCTGTCCTTCATGCTGATGGATCGCTATGACGACCGGCTTCCGGACTCGCTGTACTCCTTCCGAAAGACCTATCCGTCCTGGAAACTGTTCCGGTCCATCCGTAACAATGACCCGCATCGCAGGAAGTATGTCATCCAGGCGGATATCAGCAAATTCGGAGAATCGATCGATCCCGAACTCCTGGACGGAAAGCTGAAGCAGATGCTTTCGGATGAACCGGAAGTGTATCGCTTTATCATGTGGTTGATTACCAGGAACATCTATTACCGAAAAGGGAAACTGGAAAAAGGCTTCACTTCCGTTCTTCCGGGCAACCCCACCACCGCCTTCCTGCAAAACATCTATCTGCTGGATATCGACCGGTTTATGGCAGAGAATGTACGTATCTGCAGCCGCTACTCCGACGACATCTGCATGATCTGTGATGACGCCGGGACGGCCGAACGGCTGATGCGGGAGCTGAGGGAGAGGATCGCGGGCTTCCGGCTCAGCCTGAACGAAGAGAAGAGCGGCATCGTTCCGCCCGGCGAAGCGTTTGACCTGCTCGGGATCAAGTTTGCGCCGGACACAATGGACATCGCTGACAATACCTACGCAAAGGTATGCGGCAGGATGAAGCACCGCGCCGACAACATCTGCCGCCAGGTGAAGAAGGGCTGCTTCACAAGAGAAGAAGGTCTGGAACTCATGGCGATGCACATCCACGACTATTTTTACGGCCCGGGGGAGGAAGACTGGGTCAGCTGGACAGACAGGTTCTTCCCCTATATCACCACGACGGAACGCCTGAAGCGCCTGGATCACTTATCCCAGGAATGCCTGCGGTACGTCGCCACCGGCAGGCGGACCAACGCCAAATACCGCTACCGCTATCCGGAAATCAGGGAAACCGGATATGTACCGCTTGTCCGTGCGTATTACAGCTACCTGGAGAAACGGAACGATCATCCGCGCAACAGCAGGATGTGACGAACGGGAAGATACGGCCCTGAAAGGAAAAAAAGCTTGAAAAATCAACCCCAAAATGGGATAATCTTCCTGTCGAGGGTGCGCTTTTAGACCGGCGCGTCCGTAGAGAAACCGTCCCGGTTTCCATGAAAAGGCTTTACGGGCAGCCGAAACCGAGGACTGTTTTGAAAGGTGGTCCTTTTCGATTCCTTCCCTCGACACATGATGCCTTGTCGGGGTTTCCGCTCTGACAAGGTATTCGCTTATTATAGGAAAAAAACCGGAGGAATTCCTCATGAACATTCACTCAGCGCGCCATCCGAAAGTAAAAAAATGGAAAGAACTGTATGCGGGTGACGACAGAAACGGCGAATATTTTGTTACGGACAGTTTACGCATGCTCAAAGGGGCAGTCGAACGCGGCCTTCTGACGGAATTTGTGATTCACGAGAAGGTACGCGAATACGGGCTGTTTGAAGATATGGACAGGACCTGGATCTCGGAAGAGGTTGCCGCGGAAATCGGCATGGACACCGGATACTGGTTTGCTGTCGTGAAAAAGCCGAAGCTGAGAATCGAAAAGTTCGAGAGGATTCTGGTGCTGGACAATTATCACGAAACGGGCGCACTCGGCACCGTCATTCGCAGCGCCCGCAGCTTCGGCTTTGATGGCATCCTGCTGACCGGAGATTCAGCCAATCCCTGGTACAGACCGGTGACCAGAAGCGGAATGGACAATCAGCTGGAGCTCCCCATCCTGAGCCTGCCCTTTACGGACGCGATCCGGATGCTTCGGGAACAGCATGTCCTGTTCGTCACGGTCGGAAAGAGAAAGGCCGTGCCCGTGGAGCAGATCCCTGCCGGTAAACGTGTAGCCCTTCTTCTCTCCGGATCGGACGCCTACTCCCCGTCCTTGCTGGCAGTCAGCGATATCGTCTGCGATCCGGGGCTGGACTGCAGCGATCCGACCGTCCTGGGGGAGGCTGCTTCGATTATCATGTACGCATGCAGAAACCTGAAAGGAGAACAGTGATGCTTCGATCAGTCAACAGTTCAAGGGTACGAAAACTGCATCGGGCCTTTATATATAAAGACTGGGAGAAAAAGGACGTCTTCAGCGTGGTCGGGGAGAGCAACATACGGCAGGCGGTGAACGCCGGTATCGTGACGGAAATTCTGTACGTATCCGACTGCCCGATCGCCTTCGGGAAGAAAACACAGGTGACCACCGAGGTCATGGAGTATATCTCCCGGGGAAAGGAAGACGCCCTTGTCGCTATCTGCAAAAAGACGGAGATTCCGATTCCCGACGGAGAACTGCACCGAATTCTGGTGCTGGACAAGGTCGTTTACCGGGCAAACATCGGGCGGATTATGAACCTGGCATTCTCCTTCGGAGTCGATCTGGTCTATTACAGCGAAGGGGACGGCACTAACTACCATGCGCGTTCGATCGTGAAAACATCGCAGGGCGCTTCTCTCTTCCTGCCGGCGATTCCGGCCAATCTGCCGGAAAAGCTGCGGGAGCTCAGAACGCAGGGCTGGTACATTGTGGGGACAAGCCTTCAGGATGCCGTGCCGCTGTCCGAAATTCCCGCACACGACAAAATGGCCTTTGTGGTCGGCAACGAACATTTCGGGGTCTCGGAGGAAGTACTGCAGGAGACAGATGTGAACTGCCGGATCGAGATGGAGAACAATGACTCGCTGAATGTCGCAATCGCGACCGGGATTTTGCTCCATCGCTTCCGCGTATAAGAGAGACGGAGGGATCGCCTTGTATAAAATCGATTGGGATACAGAGAACAATCTGCTGATTCTGAAAAATGAAAACGTCTTCCTCAGCAACGAATATCGTCCGGTTTTCCCGGAAGAGCTGAAGAGCCTCGGCTTCGACGCGTATTGCTCCTTTGACGAAAACAGCGCCGCCCCGGTGCTTTGGGCCTACCACAGCCGCTATTACTACCGGGGCCGACAGATCGCCGAGCTGGTTGACAACGGCTGCCTCACCCTTCCGTCGGTCCGGATTTTGGACGACAGCATTCCGGGCTGCCATCTTGAGCCGATCGATATGGATCTCTGGTTCCGAAAAAACCGGCAGCTGATGGACCAGCTGGTTCAGGATACGCTGCTCCGGATTTACGGTGTCTATACGGAATGGAAGGACCGGGTAGATTATATCAACGTCGCCTACAGCGGCGGCAAGGACAGCATGGTGCTGCTGGACCTGGTCAAGCGAATCATTCCGCACGACCGCTTTTTTGTCACCTGGGGAGACACCGGCATGGAGCTGCAGGTGACCACTGAGACCGTTGAAAAAGAACGCGCACGCTGCGAGGCGGAAGGAATCCGGTTTTTTGTTACGCGGTCGTCCCTCGACACCGTTCAAACCTGGGAGCGGATCGGCCCGCCCTCCTTTGACAACCGTTGGTGCTGCTCGGTGCACAAATCCACGCCCCAGATTCTCCAGATGAAGGAATACCTGGGCAGAGCGGACGCCAAAAACCTGGCTTTCGTCGGGAACCGGGCGGATGAAGGCTACCGCCGCAAGAACAACACGCTGGTAGAAGTGGGCATCAAGCAAAAAAACCAGGTGAATGTCAATGGGATCATCAACTGGAACAGTCTCGAGGTGTTCCTGTATCTGATGATGAACGGCATCGAGCTCAATCCGGCCTACAGGGAGGGATGGATGCGGATCGGGTGCAAACTATGCCCCCTCGCGAACGCGCTCAGCCTGGGCCGTGCCTACGCGCTGAAGCGTGAAGAACTGGAACCGTATTTCAATGTGATCCGGGACGCCTACCGCGGCAGCTTTGACAGCGAGGCTGCGCTGGAAAGGTTTGTTAACGGAGGCGAATGGAGATTCCGAAAGGGTTCAGGCCATACGAAATATCACGTGGAGTACAGGGAATATGTACAGGACGGCAGCCTGCATCTGGAGATCAGGAATCCTGCCACCGACTGGAAAGAATGGTTCCGGACGCTGGGCAGTCTCCGATCCGCAGAAAGAGCGCAGGATTGCCCGGATTCGACCCGCTATGTTCTCGAACGCGGCGGGAAGGAGTACGCCTTTACGGTGCGGGAAGATGGCGGGATGATGGATATCTTCCTGCCGGAAACCTGGGAAGAGAGCTTCACGGCCCTGATTAAAAAGGTGTTCCGAAAAACGGCGGCCTGCGTGGGCTGCCGCGCCTGCGAGGCGGGCTGCCCGCACGGCCATCTGCATTTTTCGGACGGACAGCCGGTGATCGACGACAACTGCCTGCACTGTGCGGAGTGCCATAACCATATCCGCAGCTGCTATGCGTTCGATTCATGGTACTGCCCGGACCAGGTACTCTAAGGAGGAAAAGCAGAATGGATACAGAGAATCAGGAATTACTGCGACTGGCGGCGATGGAGCTTTCCAATCTGACGGCCAATTCCATCGGATCCGATTTCCGGTTTCCCAAGCTGATGCACATCGACGAGCGGATTGTTTCAAGATACAATTTCTTCTATGCGGGCGCCAGACAGAAGGAAATCGAAAGGACACAGCGCGGACTGCAGAAAAAACTGAGGAACCAGAAAGACTATCAGTCCTTTGTGTTTGCCTTTGCCTACCCTGGCCAGGAGCCGGGCATCGACGAAACCCTGATCAGCATGGCGCACGGCGGGATCACCTTGATCGACGCGACGGGCACCGCCATGATTCAGGAATGCAACGAACAATACGCCCTCAACATGGCAGCCAGCAATCCGGCGGGCGGCCCAAAGAGCCCGGCCGGCTCGGCATATATCGACCGGGCGTACGAGGAACTCCGGCCATGGACGGACCGGCTGCTTTCCTCTCCGGTGACGATTTATGACGGGGAACACCCGGAGGGCGAAGCCTTCGACACGCTCCAGCGCTTTTTCGACAGGGCGCTCCGGGACATCTGCGAAAAGTATTCGGTTTCGCCGGATACGATGGGCCTGGACCCGTTTTTCTACGGGCTCCATTCGGCCAGATATTACGTCAGGGACGGTTATTACGGGCAGAGGAACACGCGGTGGGACAGCGTCACCGATCCGGAACGGACGCCGGACCGGCTCTTTGCCTTCGCCTGGAACGACGACAGCGCCTGGGACGATCCCCGATACGCCGACGAGAAGATCGTCATTCTGAAGAAGGCTTTTGACGCTTGCCTTGAGGACCGGCTGGCACAGGAGGGGAAAGTTTCATTCGCCGAGATTTTCGAGGTGCTGCGGAAGCCGCCGTACGGACTGATTCCGAACATCATCGGGGCCATCCTGATGGGAATGTTCTTCCGGACCTTGCGGAACCGGAACCTGATCTGGACCAATGGTTTCCAGCAGGACGTGCTGGACGACGCGCACCTGCTGACCATGGTGGAGAACGGCATCCACAGCCAGCGCAGCTTTTACCCGAATGCCTTGGTGGACTATATCATGCTGCCGGATCAGGGAACGGCCGTGTTTCCGGAGGCAGCATGCGAAATTTTCAGCCTGGACAGAGAGAAAACGCGCTTCCTGCCCGATCTGAGGGCCGAAATACGCCATGCCATGGAAGGACTGCCTTATCCCATCGTATCGGCGCTTTATGCGGATATCGGCGAAACGGACCGGGAGACCGTCGCCAGACTGATCCGGTTTGTGAGAAGGACTTCAGATCACGCGGACGGGGAGGACGGGAGCGAACTTGAGGACAGTCTCTGCGCGGCATTTGCGGCGGACGGCAGCCTGCCCGAGCGAATCAGGGCCTGCCTGTACGGAGAGCCGCTGCGGGAAGGCTTTCTCTGCATGCTGGAGAAGAACGGGATGAACGGCGCGGATCTCAGGCCGGAGGCACTTGAAAAACTGTGCTGCGGGCATCGTGAATGGAAGTGGATCTGGCAGGAAGAGAGTATTATCCACGGCATTCAGGGAGTATGAACCAAAACTCACATTGATAATATCGGATGATGTATGGTATACTGTAAACAACCTTTGGTATCCATACTGCGGAAGCAGGATGAAATATAAAACAGGAGGAAAACGATCATGGCTGACAACGAAGAAAGAAAACCGGAAGAACAAAACGAAGCTGGTTATTGCCCTGATACGTGGAACGAAAAATGCATAAAAGGCTATAAGCATGGATGGAGGCCATCGAAAGAATGCAGATACTGCAAGGGGACCAATGAAGAGCCGTGGCCGCCTGAGGATTAACGCCCAAAGAGACAAAAGTGCCCCGGAAGCTTTGTGGATCAAGGCGACCGGGGCTTAGTTGTTTAATCCCGGTTTTTTTACAGAAAAGATTGAATAATTGACATCAAAATGCTGCGTATATATATTTTCAGCCGGATCGTAACAGGAAAGTGTAACCAGGCCAAGGGGGAATCTAATGGACGCAGTCGTCAGAGCTATGCCAGTGGTTATTCCCCAATGACCACAATCCGTGTAAACTTAAAGGATATTCACGGAATCAGCAGTTTTGACGAATTGGCGAAACAGTGCGATGTCCGGGAAGCGTTGATGGGGACAGATCCCAACAAAGCGGACGAAGCTCTGTACACGATCATTACCCTGCACCTGTCAGATCGGCACAGCGTGCTTCGCTCCGTATCCCCGTTCAGCCGTAAGGGCCTGCTGGACGAACTGACCGAAACGATCGGGAGGGGCCCCGTCTATAAGCGCGCGTATAACCAGAAGGTCAAATACATTATGGCCCGCGCGGCCGCATATCCGCAAGGCGTTCCCTGTTACGAAGAGATCGGCAATACAGCCTATATCACTTTTGACAGCTTTGATACCGTTCCGGAAGACGTGGATTATTATAAGAACGCGCCTACGGCGGACGCCAGGGATACGATCGGCATCCTGGCCTATGCCTATTCCCGGATTATGCGAGAGGGCAGCCCTGTTGAAAATGTGGTGCTGGACCTTTCCTGCAATGGCGGCGGCGAGGCAGACGCGGCGGTCTATACGCTCTCGGCATTCCTGGGCGAAGGCTATGCCAGCGTAAAGAACACCATGTCCGGTGCGCTGGCAATGGGGGTTTATGAGGTTGACTTAAATTTTGACGGAAAATTTGACGAAAACGACAAGGGCCTGACGGGCAAGAAACTGTTCTGTCTGATCTCTCCCACCAGCTTCTCCTGCGGCAATCTGGTACCTTGCGTATTCAAAAATTCCAATGATGTGACACTGATCGGCCGAACATCCGCCGGCGGCAGCTGTGTTATTCTGCCGCTGACCACCGCAGACGGCACATTCTTCATGATCTCCGGTCCCAAACGCCTGGCTTTCATGAAAAACGGTTCCTTCTACGACATTGACCAGGGAGCTGACCCGGATTTTGTCATTCCTACTCCCGAACTGCAGTTTGACAGACAGTACATGACAAAATATATCAATTCTCTTTTGGGAAAGTAAGGCAAAAGAAACGAATTCCGGCAAACCTGAAAAAATGGACAAAGCAATACCCTGCGGCAAAGGGGCAGTGCGGACTGAGGAGAATGACGATGAGTGAGCACATGGAACTCTGGGATGTTTATGATGTCAACCGGGTGAGGACCGGCAAAATCATATCCCGGCCGGCGGCCTGGGGAGAGGAAACCTATCATCTGATTGTCCATGTATGCATCTTCGACAGCAACGGGCGGATGCTGATCCAGAAAAGATGCCATCAGAAGCGCGCATGGCCGGACCTGTGGGATGTCAGCGCCGGGGGCAGCGCACTGGCCGGAGAAGAGAGCTGGCAGGCTGCGGAGCGGGAAACCCGGGAAGAACTGGGGCTGGTTCTTCACCTGAAGGATGTGAGGCCGCATTTTTCCATCAATTATACCCGCGGATTCGACGATTTCTATGCCGTAATCGCGGATGTTGATCTGAAGTCGCTCACGCTTCAGGAATCGGAGGTTGCGGAAGTCCGCTGGGCAACGCCGGAAGAGATTTGGAAAATGGAGGCGGAGCATACCTTTGTTCCGTACTTTCCCGGGGTGATCGACCTGATCCGGCAGACGCGGAACAATTACGATGGGGCGATCTGCCAGTCAGGCTGGCCGGCTATTTGCGGCAGAAGGTGCTCCGGTGATGCCGGCTGAGGATAAAACTATGCCTTTTCGACAGCAGGGCTTTTTTCGGTTTTGACGAATATTCAGATGTGGACGAAGCAGTTTTCGGAATATCTTCTATTTGCTCAAAAAAACGATGATGAAACGGAAAGGAGATTATTACATGAAAATCATCTTATCACTCATTGCTTTTCTCGTCTTAACTTTCTGCTGTCCGCTGACTGTATCTGCGGAAACTCCCCAGATCCCTGCCGGGGCTATGCCCAGTCTGCCGCCGGACAACATGAACTGGTATGACAAATATGAGGCGGCAATCAAGGAAGTACACGCCGAAGAAAAACAGGTAACGCTTCCTTCTGGAAGGGTCATCAACTACGGAGAGGTGAAGAACGACAAGCCCGCGCTGCTGCTGATCCATGGCCAGATGAGCATATGGCAGGACTACGCGCTGGTGCTTCCCGCGCTCAGTGAATACTGGCATATCTATGCGGTCGACGTCTACGGCCACGGGAAATCAGCACATGAGGAAAGCCTGTATTATCTCGACGTCAACGGGGATGACCTGATCTGGTTTAT
>Ga0265298_10007339_pt1 | contig 13418 bp, 11 predicted proteins | sample AusTroGonzalo_MG_3_FD_193486 | JGI IMG/M metagenome (GOLD analysis project Ga0265298, IMG submission 193486) | Bovine rumen microbial communities from tropical cattle in Woodstock, Queensland, Australia - Gonzalo_01 | ecosystem: Host-associated > Mammals > Digestive system > Stomach > Rumen ...
CCACACTACCGCCACGGCGGCCGCGACCGGAATCGAACTGAGCGCGTCCGACCTGTGGTGCCAGGCGTTCGCTTCGAGCGCGGTCGATTTCGCCTTGCGCGCGGCCGAGCGCGTCGCGACAAATAGAATCTCCTTGAGGACGATGCTGCCTATCGCAACGGCGAGCGCAACCGCGCCCGGCCGCGAATCCACCCTGCCGCGCAGCAAAGTGCCGACGGCGCCTCTCGCCAGTTCCCATGCCGCGAACACGAGCGCACCGGCGATGAGAAGCGTGACAAGCGCCTCGATCTTGCCGTGTCCGTACGGATGGTCCTCGTCCGCCGGCGCGGTCCAGTACCTGACGCTGAACACCATCGCGAGATCGGTGACGAGATCAGACACGGAATGGACGGCGTCGGCGACAAGCGCCTGAGACGAGCACAGTACGCCGGCGATGGCCTTCGCGGCGGCGATCGCCACATTCACTCCGATTCCGGCGAATGTGATCCGTCGCACCGTGCGCACTTTCTCTTCCGCAGTCATCACGGATTTCCTACAAGCGACACGGTGACGAAATAGAATCCGCGCGGCGCGGAACCGGTCTGGAGAACGGCCGTACGGCCCTCCATCGCAGTCCCGCCGTCCCAATCGCCGACCTCGTCTGCGGAATAGAGCGTGCAGAGAAGCCTGCCGCCGGGAATCGCCGGGGCGTTCGCGAGCGAGCCGGCGACGGAGACCGTCACCGAAGCGCCGGCGACGGAAACGGTGGCGACCAGCTTTTCGGATGCGGATTCGGCTCCGAATCCGAGCGCGTAGTTCATCCAGTTGACGTAGCCGTTCTCGCCGGTTTCGGCAAGGAAGTCGCACCACGTCGCGCCGGGGTTGTTCTCCTCGTACATCCAGAAGTTGTTATCGTCCAGCCAGTCAGACAGCTGCGCTTCGGTGAAGCAGAGAAGCTCCGTCCCTGGCACGTCGAAGCGGTTCTTCGGCTTCACGGCAAGTCCGCCGGATGTCTTGCAGAGATCCCACTGCGCGGCGAGCGCGCTGTCGGAGAACGCGAAGGTTCCGTCCGGCGCCGAGCCGGACGGCCACGCGACGAGAATCCTTCCGGAGACGGGCGAGACTCCCGTACCGAACGCGACGCGCACGGTTCCGGAAGCGAAAACCGGGGCCTTCGCAAGCGTCAGTTTCGCGTCTGCCGCGTCGAACCGCAGCGTCGCGCCGTCATTGAGCCTGAGTCCCGTCGCGGCGGACGCGTCGCAGTCGAGCGTGGCGTTCGCGCCCTTTACGGCGAGTGTCCCCGACAGATCGACTCCATGATAGGCGCTCCACGTCGCGCTCCCGCCGATGGCCGCCTCCGCCCCGGACTGCAATGTAACCGTCGCGGACTGCGCCGGCAGGTCCGCCGCCGCCGAAACGGAGCCGAAGACGACACGGCGGCCCTGCTTCGCACTGGCATAATTCGCCGCGCCGATCGAAATCGAGCCCGTGTAGTTGGTCGCCGTGTTGAAAACGTACGCCTGCTTGTGGTTTGACGACGCGGAAATCGACCCGTCGCCAGCAAGCTCGCCGAACGCGTTCCAGTTGTCCGAATATCCATTGCCGCCGAACCGGAGCGCTCCGTCGCCATCAAGGACAAGCGTGCCGGGGAACGTCGCGTTGTTGTTGATGAAATAAAAAATCTCGCAATTTCTGAACACTATCTTCGATCCGGCATTGCCGTAACGTTCCGGCTGGAAATTCTTTGTCGAGTCGTCCGAAACTAGCCCTTCAAAAACTATCGTTCCGCTCCACGAGGAATTTGTCCACACAAGCGAATTTGCCGAAACGACCGATTTGCAGCAAACCGCGCCAGCGCCGCTGATTGGAGTGCCATCTTTCGCCAGTCTTCCGTCGAGATCGAACACGAGATTGCCGCCTGCCCCCACTTCAAGTCTAGTGCTGCCGAAGAGTCCGTTGTTCGAATTGGCCGGACCCTTGAACACTACCGTTCCTTCGCCGACGCGGAAGCGCGCATTGTTGTAGAACCAGCCGACGTTGTTGAACGTATCGAACATCTGGGTTTTCCCCGCGCCTGGCGCTACGACAAGCGTTCCCGCCGAACCGATGCCGATCATATTGGTGCAATATCCGGACGTCTCCGTGACAGTCTGCCCGAAGGGCGCGTTGAACGTCAATGTATGGTTCGCAGGATTCGTAAACGCGACGGCATCAATCGTGACGGGCACGTTGAAAGTCAAGTCGCCCGACGGCGCAAAACAGGCGTCTCGCAGATGAATCGTCGCGTCTTCGCCGCCTTTCTCGAAGATGTACGCGGTTGTTGCGGCCGCAAACGACGAGGACAAGGGGGACACCGCCCCTTTTACGGTCACAATTGGCGAAACGCCATCCGCGAGATCGGGGAACTCAACGTTAGACCACCCGTCCTCAAACGGCTGCGCGACAGTCCTGTTGAAAGCCGTCCACGGGGTCTCGCTCTGGTCTGCCGACCATATTCCTGCACCGGAGCCGTCGCCTTTCCAGACGACACCTTCCACAAATCTGACCGTACGGACCGATTGCGCAACACCATCCACGACGGCGCAGGCCGTAATGGTCCCTGTTTCATAAACCGGAATCCGCGTTCCGACGGGATAGTTGGGAGATTCCCGTGTCGGCGTAGAGCCGTCGTAGGTGCAATAGATTGTCGCGTTGGGGTTCTGGTGAGACAGCGTAACGTACAGCGGATACGCAAAGTACGCGCCGTCGGGAATATCATTTCCGTCGCCGTCCAGAAAACGCACGTCCCAGTCGTAGGGAATTTTGTGTTCGCGATAGGTGCTTACCCCCTTGTGGGTATGGACGAGCACTTGCCTGTTGTCGTTGACGTCTTCCACGCCAAGCGGTACGCCGTATTCCTCGGGTGTAATTTCCGGCGTAGAGAAATACGGAACGGAAAGATAGTTGCCGTTGCCGCTGCCGTCGTAATTATACGCCATGACAGTATGTCGTCTGACCCCGTTTTTATCCGTAAAATGGTAACCGCACGAATACGGGAACGGTCCAGGTTCCGGCCCAGAATCGTCGCCTTGCGTATTGCTGTGCCCGCAACCCATGTTATGCCCCGTCTCGTGGCTCATCGTGTAGCGCTCGTCCACTCTTTTTATGTCGCAGACGTTGCAGTTCTTGTTGGCGGCCGCAAACGAGGCATAGGCTGTATCGTTAGTGCCCTGCAACGCGAATCCAACGCCTGAAGTGGTGCCGGAAGTCCTGTCGACAAGCAGCGTTGTCGTGTCCGCGCCGCATTTTTCGCGCATTGCGGCGACATTTGAGAACGGCGCTGATCCTGCTTGAAGCGCGAGCAGCACGGGTTGGTTTACCGCCGTATACGTCGCGTCGACTTCGGCGACGCCGACGAGACGGTAGCAGAACCTGTCGAGAAGCTGCGACTTTTCGAGCACCATGTTCATCTTGTCCACCGCGTAGCCGGCGAACTCCTCCATCGTGCCTTCGTCCTTCCACTCCGCATTCGCCCACGTGTCGCGCGCCCACGCCTTCGCGCCCTGGTCGAACGCGACGAGAATGTCGATTACGGTCTTCTGCTCCGCGAAATCGAATCCGCTCCCGCCTGCCGGCGCGGCGGCGAACGCCCTTCTGCCAGCCGCCGGGACGGCCGCAGGTTCCGTCGCCGGAGCGTCGCCGGTATCGCCGCTGCAGGTTCCGCAGCGTTCGCCGCCTGTCTGCGTCCTGTCTAGCTCCACCGCCTCCGCACGCCCGTCCTTCGCGCGGACGGTGTAGGAGCGTCCGTTCCCGAAGTCGTCGATGAACACGCGGAGCCCGCCTTTGCCTGTCTTGACGATCGCCGAGGCCGTCCCCGCCGCGTCGCGTGCGATGAAGGAGCGTCCGGCGATTCCGGCCGGCGGCGCGGCGACGACGGAGAGCGAAAAGGCGACGCCGTCGAAGAGCTTCAGCTCGACGGTCTCCCCGACGCCGACCGCCGACGGATCCATGGCGGACGCGCCGACCGCCATCGCCGCGCGGCGCAGGATTCCGCGTCCGGCGTCCGCCGGCAGCGGCCCGGCGGACGAAAAATCGAGCGTCACGTCCCCGTATGCGGTGGCGGCCAGCGCGAAGACTGCGGCGAATGCGGCTCTGGCTGTGTTTCCCATGCCTTGCGCTATTCCTTGCCGCCCCCTATCCTTACGCGGCGGCCCTCGATGCGGCAGCGTCCGGCGGCTATGTGGCGGAGCGCTTCCGGATAGGCGATGTGCTCCTGCACCTGGATGCGGGCGTGGAGCGTCTCGGGGGTGTCGTCTTCGAGGACCGGCACCGTCTTCTGGACGATGATCGGTCCGGTGTCCGTCCCCGCGTCCACGAAATGCACCGTGACACCCGCGATCTTGCACCCGTAGTCGAGCGCCTGCGTCCAGCCGTGCACGCCGGGGAACGCGGGCAGCAGCGCCGGGTGGATGTTTATCACGAGGTTCGGGAACGCCGCGAGGAGTCCGGGTTTCACTATGCGCATGAAACCCGCGAGAACGACGGTGTCCACGCCCGCGCCCTTGAGCATCTCGATGCAGCGGTCCTCGCCCGCGCCCTCCAGCTTGGTCTTCCATGGCGAGCAGTCGAGCCACGCGCACGGGATGCCGTGGCGCTTCGCGCGGTCGAGGATCTTCGCGTCCGCCACGTCCGAAAGGACTATCCTTATCTCGGCGTCGAGGGTTCCGGCGTCGATCGCGTCCACGATGGACTGCATGTTCGTGCCGGACCCGGAACCGAGAACTCCCAGTTTCAGCTTTGCCATGTCATTCGGTCCTTCCGGTGTAGGCGTCCGCGCCCGTGTTGTCGGTCTTCGCGGCGAAGAACCGGTCCGCCGCCTCTTGGCGGGACTTCTTCAGCGCAGGAAGGCTGCCGGATGCATTCTGCACGACCCAGAGCTTCAGCTGCTTTCTGTGCCAGTTGACGCGGCAGCTGGTGCCCCACGCTCCGCCATGCCCGAACCACTGGTCGTCGCCGTCCTCCACGGGCGCGTTCAGCCCGAGCGAGTAGCCGTCGAATTGCTTCGCAACCGCATCCGGGCGCGTGTTCTTCGCAAGAATCTCCTTGACGGTCTCCTCCTTGAGAATCCTCACCCCGTTGTCGCCGAGGCCGAGGTTCATAAGCATCTTGTAGAACTTGAGCTGGTCGTTGGCCGTCGTCCAGAGCCCCGCGCCGGCGGAGGCGAAGACCGTGGAGTCGTTGTACGGACGCTGCTGCCAGCCGTTCTGGAGCACGTACTTCGCCGGCTTGCCGTCTTTCATTTCGTACATTTCGATCTGCTCCGCGAGTTTTGCGTCCGTCGGCCAGAACCATGTGTCGTTCATCTCCAGCGGATCCAGGACCGTCTTCTTGAGGTAGTCCTCCCACTTCATGCCGACTATCGTCTGGACGACGGCCGCTCCGATGTCGATGCCCGTATTGGAGTACTGCATGCTTGTTCCCGGCTCGAACAGGAGCGGCATTGAAGCCGCAGTCGCCGCGACCTGCCTGAGAGGCATTCCGCGCGACCATCCGCCGCCGGGGAGATCCTTTGCCTTGGCGGGCAGCTCGAACGGGAATCCGCCGGTGTGGTTCATCACCATGCGCACCGTAAGCGTATTGGTCGCGACGGTCAGGGTCTTCGTGCCGTCGTCGTTGTTCTTGGCGACCCAGAGAGTCTTGAACTCCGGCAGGTACTTCGACACGGGATCGTCAAGGTCGAGTTTGCCCTCCTCCACGAGCTTGGCGACCGTGACCCCGCAGAACCCCTTCGTCTGCGAACACTGCATGAACGTGTTGTCGAGCGCGATCGGACGCTTCGCCGCGACGTCGGCGTAGCCGAGGCAGGCGGTCTCCTGCACGCCGTCGTTGTACATGATGGATATGCAGCCCGGCAGCTCGCCGTTTTCCAGCAGCTTGCCGACCGCATCCTTCATGCACGTCGTGCCGGAGTCGCGAACCTCCGCCGCGAAGCACTGGAGCGACGCTGCCAGCGCCAGGAGCGCGACGGGCGTTGCGTATTTCGTCTTCATCCTTTTTCCTTTCGTTTGTTGTCTGTCATTCGTTGCAGAGTTTCGACATCAGCGCCACGGCGGCGGTGTCGGTTCTCAAGATTCTTTTTCCGAGCGAATACGGGCGGAACCCCTTTTCGCGCAGCGCGGCGACTTCGCCGTCGTCCCAGCCGCCCTCCGGCCCTATCGCGAGGAGAAGCCGTCCGGACGCAGCCGGCGCCGTCTCCGCCCCTTCCGGCGCCGCGTAGGGATGCGCGACTACACGGTTCGCGGTGGGGAACATAGCGTCGAGTTCGTCGCGCAGAAAGGCGCGAAAACCCCTCCGCAGGACGATCTTCGGCATTTCGCTCGTGCCGGCCTGCATCAGCCCTTCTATGCAGAGCGGACGCCAATTCTCCTCCTTCAGCACCGTCGCGCCCCAGAAATCCTTTTCTACCTTCTTCGCTCCGGTCAGCACGACGGTGCCGGCGCCCATCGCCGCGAGCTGCGGGAGAAGGCGCTTGAAGGCGCGCGGACGCGGCGGCGCGAGGATGATGTCGCACCACGAAGGGAGCGCGTCCTCGCCGTGCGAGACGCGCACCGTGACGCGGTATCCGGCATCTGGACCGTCGTCCGTGCGCTCCACCGATTCGATCACCGAAGTTCCGATTCTGCCGTCGATTTCGCCTGTTTTCAGGATCTGGCCCGGCTCGCCGTGCAGGACTTCGGCAACATGCGCTGCCCTCGCCCCGCCGAACACTGCGACCCCGGAGCGGATTTCGCCTTTCTCGAAGAGGATCCTGTTCACTTTTCCACGAGTCCGGTCCTGTCCGCGACAATCTCCCTGAATCCCTCGACTCCGGTGTGGTGCCAGGCGTCGAGGACGATGCGTTTTTCGCCCGCGAACACGCTCATTACGCGCTTTTTCTTCCACGCGGAGTCGTCCACGCGCGTGATTTCGCCGTAGTTGTAGCTCCTGCCGCCGGCGGTGAAGCCGCTGCCGTCGTACTCGAAGCGGAACGCGGCGACGGCGAGAAGGTGGAGCCCCGTGCCGGCGGCAGCGAGCAGCACGGCTATCGCCATTATGCGCTGGGTGGCAGTCTTCTGGGCCTTGAAGGCCTCGACGTCCAGGCCTTCCGGCGGATCGGTCTTTTCTATCGCCGCGTACAGCGCGCGCGCGTCCGTCGCCGGATAGCGCACGAAGGCGTCGAGCGCGAACCATCCGCCGAGCGCGAGAAACACCGCGAGCGCGAAGAGGTGGCGCAGGAGAAACTCCTTGTTGAGTTCGAGTTTCATGTCGCCGCGACCTTCATCGTCAGGTTGTCCTGCGAAACGACGGTGACGTGCGCGCCCTTCGCGACAGGCGCGTCCGCGACGGCCGTCCATTCCGCGTCTCCGATCATCGCGCGTCCGGAAAGCGGCGGCTCTATCGCCTCCGTCACGACGCCGGGGCGCCCGACGTAGTCGCTCTCGAAGTCGCCTGCCGTGCGCGACACGCTGCCGGAGAATATCCGCTTCATGTGGCGGCGCAGAAAAGCGAGGTAGAAGATCGACAGAGCAGAGAACGCGATCAGCTGCCACGTCGCCGTGAACGGCTCGCCCAGCGCGAAGCGCACGAGCCCGACCGTGGAGGCCGACAGCCCGAAGAAGAAAATCACGAAGCCCGGAGAGACGAGTTCCATCAGCATCAGGAACGCGCCCGCATAGAGCCACAGCCAGCCGCAACTCAGCATTTCGCAGTCTCCTTTCAGTTTTTCGCCTTCTCCCTGATGTCGCTCACGAACGAGCCGGGGAGGGCGTCGATTATCGAATTTATCTTTGAATCGTTCAGTATGTCGGTGCGCGAGAGCGACGGCGCCGGGGTCCCGGACTGCGGTCCGGGCGCTGGTGCGCGGGCGGCAACCTCGGGCGCGGGAGCCGCCGGCGCGGGCGAGGACGGCACGGGAGCCGGGGGAGGGGTCTGCGGACGGGCGGCGGCCGCAATCTGCGCCGTGCCGCCGCCGGACCTCAGTTCGTTGACGGCGCGCATCAGCTCCTCGATCGTCGCGACAGACGCTATGCGCGAAGCCTTGATGAGCGACATTTCGATGAGAGTCCTCACGCCGAGCGCGTAGCGGAGCCTGTCGGAAAGCTCCGACAGCTGGTCGCAGATCCTGAATACGCGAGACGGATCGGCGGCCTTCGCCTGCTCCGCGAGGACCTTGCGCTGGTCCCACGTCGCCTCGACGGACGGCGAATCTTCGCCGAGGGCCTGCACGACGGCGATGTTCCTGAAGTGCTTGAGCAGCTCTTCCGCGACGCGGCGCATACTCTTGCCTGCGGAGTCGAACGACTCGACGGCGCGCAGTATCGATGCGACGTCGCCCTTCAGGATCGCGTTAGCGAGGCTCTCCAGCTCGCTGCGGCTCACGAGCCCGAACACGCCGAGCGCGTCCGCCTCGGTGACGTTGCCGTCGGTGAACGACACGAGCTGGTCCAGTGAAGAGAGCGCGTCGCGCATTCCGCCGTCCGCTCCGCGCGCTATCGCGAGGAGCGCGTCGTCCTCCGCCTTGACGCCCTCCTTTCCGCAGACATACTTGAGCCTCTCCGCTATCTGGTCCGTCTGTATGCGCCTGAGGTCGAAGCGCTGGCAGCGAGAGACGATCGTCGCGAGAACCTTATCGCCCTCAGTCGTCGCGAACACGAACTTGACGTAGGGCGGCGGCTCTTCGAGCGTCTTGAGGAGCGCGTTCCACGCCGCCGTGGTGAGCATGTGGCACTCGTCGACGATGAATATCTTGTACGGGGACGACGCCGGGGGGAACTGCACGGAATCGACGATCGGGTGGACGTCCTCGACCTTGTTGTGCGAGGCGGCGTCGAGTTCGACGACGTCGAGCGAGCGTCCGGCCGCGATCTCGAGGCAGTTGACGCACTTGCCGCAAGGCTCGATGCCGTCCGGTTCGCGGCAGTTGAGCGCCTTCGCGAATATGCGCGAGAGCGTCGTCTTGCCGATGCCGCGCGGCCCGATGAAGAGGTACGCGTTCGCGATGCGCTTCGCGGAGATCGCGTGCCTGAGGGTCCTGACGACGTGCTCCTGCCCCATGACGTCGTCGAACGTCATGGGGCGGTACTTGAGCGCGAGCGGAATGTGCGTCTTCGCTTCCATTGCGGACCAGCCTGCGGTCACTTCCCGGCCGCGGCGCCGCAGCAGAGGAACTCCTTGGGCTCCAGGACGCGGAACTTTATCGTCGCGTAGCCGGCGCCCTCGTAGATTATGCCGAGCTTCCCGTCCGGCATGAGCGCCATGTCGGAGTACGCCGCGCCCATAGGCTCGACGCAGAAGCCCTCGGACCACGTCTCCCCGCTGTCGCGGCTCGCCCTGACGTAGAGGTTGTGCCTGCGGTTGGGGGACTTGCAGTTGGAGAAGAGCAGGTACTTGCCGCAGCGCATCAGCTGCGCGTTGCACTGCGGATCCTGGAGCGCCGCGTCGTAGCGCGATTCCCACGTCTCGCCCCTGTCGCGCGAAACGTGGATCTGGCGTCCGCCGCCGCGCCAGCGCGAGTTGATCATCCACGCGCCGTCGGAAAGCTCGACGACCTTGCATTCGTCGCCGGGCGACGCGACCTTGCCGAAGGTCTTCCAAGTCTTGCCGTGGTCCGGCGAGCCGATGACGGCGTTGCCGACGTTGACGCGCACGATCGTGTGCAGAAGCGTGCCGTCTTTTGTCTGCACGCCGGAGCCGGACGTTATGAAGATGAACCCGTCGGGGCTGCCGAAGGGCCATTCCGGGAACGCGAGGTCGCCGGTTATGTCGCGCGGCTTCGACCAGGTCTTGCCGTCGTCCGAGGACTCCTGCACGAAGAACCTGTAGACCCCGGCGCCCTTCACGCACTCCCAGACGTTGAAGAGCAGAAAGACCTTCTTCGCGACTCCGTCCACTATGAGGGACGGATCCGACGCCGCCCACTTCTCCTTGTCGTCCCAGCGCCAGTCCCACGAGAAGACGGGCGCCGTCCACGACTTGCCGCCGTCGGGGGACCTGCGGACGGCGATGGAGATCGGCTGGCTGGAGTTCAGGTCGCCGCCGTGCTCGCGGCGGGCGTCGCAGACCGCTATCAGATCGCCGTTGGGCGCCGCGGCGAGCGCGGGTATGCGGTAGACCGCGCTCGCGACGCCGCCGGCGGAGTCTCCGCCGGAGAAGAGGACCAGCGGTTCGCCCGCCGCGGCCGCGCAGGCGAGCGCGGCCGCGGCCAGAGCGGCGAGAGCCGCCTTCACTGTCTTTGTGGCCGGCATGGTCCGCCTCACTTCCAGCCGATCTTGCGCAGGCGCGCGACGATGTCGGCCTTCTGCGCGTCCGTGAGCGCCTTGAGCGGCTGGCGCACCGTGCCGAGATCGACGCCGTGCACCGCGCACATCGCCTTGCCGGCGGCGACGCCGCCGTACTCGACGAGTATGTCTACGATGTCGCAGACCTTCTTCATGTACTTCTCGGAAGTCTTGAAGTCGCCCTTCTTCACGGCGTCCCATATCTTGTAGTAGAGGCCGGCCGAATAGTTGTAGGTCGATCCGATCGCCGATTTCGCGCCGAGCGCGACCGCGCCGGCGAACCACTCGTCGATGCCCCAGGTTATGTCGTACTTGCCGCCGCAGGCCCTGAGGCAGCGCTGGTACATGTAGAGGTCGGGATAGTTGAACTTTATGCCGGCGAGGTTCTTCATCTTGCCGTCCGCCGCCTCGAGGAACTTCTGCATGTCGATGTTCACGCCGCTCATCGAGGTGTGGTAGTAGTAGAACGGCGTCTCCTGCGCGTACTTGAGCGCCTCGTTCAGGTACGCGACAAGGCCCTCGGCCGAGCCGGGGCGGAAGAAGCACGGCGGCACGATCGAGGTCGCGTCCATGCCGCACTCCTGCGCGTAGCGGGCGAGCTCCTGCGTGTCGGGCAGGGCGAGCGCGCCGACGTGCGCGATGAGGTAGAGTTTGCCCTTCGCGACGGCGACCCATGCGTCGAACATCTTCTTGCGCTCCGCTACGGAGCAGTGCACGCCCTCGCCGGTCGTGCCGCTGACGTATACGCCCGTCACGTTCTGCTTCAGGAGCATCTTCGCCTGGTCGGCGACGACGTCGTAGTTTATGGTGCCGTCCGCGTTGAACGCGGTGTGCGCGGCCGCGATGAGGCCCTGGAGTTTCTTTGTTTTCATGCCGTCGGTATCCTTTCTTCGGCGGCCCGTCCGCCGTTTCCGCAAATTATACCATTTATCGCGACAAATTTCCACCTCGGCGTCATCTCGCCACGGGCAGCTCGTCCCAGCGCGTGGTCGCGCGTTTCGAGCGCTTGCCGCTCTTCACCATCCAGGGTCGCAGGCCGATTCCCGCTGCGGCGGAAAACACCTTGCCCCTCCCGTACCTGGCGTTCAGCGCGTCTATCGCGCCGTACAGCGGCGACGGCGCCGACGCGGGCGCCGGCGAAAACAGGTCCGTCTGCCTCGCCGAGCCCGCCTTTTCGAGGCCGAAAAACACCACGCCCGTCTTGCGGTAGCGCTTGCCGGGGACGAAAAGCGCGTCCAGTTCCGGACGGATCGCGCGCATCATCGCGTTCGTCGCGTCCGTCGGCGCCGCGAACACGACCGTGCGCCCGAGGCACTCCCCGCCGCCGCCAGGCGCGAACAGCTGCGCGTAGACGTTGCACCCGGACGCGAGCAGCCCGTGCCGGCGGAGCCGTACCGCCGCCTGCGCGGTGAACGCGGCGACGGACTCCGCGAGCGCCTCCGCGGTTGTGACCGGTTCGCCGAACGAGCGGGAACAGGTGATCGAATCGGGATCGGCGTCGTAGTCCCGCTCCTCATGGCAGGAGACGCCGCGCAGCTCCATCGCCGTCCGCAGAAGCGTCACGCCGCCGATGGAGCGGATCGCGGCGTCCGGCGCGTCGCGCAGGTCCTTCGCGGTGTGGATTCGTTCCGCGCGCAGACTCGCCGCCAGCCGGCGCCCGACGCCCCACACCTCGCCCGCGGGGAGCTCCGCGAGGATGTCCGTGGGGTCGTCCGGCATGAGGAACACGCCGTCCGGACGCTTCTTGCCGATGTGGTTCGCGATTTTCGCGAGCGTCCTGGTCTCGGCGAATCCGACGCCGCAGGGGATCCCGATCCAGCGGAGTATCTTGCTTCTGAGCCTACGGCCGTAGGCAAGGTAGGGGGAACGGGGAATGGGGAACGGGGAATGGTCTCCACTCGCACCGTTCCCCATTCCCCGTTCCCCGTTCCCTGTCCCCCGTTCCCCGTTCCCTGTCCCCCGTTCCCCGTTTCCCAATGCCTCCAGCGAAGGAGGCGTTATGAACGCCTCGTCGATGGAGTACTGCTCCACGTCCACAGCCTCCTCGCGGAGGATCGAGACGAGCCGCCGGGACATGTCGCCGTACAGCTCGTGGTTGCACGAGCGGAAAACCAGCTCGCCGGACGCCTCCCTGTCCTTCAGCTGGAAATACGGCGTGCCCATCGGAATGCCTAGCGCCTTGAATTCGTTCGAGCGGGCGACGCAGCATCCGTCGTTGTTGGAGAGGACAGCGACGGGACGCCCCACGAGCGAGCGGTCGAACACGCGCTCGCAGGAGACGAAGAAGTTATTGCCGTCAACAAGTCCGATCATAGTGAGGGGGGAATGGGGAACGGGGAATGGGGAACGGGGAATGGTTAAACACGAAGTTTCCTCATCATGGGAAAGAGCATCTTGCTGATGCGTGTAATCAATGTTTTGGTTTCTTCTGGGACTGCTATGTACTTGAAGCGTTCTGCAAGTTCCAGTTGCGTTTGGACTTCAAAAAGCGAACCCCTCGCAATTGAGAGGAACCTTGCGTATTCAGTTTTCGAGTCACGCCCGTTCCCCTCGGCAATATTCGATGGAATCGATACTACGGCACGTCGCAATTGGTCGCAGAGAGCGAAGCGTTCCTCTGCGGGGAAAGACCGTATCAAGTCATATACGTTTTCGCACAACGACATGGACATTTGCCAAACATCAAGTTCTCTGTAGTCATTAACCATTTCGTTTTCCTTTCTTGAATTGATGGATGCAAGCTGTCACCTTGCCGAAGTAGTCCAGTTCCTGACCGGGCTTCAGCACAATGTCAGGGTACTTCGGATTCGCCGCTACCAATCTCACCTCTCCGCCATTCCCCGTCTTGTCCTCCGTAGCTTCAGCGAAAGCGGATCCTCGTTCCCCATTCCCCCTCATCCCATTCCCCGTTCCCCGTTCCCCATTCCCCGTTCCCCGTTCCCCATTCCCCAAGCGAAGCGTCTTCACGGTGAAGTCGCCGTCGACGCAGGCGATGATGACGTCGCCGGACGCCGGACGGAGCGAACGGTCGACCACGAGGAGGTCTCCGTCGTTGATGCCCGCGCCCGTCATGGAGTCCCCTTGCACGCGAACGAAGAATGTCGCTGCGGGACGCTTCACCAGGAGTTCGTTCAAGTCAAGCGG
>Ga0265298_10007340_pt1 | contig 13417 bp, 11 predicted proteins | sample AusTroGonzalo_MG_3_FD_193486 | JGI IMG/M metagenome (GOLD analysis project Ga0265298, IMG submission 193486) | Bovine rumen microbial communities from tropical cattle in Woodstock, Queensland, Australia - Gonzalo_01 | ecosystem: Host-associated > Mammals > Digestive system > Stomach > Rumen ...
AGGTGACCCGTCTGGCCAATTCCGAGGGTATCATCCATGGTGAGAACAATGCCATCGCACAGAATACCGCCGAACTATACCGTCTGCAGGTTGGCTACCCCGTGGGTTACTTCTGGGGCTATCAGATGGATGGTATCATCCAGAACGAACAGGATCTGCAGAACTATCTGGACAAGCATTGTAAGGGTGATAAAGCCAACTCACTGCAGGGAGCATCGTTGCAACCTGGTGATGTGAAGTTCGTCGATGTCAACGGGAACGGTAAGATCGATAAGGACGATTCCGACAAGACGATGATCGGTGACCCGAACCCCGACTATACCGTAGGACTCAGTCTTAATGTTGCTTACAAGGGTTTCGACTTCGCCCTCAACGGCTACGGCTCCTTCGGACAGCAGATAGCCAAGAGCTATCGTCAGTTCTCTGACCATCCCGACGACAACTATTGCACTGACGTGTACACCAAGTATTGGACAGGCGAGGGCAGCACCAACCGCTATCCGCGCTTCTCCGACGGTAAGAATGTCAATATGTCGGAGATCTCACCCGTATGGGTTGAGGATGCAGACTTCTTCAAGATTTCACGTATCTCATTCGGCTACGACTTCAAACGCCTGTTCAAATCTATCCCTGTTCAGAAATTACGTCTTTATGTATCTGCCAGCAACATGATTACCTTCACCAAGTATTCCGGCATGGATCCTGAGGTAGGATTCAATAACGGAACCAAATGGGCTTCTGGTATTGATAATGGCTATTATCCCGCAGCTAAATCATGGCAGGTGGGTATTAACGTCAACTTTTAATTCGTGAGCATTATGAAAAAGAATTGTCTATTATATCTTGTATCTGCCTTGTGCGTGATGCTTCTGGGAAGTTGTGAGGACTTCATGGACATCGAGAATCTCAAGGCCAAGAACTCTGTCAACTTCCCTGTTGACGAAGCTGATGGCAACCAAATGGTTGCAGGCATCTATGCGGTTATGAACCGCAACCTGGCCGATCCAGAAGAAGATCCCTTCTTCATCTTCGACATCGCCTCAGACGACCGTCTGGGCGGCGGTAGCCAGAGTAACATTGGTGCTCAGGGTGTTGACCGCCTAATGAATGCCTATATCGACTGGATGAAGCCTCTTTGGGAAGAGCGCTATAGAGGTATCCACCGTGCCAACTATGCACTTGAAAACATTGACAGGATTACCAACTGGAGCAGTGAAAGCAAAAAGGATCAGCTACTTTGTGAGATTTATTTCCTTCGCGCTTGGTACTTCTTCAATCTGGCGCAGGTTTTCAATGGTGTTCCTATAAAGATTACGACGGAACCTGTAGTCATTCCAAGAGCTACTCCTGATGAAGTGTATGCACAGATTGCTTCCGACCTGAAGAAAGCCATCGATTATGGTCCCGCCGTGAAGTACCCATTGTTTGGAGATGGTCATGCCTCAAGATGGACTGCCGAGGGTATGATGGCTCGTGTTTGGCTGTTCTATACCGGCTTCTATGGCAAGTCTGAACTGCCACTCGCCGAGGGTGGAAGCATCGGCAAGGCACAGGTGGTCACCTGGCTGGAGGACTGTATCCAGAACAGCGGCTACGGTCTTGTGTCCGACCAGCGTAACCTCTGGCCATACACCAACCCCTATACCGCCAAGGACTATCAGTACGATCTCGACAACAACCTCAATTGGGAAACCGACGAGAACATCGAGAACATGTTTGCCGTGAAGATGTCGAATAAAGAGGGATGGAGTGCCGATGAACAGCTGCGCCACAACCGTATCGTGGAGTTCTACGGTTTGCGTAAGACCACAGCCGATGCTTTCCCCTTCTCCGTGCAGGGTTACTCAAACGGTCCTGTCTGTGAGAAGTTGTGGACCGACTGGGCTGCCGATCCCGACTATGCTGGCGACTACCGTCGTATAGGTTCTATCTGCGACCGTGCCGTCGAGATACCGAACTACAAGGGAGACAAGGCCAAGGAGGTGGAGAACACCAACCTACTGGCAAAGAAGTATATCGGTTGTGAGGCCTATGATCATGAAAAAGGTAAGCGCATGCTGAGCTACGGTTATTTCTACGGCAGTGCCGATAACCGTCAGACGGGTCTTACCCAGTCGCTCGTATGGCTCCGCTTTGCCGACGTGCTCCTGATGCATGCAGAGCTCACCGATGGTAAGGTAATATATAATGGAAAGAACGGTCTGAATGCCGTTCGCGAGCGTGCTAAGTTGCCCGACATCCCCTACACGTTAACCAACCTGAAGAAGGAGCGCCGTTACGAACTCTGCTTCGAGGCTCTACGCTGGAACGACCTACGTCGCTGGGGTGATGTAGAGGAGAAGGTAAAGAACCAGGTGGGCAACCACATCCTGAACCAGGGTGTCGAAGGTGAGTATGCCTTCACCAACGACTTCATGGAGCGATACAGAGCCACCGGTGGTGGTTTCTTCAAGATTCCCGAATGTGAGGTTACTCTGACAGAAGGTGTTGTTGAGCAGAACCCCGGTTGGGATAATAACACAACATGGGCGAAAGGCGACCTTCCGTATTTCAAGTAAGATATTAAAAAAAGCCCCGCGACTTGCGGGGCTTTTTTTATTTGCAGCTGAAGGAGAGAACCTTGCGCTCTTCGAGCCAACCTTCCAGACGGTCACCAATATGTACGGGTCCCACACCGACTGGGGTGCCTGTATAAAGGAGATCGCCAGTCTTCAGCGTAAAGAACTGCGAGATATAGGCGATAATCTCATCAATGCGGTAGAGCATATCAGAAGTACAGCCCTCCTGCACTGTCTCACCATTAATGTCGAGGTGGAAATGGAGACGCTGGACATCGAGAAATTTCTCTTTGTCTATCCACTCACCGATGGCAGCAGAGCCATCGAAACCCTTACAGATAGTCCAAGGCTGGCCGGCTTCAGAGGCCTGACGCTGAAGGTCGCGGGCTGTAAAATCGATGCCAACGGTGATTGCATCATAATAACGGTGGGCAAAACGCTCTGGGATATTCTTTCCCAGTCGGCAGATACGCACCACCACCTCCGTCTCGTAGTCGATACGCCCAAGGTGATCGGGGATGAAAAACGGCTTCCCCTGATTCAGCAGAGCCGAGTCGGCCTTGGTGAATATCACAGGCTGATCAGGACGCTTCAGCGTACCGTGGAGTTCCTGGTTATGAGCGGCATAGTTCATGCCGATGGCAAAAATCTTCATATTGGCGCAAAGTTATGAAAAAGTCGGCATTGCACAAAGGCAATACCGACTTTTTCTATGATTCAAATGAAAATTAATCTGCTACGAGCGTGAAACGCTTGAAGGCAACAATCTTCAGATCCTTGTCCTGCTTGGCGAGCCACTGAGCAACAGTAGCCTTGTCACCGTCACCGAACTGGAACTCCTGATCAACCAGACAGTTCTCTTTCAGGAACTTCTGAACACGACCCTTGGCGATATTCTCGATCATAGGCATCTTCAGCTGGGCCTCACCCTCAGCCTTTGCCTCTTCCTTGATCTTACGAGCCTCGTCGGCCTGCTCCTTAGTCAACCAACCCTTAGCCATGTTGCTCTCAATGTGATCATCTGAGTCAACGAGGTTGGGGTTAAGACCAGCCTTCTTAATCTTCATCTCAACGAACTTCTCAACCTGCTCCAGCTTGGTCTTCTCGACAGCGGTCTTATACTCCTCGTCGAGAATCTTCTGATCAACACTCTCCTTGTCGAGAGCAACGGGCTTCATGGCAGCCACCTGCATGGCCACAAGGTGACCCTGCTCAGCAGCAGACTTGTTGGTCTGAACCATGGTGCAGAGAGTGTGCTTACCCATGTGGTCGTAGACCTCGATGTTCTCACCCTCGAGCACGAGGTAACCGTCGAGTTCCATCTTCTCACCAGTGATACCAGAACGCTGTGTCACAGCCTCCTGTACCTTCTGGCCGTCAGCCAAAGTGAGTTCCTTCACAGCCTCGATGTCTGCAGCCTTGGCAGCGATAGCAGCGTCGAGGATGCTCTGGGTCAGAGCAATGAAGTCAGCACCATTGGCCACGAAGTCGGTCTCGCACTTCAGAGCGATCATAGCAGCGAAGCCGTCGACGCTCTTCACGAGTACACAACCATTGGAAGTCTCACGATCGCTACGCTTAGCAGCGATAGCCAGGCCACGCTCACGGAGGAGCTCCTTAGCCTTGTCGAAGTCGCCCTCAGCCTCGGTCAGAGCCTTTTTCACATCAGCCAGACCTGCGCCAGTCATAGCGCGAAGCTTCTTGATATCGTCAATTGAAATTGCCATAATTTAATTCTTCAATTTTTAAATTATCGATTTAACAAATTACTCTGCGGCGGGAGCCTCCTCAGCAGCAGGTGCAGCCTCTGCGGGAGCAGCCTCCTTGCGTGCCTTACGGGCTGCGCGCTTCGGCTTTGCCTCTTCACCCTCTGCCTCGGTCTGCGCCTCAGCAGCCTTCTCGTCGGCCTTCTCAGCCTTACGCTCCTCGATACCCTCGGCGATAGCGGCGCAGCAAGCATTGAGGATAACCTCTACGCTGTCCTTAGCATCGTCGTTGGCAGGAATCACGAAGTCGATATTGTTAGGATCAGAGTTGGTATCAACGATACCGAACACAGGGATACCCAGACGATTAGCCTCCTTCACAGCAATCTGCTCCTTCAGCACATCAACTACGAAGAGTGCGCTCGGCAGACGGGTCAGGTCAGCGATAGAACCGAGGTTCTTCTCCAGCTTAGCACGCTGACGTGTAATCTGCAGCAGCTCACGCTTAGAGAGGTTTGAGTAGGTACCATCCTCCATCAGACGATCGATGTTCGCCATTTTCTTCACGGCCTTACGGATTGTCGGGAAGTTGGTAAGCATACCACCCGGCCAGCGCTCGATAACATAAGGCATGTTTACGCTAGCAGCCTTCTCGGCAATCACTTCCTTTGTCTGTTTTTTAGTAGCGACGAACAGCACTTTCTTGCCACTCTTGGCAATCTGCTTCAGTGCATCAGCAGCCTCGTCGATCTTGGCCACTGTCTTGTGCAGGTCGATGATATGGATACCGTTACGCTCGGTATAGATGTAGGGAGCCATTGCAGGGTTCCACTTGCGCTTCAGGTGACCGAAATGACAGCCAGCCTGGAGCAACTGATCAAAATTTGTTCTTGACATTTTGCTTAATTCTTTAAATTGTTTACTTTCTTTTTAATTCTTGGTCCAGAATCAGCCGGAGGGTAATTGAGGGTAGAGAGTTGAGAATGGAGAATGATGATTACCAAAATCTCATTCAGCAAATCTCCCTCAAGTCGATCCGGTTTAGATACTAAACGGTGTCCAGTCGGATTAACGCTTACTGAACTGGAAGCGACGACGTGCCTTTGGCTGACCCGGCTTCTTACGCTCAACCTCACGGCTATCGCGTGTCAGGAATCCGGCATCCTTCAGCTGCTTCTTGTCATCCTCGTTGATCTTTACCAATGCACGAGCAATGGCAAGGCGCAGAGCCTGGCTCTGACCAGTGAAGCCACCACCGTCGAGGTTGACTTTGATATCATACTTCTCAGCAACCTCCAGCAGGTTCAGCGGCTGCTTCACCACATACTGCAGGATAGCTGACGGGAAATAAACTTCTAAATCCTTCTTATTGATCGTGATCTTGCCTGTTCCCTCTTTCACATATACACGGGCTACAGAGCTCTTGCGACGACCTATTGCGTTAATTACTTCCATCTTTCCTAATTATTTATACTGGTTAATATCAATAGTCTTTGGCTGCTGTGCGGCATGGGGATGCTCGGTACCCTCGTAGATATAGAGGTTGTTCAGCAGGCTACGGCCGAGAGGACCCTTCGGCAGCATGCCCTTAACGGCATGGCGAAGCATCTTGTCGACACCGCCGTTCTTCTTGCGAAGTTCTGCAGGTGTATTGAAGCGCTGGCCACCGGGATAACCCGTGTAGCGAGTGTAGACCTTATCGGTCTCTTTCTTACCAGTGAATACCACCTTATCGGCATTGATAAGGATTACATTGTCACCGCAATCAACGTGCGGAGTGAAAGTTGGCTTGTACTTTCCGCGGATCAGCTTGGCTACTTTAGAAGCGAGACGACCAACGACCTGGTCCGTGGCATCGATAACCACCCACTCCTTCTTTGCTGTTTCCTTGTTGACGGAAAGCGTCTTGTAACTTAAAGTGTTCATTTCTAATTTAAATTTTTACTACTAAAAAACAGTTTAACATATGCGCATAAAACTCACATCCGAGGTCTAACTCTCGGTTGCAAGTCTAACGTACGCTTCGGAATCAGACGATTCCTGGCGGGACGGCGCCTTGGACTGACGATTCTCGAACCACCGCGCCCGGCCAAAGACACAGCTATTCACACATCAACCCGTGGGGATTCTAAGTCTCTCCCCAATAATCGGACTGCAAAGGTACACATATTTGTTAATATGCGAAGCCCTTTCCCCTTCCGAAACCAAACTTTTATGATAATTTAACTATTTGGCGTAAGTTTTCAGGGAAAAGGTTGGCAATTCCATAAAAATATGGTAATTTTGTAGCCAAATCAAAAATATATAAGGTATAAAAGAAAACTGGGCGCTGTCGGCGCACCGCATATAAGCCTCATCGCAGGCATATCATGAAGGTATGAAAATAAATCTGATAGAGCTGTTTGAGGAAACAGCAGACAAATATCCTCATAAAATTGCCGTCATTGACAAGGATAAAGATATCACATTCTGCGGCCTACGTGACAAGGCGATGACACTGGCACAGAAGATCATCAACGGCGGTATAGGCCAGAACAAACCCGTGGCCGTTTTCCTGGACAAATCGATAGAGAGCGTCTTTGCCAATCTAGGAATCATCTATTCGGGAAATTTCTACATGAACCTGGACATCAAGACGCCGGCAGAGCGTATCAGTAATATCCTGAAGTTGGTAGAGCCATACTACATCATCTCTACCAGCAAGCAAATCAAAAGCATTGCCGGTATAATCCCTGAGTCCATCAGAGTGATACTGCTTGATGAGGAGGACTGGGAAGAAGAGGTCGACAAGAAGGCTATCCTCGGCAAACTCTCTACCATCATCGACACGGATCCTTCCTGTATCATCAACACTTCAGGCTCCACAGGAACGCCAAAAGGTGTTGTACTCAACCATAAGAGTTTCTTCGATTTCATAGAATGGGCGCTCGACACATTCAAGTTTGACGAAAACCTGGTGATGGGTTCTCTCTCACCACTGGTCTTCGATATCTACAGTTTCGAGTTGTGTATGCTGATGGCCAAAGCCAGCACTTTGGTTGTGCTACCCAGCAATCTGGCTGCGTTCCCCGCCAAGATTCTCGATCTATTAGAGCAGCACAAGGTGAACTTCTTGTTCTGGGTGCCGACAATCATGGTAAACATCGCGAACATGGACCTATTATCAACCTACAAACTAGAGCATCTTAAGACGGTATGGTTTGCAGGAGAGGTCTTCCCCACTAAGCAGTTTAACTACTGGCACCATCATCTGCCACAGGTGACCTTTGCCAACCTATATGGTCCGATAGAAATCACCCTCGACTGCACATACTACATCGTAGACAAGAATATTCCCGACGAGCAACCTCTGCCCATCGGCATCCCTTGCCGAAACACCGATATCCTTATTTTGGATGGTGACGACAAGGCCGTGAAGGAACCGTACAAGGAAGGAGAACTCTGCGTGAGAGGCACCTCACTGGCCATGGGCTATTACAACAACCCGGAGAAGACGGCTGCCGCTTTTGTGCAGAATCCTCTGAATAAATCCTACCCCGAGCTCATCTACCGCACCGGTGATATTGTGTGTTACGACGAGGATGGACTGATTATGTTCAAGGGTAGGAAAGACAATATCGTGAAACATCTGGGCTACCGTACGGATCTCGGTGAGATTGAGCACGTAATCATCAACACCCTGAAGCTTGTGAAAAACGGCTGTGTAGTCTATCATCAGGCAGCCAAGGAGATCACGCTTATCTACGAGGCAGAACAGGAGATCTCCGCCTCCGACTTCCGCAAGAAGATCGGTCAGGCCCTACCGAAATACATGATTCCTACAGTGTACCGCCATGTGGATCTGCTCCAGCGCAACACAAATGGAAAGATTGACCGTCTGTATTACAAAAAACTGATCAACGGATAGAAGCAAAAGGATGGAATATGCGATCGACCATATCGGCTACCTGACACGCAGCATCGAAGATACTGCCAAGCAATTCGAGGTGTTGGGATATTCGGCGGGAGAGATCTTCAACGATGATACCCAGCGCACCAAGCTCTGCTTTCTCTCGAGAGGTAACGAACCGCGCATTGAACTGGTTGAGCCCTTCGAGGACAACCAGCCCATGCGAAACCTGCTAGCCAAAACCGGCGTCGCTCCCTATCACCTGTGTTATCAGGTTGACAATATTGAGGAGGAATACGAGAAGTTAATGGACCACAATTGGACTCCATTATTCAAACCTGTTGAAGCTATTGCTTTTGGAGGTCGAAAGATCTGTTATTTCAGCAATAGGAAAATTGGATTTATTGAATTAGTAAACAAATCGTAAATAAGTAAAAATGAAAGAAAAGATTATCTCAATTCTGAGTGAGCTCAGACCCGAGTTCGATTTCACCGAAAGTGTTAATTTTATCGAGGAAGGCATGTTGGACTCTTTCGACATTGTTAACCTGGTGGACGAGTTAGAGACTCAGTTTGACTTCAAGATAGACGGTACGGACGTCATCCCCGAGAATTTCTCTTCTATCGACAGCATTGCTGCCGTCATCGAAAAGTCAAAGAACGCATGACCGACTACATCAGCTACCTGGACATTCCCCGTCACTGGGGGCTGAGACGAGGAGATGCCGTTCTACTCTCATCATACATCTCCCGTATCCTCCTGAACTGCAAGGAACACGGAGAGCGATTTAATCCCAACCTCTTCTTTGACAGCATTCTAGATGTGATCGGAGAGGAAGGAACCCTGCTGATACCCACCTACAGCTGGGATTTCTGTCATCAGACAGCTTTCGACTACAAGAAGACGAAGAGTCAGGTAGGGGTGTTAGGCGACCAGGCACTCAGGAATCCCAAGTTCCGACGGACACGGCACCCACTCTACTCGTTTGCCGTAGCAGGCAAGGACCAGCAGTTGTTGTGCGACATGAATAATGTCTCTTCGTTTGGTTCAGACTCACCATTCGCCTATCTTGAACGCGTACATGCCAAGCAGGTAATGATGGATGTAGAATACGACCAGTTATGGGGCTTCACCTACGTACACTATGTAGAGGAGAAAGTGGTAGACAAGATTCCATACCGGTTCCTGAAAACTTTCGAAGCCCCCTACATTGACGAGAACGGCGAGACTACCATACGACACTATTCGATGCTGGTGCGTAACCTTGACATGGAGGTTGTCAACGAACTACCCCCTCTGGCAGAGGCTCTAGTGATGAAAGGCATCCTAAAGTCGAATCTCATCAACGGTATCAACTATGGTGTGGTGGACCTAAATGCCAGCACGGAAGTCATCATGCAGGATATTCTAGAGAACAAAAGTCGTCTCTTCACACGTTATAAAGGACAATAACCCATGAGTAAACGACTCTACTACAGTTGCTGCTCCATTGCTGCCCCTCATATCGGCGTTATTATCGACGATATCCTAGATGGCAGGCAGGCAGGTGACGAGGTATACTGGGCTTATTGTCATACTGCACTCACCTCCTGTTGGATGAACCCTGATGGTTATGACAGTGTCTGCCGGTTCTGTCACCGTATGTACCATGAATACCAACGCGTCTTCGGGAAAGGCGTACACATGCTGCCCGTGAAGAAGCCGGACACGAAACACCAAAATGCCACATTTGACTTTCAAGATGCAGAAGCACTACGTAACTTCGTATACCGTGATGTCGAGGTAGGAAACGCCATCCTTTCCATGTACTATACCGGTACCCGTGACCTGGATCTGAAGCGTTTCGAAGAGTTTCACGATTTCGCAGTCCCACTAATTGGAGAACTCTGCAATCTCGTAGACACCGCCTATCTACTGATCAAACAAGTCAGACCAGACATCATTGTCATTCATAACGGCCGCCTCTACGAGAACCGTCTTTTCTACGACATCGCCAAAGCACTGGGCATCCACTTCAAAGCCGTGGAGACCGTAGGCGGACACGGAGAGCCGTATGCGAAGATGAGCTACCATGACGAGTTACCTCACAACATCAAGATGTGGGACAGAATGATTAAGAGACTCTGGGAGGAGTCGCCGGAATCAGACGTACAAAAGCGAGAAACCGCAGCTTCATTCTACGAGAAACGACGCAAGGGGCAGTTGGTTGTTGACGTAAAAGTCTATGTCGCCGATCAGGTCACGGGATTGCTTCCTGAAGGCTTTGATCCCAACAAGAGGAACGTCGCCATCTACACATCCTCGCAAGATGAGCTTGCCGCCTTAGGAAGAGATGTGAACGGCGGTCAACTCTTCGATAGTCAGAGCGATGCCATGGGATATATCTTCAGTCATTCTCCTGCCAACATCCACTACTATCTACGTATCCATCCGAACCTGAAAGGTGTGAACTACAAAGATCATACCGACCTGTACCAATATGACAGTTTCCCCAACGTGACCGTCATCGCACCGGAGAGCAAAATCAGCAGCTATGCTCTGATTGATGCCTGTGAGAAAGTCATTTCGTTCGGTTCGTCTGTTGGCGTGGAGGCCAGCTACTGGGGGAAGCCATCCATCTTGATAGGCCACTCTGCGTACGAAGGACTTGATGCTTGCTACGTCGTTAAAGAAAAGGAGGAAATCATTCCTCTCATTGAAGGCAATCTAGATGCTAAGCCACAACTTGGTGCCCTGAAATATGCCTATTTCCTGCTTGACAGGAAATACAAGACGGACAAAACCCATATTGACATTGACGTGAGGACCAGAACATACCGATGGACTTTCACTTTCGCTTCGTATTTGAAACTGTGGAACTCGCAGACCCTCTACCAGATGGCTTATTTCTGGTATTGTATCCTTCTTCGTCGGTTCACAAAGAAAAGACACAATTTTCCTTGGAGATCTGCATAAGTTCATACCTATATATATAAATAAAGAGGGCACTTCATTGAAGCGCCCTCTTTATTTATTGGGAACGGACTGATTAGAAGTCCATGTTGTCCAGTGAATCACTGAAGTCCTTCGGCTGGTTTTCTGCCGGAGCCTCCTGTGTTGGTGTATTCTGTTCACCGTGCTGTCTCTCTGGACGAGAACGGTGCTCACTATTACGACGGTCACCACGCTCAGGACGGCGGCGCTCACCATTACGATCGCCACGCTCACGGCGCTCTCCGCGGGCAGGACGCTCAACGTATCCCTCAGGCTTTTCAATCAGCACACGATGAGAAAGTTTGTACTTTCCTGTCTTAGGATCGATCTCAAGTAACTTCACCTTTATCTTGTCACCTTCCTTGATACCGGCCTCCTCTACAGTCTCAAGACGCTTCCAGTCGATCTCCGAGATATGGAGCAGACCATCTTTACCTGGCATAATCTCCACGAAGCAACCGTAAGGCATGATGCTACGGACTGTACCCTCGTAGATTTCACCAACCTCGGGAATCGCAACAATAGCTTTAATCTTGGCAATAGCTGCGTCGATACTCTCTTTATTAGGTGCAGAAACCTGTACCTTGCCAACACCCTCGACCTCATCGATAGTGATGGTTGCACCTGTATCCTCCTGCATCTGCTGGATAATCTTTCCGCCCGGGCCAATAACAGCACCAATGAATTCCTTCGGAATATCGAATGCCTCGATACGGGGAACCTGAGGCTTCATCTCTACACGAGGCTCAGCAATCGTGTCGGTCAGGCACTTCAAGATATGTTCTCTACCTGCCTTGGCCTGCATGAGTGCCTTCTCCAGAATCTCGAACGACAGACCGTCGCACTTGATATCCATCTGAGTAGCAGTCAGACCATCCTTCGTTCCTGTGGTCTTGAAGTCCATATCACCCAGGTGGTCCTCATCACCGAGGATATCGGAAAGTACTGCATACTTGTCCTCACCGGGGTTCTTAATCAGACCCATGGCAATACCAGAGACAGGCTTCTTCATGGGCACACCAGCATCCATCAGAGCCAGCGTACCAGCACAAACAGTAGCCATTGAAGAAGAGCCATTAGACTCAAGAATCTGGCTGACCAAACGTACCGTGTAAGGGAAGTCTTCGGGAATCTGACCCTTTAGACCGCGCCACGCCAGATGACCATGACCAATCTCACGACGACCTACACCGCGCTGAGCTTTAGCCTCACCCGTACAGAATGGGGGGAAATTATAGTGGAGAAGGAAGCGCTGATAGCCGCGCTCCAGCACATCGTCAACGAGCTTCTCGTCGAGCTTTGTACCGAGGGTACAGGTCGACAGCGACTGTGTCTCACCACGAGTGAAGATAGAACTTCCGTGAGGCATAGGCAGCGGAGAAACTTCGCACCAGATAGGACGAATCTCGTCAGTCTTACGACCATCGAGACGAATACCCTCATCGAGAATACAACGACGCATAGCATCACGCATCACATCGTGGTAGTAGCGATCCATCATCGCCTCATACTCGTCCTTGCAAATCTCTGAATCAGCAGTAATCTCGGGATGAGCCTCAAAGAACGCCTCCTTGAAGTCAGCAAGGATCTTATCGAAAGCCTCAGCACGTGCCTGTTTCTCAAGTGCCTGCTTAGTGATGTCGTAGGTGGGCTGATACAGCTCCTTGTTCATCTGCTCACGCAGAGCCTCATCGTTCACCTCATGATCATACTCGCGCTTCACATCTTTACCTAACTCTTTGGAGAGTTCCGTCTGAAGTTCACACATCGGCTTGATAGCAGCCATAGCTGCCTTGAGGGCGCCGATCATATCCTGTTCTGACACCTCTTTCATCTCACCTTCCACCATCATGATGTTTTCGGCAGAAGCACCGACCATGATATCCATGTCGGCCTCCTTCATCTGCTCGAAGGTAGGATCGATTACATACTCACCGTTGACACGGGCTACGCGCACTTCACTGATCGGGCACTCGAAAGGAATGTCAGAGCAAGCCAAGGCAGCAGAGGCAGCAAAGCCAGCCAAAGCGTCGGGCTGATCCACGCCATCTGCGGAGAGTAGCATCACATTCACAAACACCTCAGCATGATAGTTAGAGGGGAAGAGCGGGCGGAGCACACGGTCCACCAGTCGTGATGTCAGGATTTCGTTGTCGCTGGCCTTGCCTTCGCGCTTGGTAAATCCGCCGGGGAAACGACCGGCTGCACTGTACTGTTCACGATAATCTACCTGCAAAGGCATAAAATCTGTTCCGGGAACTGCATCTTTTGCGGCACAAACAGTGGCGAG
>Ga0265298_10007341_pt1 | contig 13417 bp, 8 predicted proteins | sample AusTroGonzalo_MG_3_FD_193486 | JGI IMG/M metagenome (GOLD analysis project Ga0265298, IMG submission 193486) | Bovine rumen microbial communities from tropical cattle in Woodstock, Queensland, Australia - Gonzalo_01 | ecosystem: Host-associated > Mammals > Digestive system > Stomach > Rumen ...
CACGTCGCTGAGCGTCACGCTGCCTTTAAGAAGACTCACGCTGACGTGGCCCACGCTGACCTCTGTCTGCAGTTCTTCCTTCAGCATGCCGACGGCTCGTTGCATCAGCCAGTTTTGAGCGGCATCGCTGTTTAGCAACAAGGCTGCTGTCGCCAAGAGAATGGCGACGACGGCAACGATAATGCCCGACACTTTCAGCAGCTTTTTGGCCATGTATTGCTATTGTTTAATTCTTTGAAAACCAGTATTTTGTCAGCGATGCTTTGTTGGTAGGTTTAAGTATTATTCCTCGGAGTCTTCATAGACGGTAGGATCGGGGATGTTGGCAGCAGCGAGGGCTTCGCGACGCTCTACGCAGGTGCCGCAACGGCCACAATGTTTCTCTCCGCCCTTGTAGCAGCTCCACGTCTGGCTGTAGTTGATACCTAAGGTTTTGCCGCGGCGAGCGATGTCGGCTTTGGTGATGTTAGTGTAGGGCGAGCGCAGGTGCACGTTAACGTAAGTGCCGGCTGCGGCAGCCTGGTCGAAGGCCTCCACGAACTCTGGGCGGCAGTCGGGATAGATGGTGTGGTCGCCGCCATGATTGGCCATCATGACATAGCTGAGGCCGTTGCTCTCGGCTATGCCCACGGCTATTGAGAGCATGATGCCGTTGCGGAAGGGAACCACGGTCGACTTCATGTTCTCATCGGCATAGTGACCTTCGGGGATGTCCTCGCCGCCCTCAAGTAGCGAACTGACAAAGTATTTCGTCATGAACTCGAGGGGAATCGTGATGTGCTTGATGCCCAGCTTCTCGCAGTGCATCTGTGCAAACGGAATCTCGCGCTTGTTGTGTTTAGAACCGTAGTCGAACGAGACGGCCAGGGCAATACGCTCCTGTTCGTCGTAAAGCAGCGTGACGCTGTCCATGCCACCGCTTAATATGATGATTGAATCCTTCATAGGAATTGAAAATTGAGAATTGATATTTTTTGACCTAAGGTGCAAAGTTTTGCTTCGCAATGAGCATTATCCGAAGAGGGCGCGGAGAGCTTCTTCTACCTTGCGGACAGGAACCAGTTCGATGTGGAACTTCTTGCGGTTCAAGCCAGAAAGGTTGTACTTCGGGATGATGATGTGCTGGAAACCCAGTTTCTCGGCCTCGCTGATGCGCTGTTCGATGCGGGCTACTGGGCGCACCTCGCCGGAAAGACCTACCTCGCCAGCCATGCACCAGCCTTCTTCAATGGGTGTGTCGACGTTTGACGACAGCACGGCAGCGATGACGCTTAGGTCCATCGCCATATCCGTAACGCGCAAACCGCCGGCGATGTTCAGGAAGACATCCTTCTGCATGAGTTTGAATCCCACTCGCTTTTCCAGTACAGCCAACAGCATGTTCAGTCGGCGCTGGTCGAAGCCTGTTGCTGAGCGTTGCGGAGTGCCGTAGGCTGCCGACGATACCAGTGCCTGCGTTTCGACGAGGAATGGGCGGACGCCCTCGATGGCGCTTGAAATGGCTACGCCGGAGAGTCCGTCGTGGTCTTCGGTCAGCAATAGCTCCGAGGGGTTGGAGACTTGCCGGAGACCAGTTTGCTGCATTTCATAAATACCTAATTCCGAGGTACTTCCGAATCGATTCTTAATGCTTCGCAGGATGCGATACATGTAGTGCTGGTCGCCCTCGAACTGAATGACGGTATCGACGATGTGTTCTAAGATTTTTGGTCCGGCGAGCGTTCCTTCCTTAGTGATATGGCCGATGAGTATGACGGGTACGCCGCTGGTCTTTGCAAAGCGGAGTAGGGCAGAGGCACACTCGCGAACCTGGGCTATCGAGCCTGCTGACGACTCAACGTCTTCAGTAGAGATGGTCTGTATGGAATCGACAACAACGATGTCGGGCTGCACCTCTTTGATATGGTCGAAGATTTCCTCTAAGGAATTGGAGCAGAGGATAAGAAGCCCCGAGTTGGTGGTGGGCACCAGTCGGTTGGCTCGCATCTTCAATTGGTGGGCGCTCTCCTCGCCGCTGACGTAAAGCACACGGCGGTCGTCGAGTGCCAACATAGTCTGGAGCGAGAGCGTCGACTTGCCGATGCCTGGTTCACCGCCTAAGAGTACGATGCTGCCTGGCACCAGACCGCCGCCCAGTACACGGTTCAGCTCGCCGTCGTGCATGTCGATGCGCGGATCGTCTTGGGCAGAGATGTCTTTCAGCCGTAGCACTTTGTTTTGGCGCAACTGGTGTCCTGCCGAAGCTGCAGCCGACGTCGCAACAGCCTGTTTACGGGTATCGGCTACCTTAATCTCCTTGAACGTGTTCCATTGTCCGCAGGCGGGACATTTGCCTATCCATTTTGCCGACTCTTGTCCACAATTCTCGCAGACATACATCGTTTTGTCTTTTGCCATAACTTCAATCCTTCAATTTTCTAAACCTTCCTACCTGTTCACGGATGACGGCGAGTGTCGTAGAGTCCGAGGCGAAGACGCTATTCAGCCCTTGTGCCTCCTGAGCTGGGTCGCCGGTATAGTCGTCGCCCACCTGCCATTGTTCGTGTTGGGGATTGGCAAAGCCGCCCCAGCCCCAGAAGTTGCATCCGGCAAAGTGACCGCCTTTCTCAGCGTTGTCGGCCACCAGTGAGAAAACGTAGCGGTAGTAGCCGTCGCGACCTTTGGTCGAAGTGCTTTTGGAGAAAGTAAAACCGTCGCGCGGATAGCCGAATTCCTCCATCACCAAGGGTTTGTCCAGCGAGTCGCAGATAGCCAAATGGCGGTCTATGTACTCCTTCGTATTCTCGCAGGCTCTCGGCAGATGTTCTATGAGTGAGTCGGGCTTAACCCAGCCCCAGTTGTACGGCCACAGGTGAATGTTGCAGTAGTCCACGTTCTTGTCGGCACAGATGCGCGTCCAGCAGTCGTAGTCCATCTCGCAGCCCCAGGCTCCCTCGCTGCCGATGGAGATGAGGTGGTTATTGTCTAATGAACGGATGAGTGCCGCCGCCTCGGCAATCCAGCGCTCAAAGGCAGGCAGTGCTTCTTTCGAGAAAGCTCGCGGCTCGTTGCCAATCTGCCACGACATGATGGCGGGGTCATCGACATATTTCTTGCCGGTATAGCGGTTGGTGCGGCTGAGGATGTAACGCACGTGGTCGTAGAACAGCTCATGAGCCTTGTCGTTCGAGGCATACTGAGCCATAGCTTCCATGAAGGCTGGGTAACCCACGTCGTCGGGGCGCGGCTGGGGTCCCAGTCCGGCATGCTCCAGATAGAATCCGTAGCCACCACTCCACTCCCATGAATTGTTCAGGTAGAGAACGGCCACCATGTCGCGCTTGCCCATCTCTTGCAACAGATAGTCCAGACCGGCCAGGATGGTATCGTTGTATTCGCCAGGAGCCACCTGTAGGGTGGGTTCTACCTTGGTCTTTATGCCACGCTGACCATCGGCACCTACTAAGATACGCAGGTTGTCGATGCCCATTTGCTTCATCTCGTCCAGCTCTTGTGCCAGTCGCTGACGGTCACCGCCTTGGCCTTCCGAGCCAAGGATGGCACCGTACCAAAAGTTGGTGCCAACATAATAATAAGGTTTACCTGCGCGAACGAAGTGTCCGTTCTCGATGCTGACAAAGCCGTTGCTTGCCGTCTCTTTCTGTTGACAGGCTGCAAGAACCAGCGCCACAAAGGCCCAAAGGGTTAAAAACTTCTTCATGTCTTATGTCGTTTCTCTTATTAATAACCTCTTGTCTCTTACCTTCTTTCTCTTGATTTTCGTGCAAAGGTAAACAATTAAAATGAGAAATGAGAAATGAGAATTGAGAAATTTAAATGAAAAATGGAAATTTCTCATTTAAAATGTTTACCTTTGCAACCAAAATATCAGACGACAATGACTAAACGCATACTCATCATCCTTTTTGCGCTGGCTGTGACGCTGGGCGCCCACGCCGTGTTGAAGGAGAAAGACCTGAGCCAGACGCTCCAGATTCTTCGAACGGAGCTGACCAACTACCACCGCGAACTGTCGGAACGTATGGAGAAGGACAAGCAGCAAAGTGAGTTGGTGCGCAACCAGCTCATATCTACCATGCAGCGCTCCAACCAGAACGCGCTGATGCTCTATTCTCAGAAGCAGGAGTACGTCTTCGACCTGACCTATGCTTGCCACGAGGCAACTGAACAGTTTCATGAGTTTCGTACCCAGCAGCTGCCGTTCAAACTTTTTATGGATAAGGCGGAGAGTGAGATAGCCCGCTATGATTCGCTTATTGTCAGTCTGACAGGGATGCCGCAAAACATGATGGACGAGCAGACCAAGACCGACCGTAGCGTCTGTCTGACGCTGGCCACGAGCATCCGTAACTCGTTGGAGGAAAACCGCGCTACCATGAGCGATTACGTGCGTATCTACGAAATGACGGAGAAGCGTCTTTCGAACCTTAACGACTATGCCGAGAAGCGCTATAACGACATCCAGACCAGTATTTTCAAGAACGGTGGTAATAGTTACTTCAGCATTCTGAAGAACTTCGGACGTTTCTGGCGGATGATGACGCAAACTGTCAAGAAAAAGTACCAGCCTAATGCCAGTTCTCAATGGGATAGCCGATGGATTTTCGGACTGCTTATCACCATCGTCGTCTATGCTGTTGTAGCTTCGTTGCTCAACTTTGGCGCCATCCGCTATGTGGTGCCCAAACGCTTGCGTACTGAGGAGTTTATGAAGAAACGTACGTGCATCACCATGGCTACCACAACCATCACCTTCGCTATCATCCTGGGTGTGGCGCTGGCAATCACCGAGCAGAACTTCATTATCATGGCGTCCAACCTGCTGGTGGGCTATGCCTGGCTTTTGGGCGTCATCCTCATCTCTCTGCTGCTGCGCGTCAAGGGCGACCAGATCAAGAGCGCCTTCCTGATCTATACGCCGCTCATCGCCGTGGGATTTCTTGTGATCGCCTTTCGCATCATCCTCATTCCTAACGAGCTGGTCAACATGCTCTTCCCACCCATCCTGCTGGTGTGCGCCCTGTGGCAATGGCATGTTATTCGCCGTCACAATCGTAATGTGCCGCGCCAGGACATGTTTTATACCTATATCTCGCTGGTGGTGTTCATCGCCTCCGTCGTCTGCTCGTGGATAGGCTATACGCTGATGGCCGTACAGGTACTCATCTGGTGGATTATGCAGCTGACGTGCATCCTCACCATTACCTGCATCTCACAATACCTCAAACTCTATGGCGAACGATGCCAGTTTGCCGATGCTTCCGTCACCAAGACGTGGTTCTACGACCTGATGTACCAGGTGGTGCTGCCGTCGCTCAGCGTGGGCAGTGTCATGCTCAGCATCTGGTGGGCTGCCGACGTATTTAACCTCAGCGACCTGTGCTGGAAGAAGTTTGTCTATTTGTTCATCGACCAAGAGAACTTCAAGGTCAGCATCATCAAGCTCACCATCGTCATCTGCCTGTGGTTCTTCTTCTCCTACATCAGCAAGACGATGCTTCGCCTCATCCACCTGCACTATGTCACCAAGGATCCCGACTCCGCCGAGAGCCGTACTGTCATGACCCGTAACGTCATACAGGTCATCATCTGGGGTGCCTGGCTGCTCATCTCGCTCTCCGTATTACATATCAGTGTCGAGTGGCTGTTGGCAATCACGGGTGGACTTTCAACAGGTATTGGTTTCGCCTCGAAGAACATCATCGAGAATATCTTCTACGGCGCCTCACTCATGACGGGTCGCATCAAGGTGGGCGATTGGATAGAGGTCAACAATACGATGGGGCGTGTCAAGTCCATCAGCTACACGTCGACCACCATCGAGTCGCTCTACGGCGAGGTTATCACTCTCCAGAATTCGCAGCTCTTCTCGAACAACTATAAGAACCTGACGCGCAATCACGGCTATGTGCTGGCCGTTGTGCCATATAGTGTTGCCTATGGTTCCGACCTGCACCAGGTGACGCAGTTGGTCGATGCCGCCGTCAACCAGATGAAGAACCGCTGGATGGATAAGACTAAGAAGGTGAAGAGCGTTGTCGGTGAGCTGGCCGACTCGGGTATCAACATCAAGATGTTTGTCTGGGCTGAGGCACCCAAGAAGTCGTACGTCATCAGCGATGTCTTGAACCTCATCTACGACACCCTCAACCAGAACGGCATCGAAATTCCGTTCCCACAGCAGGATGTCCACATCAAAAACTAAAAACGAATTTCATGCAATGTCTCAAGGAGTCAACTTGAGGTGTGTATCAATAAAAAAGAGAGGCTCAGTAAATGAACCTCTCTTTTGTTATGTTCTTCTACTCTGATTAGAAGTTGAAGTAGAGACCGAAAGAAACGTTGCTGTCGAGGTTCACACCAAAGGTGTTGGTGGCCTTGGCACCGTCAAAGTCGGGCTTAGAGTAGTTGTAACCCAGGAGACCGAAGTGTGCAACGAAGCTAACCTCGTCGGTCAGATTGACAGCTACACCAGGCTTCAGACCAACCTCGAACTCGTTAGTCTTATAGTCTACCTTCTTATCGTCAGTGCTTTGGTAACCTACAGTACCGTCAACGAAGACGTTCACCTTGTCGAACTTGGCGAAGGTGTAACGCAGGTAGGGATTCACGCCCCAAGCCTTTACCTTGTTGTTGCCCTTACCACTCTGAGCATAGCCGAAAGTGATACCTACAGCCAAGTCATCGGTCAGTGTTGTACCAATCTCAGGCATTACCTTGAAAGCGGTAACATTGTCGCCATCGTGTGATACAGAAGTGAAGCCGAAGCTACCTCCAACGTAAGACTGAGCGTTCATCGTTGCGGCTACTGCAACAGCAGCCAGAGTCATCATGATCTTTTTCATTTTCTTTTTACCTTTTTAATTGTTATACATGGGCATTTGCCTTGCGGCTAACATGCCTTTATCTTGAAAACCGCTGCAAAGATACGGCGTTTAAAACAATAATCGTCAAAAAATCATACACATTTCTTAATTTTTCGTTAAATAATTGATTAAAATCATGAATAATTGTAGAATTATGAGTATCTTTGCACGTTATAAACATGAATTATAAAACAAAAAACAATTAATTAGCTTTGCTCAGAAGCTTTGAAAATTGAAATAATGAAACGGATATTCATCGCTGGCCCCTGCGTCATCGAGTCGGCAGAACTACTGGATACGGTAGCTGCCAGACTGGTGGACATCAACCGTAGGTTGGGTACAGACATCATATTCAAGGCCTCGTTCGACAAGGCCAACCGCACGTCGATAGCCTCCTTCCGTGGGCCAGGCATCGACCGTGGACTGCAGATGCTGAGCGATGTGAAGGAGAAATACGGTCTGCGCTTGCTCACCGACATCCACGAGGCTTGGCAGGCAGCACCTGTTGGCGAAGTGGTCGACGTGATACAAATACCTGCGTTCTTGTGTCGTCAGACCGACCTCCTAATAGCCGCTGCACGCACGGGACGTACCATTAATATAAAGAAGGCACAGTTTCTGAGCGGTCGCGACATGAAATATCCGGTGGAGAAGGTTCGTGACGCCGGAGCTAAAGATGTCTGGCTGACGGAGCGTGGCAACATGATGGGCTACAACAACCTGGTGGTTGACTTCCGTAACATTCCCGACATGCTGGAGATTTGCCCGACAGTCATCATGGATTGTACCCATAGCGTCCAGCGCCCGGGTGGTGCCGATGGTAAGACGGGCGGCGATCGCCGCTTTGTCCCCCAGATGGCTCTGGCCGCGAAAGCCTTTGGCGCCACGGGATGGTTCTTCGAGGTGCATCCTGACCCCGATCAGGGACTGAGCGACGCCGCCAATATGCTGGAGCTGGATAAGCTCGAACCACTGATACAACAAGTACTTTCTTAAACAACGATTTTTACGAATTATACGAAATTAAAGAATAAGTGACAACAAAGGATTACGCCATACAATGCATTCAGGATGAGGCACAAGCTGTGCTGGACCTGATACCGCAGATAGACGCCGACTTCGAGCGAGCTGTGGAGCTGATATTCCATTGCTCGGGAAAAGTCATTGTCACCGGCGTAGGCAAGAGTGGTCACATTGGGGCAAAGATAGCCGCCACGTTGGCATCGACGGGAACACCATCGTTCTTCATCAATCCTCTGGATGTTTATCACGGCGATCTGGGTGTCATGTCAAGAGGCGATGTGGTGATAGCCATCTCGAACTCGGGCCAGACCGACGAATTGCTGCGATTCATCCCAATGGTGCTACACATGGAGATTCCCATTATCGGCATCAGTGGCAATCCGCAGTCACTGTTGGCCAAATACTCCACCTGCCACCTGAATGTCAGCGTGAAAAAAGAAGCCTGCCCGCTGAACTTGGCTCCCACTAGTTCGACCACGGCAACCCTTGTGATGGGTGACGCCTTGGCTATCGCCCTGATGGAACGCCGTCACTTCCAACCGCAGGACTTCGCACAATTCCATCCAGGCGGCGAGCTGGGCAAGAGGCTTCTTACGACGGCTCAGGATGTGATGCTGACAGAGAACCTGCCCATACTTAACGCCGACATGCACTTGGGTGAGGCCATTATCCTGGTGAGCAAGGGCAAGCTGGGCTTGGGCGTAGCAATGAAGGGTGAAGAGTTAAAAGATAAGAGTGGAGAGATAAAAGATAACGATGAAAGAAATCAAGGCGTTGTGACAGGCCTCATTACCGATGGCGATATCCGCCGTGCTATGGAGAAGTGGCAGGCTGAGTTCTTCAATCGTACTGTGGGCGACATCATGACGCGCCAGCCGAAGACTGTCACTCCGCAGACCAAGATTTCGGAGATACAAAAGATCATGAACAAATATAAAATCCACAACGTGCTGGTCGTTGACGAGGGCAATCACCTGTTAGGCATCGTCGACCGCTACGCTTGCGTACTTTGAGAAGATAACTTGATAACGAAATATCGAAACAACGAAATAAGACATAACGACAATATGAATAGACTGAAAAGAATATTATTGCTCATGATGCTGGCAGTGCCTTTGGCTGCTGCGGCTGTGTTCTTGTTCAAGACACTTGATGCCCGTAATGGACTTATCATCAGCCAGATTAACTGTGTGCTGAAGGACCAGCGTGGCTATATGTGGTTTGGTACGCCGGCAGGACTGTACCGCTTCGACGGCTATACGTTCAAGAACTTCCAGAGTAATTCGCAGGACGGATCGTCGCTGCCTGACAGTTACATCATCAGTATCCAGGAGATGCTCGACGGCGACTTGTGGATAGAAACATCGGCTGGTTTCTGCATCTACCATCCCCAGTCGGAGAGTTTCGAGCGCGACATGAAGCAGGTCTATTCGCAGATGGGCGTTGAGGGAAAGCCGAACGTGGTGTTCTTCGACAGTCATAAGAATTTCTGGGCGTCAATCCCCAACAAGGGCATCGTGGCCTACAAGATGCAGGAACAGCAGCACTACGAGTTCGGCTATACCAACGATGCTCATGGCGTGCCTCAGGGCAACGTCTGCTCCATCGGTGAGTGTCGCGACGGAGCCGTCATCGTCTATGAGGACGGCCGTCTGGTATGTTGTGACATCATGCGCCAGCAGCATACCGTCTGGCAGACTGACGTGGTGGCTAACGAACACCTGCGCAAGAGCAAGTCGCTGAAGGTCTTTGCTGACCAAATGGATAACATCTGGCTATATGGTCAGGGCACGCTGATGGTCTATAACAAGAGCGCCAACACGTGGAATACCACTATCGGCAACCAGCTGGGATTGACAGGCGTCGCCGTCGACCACAGTGTAAACGGCATGGCTGGCGACCGCAACGGCAACATTTGGATAGCTACCGACCGTTCGGGACTGATACGTACCAACGTGAACAACTATGAGATGGAGTCGGTACAGCCCAGATCCATCAACGATAACTATACCTCAGACGAGGTGATGTCGGTCCAGAGTGTCTATGTCGACGATACTGACCTGCTGTGGGTGGGAACCGAGAAAAACGGCGTGGCCTATTACGGTAACAATATCTATAAGTTCGCCTCGAATCTGAACGGCGATATTACTGCCATGGCCCAGACTAACGACAGTACTATTTGGTATGGTACAGGATCTCATGGTGTCATCGGCTACAACGGTCCGCTGGCCAGCACGAAAGTGACGTGTATGGCCAGTACGCCTGACGGTAGCTTGTGGGTAGGTTCGAAGCAGAACGGTCTTACACGCATCCTCAATGGCACCAGCAAGTTCTTTTCTGCCTCTCGCGACAGCGTCCAGACGCTTATTGACGACCATATCAATGCACTCTGTAGCGATAAGTCGGGTAACTTATGGATAGCAACCAATGGAGGTCTCCAGGTCTATAATCCCAAAATGGACGCCTTCTCCTCCTACACCCGTGAGAACGGCATGCTGAACACAAACAACATCACCTCTCTCTTCTACGGCAAGAACAACACAATGTTCATCGGAACCTCCGAAGGTCTTGTTGTCCTGAACTTGTCAACCCGTGAGAAGTCGGTACTGACTGGTAACTCCACCAACATATCGACTTTTACCAACAACTATATCACTCAGGTCTATGAGGACTCCCGCGGACTATTATGGATAGGTACGCGTGAGGGTGTCAACATCCTGAACCGTGAAAATGATGAGTTGAGCTACCTGACTGAGAAAGACGGACTCTGTAACAACTCTATTTGTGGTATCGCCGAGGACAAGAATCATAACGTATGGATATCTACCAGCAACGGTATCAGCCGCGCCGTTATCCAGCGTAACCACGAGGATGGAACCTTCAACTACGGACTTTATAACTATAGTGTCTATGACGGTTTGCAGAGTAACGAGTTCAACATGGGCTCCATCATGACCCGCAACGATGGTATAGTGCTCTTTGGCGGACTCTTTGGTGTCAACTGGGTGCGCCAGACCAGCAAGGACGAACAGGAGTCACTGCCCCGAGTCATGCTGACTCAGCTGCTTGTTGGCGAGGAAGAGATTCAGATAGGTCATGAGTATGGCAAACGCATCATCCTGACATCGGCGCTGAACGAAATCAGCAAGATAGAACTAAACAACGACCAGAATACGCTGACCATCAAGTTTGCCGCAGGTAACTATAACCAAGGTGAGCGCCTGCAGTTCATGTACTGGATGGAAGGTCTGGACAACGACTGGCGCAACGGCGACGCCCTCCTGCATGGCGTTAAGTTCAACGATCTTGGCAGCGGCACTTACACCCTGCACGTCAAGGCCGTTAGTGCCGATGGTGCCGTCAGTAACCAGGAACGCACGCTGGAGATTACCATCGATCGTCCTTGGTGGCTCTCGTGGTGGATGCTCACCGTTTACGTCATCATCGCCATCCTCGTGTTGGCCGTCTGGCGTTACGGCTTTGCTAAGATCAAGAAGATGTGGAAAGGCAAGCGTACCGTTATTGAGGAACTGAAGCGTCAGCGTGAGGAAATCAAGAATACGAGTGAGGACCTTCGCCAGCCTATGGCTCGTATGACGACCATTATCGGCAATCTGGCCATGAAGGAAGAGTCGATGGAAGGTCGTGAGCAGCTGAACTCGCTGCACTTCCAGTTGCTGCAAATCATCACCCGCATCTCGGAGATGCAGTCGACACTGGAGAACCCAGAGCGCAAGGCCGAGTCAACGGCGAAGGACAAGCTGGAGCTGAACGACCAGGGCGAGGTAGCTCTGATCTCTGCCACATCGAAGGAGCTGACTGCCGAGATCAAACCGTTGAAGTTCGACGCTCAGGCCAAGAAGTTCAGTGTGGTGCTCATCGATTCCAACCGCGAGTTCCTGAATTTCATGAATGCCCATCTGCGCGATGTTTACGACTTCCATGTCTACGACAATGTCAAGGATGCTCTGCCCGACATCGAGATGCTGAACGCCAACCTCGTTATCTGCAAGCAGGACATGGAGGGTATGTCGGGTAGCGAATTGTGTAACCAGTTTAAGATGGATGCCCGTCGTGCCAAGACCAAGTTCGTATTGCTTACCGACGGAGTACTCAGCCACGAGGATATGGTTGACCAGAACATTACTCTTGGTGCCGATGACTATCTGGCTAAGCCCTTCAACATTCAGGAGGCAGTGATGCGCTTCAACATGTTGATGGGTCTCGGACCGATTGAGGTGGAGCAGAACACTATTGAGGGTCGTGAGACCCGTATGCTGGAGGGTCGTAATGCTTCGATGACGACGGCTTCTATGACTTACGACGACGAGGGTCCGGTCAGCAAACCTCAGCCAGACGACGAGCCTGTTGCACCTCACGAGGAGATGAAACCGACAGAGAATGAACCCGCCAAGAAGAGCGGCGGCGAGTTGATGCGCCAGTTCTATGGCGAGGAGACCATCGGCGACTACTCGATGAGCAATGCTATGGACAAACAGTTGATGCGCAACATCGAACAGTTCGTACTCCAGAACATGAGCCGCGGCCAGATTAGTCTCGAGGAGATGGCTACCGCTATGGGTATGGGTCGTGTGCCGTTCTACCACAAGATACGTGCCATCACCACGAAGACGCCTGCTGAGCTTGTTCGTGAGTTGCGTCTGAAGCATGCCTGCACGCTGCTTGTCAACACCAACATCAATATGAGTGAGTTGGCTATCAACATCGGCTTCATGACTGCCGAGAACTTCGCCACCATCTTCAAGGAGAAGTTTGGTATGACGCCGTTGGAGTACCGTCTGAAGTATAAAAAATGAGCAATTAGTAATGAGTAGTTATGATTAGTTCTATAGGCAGAATGTGTCAGTGGATAACGCAAAAGGGATGCTGTCGATGGCTTATTGTAATCATTATTACTCATTACTCATTACTAATAACTAATGATGTCAATGCGCAGTCTGACTCCATGATTGTCCAGACTCTGCGCCAGAGTCAGGTGCGCTTTACCGACAACAACAGCGTAACCCTTCTTTATTCTGGCCAGGAGAAGTTCGACGATATGTTCCATGCCATCCGTCAGGCTAAGAGTAGCATCCATCTGGAGTACTTCAACTTCCGTAACGACAGTATCGCTATGTTACTCTTCGACCTGCTCAAGGAGAAGAGCAAGGAAGGCGTCGAGGTTCGCGCCATGTTCGACGGCTTTGGCAACGACTCCAACAACCAGCCGCTGAAGAAGTACCATTTGAAACCTTTGAGAGAAGCGGGCATTGAGATTGTGGAGTATTCGCCCATCCGCTTTCCGTGGGTCAACCATATCTATGGCCGCGACCACCGGAAGATAGTGGTCATCGACGGTCGCATAGCCTATACTGGCGGCATGAATGTGGCCGACTATTATATAAAAGGTACTGAACAGGTGGGTGAGTGGCGCGACATGCATTGTCGCATCGAGGGTGACGCCGTCAATGATTTACAGTCCATTTTCCTTCGCATTTGGAACCGCACCACGAAGCAGAACGTCTGCG
>Ga0265298_10007342_pt1 | contig 13414 bp, 3 predicted proteins | sample AusTroGonzalo_MG_3_FD_193486 | JGI IMG/M metagenome (GOLD analysis project Ga0265298, IMG submission 193486) | Bovine rumen microbial communities from tropical cattle in Woodstock, Queensland, Australia - Gonzalo_01 | ecosystem: Host-associated > Mammals > Digestive system > Stomach > Rumen ...
CCAGCAATTGCACGCGGACTTCGACCATCTTGGGCGTGCCGCCCGCAGAAGTCTGGTAAGTCTTATAAGAAGACTTGTCGAAGCTGAGATAGCGCTTTTCGAGCGGTGTGGTAATGGTATCGATTTCCACATTGGTTCGAACCACCGCGCAGGCACAGTCGTACTTGTTTTCGGTCTTGCTGTTAGCGCCATGGTTATGCCAGCTGACCCATTCCATGTAGTTGTTGCCGTAGGCAAGAGTCGTATCCTTGCCAAAGACAAAGGAATCGGTACGGTCTGCAGGGTTGTACACAAGGTTCTGCGGCCTACCGTTCATTTCAAAGTCATCTAGGAATCCGGTAGGCGTCACCTTGCTATAGCCGTCGTAAGTCGTCTTGTAGTCTTCTTTTTCTATAGAATAATGCGGGCTCTTGAAGGGGTGTTCAAATTCAAGCGTCACCGTACGGTTAACCTGCGGGCCATTTTCAGGAGAGTAATCCGGGCCGTAACCGTAAACATACCTTCCATGGTAATGAGCGGTTATATACGGAGTCTGAGTATAGGCTAGTTCTACTACGCCATTAACTTTTTCCGTATACATTGTCGAATTGGATTCATTGACATACACCGGGCCACGAGTCAAGTCAATTCCCTTGAACGGTTCCGGATCGCCATCGTCCAAATGCGGCCTGAACGACCAGCTGTTTTCGATACTTCCATAAGTCGGATCGATTATAAATTCAAAGAAATAACTACCCGAAACATACAAATCGCCTTCGATATGAACCTGCGTATAATAACCCGATTCTGTCGTCCCCTTCGCAGTGGTAACATTGTATGCAACAGGAGCATCAACCTTTGGCGAGAGCCAACCCACAGACTGACCCGTACCATCCCAAATAGAACCGCTGTAGCTCATTGCATTAACCGCAACCGGGAAGTAGAATCGCAAATCCAAGTCATGGTAAACCATCGTGTCTCTGTTGGTTACAACCACAAGGAATGTATTGCACTGTTTCCAGTCCGAAGTTTCTTTGCAACCATACTTGTTGATTGGTTTCACATAAATATCCATCTCAACCGTCGTGGCATATTCTTCGGTCGTAAAGCTGTAACCGGAACCGCCGTTATCGTCGGTCGTCATGCCCGAAGACACGGTAAAGTAATAAGTCGTACCGGGTTTCAAATCCGTGAGTACCGCTTCATGGAACAGCACGGCACCGTCACTTGCAGCCTTGCTTTCGTTAAGTGCGCTCATCGAAGTTCCGTAATTCACGACACCGTTCATACGGTCGGCGCTCCACCAGTAAATTTTGGCACTACGATGGTCCACCTGGCAAATCGTCACGCCGCTAATCTTTGTCTCGGCCGAAGTCATGGTAAACTGATACCATTGACCATGGTTATCGTCCGTCGTCAAGTTACGTTTGGTGTCCATGCCTTCCAAGAAGAAGTAGTAGGTCTTGCCCTTTTCAAGGTTTTCAAGCGTCAAGGAGCCGCCCTTGGTTGCCTTGGTCTGCCCCACAGACTTTGCACCGGCCAAATCCGGAGTCGTATTGTAGAACACCGTCACCAAGGCGACTTCGTTCGCATCCCAGCTTACAATGGCAGAGGTTTCGGTAATCGGAGTACCCTGAATGTTACTGAACAAGGGTCCTTCGGCATCGATCGGGAGCGTCTGCGCCAAGCTTTGCGCCGGGAAAAGGAAGTTCGCCGTAAAGTCGATACACGTTTCAGACGACGTATAAATATTCCAGTCTTCTATCAAAGGCAATTTCGGATCACGCGCGCCCATTAACGCACCCACCGGGCAACGGTACTTATAAGGCATACCGCCTACATTGTAACCATCGGGGTTCGCAGCACGGTTATGCGGGTGATTCATGTTCCTGTCGCCTGCGCCCATCATCAAGGAAATATCCCAGGGGTTAGCACCCAACATAAAATACATATTGTCTAAAGCAACTTTCAAGTAGCGTTCATCACCCGTAAGTTCATACATCAAAAACACCGAAACAGTCGCACCCAAGTTGTAGCGCATTACCATCCAGTCAAAGCCAACCCATACTAGGTTATAGGGAGTTACCACATGCAACCTACTCGCATCATCATGCAAATTGTTCCCAAAGTCCTTTGCTTCATTTTCAAGCACAACTGAATCGCCACCCAAATTCGTACCGACATCAAGCAACTTTCTGAAAGCGGACATCGTGCGGCCAGAAAGCGTATCGCGTTCCGTTTCAGAAAGACCATATTCAGCCGCAACCGTAGGGTTACTTAAAATCATCTTCTGGAAAGCAAACAACACGTACGCATGAATGTTCTGGTAATCCGTAGCCCAACCGCCCGGATTAAATCCGCTCGAAATACCTAGAAATCCCGCCTTATAGAGATTAAAATTCCACTTATAGAGGGAATCATTTGCATAAATATCCTTGTTCTTATAAAGGTTATACTGATAAACAGTATCCTTTGTCGCATACCAAAGAGCTAAAGATGCAGCAGCACCGTCATCGCACAAGGGGCCAAGTCCCGTATAAAATTGCGTGTAGGGATTTTTCTGGCCCTCTACTTCAGCAGGTTCCGTTCCATGGCCGGGTTGACCATCCTTCCAATATTCCCTAACGGATTTCATCAAAACTCTTTCATAAATATCCTTTGCAGCTTCCAACAAGGAATCCGCATAAGCAGCATCGTACACCCTATAACCAACAGCCACATTTGCTAGAGCGGCTGCAAACATACCTGCCGCATTAGTGCCGATTCGTTCAAAAACAGGGCGATCCGGTCCACCTTTTGCTCGGCTCTGAGCGTCCTGACGTTCCGGCAAATCCCAATAGGCATGGTCTTCATCACCCATTGCCACCGAATGATACATCAGACCTTGTTCCAACAAACCGTCTGCTTTAGAGGCATTATAAAGCTTAAGAATATAGTCCGTACCGATTTTAGCTTCGTATAAAACATCAGGAATACCATCGGTAAACACCGTATCGGCATAGGAATTTCCATAAGCATCTTCCGCCTTATCTTGATACGTCAGGTACACCATCGAAAGTACATAAGCTGTATAGCCAACGGTTTCCGCCACCTTGAAATGGTCACCGCAGTCATGCCAGCCACCCGTCAAGTCATGGCCAATCGCAGAACCGTCCTTCAAGTGGCAAGCGCCATGAAAGTGCGACTTGGTATTGCCGCAACGCTGAATACCAAAGAACTGCAAAGACATCTCAAGAATCGAATTGAAAATGGAGGGGTGAATATGGAAGGTTGCAGAAGTATCGTTACCCACCACCACAAAGTATTCGCCCGGTGTACTCGGAGCAAGCCCCGTAAAGTCAGCACGATAAAGTTTTTCAGTTTCAACACTATTCGTATCTTTAGAACCGTATTCATACCAGCTCGTGATACTGTTAAACGCTCCATTTATCCAAATTTGCCCTTTTCGTGCATTCTCCCTGATTAAGCTCAAAGAGCCGCTCCAAGCCTCGGCACCGCTGTTTGCGTCGATCACCTTGAACTTGGTATCCGAAGGGTCTGCCACATAAGCATACTTATAGTCTTGCGGTCTAAAGCCAGACTGGTTCACACGAATTGATCTGCGATGGTAAACATTGATAGAGTCCAAGTATTTACGATCGCTCACCTTGTCGGTGCGGTCCAAATTGGGCAAATCCCTTGCCACGGCAAAATCCACGGCAAAGAACATCAACAACAAAACAGCCTTTATCACTTTCTTCATAATCTTACTCATCCTCCCAATACATTAAAAAAAGAGAATGTGCCTCCCCAGGCACATTCTCCCCAACATTTTACTTCTTAACTCTTCTGAAACCAAACGTTCTGGTAAACGTATCGGAGTCCTTCAGAGCTTCGGTGCGGTCACCATCGTCAGCCTTCGCCGGCAGGTAATCGCTCTTCGCCTCGGTATTGAACTTCGCAATGTAAGGCCCAGTACCGATCTTCTTGCCCGTAGAGCTTACAGGGTAGTCTTCGGGAGCGCACCATTCCAGGTACAAGGTCATGGTACTGGCCGCCGAGATATATTCCCGCATTGCAGAAGACATGAACGAATACGTTGCCTTGTTGATGTAAGAACCAAGGTTACTGAAGATATCCATTTCGAGGTTAATCTTGTAATCACGCTTGTCTTCGCCGAGTTCGGTCTTGTCGAGCACATCGGGCAAGGCGACTTCGATCATGAACTGCGGACCTGCACTGCGGTAACCCCTGATCGGAGCACTAAACACATCGTGCAACTTGCTGTCGCCTTCGGCAATCACAACCGTTTCGTCGTTCTTGTTCAAAGTCGTCAAGCGGAAGTTGACATTCGGATCCAGCGGGATTCCACCGTAGTACATGGAATCGGGGCTTCTGGACTTGATTACGCCTTCGACCGTCGTAATGGTGAACTTGATATTAGACACGGTACCGGTTACAGGCACCCAAGGCGTTGCATAGCCCGGATACTGGCCAGCCATATCCTTGAAGTAGCTCGTCTCGATATCCGAAATCAGGCGCACGGAGTCGGCAATCCAAATGGCTTCGTCATACTTGTGTCTGTAGCCAAGCTTTACCGTCGTCGAATTGGTCAGGTAAGTCACCGTGAGGTTCGGATTACGGCTCGGGTTGAAGTACACGCCGGCAGAACCGTCGCGGCTACGTTCCACCACATACGGGTGACCGGCAACGGTATCGAGCGGTTCAGACATTGTCAAGGTCACGTAGTCACGAGAACCGTAAGAATCGTCATCCACATCGAAGCCCTGCCACACAGCCGTCATAATAATCGGCGGGCACCTGTCGACAACCGGATAGAACTTGTCAAAGAAGCCGCCTTCGGGGCCAAGGCGCGGAGTCACGCGGCCGTAAGTATCGTACGGACCGGTCGTTGCGCCGCGGGCAAACGAATTCATGGTATTGAACTTGATCGTAATGACAGACACCGTATCTTTCTTGAGCACAGAGTCAATGATCACGACCGGCGTTCCGCTCGAAGAATCCACAGACGAAACCTTTTCCCAGCGTTCGCCGTATTCGAAGGTATGTTCCCATTCCGGCTTCAGGTTCTTGACTTCGCCCTTCAAGCCCCATTCCACGACAAAGCTGTCGAGCATGTCCTTGTCACGGAGCTTCTTTGCAAACTTCATGTAGAGTTCGTCGGCGTAGCCGTCACCTTCGTTGTCACGCATTTCGGCAAGCGTCACAGGTACCGGTCTCGGCGTTTCGACCACCTTGATCGTCTTACAGGCCAAAGACGGGTCGAGCAAGTTGTACGCATTGTCGGCCACAGAATTGGCCTTCACGGTCACCGTGACGCCTTCCTTGATATACTGGCCGTTCGTGTTTCCAGAAAGGGCATACATCCAGCTCTTGCCATCGTTACTGGTGGTAGCTCTGCCCACCACGCTAAAGACGGCGCCCGTTGCACCCACAACTTCCAAAGGCCATTCCGTTTCAGATGCCAAGATCACCGGTTCGGTAAAGGCGACCATCAAGGTGTCTTCCGGATATTCATGACCTTCGTTTTCAAGAATCGTCACGCTCAGCAACTGCGGCATAATGCCATCGCCAATCGCCACCTTGGTCGCGTTGGTAGCACCTTCTGCCTTCATGTACACCGTAGCCCTTCCGGCAGGCGCCGCATTTTCGGCAATGCCAAGCGTTGCCGGCAGGTCAACCAGCACCTCGGACTTGTTGAGAGCCTTCGATGCATCGACCTTCAAGGTCATGGTGTCGGCCATGCCAGGCAGGTACACGCGAACGCTATCGAAGCTGTAGTCGCTAATGAGGGTGTTGCTGAACACCACCAGGAGCTTGTCGGCCACGTTGTCGCAGTCGGTATCCTGGGCCAGCACCTTCGTGGGTTCGGGGTACTTGGATTCAGCAAAGAAGCTCTGCTTCGAGATATCTTCTTCATCGTCCGGGTCAATGTAAATCACCTGGATTGTATCGCCAGCAAAGAACGAAATCTGGTTGCCGTTTCTGGCTTCCGGAGCAACAGAGGTTGCCGTAATGGCAAAGGCGCTCTTGAAGCTACCCGGGTTCGAGGCGTCTTCCACCATCTTCACCTTCAGGGTATCGTTCTTCTTGTTGTTCACAATCAGGACTTCGATCGGCGCAGAAGTACCGGCCTTATCCTTGTCGTTCAGGTAAACGTAGAAGCGAGTCTTGGACGGGTCGGCCGGAGAGGTCACCGGGTTACCCGATTCATCCTTAATGGTGAGCGAGGACTGCGTCATGTTACCGCGAGTGAACTGCACGTAGTAGCTGCGGTTAATAAAGGCGCAACCACCGTTTTCGGCACATTCTTCGCATTCCGGGTTCGCACCTGCGAAAATCGTCACGTCGATTTTGTTACTACCGATCTTCATCTTCACAGGAATGTTCAAAGTCCAAAGGCCAGTCGAGTCAATGGGGCCATCGCCTCTCTTTACATTGTAGTGGGCAACGTCAACATTGTTTTCGGCATCGATCAAGAAGATTTCGTCACCATGTCTCTGGATGTACGTCTTGATTTCCTGACCGTTCGCCCAAATACGCGTAATGTAACCCTGTTCCGAGACTTGAGCATAACCCCTCACGTACACGGTGCTGCTGGTCTGGTCAATCTGCACGTAAGAACCGTCAGCCACATGGAACGGAGAGTCGAAATGCACATCCATTTCGTAATGAGCACGCTTGGTGGTCATTTCCTGATGAGACGGGCTATAACCCCAAATGAATTCATTCTTACGATAAACCGTAATGAACTGGTTGATAGGAATTTCCGTATCGAAGTCACCGTAGTCCTTGCTTTCGACCGGCATACCGTCATAATCGGCACCATCCACCAGGAATTGGTGCGGAGCCCAAGACCAGTCACCCGTACTTACGTCCAACTTCTTTTTCTGGCGCTGACGAAGCGTTTCGCAATGGACGCCATCGTTCGTGATACCATAAGAGAAGTCGAAATCCAAACGGATTCTGGACGCAGACTTCATTTCTGCAGGACCGAGAGGTACCGGGAAGTAGTAAGACTTCTTGCCCGTTGCCGGATCGTAGGTATCGGGCAGCGGAACCGGCTGGGCATCTCTCATAAGCATGCGGACCGTATTACCGACGTCATTTCCGTTCTTGTCGAGGAGCGGATGGTTAAAGCCGGATTCGTCGTAAGCCTGCAAAATGTCCGTATCCACAAGGAAGGCGCAATTTTCAACTTCTTCGGGCGTAGCCGTAAAGTACAAGCGCAATTCAAGACTATCGAAGGGTCTCGTTTCGTTATTGTAAATATTGAGGTCCAAGGCATCCAAACCATTATCTATATACTGGTAAGCACGAACGCTAAAGTCGTACCACATCACCGGCGTGGTGAACTTGAGCATATCACCCGTCTTATCGTTTACATTGGTGCGCTGACCGTTACTTTCGACCATGTAGTAGTAAGTCGTCTGTTCCTTAAGGCCACCAATTCTCACGTAGTGGAACTTGGTCGGAATGCCAGACACGTCGGCATTGCCAGCGCCACTGTTAAAGGCGTAATCAGAGGCGTTCGTATGCGGAACCGTATCCCAGTAAATCTTGGATTCGTATTCGCCGTTCGGGGTGTACCACATGATTTCGGCACTGTCGCCAAACAGGTTACATACGGTCACGTTCGTAATCTGGGCGCTTTCCACCGTATTGAGAGTGGTAAAGCTAAACGGGGTCTTTGTAGAATCCACCATGTACTTGGTGGTCGAGTTTTCCGGAACGTAGGCGTTCTGACCCACAACATAGAAGTAGTACCCTGTTCCCGGTTGCAGACCGCGCAAAATGATTTCATGTTCCACGCCGGCCTTGCCGTCGTCGGTCGTCGCACTCACGCTCATATCCGTTTCGCTAGTACCATAGTAGAGTGTCGTGGTACCGCGAGTAGAAAGCTTGACCATCACAATGGCAGAGTCCGCACTCACATGGCGAATTTCCACGTTCACACCAGGAGCGGCCGTACGGTCGAACTTGGCAGAAGCAAGCATACCCGAGCTCACGAGCGTTGCAGCGGCATCGATACAGGTTTCAGACTTATGGTAGTCTTCCCAGCTCTTGTTGTCGGGAACCATAGAATTCGTAGTTCCAGGCACAACACCACCATAAAGGGCACCTACAGGCGGTCTATACTTGTAAGAAGCACCCGGCATGTTCTTGCCTTCGGGGTTAGCAGCACGGTGGTGCGGGTGAGCGTCGTTCTTGTCACCAACACCCAAAATGTAGGACACATCCCACGGGTTCACACCCAACAGGTAGTTCAACTGGTTAATAGCCAGCTGGTGCATTTCGTCGGCCTTCCAGTCCACAGCACCCATATTCGGGAGCGTCAAGTTCTGTTTTTCGATATCTTTGGCCACATCGGCATAAGCCAAAACTTCAAAGATATTACCGGCCTGGTAACGGTTGTAAATCCAGTCTTGGTCGGTCTGCATGGAATACCAAATCGGGTCGTACTTCACCTCGTTCATTTTCCAGCCAATACCATTCCAGCCAGTGCTCTTCGGCAAAACAATCGTTGCGGTACCTTTACTGACATCGCCCAAATTGAAGATCATATTCACGATACAGTCTTCAATCGCATTCAGGCGTTCTTCCGCAGTCAATCCGTATTCATTGATAGCCTTCTTCTCGTCGGCAAGAATCAACTTGTAAAGAGCATAGGTGGCGTAGGCATAAGAGTTAGCCCAGCTGGTATTCTTGCCGTTTTTCAAGAAGCCCTTGTCCGGCGACACGAACCAACCGCCCTGGAAATAACCGGGACCATCCTGGTCGGGCATCTGCTGGCCTGCATACATACCCGAGTTACGGATCATGTCGTCGGCATATTCCTTTTCGCCCGTTGCAAAAAGCAGGGCCACAGAAGCCAGAGCCATGTCATCCACGAATTCGTTGTTACCGTTATAGGCAGGGCTAGACCATCCGGCAGCCTTCTTGTTGTGCGTGAAAGTTTTTCCCTGGGCAAGGTCCTTGGCGAACTTATACATTTCCCTAGCAACCTTCAAGCAGCTGTCAGCGAAGTCCTTATCGTATTCGGCATACATCTTACCGAGAATGGCAAGACCCGCAGCGGTTTCACCACCGATATTGGCACCGATTTCGCCCAAGCGCACCGTTCTAGAAAGCGGACCACCTCTACGAAGAGCCGGGTCGCCCTTAGTGGGGTCCAAAGGCAGCTTATCCTGAGATTCCGGGCGTCCCCACCAACCGTGGTCCGAACCGAAATCACCCACAGAAAGGGCCATGTCATCAATCACGCCCTTGGCACGTCTGTAAGAACGCAACACGAAGTCTGCACCGTGCTTTGCTTCGCGCAACATGTCAGGGACACCATCGATGCCACCTTCGCCCTGATTATATCTGTAATGGTCTTCGTCGGCATCGGGGTTCGTTGCAGCCATCACTGCAGCCACCATAAAGGCATACATCTGGGTCTGGGATTCCTTCAAGTGGTCACCGCAGTCATAATAGCCACCTTCCAGGGTTCCTGCTAAGGCCTGATTAAAGGAATATACACCGGAATCAGAAGAAGCACCGCCATCCAAGGTATGGCTTGCCGGATGGAACCAGGATTCGCCATAACCACTACGGTTAATGCCATAGAACTTAAGGGCGGCGTCCTTCACCATGGAGTACACCTTGTCACTCACAATGAAGGTGCTCGAAATATCGTCACCCACCTTGATACGCAAACGGGTTTCCGTCGGAACGTTGCCCGGAATATGACCAATCTGGATAATGCCGGACTGGCCGGTAATGTCAACCTGGTAGCGCTTCTGGTCGTTCGTTGCAGCGTTGGTACCTGCAATAATCGTCCAGTCAGAAGACGTCTGCTGACCGCTACTGGCAAATGAGCCCGTCACCTTCGGGTCCAAGGACTTACCATCGATATCCACCACTTCGAAAGAGCTTGCCGTACCAATGTAGTAGAACTGCTTTTCGGGGTCGTTTTCCAAATAACCGGCCTGGTTGATACGGATCGGCGACATGCGGTAGTTAATCGCATCCAAATAAGCCTGGTTCAAGGTATCGGGAATAAGGGCGTTCGGCACGTAAGAAGCCGGGGTACGATTCTTTGGCACCATGTTGTGCTTAATCGTCACCGTCGTATCGTAATGATCAAAGACAGTCGTATCCCAAGTCAGCGGATAAACCGGACGGAGCAAATCGTAAGGAGTAGGTTGTTCCTGAGTTGCTGCCATGGCAGTCACGGCAGACATAGCGATAAGCATCGCAGACACAAGACACTTCGTTTTAGGCACAATAGCCTCCTTTGTATACAACCAAATGGCGGGTACAGCTGCACCCGTTAAGCAAACGCCCAAATACACAAAATTAAAAATAGATTTATAACGCTAAAAAAGCACCAGCGAAAAGCAGAAAATGTTCCCGTTTTGCTCTTTTTTAGGGCTTTTTTGAGCGTTTTTTGATGCTGTAAAACACAGGTTTTTGCATGAAAGTTTTTGGTAAGGTTTTCGGACTATGTGTGAAAACGAAAGTTTACATACAAACGATTTGGAAAGCCGTAAATGGAGATCCCGCATCTACGTGCGGGAAGACAGGTGGAAGCGGGAAGACAAGCCCTCTGTCTTCCCGGCCTTGAGCCGGGACCTCCTTTGATGTCCACAAACAAAAAAACGGTACCCGCTCTGGGTATCGTTTTCAAAACCTTGTTTTTTAGAGGGCTTCGATTAGTCCTTGCCGGTGAAGATAATCACGAGCACGGAAGCAACGAAGGCGGCAGACACGATCAGGAATTCCCACGGGTTTTCCATGATAGAGGTCTTGGCAGAGCCGGCAGAGCTGTTTTCGAGAGCAGCCTGTTCTTCGGCGCGGGCCTTAGCTTCAGCTTCGGCAGCCTTCTTTTCTTCTTCGGCCTTAGCGAGAGCGGCGCTGTCAACCGGAGCTTCTTCAGCCTTGGCTTCGAGCACTTCGGCAGCGGCGCTATCGGCCTTAGCGGTGTCGGCGGCGGCTACGGCTTCAGCCGGAGCGGCAGCAGAGTCAGCCGGGGCAGCAGCGGCTTCAGCGGCAGGAGCGGCAGCTTCTGCAGCCTTGGCGGTGTCGGCCGGGGCAGCGGCAGCAGCCGGTGCGGCGGCGGGAGCCGGTTCAGCCTTAGCAGCTTCAGCCTTCGGGGCTTCGGCCGGCTTGGCAGCTTCGGCAGCGGGCTGTGCAGCAGGAGCAGCGGCGGGGGCTGCGGCAGGAGCAGCAGCTTCAGCCGGCTTGGCGGCTTCAGCAGCAGGAGCGGCAGCGGCGGGCTTAGCGGCCGGAGCGGCTTCCTTCTTGGCAGCCGGGGCTGCAAAAACAACAGCAGAGGCAAGCATCGTTGCCAACATGAGAGTCTTGATCTTCATAGTATCCTCTTCAGTTTAAACTTTTTACGATGTAAAAAATAGTACAAATTTCGGTCGTTCGCCAAGTTTTTTATAAAAAAAGTTCAAATTGTCGGCATTTTTTGCACTTTCATCGGTTTTTTGCGATTTTTCGCACACCGCCGCGGGCAAAACCGCTCCATTCGGGCAAAAATTTTAGACCAACGCCACTAGAAATTTTAAATTACTCGCATAAAAATCAATCTCAAATGTCTTCCCGGCCTTGTGCCCGGACCTCCTTTGTTGCTAGCTAAGAAAGAAAGCTTTTTCAGCAAACACAAGAGGAGATCCCGCATCTACGTGCGGGAAGACAGCTAACAGCGAGAAATTACAAACGGCTGGAGACAGCAAACGAATTTTAAAACTAAACTCAAACCACTAACCACAGACTAAATACTATGGCATTCAAGTACGAAGCGACCGTGCAACACGGCAAAGACACTACCGAATACGTGAATCTCGGCAAAGACGGCATTTCCGTCGCCGAATTCGAAGGCAAGAAAATCCTGAAAGTCGCCCCCGAGGCCCTCACCAAGATCGCCCAGGCAGCATTCGAAGAAGTGAGCTTCAGACTCCGTCCGGCCCACACCCAGAAAGTCGCAAAGATTCTCCAGGATCCGGAAGCCAGCGACAACGACAAGTTCGTGGCTCTCACGCTCCTCAAGAACGCCTGCGTAGCCGCCAAGGGCATTCTCCCCTTCTGCCAGGACACCGGTACCGCCATTTGTATTTGCCACAAGGGCCAGCAAGTCTGGACCGGCTGCGATGACGCCGAAGCAATTTCCGAAGGTATCTACAACGCCTACACCGGCAAGAACCTGCGCTACAGCCAGATTGCCCCGCTCACCATGTACGAAGAAAAGAACACGGCTTGCAACCTTCCGGCACAGATCGACATTCACGCCGAAGAAGGCGCCGACCTCAAGTTCCTGTTCGTCGCCAAGGGCGGTGGTTCTGCCAACAAGACCTACTACTGGCCCATGACCAAGGCGCTCCTCAACCCCAAGTCCCTCGAAAAGTTTATTTCGGACAAAGTAAAGACTCTCGGCACCGCCGCTTGCCCCCCGTACCACCTGGCCATTGTGATTGGCGGTACCTCTGCCGAAATGAACACCCACACCGTGAAGCTCGCCAGCTGCGGCTACCTCGATGATCTTCCGACCACGGGTTCCGAAGGCGGCCGTATGTTCCGCGACGTGGAAATGGAAGAAAAGGTTCTCCACATTTGCCAGAAGACGGGCATTGGCGCCCAGTTCGGCGGCAAGTACTTTGTGCACGATGTTCGCGTGATCCGCTGCCCGCGTCACGCAGCCAGCTGCCCGGTCTCTATCGGCGTCTCCTGCTCTGCTGACCGTAACATCAAGGCCAAGATCGACGAAAACGGTCTCTGGCTCGAAAAGATGGAACACAATCCGGAACAGTACCTGCCGAAGGGCGATGCCGTGAACATGGCTCCGGCTGTGGAAATCGATCTCGACCGCCCGATGAAGGAAGTTCTCGCCGAACTCACCAAGTACCCGGTCAAGACCCGCTTGAACTTGAAGGGCACCATGATTGTGGCCCGCGATATGGCCCACGCCAAGATCGCCGAAATCTTCGACAAGCAGGAAAAGGGCGAAGCCCTCACCGACATCGAAAAGACCGTGCTCGAAGTCGTAAGCAACCACCCGATTTACTACGCCGGCCCGGCCAAGACTCCGGAAGGCATGCCCACCGGTAGCTTCGGCCCCACGACTGCAGGCCGTATGGACCCGTACGTGATGCGCTTCCAGAGCAAGGGTGCTTCCATGATCATGGTGGCTAAGGGTAACCGCAGCCAGGACGTGACCGACGCTTGCCACAAGTACGGCGGCTTCTACCTGGGTTCCATCGGTGGCCCGGCTGCAATCCTCGCCGAACAGAACATCCTCAGCAACGACATCGTCGCCTTCCCGGAACTGGGCATGGAAGCAATCCGCAAGATTACCATCAAGGACTTCCCCGCCTTCATCCTCGTGGACGACAAGGGCAACGACTTCTTCAAGGACTTGCTGTAATCCGCACTTGTCTTCCCGGCCGAA
>Ga0265298_10007345_pt1 | contig 13412 bp, 10 predicted proteins | sample AusTroGonzalo_MG_3_FD_193486 | JGI IMG/M metagenome (GOLD analysis project Ga0265298, IMG submission 193486) | Bovine rumen microbial communities from tropical cattle in Woodstock, Queensland, Australia - Gonzalo_01 | ecosystem: Host-associated > Mammals > Digestive system > Stomach > Rumen ...
CTCCCTCCGAGAATGCATATCGGATGGCGGCAGGCAGGTCTTCTTTCTTTTCCACCTTGGTAATGCCGAAACTGGAGCCTCCGTCGGTGGGTTTCACAAACAGGGGCAGGCCCAACTGATCCACGGTGCGATTGCAAAAGGCCTCAACGTCCTCTCCCTGGCGGATGAATGCGTCGGGGGCCAGTTTCACGATATCCGTACCCTTCAGGTAGCTCTTGCAGGAAAACTTGTCGAAGGCCACGGTGGTGACAAAGGCGCTGCAGGTGGAGTGCGGTACGCCCAACATCTCCAGATAACCCTGCAGCAGGCCGGTTTCGCCGGGCACCCCGTGCTGCATGATATAGGCGAAGTCGAACTTGACCTTCTCCCCCAATACCATGACGGAGAAATCCGACTTGTCCACCGCAGGCTGGGCCCCTTCCGGGAAAGCCTGGCGCATGGAATTGGCCTTGCGCATGGCCACCAGCTTCCAGTCTCCGAAGCGGGCGAAGATCTCATACACGTCGTAGCGGAACTCGTCGATGCGGGAAGCGGTGAATTCACCGCTGCGGCACGACACTTCCCACTCCGAGGAGTCGCTGCCGTAGATAACGGCTATGGATTGATACTTGGACATACTATTCGAAGTAATAACTTTCAAGGTCGGTCTTTTCGGGGTCTTCTTCTTCCCCCACAGGCGTACACCAGATACCTTTCAGGGATTCCGGGAATACATCGTCTTCCGATATGCCCAGGGTTCCGTCCTTCAGCACTTTCTTCATCCACAGGCCCCAGATGGGCAGGGCCATGTTGGCACCCTGGCCCAGGTTGGTGTTGGCAAAGTGGACATATCGGTCTTCGGCCCCCACCCATACGCCGGCGGTGATGGTGGGCGTGTAGCCGATGAACCAGCCGTCGGAGTTGTCGTTGGTGGTGCCGGTCTTTCCAGCGATCTCTCCCTTGAGGCCGTATTTCAGGCGCAGGCGCACACCGGTGCCGCTATCCACCACGCCCCGCATCATCTGGATCATCTCTCCGGTAGCGCGCCGCGAAAGGGCGTCACGCTTGCGGTCGGTGAACTGGCCCAGTACGTTGCCGTCGCTGTCTTCGATGCGGGTGACAAACACGGGCGTCGTGTAAACGCCTCCCGAAGGATAGGTGTTATAGGCCGTAACCATGTCGTAGACAGAGAGGTCGGCCGATCCCACGCAAAGGGAAACCACGGGGTCGATGAAACCGCCGATGCCCATCTTGCGCATCATGGAGACCATGGCCGGGGCACCCAGCTGTTTCATGAGGTAGGCCGATACGGAGTTGGAGCTGTGTGCCAGGCCCCAGGAAAGGTCTACCATGGTACCGTCGGCATGTTCATCCTGCGGAGACCAGGTTTCATCCTCGGTCTGGATGGCGATGACCACGGGGGAATTCAGGACGGGGTCGCAGGGCGTCATGCCCGACTCCATGGCCTGGGTGTACAGGAAAGGCTTGATGGTGGAGCCCACCTGGCGCTTGCCCTGACGGACGTTGTCGTACTTGAAGTAACGGTAATCGGGACCGCCCACATAGGCCTTGATGTGTCCGGTGCCCGGCTCGATGGCCATGAACGCAGCACGGAAGAAGGACTTGTAATAGCGGATGGAGTCGTTGGGGGTCATGGTGGTGTCCCGGTAGCCGGGGGCATCCCAGGTGAACACGCGCATCTTCACGGGAACGTCGAACGAGGCCTCAATCTCGGCATCCGTGTGACCGGAAGCCTTCATCATGCGGTTGCGGTCGCTCCAGCGGCGGGCCTGCTGCATGTTCTTCTCGATGACGGACTTGTCCACATCGGCCATGAAAGGCGGATTGCGGCGGTACTTCAATTCCTTCCAGAAGGCATTCTGGAGTTCCTTGCCCAGGTGCTCGGCTATGGCTTCCTCGGCGTAACGCTGCATCTTATAATTGATGGTAGTATAGATGCGCAGGCCGTCACGGTCCAGGTCGTAGGGCGTGCCGTCGCTCTTGGTGTTCTTGTTGAGCCAGCCGTAAACGGGGTCATCGGCCCACTGGAGGGAGTCAACCTGGTAGTCTTCCAGGAAATAATAGGAACTGCGTTTGGGCTTCTCCGCGCTCATGGTGCGTCGCAGCATGTCCCGGAAATAGGGGCCCACACCGGTGGTGCGGTCTCCCTTACGGGAATGAAGGACGATGGGAAGCGCCTGCAGGGAATCGCATTCGGCCCGGGAAATATACTTCATGCCGCACATGCGGTCCAGCACCAGGTTGCGGCGCTTGAGGGCGTTGTCCGGATTGATGGCGGGATTGTATCGCGTAGGTTTGTTCACCATGCCCACCAGCACGGCGCTTTCCTCCGTGAACAGCTCCGAGGGCTTTTTGCCGAAGAACTGGTTGGCGGCCGATGAAATGCCGTAGGAGTTGGAACCGAAGAAGATGGCGTTCAGGTACATGTCCACGATCTCCTCCTTGGTGTAATTGCGCTCCAGCTTGATGGCGGTGATCCACTCCTTTAACTTGATCCATATCATTTTGGCCTTTCCGACATGTTCCCCGCGGGGATACAGCGTCTTGGCCAGCTGCTGGGTGATGGTGGAACCGCCGCCCTGGGAGGAATCCCGGGACAGCAGGGTCTTGAACAGCACGCGGCCCAGGGACTGGAGATCTACTCCGGAATGCTCATAGAAGCGTTTGTCTTCGGTGGCCACGGCCGCCTGTACCAGGGAGGGAGCCAGTTCCTCGTAACTGACGAAAGTACGGTTCTCTATATGGTAAGTAGTGAGGATCTCCCCTTCTTCTGCGATAACCTGGGTGGCCAGTTTGGTATCGGGGTTCTCCAGCTGCTCGATGGAGGGGATATCGGCCAGCAGCCAGACCAGCACCAGCAGGATGGCCAGCGCCACGATGGGTGTTACCAGCAGAATCCAGAACCACTTTACGATTTTTTTCTTGAGGGCGTCTGTCATCGTCAAAAATACCTATATAAACAAGACCTAAGGTCTTGAAAAAATTCCAACTACAAAAGTAATCAGAAAATTTGGATTTATCCCCTAAAAAGGCGTTACTTTGCAGCATGAACGAGAAAAATTTAGTGATTGTCGAGTCTCCCGGCAAGGTCAAAACCATCCAGCAATATTTGGGAAAGGACTACCTTGTAAAGGCCTCCATCGGCCATATCCGGGACCTGGAAGAGCACAAGCTGAGCGTGGATGTAGCCAACGGTTTCGAGCCCGAATATGTCATTCCGGCCGATAAGAAGAAAGTGGTGGCCGACCTGAAAAAACTCTCCGGAGAGGCCCAAACCGTGTGGCTGGCCTCCGATGAAGACCGCGAGGGAGAAGCCATTTCCTGGCACCTGCGGGAAACGCTGGACCTGCCGCGGGAAAAGACCCGCCGCATCGTCTTCCACGAAATCACCAAGCAGGCCATCCTGGATGCCATCGAGCATCCCCGCGACATAGACATGAACCTGGTGAACGCCCAGCAGGCCCGCCGCGTGCTGGACCGCCTGGTGGGTTTTGAACTGTCTCCCATCCTGTGGCGCAAAATCCAGCCCAAGTTGAGCGCCGGCCGCGTGCAGAGCGTCGCCCTGCGCCTGATCGTAGACCGGGAGAAGGAGATCATGGCTTTCCAGCCGGAACCCTATTACCGCGTTGAGGCCACCTTCATTCCGCAAGGGACTTCGGCCCGGGTAAAAGCCCTGCTGGATACCCGTTTCGCCACCGAAGACGAGGCCCGCCGGTTCCTGGAAGACAGCATCGGCGCCACTTACCGCATTGAATCCATCGAGAAGAAGGAGGGTGTCCGCGTTCCCGCCGCCCCCTTTACCACCTCGACCCTTCAGCAGGAAGCCGCCCGCAAGCTGCGCTTCCCCGTTTCCACCACCATGCGCGTAGCCCAGTCCCTGTACGAGAGAGGTCTCATCACCTACATGCGTACCGACTCCACCAACCTTTCCTCACTGGCGCTGGGGACGGCCAAGCAGTTCATCCTGGACAACTTCGGCCCCGAATATCACCACTTCCGCCAGTACCACACCCGCTCCAAGGGGGCGCAGGAGGCCCACGAAGCCATCCGCCCTACCTATATAAACAATGTCGGCATAGACGGCACTCCGCAGGAGAAAAAGCTGTACGAGCTCATCTGGAAGCGCACCATCGCCTCCCAGATGGCCGAAAGCCGGGTGATGAACACCTCCCTCAAGGTAGGCATGGACAAAAGGACAGAGCAATACGGCATCCAGTCCGTGGAACTGCTCTTCGACGGCTTCATGAAAGTTTACTTGGAAAGCCGGGACGATGAAGAACCCGCCGATACCGAAGAAGTGGTGCTGCCGGAGCTGCACAAAGGGGACATCATGCAGGAAGACGGGGTGAACGCCCTGTGCAAATTCACCGTCCCTCCCGTCCGCTACTCGGAAGCCACGCTGGTGAAGAAGCTGGAAGAGCTGGGCATCGGCCGTCCTTCCACTTACGCCGCCACGGTGGATACCCTCACCCGCGGCAGAGGATACGTGGCCAAGGGAGACAAGCCCGGCCAGAGCTTCAAAGTGACCAACCTGAGCCTGAAGGGCAACACCATCAAGACTTCCCATAAGACGGAGACCGTGGGAGCCGAGAAAGGCAAGTTGCTGCCGCAGGAAATCGGCCTCATCGTGACAGATTTCCTGGTGGGCAATTTCACCGACATCCTGGACTACGACTTTACGGCCAACGTAGAGGCCGATTTCGACGAAGTGGCCGAGGGCAAGAAAGCCTGGAGCAGCACCATCGATGCCTTCTACAAACCCTTCCACAAGCACGTGGAAGAAGTAATGCAGGACCGTGGATTCAACAAAGTGACCCGGGAGATCGGCACGGCGCCGGACGGCGACAAAGTGATTGCCGCCTTCGGAAAATTCGGCCCTTATGTACAGAAGGGAGAGGGAGAGAAACGCCAGAGCGCGTCGCTGGGAAAGGGCCAGCTAATTGAAACCATCACCCTGGAAGAAGCCCTCAAACTGCTGGAACTGCCCCGCACTGTGGGCCAGCTGGACGGCATCGACGTGGTGGCCACCCGGGGAAAATTCGGCCCTTACTTAAAATACGGAAGTAAAAATGTGAAACTGCCCCGTTCGGCCGACCCGCTCACCATCTCTCTGGAGGAATGTACGGCGCTAATTCGCGAATCTACCGACGAGAAAGCCACAGCCGCCGTCATCTCCGACTTCGGTGACATAAAAGTAGTGAACGGCCGTTACGGCCCTTATATCAAACAAGGTGCTTCCAATTTTAAAATTCCTCGGGGAACGGATGCCGCGTCGCTTACAGAAGCTGATTGTCAGGCAATTATCACCGGAGGAGAGCCTACAAAAAAATTTAGCCGGAAACGCGGAAAATAAAATTTTTTTGTAACTTTGCGACGGTTAGTTTTAAAATGTAAGTAGAATGTCCAGCTATCACATCGACCCTGTGGACCAGAAAATTCTGTCCTACCTTGTCAAGAATGCCCGTATGCCGTTTTTGGAAATCGCCCGCGAGTGCGGCGTTTCCGGTGCCGCCATCCATCAGCGTTACAAGCGCCTGGAGGCCAACGGTGTCATTACCGGGTCCCGCTTGCAGGTAAAGCCGCAGGCCCTGGGGCTCAATGTGTGCGCCTTCATCAGCATCACTTTGTCCGAGAGCACCAAGTATCCGGAGGTCATCGCCAACCTCAAGAAGATTCCGGAAATTGTGGAGTGTCATTTCGTAACCGGAAAATACGCCATCCTGGCCAAGGTTTACTGCCTGGACAACGACCACCTGATGGAAGTACTGCTGAACACCATCCAGAAACTCCCCTACATCCAGTCCACCGATACCATGATTTCCCTGGACGAGCCCATCGAAAGACAAGTCTGGGTCAAGGATTTTAAATCCACGACCTACACGGGTCGTGACTAACTATTATCCCCCGCGGCCTCCGGCCGGCCGCCCTGCAGGGCGGCTATTCAGACTGAGAGATGATAAGTTGTGCTATTTTTAAATCTTCTGGAGTTGTAATTTTGATATTGTACCGTTCACCGTCCATGAAGGTGAGCGGTATTCCGTATTTCTCGGCCACGGAAGCGTCGTCGGTGAAGAGGGTGTCGTAGCCCTGGGAATAGGCGGCCTTCAGGTCCTCGCTGTAAAAGAGCTGCGGGGTTTGGGCGCCGTAGATGCGGCTGCGGTCGATGGGTTCTCCGGTGGCATGGAGGACGCCTTCTGAATCCTTGCCCAGTACTTTCAGGGTGTCGGTGACGGGCAGCACGGGAACCAGGGCGGGAACCTTTTGGGCGGCGGCAAAGAGTTCCCGGATCTTGCCGATGGAAAGCAAGGGGCGCACACCGTCCTGGACCGCCACCAAAACGCCGTCCGGCACGTGTTCCAGGGCATTTTTCACGGAATGGAAACGGGTGAAACCGCCGCTGACCAGGCGCTGCGGGCAGGTAAAATTGGCCTTTTGGCAGTAATGCCTCCAGGCGGCCATATGTTCCTGGGGAAGCACCGTGATGACGTGCAGGTCCGGCTCGGCCTCCAGGAAGCGTTCCAGGGTAAGACGGAGGATGGGTTTGCCGTCCAATTCAAGGAACTGCTTGGGAACCGGAGCACCCATACGGGTTCCCATTCCGCCGGCCGTCACGATTAAGTATTTTTTTCTTTCCACCATGCAATTCTTTTACGCAAAATTAAGAATAATTTTGTAAATTTGAAGGCTAATTCGATTATACAAAAACAGCATATGGCTTTTAGATTCCTGAACCAAGAATTGGCCATGGATTTGGGCACCGCCAACACCATCATTTTCCAAAATGACCAGATTGTGTTGGACGAACCTTCCATCGTGGCCATCGACAACCAGACGGGGAAATGCATCGCCCTGGGCCAGAAGGCTAAAATGATGCACGAGAAGACCAATCCCGGAATTAAAACCATCCGTCCCCTGCGGGACGGCGTAATCGCCGACTTCAATGCGGCCGAGATGATGATCCGCGGTTTCATCAAGCAGGTGAACTCCCGCCGGCGCAGTCTTTTCGCCTCCAACCTGAAACTGGTGGTTGGCATTCCCTCCGGATCCACGGAAGTGGAAATCCGCGCTGTCCGTGACTCCTCGGAGCACGCCGGCGGCCGTGACGTCTACCTCATCTACGAGCCCATGGCTGCCGCTTTGGGTATCGGCCTGGATGTGGAAGCCCCCAAGGGCAACATGGTGGTGGACATCGGTGGCGGTACCACGGAGATTGCCGTCATCTCCCTGGGCGGTATCGTCCAGCAGGAATCCATCCGTATCGCCGGTGACGTCTTTACGGCCGATATCCAGAATTATCTGCGCCAGCAGCACGTGATCAAAGTGGGTGAAACCACCGCCGAAAAGATCAAGATCGCCGTGGGCGCCGTCATTCCCCAACTGGAAGTGGAGCCGGAACCTTTCATCGTACGCGGTCCCAACCTGATGACCGGCCACCCGGTAGAGGCCATCATCCCCTATCAGGAAATTTCCCATTGCCTGGACAAGTCCATCGCCCGTCTGGAAGCCGCCATCCAGCAGGTGCTGGAGCAGACCCCCCCGGAACTTTACTCGGATATCGTGGAGAACGGTGTCTTCCTCAGCGGCGGCGGTTCCCTGCTGCGCGGCCTGGACAAACGCCTGTCCGAGAAGATGAACATCCCGTTCCACGTAGCCGAGGACCCGCTCCGCGCCGTGGCACGCGGTACCTGCATCGCCCTTAAGAACACGGAGAACTACTCTTTCCTCATGCGATAAACCATGCGCAAGCGGAGAAATTGGTTTGCTTCGTTGCTGAATGTGGTCATTTTCATTGGTTTGGAAATGACCGCTTTGCAATTGATATCGGCCAATGCTCCGCTGCAACGCACCTGGATCGCCAAAGGCGCCCATTATTTCATGGCAAAGATCTGGGGAGGATCCGCTTCCGTAGAGAATTATTTCTCGCTGGCCCAGGAAAACGAGACTCTGTCCCGGGAAAACGCCGCCCTGATGAAGGAATTGCTGAGCGCCCGGGAAATGCTGCGGGCTGTCCATACAGACACCCTGTCCATGGGCAACTGGTCCGGTTTCTCCGCCATCCCCGCCGAAGTAGTGAAGATCTCCCGGAACGGGCAGCACAACTATCTCATCCTGAACAAGGGATCCGAAGACGGAGTGCAGGAGAAATCCGGCATCATTACCCGGGACGGAGTGGTGGGTATCGTGGACGCTGTGGGCGCCCACTACGCCTATGCCTTCTCCTTCAGGAACAACGATATCTCCATCAGCGCCCGGCTGGGGCGGGAAGGCGGCAGCGGCCTGCTGGTCTGGGACGGCAAATCCACCAACGGGGCGCTCATCAAGGAGGTTCCCCTGCAGTACAAGTACAATCCGGGAGACACCGTTTACACCAGCGGCCATTCCCTGCTGTTTCCGCCGGATATTCCGCTGGGCCTGGCAGGAGATGCGCACGTGATCAACGGCGCCACCAACGAGATTGACGTTACCCTGTTCCAGGAATTCAGTTCCATCCGCTACGTTACGGTAGTACATAACAATTCGTTTGACGAAATCCAACAGTTAGTGCAATGAGACGGCCCTTATTCTGGTTCATATACCTCCTGCTGGTCATTGTGCAGCTGCTCCTGACCAATTACCTGCGCGTCAGCCCCTACCTGATGATAAGCATCCTTCCCATGATGGTGCTTTGTATCTCCATCCGCGTGGGAACCGTGTGGACCATGCTCATCGCCTTTGCCACAGGCTTTGTGGTAGACCTTCTGTCCGAGGGCCTGCTGGGCCTGAACGTTGCCGCGCTGGTACCGGTAGCCTTTTTCCGCAACGGTATCATCCGGCTTGTCTTCGGCACGGAACTGTTTGCCCGCGACGAGGATTTCTCTGTCCAGAGGAACGGCTTTGGAAAAACGGCCCTGGCCATTCTCATCGCCCAGGCGCTGTTCCTGCTCATTTACGTTTGGATAGACAGCGCCGGTATGCGTCCCCTGTCGTTCGACGCCCTGCGCTTTGCGGTTTCCCTGGTGGCCAGCATGCTGGTTTCCCTGCTAACCCTGGGCCTCCTGGCCCCTGATCCGCGCCGATGACCAAAGACGGCCGCCATATCCGGCTGATCATTGGCCTGGGAGTAGCCGTGCTGGTTCTCCTGGGCAAAATTTTTTCCCTGCAGGTCCTGGATAACTCCTACAAGGAAGACGCCGACCGCAACTCTACCATCTACGAGACCATCTACCCCACCCGTGGCGTCATTTATGACCGCAACGGGCGCATCCTGGTGGGCAACAAGGTGGCCTACGACATCATGGTGAGCCCGCGGGAAGTGAAAGAATTCGACACCCTGGCGCTGGCCACCATCCTGGAAGTGGACCCGGATTTCATTCGGGAAAAACTGAAAGAGTACCGGCGCCGGCGCTCCTCCATCGGCTTCCAGGCCGTCACCATGATGCGCACGGTCCCGGCCGAGACTTACATGCGCTTCGATGAGGTGAAATACAAGTTCCCGGGCTTCCGGGGACAGGTGCGCAGCATCCGGGACTATCCCGTGAACGCCGGCGGCAACCTGCTGGGCTACGTGTCGGAGGTAAACCAGTCCTATATCGACAGCCATCCGGGAGAATACCGCAGCGGAGACTATGCGGGCATGACGGGCATCGAAGCCGCCCGGGAAAAGCAGCTGCGCGGGGAAAAGGGTTACCACATCTACCTGCGCAATTCCCGTAACCAGATTGAGCAGCCTTACAAGGACGGACTGGAAGACAAGGAAGCCGTCCCCGGGCAGGATATCGTCACCACCATCGACGCCGACCTCCAGCAGTTCGGGCAGGAGCTCATGCAGAACAAGGTGGGCAGTATCGTAGCCATTGAGCCGGCAACCGGCGAAATCCTGGCGCTGGTATCGGCCCCGGGTATCGATGTGAACATGCTGGCCGATATCGGCAAGTATTGGAACGAGATTTCCTCCAACCCCTATAAGCCCATGTACAACCGCGCGGTGCAGGCTTCTTATCCGCCGGGATCGGTGTTCAAGCTGGTGAACGGGCTCATCGGCCTGGAAGAAGGCGTGCTTCGGCCGGAAATGACCTATCCCTGCCACCAGGGCTATCACTTCGGTGCTGGGAACAAGCTGGGCTGCCACGTGCACAAGAGCCCGCTCAATATGGAAGAGAGCATCATGATGAGCTGCAACGCTTATTATTGTTATGTGCTCAAGAACATCCTGGACCAGAAGAAATTCGACAGCGTGGCCGATGGGGTGGACCACTGGCGGGATATGGTGATGAGCTTCGGCTTCGGCCGCAAGCTGGGCAGCGACTTCCCGGCCGAGCTTGGCGGCAGCATCCCATCTTCCAAGACCTACAACCGCGCCTACGGGAAGGGCCGATGGAATTCTACCACCATCATTTCCCTTTCCATCGGCCAGGGTGAAATCCTGGCGACGCCCATGCACCTGGCCAACCTCTGCGCCACCATCGCCAACCGCGGGCATTACTTCATCCCGCATATCGTGAAGGCGTCGGAGGGTGTGGAAATTGAAAACCGTTTTTACGAGCCGCAATACACCCTGGTGGATACCCTGCAGTTCCCCAAGGTCATCAAGGGTATGTGGAGAGCGGTGAACTCCGGCCCCGGAATGGGCGGAACCGCCCAGATCGCCCACGTGGATTCCCTGGACATCTGCGGAAAAACCGGCACGGCGCAGAATCCCCGCGGGGCCGACAACTCCGTGTTCATCTGCTTCGCGCCCATGGACAACCCCAAGATTGCCATTGCTGCCTACGTGGAAAACGGCGGTTTCGGCGCCACCTATGCGGCACCTATCGCCTCGCTGATGGTAGAGAAATACCTGAAGGGGGAAACCTCCCGGCCGGAATTGGAGAAACGCATGAAGGAGGCCGATTTAATGTCAAGGGTAAAGCATGATTGACGGACAGGACCATAGGAGACAGTCTGTGGACTGGTGGCTGGTAGGAGTATACCTCCTGCTGGTGATGATCGGCTGGGTCAACATCTTTGCCGCCACCCACACCGCCGAACCCGGATCGCTGCTGGACTTCTCCGGGCGTGCGGGCAAGCAGTTCGTGTGGATACTCACGGCGCTGGGACTGGCCGTCACCATCCTGTTCATCCTGCCGGCACGGCTCTGGGAAGGGCTGTGTATACCCATGTACATTTTTGTGCTGGGGCTGTTGGTACTGGTGATTTTCGTTTCATCCGACGTTAAGGGGTCCCACTCGTGGTTCAACCTGGGGCCCGTCCGCTTCCAACCGGCCGAAATATCCAAGATAACTACCTCCCTGGTGCTTTCCTGGTGGGTAAGCCGGCAAAGTTTCAAGATGACGCGGATGAAGGACTTCCTCATCGCCTGCCTGATTATCGGCCTGCCCATGCTCGTCATCGTGGCCGAGAGCGAGACGGGCAGCGCCCTGGTGTACCTGGGCTTTATCTTCGTGCTGTACCGGGAAGGCTTGTCCGGCTGGTGGCTGGGATTGATCGGCCTTATCATCGTACTGTTCATCACCACGCTCACCCTGGAACCCTACTGGTCCATCCTCATTATGATTGGGGTGCTGGTGGCGTGCAATGCGTATATGCAGCCGTCGCGCTTCTGGAAGCGGCTGGCCATCTGCGGCAGCGCCGTGCTGGTGATCGCCCTGCTGCCGTCGCTGCTGGCCTGGCTGTCCGACCTGGTAAGCGCCCGGATCGAATATCTGAACAACCGCATCTGGGTACCCCGGGCCGATGAAAGTGCCACTTATTTCTGGAGTTTCATCCTGCGTATCCGGCCCATGCACATGATGTTGGGCGGCGCGGTCGTGGCCCTGCCCCTGCTGCTATGGTGGGCCTATAGGCAGAAAGATACCTTCCTGGCCGTTTCCCTGGGCGCCTTTGTGGTGGGGGTGCTGCTGGTGTTCTCCACGGATTACATCTTCAACAACGTGCTCAAGGATCACCAGCGGTCCCGTATCGAGGTGCTGCTGGGCATGAAGGAAGACCTGGCCGGTGCCGGGTACAACGTACACCAGAGCAAGATTGCCATCGGCAGCGGCGGGCTCCTGGGAAAAGGCTTCCTGCAGGGCACGCAAACCACCTTCGGCTTTGTGCCGGAGCAGTCTACCGACTTCATTTTCTGCACCATCGGAGAGGAATGGGGCTTTGCGGGCTGCCTGGTGGTCATCCTGCTGTATACGTTCCTGATAATCCGGCTGCTGATGGACGCCGAGCGATGTCGGGACCACTTCACCCGCACCTACGGCTACTGCGTGGCTGCCTGCGTGTTCATGCACCTTTTCATCAACGTAGGCATGACCGTGGGCCTGATGCCCGTCATCGGCATTCCCCTGCCGCTGCTCTCCTACGGCGGCTCCTCCCTCTGGGCCTTTACCATCCTCATTTTCATCTTCCTGTCCCTGTACAGGAACGAAAAGAAATATTTTTAGAGGGTGTGTGGTGTTTGCGATTCTTTGTAACTATCTGATTTTCAATATGGTTTGTAATTTTCTTGATTCCATTTGGTATCAAGAAATTTTTCTTCCATCTTGATTATCAAACAGTTATCCCATGTGCACAAAATCCATTTTTTTTGCGTACCTTTGCATTCCCACATTTTGCCTTGGTGGTGGAATGGTAGACACGAGGGACTTAGACTCTAGTTCTTTGAAATAATTATTTGTAAGAGACGGAAGTTAATACTATCTTTGCCTCTACCATGAAGAATCACTATTCAAAAGAAGATGTCATTGTAGCTGTTGCAGATAACAAGTCCATTGCCGGAGTCCTTCGACAATTGAACTTGAGACCAATTGGCGGAAACTATAAAACAATCCATCATCTCATTAAAGAGTATGGATTGGACACCTCTCACTTTACTGGTCAAGGATGGAATATCGGCTTGGAGTTTAAGCCCAAAAAGGCCCTTGATGACGATGAAGTCTTTGTTAAGGATTCAAACTATCGTTGTTCCTGGAGACTGAGAGAACGATATAGAAGAACTACCGGTATTAACTACTGTGAAGAATGCCATTTGTCAGAATGGAGAGGAAAGCAGATTCCTCTAGAGATTCATCACAAAAATGGCAATAATATGGACAACAGATTAGAGAATCTAATGCTTTTATGCCCAAATTGCCATGCTCTTACAGGTAATTATCGAGGAAGAGCACAATTGAGTGCACTCTCTGAAAAGAGAGATGTAGAATGCCGTAAATTCAAGGAAACCTTAACGGGAAAGGCCGAAGGCAATCTTGAGCCAAGCCTTTGAAAAGAGGAAGGTGCAGAGACTAGACACGGCACACCTAAAGGGAAACCCACGGTGAAGGAATAGTCCAGACCACAAACAGTGATGGTGGCGAAAGCCATAGTGGTACGAAAATCCCTTGGCCCGAAACGGCCGTGCGGGTTCGATTCCCGCCCGAGGCACGAAAAAAGACCGGTAAGTCCGG
>Ga0265298_10007346_pt1 | contig 13411 bp, 12 predicted proteins | sample AusTroGonzalo_MG_3_FD_193486 | JGI IMG/M metagenome (GOLD analysis project Ga0265298, IMG submission 193486) | Bovine rumen microbial communities from tropical cattle in Woodstock, Queensland, Australia - Gonzalo_01 | ecosystem: Host-associated > Mammals > Digestive system > Stomach > Rumen ...
GGCAAAAGAGTGGATGATTTTGTCCGTGTTGCTGAATTTCGCCGTGCGCGGACTGCCGTTAATGATCACCAAATGTTCGATTGGACCGGACATAACGGGAAGAGCTTCTTTATAGGCGCAGGCAGAATCCTGTGACCCTTCAAGGGCAATTGCACCCAAGGAATGCCCGGCAATGTTGGCGGCTGTGCGCTTGCACCAATCCTCCATCATCTCCTGAGAGGCTTCGCCCTTGTACAGAAGTCCGATGTTCAGCGGGTGGTAGCGCAACTCATGCCGCATCCAGCCGTCGCGAAAGCCGATATACATGTTCAGCAAAGGCATGATGCGATCCATCACCCGCTTGCCTTTGTAGTCCAAGAAGCCGAACCGTGTGTCAGAGACCAACCAAAGATTGTCGGCCTTCACCAATTTCTTCAGAATACTTTCGTAATCGTCCTTGATGGAGCAAATGCCCGGCGTTTTGAGCCAGCATTGGTTGCAGCCCATGCAATGTGCGATTTTCATCTCTGAGGTGTCGATGATTTCCGCCTCTTGGTCTTTGATTAGCGTGTATATCTGTTCGGATGTCGCTTCAAGTCCTATTGTGTTTAATACTATTGTCATGCCGCCTTATCTAAAACGGCTGCAAAAGTACACTTTTTTTCGCTATGCTGTAGATAAAAACAGCCGCAAAAGTCACTTATAGCAATGATGACGATTGGAATAATGGATTCCATGTATAACGTCAAGGGAATACCGATGAACAGCAGCAAACCTGTCGCTTTATTAGCCAAGGTGTGAGGAAAGACGCACTTTTTGAACATCACAAAAGAGCAGACCTAAAGAGCCTGCAATCCTGAATAGAGTTACGATGTTCGGCAAAGTACTAGTTCCCTGCTACCGGCCAGGGACCGCTCAGTTGCTCAAACAGCACTGGGAGCATTGTGCAGCCATTGTTGTGCCGCCCGATCAACTCCTTCAAGTTGAGGTCGTAGGTGTCGTCGAAATCCAGTCCACTCTTCATATCCAAAAGATGACGGATGGTCAGTTTCTGCCACATCTTTTTTTTCTTTTTCAGTTCGGGCAGATAATCGGTGACGGGATCGTCGATGCTGTGGATGTAACCGTCGTCAACTGCGATGCCGCACACCAGCGAAGTAATGGATTTGGAGACGGAGAAGATGGTGGCTAGGCGGTCTGCAGAAAAATCTCCCCAGTATCGCTCGTAAACGATGCTGTCGTTGTGGATGATCAAAATCCCCTGAGTGTTGCTCTCCGCATTAAAAGCCTCCCCATAAGTGGTGTAACGGCAGTGATGCACTTCGTTATAGAAATGCGTGGTGTCGATCCAGTCGGCACGCTTACCAACGGGAAACTGGAAGATGTACTCGCCGTTGGCAATGGTATCGACTTCGCGTTTCTCGAAGCTGAAGATATTGGGGCCATTCTTTCCGTCGGTCTTCAAACCCCTCACAATTGAGCATGATGACATCACCAATACGCAAATGGCGAACAAAATGGCTATGGCGCTTGATTTCATCTGACAATTGTGACGAGATTTCATTATATGAGTCTTTTTACAATCCGCAAATGTACGCATTTTTTATCATGAAATCTGCAACTTTTATATTGAATTTCGCTGCTTTTATATATTTGATTTTTAGTGAGTTGAATTATTCCTGCTATTGATTTTATCGAATGGATTTTGTATGTTTGCGCTCTTGAAAATATTTTAAATTTTATTATAACGAATATCATGGAGGCAGAGAATAAAAACGGGATTTTCGGACCGATATATGACCAGTTTTGTGGACAGCCCAAACTTGCAATCAAACACTTGCTGAAAATGCAAAATGGGGAGTGCCCAAAAGCGTTGTGTCGGGATGACATTGGCTACATTGACATTGTTTGGGGAGAAAATAATCCGAAAACCAACAAAGGCTTTGGATTGAAACACATTGTGGAGAAACATGGTGCCAGTATAAAGGAACTTGGCTTTGAGGTAGAGGATTTTATCCCAATTGTGGTACAATTCGGAAATTTGTCTGTAAAGAAATCAGACGACAAGAAGTTGATTTTGGAGAGCGAAACTTTCAGAATTGTTATACAGACCCGATGGGACAATCAGGAGAAAATCTTTTTGCTTACGGCCTTTGATCAAAAAAAAAGCCCGAGTAAATCGGGCTATTTCTTGAAACCATCAGGACTGCACTCGTTGATGATTTTACGATAAAGACACTCCCTTTATCAACACTGCAAAAATACATTTTTTTTTTAATATCCAAGCAGTGTTCGATATTTTTTTTGAAACCCGCAAAACATTTGTAATCTTGTTTTTTTTACTGTGTCCTTTTTATCCTTAAGAAATGCCCATCCTGAACGGTGGTAGTCATGCTGCATTGTCAAATCAAATGGGAGAGTATGATAGAAGGTGTGCAAATTTACACGCCCGAAGAGATACGGCTCCATTTGACGAATGTTTGCTTCCGCGACCTCAACATTACGGTATATGAGGAAAAACGATGGTTGTGTGTGACGGCGAGGAAATAATCAGCAATTTTGGCCCGCCGCCTTCATCGCTCCCAAACAGTGAATCCTAACCACTCTGTTGCTGTCAGTTTCGGCGTTGTGGCGCAATAATTCTAGGTAAGGTTCTACAAACTCAGGCCTGCGCTTGCCGAGAACGCGGAACATTTCGGGCGCTTCCATCCGGACGCGGTCGTCGGGGTCGTGCAGCAGTTCTGCAAACAGCGACAGGTAGTCTTTGTACGGGTCGGGCGTGTTGGTGGCGATGTTTTCCGATGCCCAGATGAAGGCCAGCCGGACGCCCGCCTCTTCATCGTGGGCGAAGCAAAACAGACTATTCCAATACGGTTCAACGGACGAATAGCAGCTCCGCCCGATTCTGCCGAGGGCATTCACGGCACGCTCCCGCAGAAGCGGTTCCGCACTGACGCAAAAAGCGGCAATCACAGGAACGCTATCCTTGATGGCAAGCGGGAATTGTAGCCCCATCTCGCCGAGCAGCCACAATGCCTTCGCCTTGATTTTGGTGGATTCCGACGACAATAGCGACGCGACGAATGGAATGTTTCCCTCCCATTGGTCTTTGCTTTTGGTCAGGGTACCGAGGTTTTTGTATAGTTCGGATTCGGTCATAAAAGTTTACTATTTAACCCTCTTTAATGTCAATGTGTTTACCGTTGTGCCGTCTTTGATTGAATCGACAGATGTGAGTACAAGCTTGTCTTGCGAAAGGGAATCAATTACAAACCAAGGACTAATTCCAGGCTCGTTGTCCTCTCTTAACATAAGGCTGTCGTTTTTCAGGAAATAGCTGTATTGCATTGTGATCGAATCACCATCAGCGTATCCGGTTTCGTAATAAACCCTGTTATCCTCGAAACGCCATAAGAAAGCAGGGACAAGAGTCTCGGTTACTTCTTTACCAGAAACGGTCTTTGTTCTATTCAGTCGGACGGCTTTCCATTCGCCGATGAGCATTAACTGCCAATCGTATTCAAAGCCCCCACCGCAAGCCATACTGTCGTTGAATTCGTTTTCAAAAACGGTGACGTTGTTCTGCGTTCCGCTCTTGCAGGCAGTCAGCATTACGAGGGCGAGCACCACTGCACATAGCATTACTGTTTTCTTCATAATTTCTGATGTTTAAGTTTGCAAAAATACTCATTTTTTGTATGCTGTAATAAACACCGCCACAAAGATGCGAAACCCTTGCGGCAGTATGTGCCGTTTCCCACAGCGTGCCAGAGGCACGATATTTTAGTAACCCCACATAAGCGACCGGAGGGAGTGCAGTGTGGGGTAAAGCGGCCGCCTGCGAGACAAGCGTATCGAAGATACGCCACTATAATCGATTGAGTAGTAGCGTGCCTTCCGCACGCAGCTGTTGCATCGCGCCCATCACCCCACACTGCGAGTGTGGGGTTACTAAAATGGCGTGTTTTCAACACGCTTTGTGGCGTATCGCATTTTTCCGATTCTTTTGTTTGTCGTTTTCCATTACTAATGAATTTGTCTTACACGCCTGCCATTCTGTAGCTCCGATTTCTGTTCCCGCCACGAGCCTCTATGTCCCTATTCTCATTCGTCATTAGAGTATCAAATTTTCGGCAAAAATACACTTTTTTTCAACGATTTCTACTTGATTCTGACGTTAATACAACGCCTGATAAATCCTCCTGATCTCCTCTTCGTCCAAGGGAACGTAATTGTTGGCCAACAGCCGCTGCTGGGTTTTGAGCACGCTGGCGGTAAATTCGTCTATCTCAGCAGGTTTCATGCCATAGTGACGAAGCTGGTTCATGGGGACTAGTTTTCCAAGTAGCTCGTCAATCTTTTGATAGACAATGCGTGGTTCAGATTTTAGCAACTTACTGTCGATATTGAGGTTGCGGGCTAAAATCTCATTCAAATCGCGGATGTTTCCATTGGGATTCTTTTCGAAATAGACCTTGAAAACTTCAGTGAGGAACTGGTAGTTGGCCTCACCGTGGGGAACATGATAGCCGCCGCCAAGAGGGTAGGAGAGTGCATGTACGGCACCCACACCCGCATTCCCGAAGGCAATGCCCGCGAAATTGCTGGCAGTAAGCATCTCCTCAAGATGGTCGTACCGATAGTCCTCGCCATGCGCTACAATTCCCATGAACACATTGAGAATCATCTCAATAGCTTTTTGGGAGAACAACTGCGTGTGGGCGTTGGCTTTCGGAGAAAGATACGACTCCATAGCATGGATAAGCGCATCAATGGCACTGTAGGCATAAAATTTGAACGGGAGTCCTTTCAACAGCTCGGGAATGAGCACTGCGTCGTCGGGCAGGATGGCGTTGTCGGCCAGCCCCATCTTGGTATGCTTGGACTTGATTTCGGCGATGGAAATGTTCGTCACTTCGCTGCCCGTGCCGCAGGTGGTGGGCACAACGACCAGCCGCTTCTCCTTCACGATGGGGATTTTGCGCTCGAAGGCGTCCGTCACATTTTCCAAATTCTTAAGGACAAAGAGTTTGGCGATGTCAATAACAGTGCCGCCTCCGATGCCGACGACCTGGCTGTAAGACTTGCCTTTCACCTCCTTTAAGATGTTGTTCATCATCTCGTCGGAGGGTTCTCCACTGCCATATTCGTTCTGCATGATGAACGTGCAGGGTAAGTTCAGTGACTTCATAAACGGCTCATACAGAAAGGACTGCGTGATGACCAGATCGTTTTCGGACAAAGCGAACGCTTCTGCAAATTCGCTGAAAGTCTGATAATTGCTGATGGTTGTTTTTATTGTAAACATTATTGTAATTGATGATTTGACGAAAAAGTAAGCATCGCCAGCGCCACCACGCCCGATAACACGTTGGCAACGAAGGCGGCAGCAACCAGCAGGATGACGACTATCAGGCTGGCAAGTACCGAAACGCCTCCCAACAACATACCTGCAAACAACGTCGGGATGACCACCACTAAAGGTTGTCCCATGGATCTTATGTTCGGCAACATCCTCTCACTCCACGATAGATTACAAGTCTCGGGATTGTGCAGACTGCGCTGGTAGTTTCCCATTGTCTGGATCATCGAAGCCGTCAGACAGGCCATCAACACCGAATACACCGTCATAAAGACACTGATTGGCAGACACAATATCGTGCTGCCGCCTACCACTATGCTGCCCACCAGAATCGCGGTGCCCACAGGCCGCAGCATCTTTTTCCACAATGCCTGTAATGGATACAGGACCCAGCAGATTGATAGAAACAGTATCAGGAGGTACCAAAGCAAATAGGTCCACCAGGCATGTGTTTGATAAACCAACCATACGACGGCAACCATGACGACCATCTGCGCTACCGTCGCTCCAAATATCACCAACATTCGTCGCAGCATCTTTCTGTCGATGAAAGCAAGTGCTATCGCTGCTATCAGTACAAATAGCGCTACCAAAGCTGCGCCCCATAATGAGATTTCAGATACTAACATTTTATTTAATTAATATGTGGTTTCGCAAACCGTTTCAATGCTGCTTCATCTAGGCGTTGTACAGTCCATTCATCCATCGGGATGGCACCAATACTGCGATAAACTTTCAGGGCTGGCTCGTTCCAGTCGAGGCAAATCCACTCCATGCGGCCGCAGTGGCGCTCTACGGCGAGATTAGCCAGGTGTTTCAGCAGGGCTTTGCCGTAGCCTCTGCCACGCTTCTCGGGCAGGATAAAGAGGTCTTCAAGATAGAGGCCTTTTCTCCCTACGAAGGTGGAGAAGTTGTGGAAGAACAGGGCGAAGCCCACCACCACACCGTCCTCTTCGGCAAAAACCACCTCGGCTGATCGCTCCACAAACAGAGAATGATGGACTGTTGCTTCGTCGGCCACTACTTCATCGGAACATTTCTCATATTCAGCCAGTTTCTTGATAAAGTCGAGAACAAGGCCAGCCTCATCGGGCTTCGCAGGTCGTATGGTGAAACTGTGTTTCCGATTATCCTTGGCTTTCTTAGCGAATTCAAACAGTGACTGTGGCAGGTGGCAGTAACCCGTGGGGTTCTTGTCCAAATAGTCCTGGTGATACTCTTCTGCCGTATAGAAGTTCTCCAGGGGAAGTTTCTCTACGGCCAAGGGCTGCTGATAATGCTGTTGCTCTTCCTGATACACCTTTTCGATGGTGGGTATATCTTCGCTCTCTGTATAGTAAATACCTGTGCGATAGCGTGTCCCTTCATCATGTCCTTGCTTGTTCAAACTGGTAGGGTCGATGGCTTTGAAAAACATCTGCAGCAGAAATTCAAGACCGACCACCTCGGGATTGTATTGGATATGAACGGTCTCCACAAAACCCGTTGTGTCCGTATAGACTTCCTTATACGTTGGATTTTGGGTATGCCCGTTGGCGAACCCTACTTCTGTATCCACCACGCCTTCAATCTGTTTGAAGTAATGCTCTGTTCCCCAGAAGCAACCTCCAGCAAGGTAAATGTCTTTTGTTTTTGTCATTCTGTATGATTTGTTATTGGTTTATTCTAAAATTTCACTACGGTGCCAATAGGTGCATCCAGTAAGTGGATTTCGTGTTTGGTGGCGATGTTGTGTGCCACACTGTCCGGCTCGTACCACGGGTGTGTAGAGAGGGCAAACTTGTCATGGTGGACCGTAAAGACCTGCTTGGCCTGCAAGTCTAATATGGCTTTCTCCAAGTCTTTCGGTGTGGTATGGATGTATTTCCAATTGGCATTATACTGTCCATTCTCCAACAGAGCCAAATCTACCGCTCCGAAACGGTCGTAAACCTCGCGGAAGTGACCATCATAACCTCCGTCGCCACCTATATACACTTTCCGCCCACCTGCTTCTACCATAAATGAAGCCCATAGCGTTTGATCGCGGTGGAAAAGACGGTTGGAGAAATGGCGGGACGGCAGGCAGGTGATGCTGTCTGCCACATCATACCAATCCATTTCGGTGATACAATCATCAGGATAGCCCCAATAGCGAAGATAATCGGCCATGCCAAGCGGACACACGACCCTCTTCACACGCTCACGAATGTCGCGCAAGGTCGCATAATCCGCATGATCCCAATGTTCGTGCGTAATGATGAGCACATCAATATCTGGCAAATCTTCGGGACGATAGATGTCTGTGCCAGCAAAAGGTTTCATCATCAGAGAAGAAGGAAATTCGGGCTTTAGTACGGGATCAACCAGAAATCGCTCACCTCCCATATAAAACAGATAGGAAGAATGCCCGAACCATACCAGCCAATCGCTGTCCGTTGGCAAAGCGCACAGGTCTGTCTTGATGGCCGGTATCGGTTCTGTAGGAATACGAGCCGAATTGCGTGTGGTCAGCATCGTCCACATAGCCTTGAACATATTGGTATTGCCCGTAAACTGTGGTGTAGGCTCCTGATTTTGGAACATACCATCCCGCCAATTGGGTGACTGTTGGATGCGTTCCGTGGAACGATGTCGCCACAAACCGAAGGCAGGGTGCGAGAGCACCGCCAAGGCCGTGCCCGCGAGTAGCAGGATAATTCCAACGATAATAAGTATTGTTTTCATTCTCATAAGATATTCAGGGAATATATTCCATTATTTCTTGTTGCAACAGATTTGGATTCGGTATAGATACACTTTTTTGATGAATGGAAACGATACCCTGCGTCAGTTAATCATCCAAGATACCCCGCAACCGTTGGCATAATACTTGCCAAGATTCCGAAAATCAAGGTCGCAACTAATGTCGAGTTGAACGCGCCGCGAAGGCATCCAAGTGAAGCCAAAGTCGGCCATGTATTGGTTTCCGTCGGGATGGAGGTAATTGTAAGTTTCGATAAATGCCCCAAAATTGTGCGGGAGTTCGAACCAGAGGGCCAAAGACAAAAAAGCTTGTGGGGTAGCAATTTCTCCATTCCAAATCGCACCGACATTGTACCACAAGGAAAACCAGTCGGTAATACTATGATCAAACATCATATACAACGAGGGGGCAAGATGCGATGGTGTCAGTTCCTTTGAGCTGACATACGGCAACTGGAGCTCGGCCAAAAAGCCGATAGAGGGAAGCCAATTGGTGCTCTCATACGCTTTGAATTTCGCCCCGATGGTAAGTGGCGCTACACCGAAGTTGAATTGGGTTTCCAGGTCATCTTTGTACAACAGAAAATCCGTTCCGATGCGCAGCTCCACGTTCCGGAAAATGCCATAGCGTATGATCGTGCTGGTCAGCGTGATGGTGCTTGATCCGTCGGGACACGACTCGTAACCCATGCCGTTTTCCCATGACACTTTGTGATGCGGAAGCACATCGGCACCCCAGGTGTATCCGGGACGGTCGGTGGGAAATTCTGGCAACTCATCTTGGGCTTGGCAGAGGCTTGCAAGCATCAGCAGAGCGAACAGAACGAGAGCTGGCTTGTTTTTCATAGAAAGGGTCTCCAATCGGTTAAGCGTCACCATTCATGGTTTTAAAAATGACGGTATAATTTTCGTTCATGTGTTTCACCAGGAGCCTGCGGAGGCGCAGTTGCGGGTTTTCCAATATCCATCCGTTGGCGACCTCCCATAGCGCAAAGGCTCCGATGATGGAGAGGATAGTGAACGAAAACTCGCTAACCAACAGTTCCACCGCGATGCTGCCAGCCACAAAAGCCACGCCGATAATCAGCAGCCAAAACTGGCGAAGTTTGTTGGTATGTTCCTCACGTTGAAGTTCGTGCTTTTCGTTTTTGATCCACATACTGATAGAATCACGCACACGCTGCTCGTCCATCGCTTCGCGCGATTGGAAGATGAGTTGCACAGGCTCGAGCAGCTCGGTGTCTTTTAGTTTGCCGATTACGTAATCCACATACTCCCCGTTCAGTTCTTCGGGGCCTCTAAAGGTACTATAAATATCGCTTTCGCTGTCAACATTGATGTAGATTTCTTTCATGTTTGTTCGTGTTGATTAAAATTAATGTTTGACCTAGCTAAAATTCGGCCTTTTTGGCCCTTTGCCACCACTTTTGCATAGATTGCAGGTGGTGCAGTTGTTACAACTGTTGCAGTTGTTGGTATTACAGCAACGGTTGCCCTTGCGATGGTATATGACCACCGAAAGGGCAACCAATGCCAATACAATTGCTAATACCAGGTAACTCTGCCAGTTCATCGTATAATATTATATGATGAGACCGGCAACGAGAAATGCGATCCACGCTACAAGCCAGGCCACGGCGCATTGGAAGAAGACTACAAATGCAGCCCATCCTCCTCCCAACTCGCGGCGGACGGCGGCGATGCTGGCCACACAAGGTGTGTAGAGCAGGCAGAAAACCAGCATGGGCACCACATTGGCCATGGTGAAGATGCTGATGCCTCCTAACACGCCAATGGTGGAGATGACGCTTTCCTTGGCCATGAAACCACTGATCAGAGCGGTGACAATACGCCAATCGCCCAGACCTAACGGACTGAAAACAGGTGCAATAGCGCCTGCTATCACGGCCAACATGCTTCCTTCTCCGTTTTCCACCACGTTGAAGTGGAAGTCAAAGGTCTGCAAGCACCAGATGATGACGGAGGCGACAAAAATGACGGTGAAAGCCTTCTGCAAGAAGTCTTTGGTCTTGTCCCATAGCAGGTGCAACACATTCTTGGCTTGTGGCATGCGGTAGTTGGGCATTTCCATCACGAAGGATGTGGTACTCCTTTTTTTCGAGATAAGCTTATTGACCAGGGCCACAATAATGCCAACGGTAACACCTAACAGATATAGACCGATAAGGACCAATCCGCCATGATGTGGAAAGAAGTAGGCGGTAAAGAAGGCATAAATAGGAATTTTGGCACTACAGCTCATAAAAGGAGTGAGCAGGATGGTCAAGCGACGGTCACGCATGGAGGGTAGGGTGCGGGCGGCCATGATGGCGGGTACCGAACAGCCGAATCCTATCAGCATGGGCACAATACTGCGCCCCGACAAGCCAAGATGCCTCAGCAATTTGTCTGTCACAAAGGCCACACGGGCCATGTAACCGCTGTCTTCCAATATGCTCAGGAAGAAGAACAGAATGATGATAATGGGCACAAAGCTCAACACACTGCCCACACCACCAAAGATTCCATCCACAACTAAAGATTGTACGGTTTCGTTGACATTGGCAGCGGCAAGGGCCGAGCCACAAACGCCCGCCAACCACTGGATGCCCTGGTCGAGCCAGTCCTGTAGCGGTGCTCCCAGCACATCAATGGATAACCAGATGATGAGGCACAAAACCACCACAAAAATCGGGAAGGCGGTCCATTTGCCGGTAAGAATGCGATCTATTTTCTTACTTCGCTGGTATTCAATGCTTTCTTTGGGTTTGACAACGGTTTTATCGCAGAGTTTGTGGATGAAATTGTAGCGCATATCCGCCATGGCAGCGGCGCGATCCATACCGCGCTCCTCTTCCATTTGGAGGATGATGTGCTCGAGGGTTTCCTTCTCATTCTGAGAAAGTTGCAGTCGCTCCAGAATATTGGTATCACCTTCCACCAGTTTGCTGGCCGCAAAACGCAGGGGAATGCCAGCCTGTTCGGCATGGTCTTCCACCAAGTGCATGATGCTGTGCAGGCAGCGGTGAACGGCTCCGCCATGGTCGTCCTTCTCGCAAAAGTCCTGACGTACAGGCTTCTCCTGGAATTTGGCGATATGCATAGCGTGCTCCACCAACTCGTCGATACCTTCGTTCTTGGCGGCAGAAATGGGAATGACAGGGGTGCCCAAGATCCTTTCCATCTCGTTGACACGGATACTGCCTCCGTTGTGCCGCACTTCATCCATCATATTCAGTGCCAGTACAATAGGGATGTCCATCTCCATCAATTGCATGGTCAGATAGAGGTTTCGTTCTATATTGGAGGCATCTAGAATGTTGATGATAGCCTTGGGCTTGTCGTTCAGAATGAAATTCCGTGAGACTTTTTCTTCGGCAGTATATGATGACAAGGAATACATGCCGGGCAAATCAGTAACCAAAGTGTTTTTCTGTCCTCTGATTTCACCGTCTTTACGGTCGACGGTGACACCAGGGAAATTGCCGACATGTTGTTTGGATCCTGTCAGTTGGTTAAATAGGGTAGTCTTGCCGCAGTTTTGCTGTCCGGCAAGTGCAAAAGTTAAAACAGTATCCTCTGATAGAGGATGCTCATGGTTTTTATCATGATATATTCCAGCCTCACCGTAGCCGGGGTGACTGTTGTGTTCGTGCAGGGATTCCGCCACACGTGCTTCAGGATGGGTAAATGGCGAATCGTTTTGTTGGGTAGAATCAGCATTTGTTGTGCTGTCAGTAGGTTCCGCTCTCTGTACTGAAATTTTTTCCGCCTCTGCCAAACGCAAAGTTAAGGAATAACCATGAACCAAAACCTCCATGGGGTCTCCCATAGGGGCATATTTGACCAGTTTGATGGTGGTGCCGGGAATGATACCCATGTCCAGCAGATGTTGCCGGCAAATACCATTCCCCTCCACCTGTGTAACTTTACCAAACTGACCAATTTTCAGGTCCCGTAAGGTCATCGTTTTTAGTCTATGCTTGAAATCACGTGTTCTGTCAACCGGCCCAGACAGGATACGTAGCTACCGAATTCATTGTCATACCAGCCCATAATCTTGGCGTGGGTGACAGGAATATTGATTTCAGGAATGTCGTGCATGCCCATGCTGGCCAGAATTTCGGTAGGCACCTTCAAGAAGCCTGTTCTGGTATGGATTTCCTTGCCCTCGATGACGATGGCGGCTGGCATACCAATCAGATCCATAGACACGTTCTGCTGCATGGAGAATTTCAGCAGGCCTTTCTGCTGGCCTTCGGATACTCTCTTATAGATGTCGCGAATGTAATCACCTGAAATATAAGGAACTCCATTCTCGTTCAAGCGAGAATTGAAAGTGATGTTCAAAGCGATCAGTGAAACGGTCGGGGTGGGGATACGGATAGAGTCGGCCATGAAACCGAAGTTGGAAGTCTCGGGGATAACTTTCTCCAAAGTCTTGGCGGCACCCGTAGTGGAAAGAATGATGTTGTTCAACACCGAACGGTTCTTTCTCAAGTCAGTAGCGCCTTCTTTTGGCACACCGTCCAATACGTTCTGGGTGTTGGTGGCTGCGTGGACTGTTGACAATGAAGCGGTTAACACATTGCAGGTTTCTTTGTTGTCCAACAGAGGTTTGATCATGTGGGCCAAACCTGTGGTGGTACATGAAGCTGCTGACAACACATGGTGTTTCTGTGGGTCGAAGCAATGATGGTTGATACCGTAAATCAGGGTAGGAGTGTTTTCAGCGTTGAAATCACTCTGTTTGATTTTGAAAGGAGCACTGGCGATAACATGCTCTGCGCCAGCGGTCAAATGTCCCAGGATGCTGCCTTTGCCTTCATTGTCGGGCAGTGAGGGATCGAGGAACTTGCCGGTGCAATCTACCACAACTCTAACGCCCTCGGCTTTCCAGTTGATGTTGCGGGGATTACGCTCGGTAATCAAAAGCTTGATGGGGAAACCATCCACTTCGATCATATTCTTGTCATGGTCGATGATTTTTACTTCCACCTGTTTGCCGGCACGGCCATAGAGGAAGAAACTCAAGTTGCCGTATGTAGAGTCTGTGCACAGCTGCTGGATGTAGTCTTCCAGGTGTTTGCCGACCTCACGGCCTACGTTAACGACCAAACCGTCAACCTTGCGTGACAGTAAATGATGCCAAATCGTCAGTTTACCGATTCTACCTGAGCCATTGATACCCAGGATTTTCTTTTCGTTAATGCTAATCATAGTTTTTGTGTTTTTATTATTGATTTGATGATTTGTTTAATGTGCTAATTATCAATGTGCTAATGTGCTAATTGAATTAGTAAATTAGTTAATTAGCAAATTAGTTAATGGTTTAATTTGTTAATA
>Ga0265298_10007347_pt1 | contig 13408 bp, 10 predicted proteins | sample AusTroGonzalo_MG_3_FD_193486 | JGI IMG/M metagenome (GOLD analysis project Ga0265298, IMG submission 193486) | Bovine rumen microbial communities from tropical cattle in Woodstock, Queensland, Australia - Gonzalo_01 | ecosystem: Host-associated > Mammals > Digestive system > Stomach > Rumen ...
CTGCAGAACGGCATACGAGATAATCACCGTCGTTTCTGCTCAGAATGCCAGCGGTAACACGGAATCCCGCATGCTTGAGGGTCAGAAGTATGCGCCCTCCGCGTCCTTCGCCGCTTATCACATGCACGTGCTTTATCCGCTCGGTATGCGTATCGGGTTGCAGAGAGAAGAGGAACTGTTTCTTGCCGCTCTCGGGCTGATTCGTCTGTATCGAGAGGACGCCGAAGACCTCGTTGAGATTGTCGTAGTTTAAGATATCCTCGGCTTTGCCTTCGCCGACGACGTAGCCCCCCGCGGTCATGACAACATCGTCGCAGTATGCCGCCGCCTGATTTATCTCGTGGATAATGCACATGACGGTCGTATCCGACGATATCGTCCTCAGAAGTTTCATGACCTCAAGCTGCTGCCTGATATCGAGGTGGGATGTCGGCTCGTCAAGCATCAGATATTTCGGCTCCTGCGCGAGCGACCTTGCAATCATTACCCTCTGAAGTTCGCCGCCGGAGAGCTCGTTTATCTTTCTGTCCTTAAACTGAAGGACATTCGTATCTTTCATCGCATTGAGGACGATCTCATTGTCCTCCTCGGTATCGGCGGAGAAGTTGCCGTGATAGGGGGTGCGTCCGAGCATTACATAGTCGTATACGGGGAAGGCAAACGGCGTATATACCGTCTGTTCCACGACCGCACGCAGTCTTGCAAGTTCGGCGGCATGCATGTTTACGGTATTCTTCCCGTCATAGCTGATTGTTCCCGACTGCGCTTTGTAGAAGCCGGCGATAACTTTCAGAATTGTTGTCTTGCCGCAACCGTTGGGTCCGACAATGCCCGTAACACGGTTGTCGCGGCATGTGAAGGTCATGTCCTTTAAGACGGCGTTCTCCTTAAGTCCGAGATCGGCGTCGCGTTTTGAAGGGTTATGGTTATAGCTGAATGCCACATTCTTTACTTCAATCGGCATCAGAGCTCACCTCTCTTGCTTCTGAGCAGGTAAAGGAAGAAGGGCGCACCGCACAGTGCCGTCAGAATACCCAAAGGAAGTTCGCTCGGCGCTATGATGACACGCGCAAACATATCGGCAAGGACTATAAAGAGTGCGCCCGTAAAGACGCAGACGGGCACGACAACCCTGTGATCGGGTCCGGTTACAAGCCGCACGATATGCGGGATGATAAGACCGACAAAGCCGATTATTCCGCTTACCGATACGGCGGCGCTTGTTATGACGGCGGTCACTATGAGCAGAATCTTCTTTAAGCTCTCGACATTTATTCCGAGATACTGTGCCGATTCTTCGCCGAACATCATGGCGTTGAGATGGCGCGTCAGGGTTATCATGATTATTATGCCCGCGAGCGTGAACGGCAGCATTACCCAGACATAGTCCCAGCCGCGCCCCGAGAGGCTTCCCATGGTCCAGAACATGATGGCGTTGAGGTTGTGACCCGCCGTGAACATGACAAAGGAGTTGCAGGCGCTGAAAAGCGCCGATATGGCGACACCGGAGAGAAGGAGTGTGTTTATCGGAATCATGTTTCCGACGCGGGCAACGTTGTAGACAAGGAAGAGAGTGCCGAGTCCGAATATGAAAGCCATTACGGGGATGCTGTAGATTGTAAACGCCACACTGAGTCCGTAGACGAAGACGAGCGAGGCTCCGAGTGCGGCTCCGCTCGATATACCCAGGATGAACGGATCGGCCATCGGGTTTCTGAAAAGGCTCTGAAGCGCCGCACCCGCAAGTGCGAGAGATGCGCCCACGAGAGCGCCGAGGATCACACGCGGCAGTCGGATTCCGAGTACTATGGTTTCTTCGCCGACGCTCCAGTAGGGTGTCGTACCGAAGATGCCTGCCGTAAGTATATCAAAGACCTTCTGGGGCGCTATCCCCGATTCTCCGATGCCGACGGAGACGGTCATTACAAAAAGTGTGAGGAGGAAGAGACCTCCGGTGATGATTACTGTGCGTTTTCGCTGATACATGAATAGAGGATCTCCAGTGCCTGTCCTACTCTGGGTCCCGGGCGTGATACTATGTCATCGTCGACCGTGTAAATCCTGCCGGTCTTTACCGCGGGCACGTTCGCAAGTTCCTTGTTATTCAGTATCTGTTCGCGCATGTTGAGTCCAGAGTCCATGGGTCCCTTTATTACAATTATGACTTCGGGCTGACGCTCGATTATGGATTCGGTTGTTACGATGCCGTATCCCGAGATGTCGCCGTAACAGTTGATTCCTCCCGCAAGCGTTATCAGTTCGTCAAGATAGGTCTCGCCGCCCGTTACATACATCGGATCGGCGGCTACCGCATACATTGTCTTTGGCAGCGGCGTCTCATGCGGTCTTGCCTCAATCTCGGATATTTCGCCGTTTATCTTCGTTATGAGTGACTCGGCATTGCTCTCTTCGTTGAGGACTTTTCCCATTACTCTGATATTCTCGAATATGTCTTCCAGTTTGTCGATCTCAAAGACGAGGACGGGATAGCCGTTGGCGCGAAGCTGGTTTATCATGTTCATGTCAACCATTGTCGTCGACATTATGAGGTCGGGGTCCTTTGAGATTATTGACTCGATGCTTGCGCCGGTTGTCATTCCGCCGATTGAGTCGACAAGCAGGGCTTCTTCGGGGTAGTTGTCGTATGATGTTCTGCCGACAAGCTTCGTCGTCGAATTTTCGTCGGTCATCGCGAAATAAAGCTCGGTGATGCTCGGCGCCAGCGAGACAATGCGCTCGACGCCTGCGGGAACATAGACGCTCGTGCCCGTATCGTCGACTATTGTGATTCCGTTACCTGTCGCGTTTGTCACTGCGGCTGCTGTCGCCGTTGCGGTCGGTGTTGCCGTTGCTGCCGCAGGTGTCTCCGTAACCGCGGCGGTGGGGGCGGGTGTGTTATTCGTGCCTACTGTTCCCGTGCATCCGCATATGCATGCGCAGATTACGAGAAACAGCGCCGAAAAAATGAAAAGGGTGCGTTTTTGCATAAAGAATATGGGAGCAGATACAAATAAAGTTAACTTATGGTTGTTTAATTTTGGTTATTCTGTCTTCAAACCGCTCCATACCGGTATGCCGGAACATTATACGCTTATCGTCAGTATCAGATTTCTTACCGTTACTTTAACGGGGGCATTAAAGTGCACACGGAATACGTGATCGGGGTCATAGGTAAAGGTTCCGATATTGGCGAATCCCTGATTTCTGAGGTTATCCAATTCCTTACCTATGTTATACTCGAGAACATCACCCGCCGAATTGGGAAGATTATCCGTATTCACCGGCGGGAACAGATCGGAATTTATGGAGATTGCCAAATCCGCGGTATCAATTGTCCGATATTCCATTTTTGCATCCATCTTTAATGTCGCATGTCCGCTTCCGCTTGTGTAGTCGCTTGCGCCTTTCTCAAAGGTTACGGCGGTAATTATAATCTCCGAGCAGTTCAGATACGTATTGCCGGTCAGCTGACCTTCTCCGTCCTTCTCGAACACAACATTCGAGAGATAGTCCAGATCGAACATTGACCTGAATATTCCGCCGTTCGCTTTTATGTCATCAGCCGCGGCTTCATATGTCGTATACTGAATCGGCGTTGCGCTCGAATAAGGCGTCTTTAAGGAGACAATTCCGTAGTCCCAGAGATATCCGTTATCCATCCAGAAATTGCCGACCGCCTCATAATAGAAGTTGACAAGCAGGGATTGTGCGATAAGATTTTCCTGTGCGGCATATCCGTCCTTATATATTTTGTAAGTCCACGTCGGAGTCTCATTCTTGACCTCCATTATGCCGCCGGATTTCAGCGGCGATAATACGACACTGCCGCCGCCGAGTTCGACATTGCGCGTTACCGTGCCTTCGGATTTTGTGAGTATGGCACTCTCGATGTCGGAAGAGAACCTGAGAAATGCCTCTTCTACGCCCGCGAGATGCTCTATCTCCGACTGTTCCTTAAGAGCGGGAACGTAAATGGCGGAATAGAGCGAGATGATTGTCATTAATACCGCAAGTATAAGAAGAACGGCGACAACCGGCGCTACCGCGCTTTCACGGTCGGCGGTTTTTGCGGTATTTTTTGCGGCATGCTTCGCGGCATGTTTCGCGGTAATTTTCGCATTGAATGCGGTCGCATCGGATTTTTTATCGGTTTTGGCTCTCATTCGCGGATTCTCCCGTACATTACTACAGTACTTCCCACAACTACGGTTATGTCCTCTCCCCTGATGTCATAACCCGCGTGTACGGTCATGTAATCGCCGGGTTTGAAGTTCTTCAGTTCGTCATCGCCGTTTATGACAAAGTTATCCTCGGTAAAGGTATTTCTTTCATTGCCGTTTCCGATAATCACCTTCATGTTAGAGAGCGATACGACATCTCCGCCCTTATGCCAGAGAGTCACGTCATGATTGGACGGGTCAACGTCGCCGACCAGTATATTCACCGAGGGTTCCCGGTCACTCGGAATAAAACTGCTCGAGGATGCGGCAAAAAGAGCCACCAGTATAAGGACAACCGTGAGCATGAGCATCTCGCCGACCACGGGGGATATGGCACGGTTATCCAAAGAATTCCGCGGCAACGTCTGCGGCATCACATGCGGCAACATCGTATTATTCCCCGTATTATTCCCCCCGGTATTTCCCGCAATATTTCTCATAAATATCCCCACAATGTTTCCACTAAATTTCCCAACATTATTCCCCATAATTATCTCCCCGAAATTTCGTGTTTTCATAATTACAACCTCAAATAATATAAATGAACAGGACGCCGGTCGCCAGAAGAAAGATAATGCTGTGCTTGAGTCCCGCAAGAATGTTGTTCGCACTCAGCTGTCCCGCCATCAGACCCGAGAATAGCGCCAGAATTATCGAGATATGGAACATCTCACCGACATTCGAGGAGACGTTGAAGTTGAGATTGAACTCTGAGAAACTCTCGATAAAGGTCACGTTCAGCTGATACGCCGAATAGAGGAAGATACCCAGAGATAGGTAAATAATGGCGACGTAGACAAACGAAACTCCGAAACGCTCGTTTTTCATCTTAAGGAAATGTTCAAGGTCGCCTATGGCTATGGCAAGGATCTCGTGGAGATGGTCGGTTATCTCACTTGCCTTTACTACCAGCGATATTGCACGCTTTACCGAGACAAGTCCGATTCTCTCTTCAAGTTTGTAAAGCGCCAGCGATACGCTTGTTCCCATCTTTATCTCGGTTGACGTTATCTTTACCTCTCTTGTGAGGACGCCTATCTTGGAGTTCGCAATTATGTGAATGGCGCTCTGAAGCGTCATACCCATATCTTTCATATCCGAGATCTCGCGAAGGAATGCCGGGAGTTGTGATTCAAACTTTTTCAGGTAGTGACTTCTTGCTTCATACGCAAATGCGATAGGCAGCATGAACATGATCACCAGCAGTGAGATGAATGCTTCAAATGTGTATGCAGGAATCAAACTCGCAAGAGTTCCGTTATAATACAGCAGGACTACGATACAGGCAAGAATCACACCGAAGACCAATCCGTACTGGTAGTCCGAGACATAGTATTTCATCGGGTTTCGGAGTATCTCACGGATTCTGAGGAGATTTCTGTGACTCTCGAAATTTTTCATGAATTTTTCATCGACCAGCATCATGCTTCCGGGATCGATGTTGGTATCGGAGTATTCCGCCTGAGGCAGGGCCTTTCTGCTGATGGTGAGAGAGTCGGGCGGCATCATAATGTAGAGCAGGAAGACCATTGCGGTTGCACCGATTGGCAGACCGATATACATAAGCGGCGCCAGAAAGTCGACCGTGGACTGACCCGAAAGATTCTGGGCGACTATCATTATCATTATGGCGATTGGTCCCGCAACGAATGCCGTTACGTATATCTCGGCCATAATCTCCATGGTCTTTAAGGTGTTGTCGAGTTCCTGAAGTGCGGTTTCGCGGTAATGCTCGGACTTTGAGGCGAAGAAATCCGTCATGCTGCCGCCTGTCTTGAAGACCATTGCGAGATCGTTTAAAAGTTCGCTGAAATTCTCCGACGGTGTTGTGCTCTGGACGTTTCTCATTGCCACCATGAGGTCGTCGCCGAAATACTCGACATCTCTCACTATCATGGCGCATTCTTCCGAGACTTCGCCGTATAGATCGTAGTTTTCGGCAACGCTCTTGAAGATGGAGAAGAGCGTCATTGTCGTGGATAAAGCCTGCATGTAGGTTACTGCATAGGGCAGATCAAGCTCTATCCTTGTCTTTCGTCCCGAACATTCCATCTGCGGATAGGTATAGGCAAGCGTGAATACGGTGCCGACTATGACAAGAAATACGATTGCCATTGAGATTACGGGGTCAAGAAAGGGTATGGGGTTTAGGTTGATGTTGAGAAGGAAGTTTAACAGAATTAGGAGAATTAGGACTAATCCTACAAGAACAGTCCCGAAAATAACCAGAAGGAGATAATCCTCGGAGGTTATCGGGATGTGCGCCGATTTGAGAGATTTCTTGAATTCATCGTTGTTGAGTGAATTCATGAGAGGATTATTCATCAAATTCATAGTAACCGTTCTTGCTGAATTCGTCAAAGACCATGGTGATGTGATCGGAATCTCTGATTCTGTGCTGCAGAAGACCCATAAGGATCTCTTTCCTCTTGTCTATCTCTTCTCTTACCTGTGCGTCGGTCCAGCCCTGACTGTAGGCAATCTCTTTGAGGACCCTGGAATCTCTGTAGATCTTCTCGAAAGTGTCTGTTGAGGGCTGCCACTTGTAGAGGATGTTGTAGTCGATGTAGTTCTTCTTGACGAAGGTTTCGGCAATAAAGATGCAGCGTCTTGCCATTCTTTTGTTCACGTACTGGAGCTGCTGAATTATCATCAGGTTAAGTGCGCCGAACATCGATGGGGGGACGTTTATGGGGTTTGTGGTAAGGCGGTTGATTGCCTGCTCGATTCCTCCGGCATGGAGTGTGGAGTATGTGGTGTGTCCGGTGTTCATTGCCTGGAAGAGTGTCTGGGCTTCGCTGCCTCTGACCTCGCCGACAATGATGTATTCGGGGCGCTGACGGAGTGCGGCTTTGAGGAGCGAGAACATGTCGACGTTTCCTTTTCCGGATTCCGCCGTGCTCTCACGTGTCTTCATGGGGAGCCAGTTTTTATGCGGCATCTGAATTTCACGGGTATCTTCTATGGATACAATCTTTGCAAACTGCGGGATGAAGAGCGAGAATGCATTCATCATGGATGTCTTTCCGGATGCCGTTCCGCCGACGACGATGGCGCTCTTGCGGTTTTCGACGCAGAGCCAGAGGAATGCCATTATCTCGGCGTCGTATGTGCCGTAGTCGATGAGGTCAATAGGCGTCATCGGGTCGGATTTGAATTTACGGATCGTAAACGAACTGCCTTTCGAGGAGACTACGTCCGTATAGGTTATCTGCGCACGTGCGCCGCCGGGGAGTGCGGCATCGACGAGCGGGCTTGTGAGCGAGAGCTGTTTGTCGGCTTTCTGAGCGATTTTAAGGACGTAGCGGTTGAGGTCTTCGCCGTTGAAGACGATGTTTACGGGCAGGTTTGCATATTTGCGGTGATATATGAAGAGGGGTATACCGGGACCGTTGCACGTGATATCTTCGATGTTTTCGTCGTGCATCAGCGGATCGAGTCTTCCGTAGCCGTGGAAGTTTCTCTCGAGATAGTAGCAGATGATTCCAGTGCGCCTTATGTCGATTGACGGGTCGAGTTTGCTGATTATACGATGAACCGTCGCATAGTCGAATTTTATCTCTTCATTCAGTTTTGTGGCGTCATAGAGCATTACCGAGCGGAGTTCGGCGTCGGTCTCCTCGAGTATGAGTTTTTCTTTCTCGGTGATGAGCGGTTCGAATACGCGGTAGCTCTTGTTCTGTTCCTTATCCTCCACTATTGCGACATAGGAGTAGGGTGCAAGCAACCAGTAGGTATCAAGTATGGTTACCCCTTCTTCGAGGAGGCTCTTGGAGACTTCCGGCAGTGCGGACGTATCGGGGGGTTCGGGGGTGTATACCGATTCGTCGACGGGTTTGGTGCCGATAATGCCGTCTACTATCGAGTTAAAAAATTCTTTGCCTTTCCCGATTGCGCCGGGTTTGTTCTTCTCTGAGATCTGTTGCTTTTGGATCTCGTCGGGATTTTTCTGCGCATCGTCGTAGGGGATTAAGATTTCACCGTCCGCGCTGCGGTTGGCGGTGCCGTTAAAGTCCCCGATTTCGGTACCGTCGCCGTTTTCTGGGGCAACCTCATCCTTCTTCTTAAGGAGATGTGCCTTCTTGGCGATTGAGCCGATATCGAGCGTCTTTAACAGATCCAACATTACCACCTTTCCCACGGGGGTATGCTTTCGTCGTTGACTGTATTGGATGATGTCGTCGAACCGGAACCGGTTTTCACGGTCTTTGTGCCCGACCGCGTCAGTGATGAGAATGCATCTTTGGCGGCGGTGTCCACGGCAATTGCGTTGGGGTTATCTTCGGTTGCGCCGGTGATTACCTTTACGTCGATATCGAGTCCTGTGCCTGTGCAGTAGATCAGGTATTCGCCGGCACTGTAGACAGGTATGTCTTTCTTCGTAGATGAGGAGTCCGTTCTGCCGAATCCGCCGGTGGCTACCGTCTTGCCTGTTTTGTTGTCTATGATGTTTATCTCGGCATAGCAGTATGTGGGGTTTTCGGTTGGCAGATCCTTGATTTCGCGACCGGAATCATCGGTATATTTTTTGTTTTTAGTGCTTCCGGTTCCGCTTCCGATTGTGACCGTCGGGTTGGATACCTCGTAGTGAACCACGAGCGGTCCGCGGTTTACGTCAACGAGGAGACTGCTGTTGCCCAGGGATTTCCTGTAATCATACTTTTTCTCGAAGATTACCTGATAGTATCCTATTGAGATGTTGCCGTCCGCTTTCGGGCTGTTGGCAGAGAGAGTGTTGGCTTTCTCGGAACCGTAAACGGGTATCTCCGTTACCGAATCATCGACGCTTTTGTCGGTTTTGTTCTCTTTGGCTGCGGCTTCCTCCAATGCCCTTAAGTAAGCTTCGCGTGCCTCGGCTACGGGATCGTATGCGGGATTGTCCGCGGGAACGGTCGGTTGTCCGACGGCGGGGTTGGTTTGGGTGTTCTGATTGCCGGTCTGATCGGGAACCGCGGGAGATCCCGTGCCCGGGATGATATTTGAAACGTCTTTGATAATGACCATTCCGACAGCCAGGGCAATGAGAACAATGACGATTACGACTGCCACCCCCATCAGTCTGACCAGTTTATCGGTATCTAATGTTTTTGCGCCTGCCATTTTCGTAAATACTGATTTTTCAGCATTCCCCCGATTTTTTGCGAGTAACTTTCGAATAACTTCAGGTTGAATTACGATTTGATCTCAATTTCGATTGGAATTTAATGTACCCCATTGCCCCCGCATTGCTTTTATGTATTTTCGGTTTTCGGGATTCGGCGGTAGTATCGGAACTCACGATGCCGAGATCCTCACCGATGTAGTTAATAATGCCGCGGGATTAAAGGGATCTCTTTAGCGTTACTCACTCTTCATTACATGTCTTGCTTGATTGATAATAAATATATATTACAGCAATGCCGTATGCATAACTGTTCACGGTCGAATCCGAATTTTTCGGTCATGCCGCGGAAATATACAGATATATTCATTTACATTTTATACATTACATAATTATATAATCTTTTAATTATATCAGATTTTTTGGATTGGACAAGCCGTCCAAATCAAGCACGGTTGATCTGAGCTTTGAGATAGAACCGCCGGACCCGATTGCCGGATGCCGCATAACCATCACAAATTGCCTCAAAGCACCACATTTGTAATACTTATGTCCAATAAGATAATACTTGATAGTACATATTACTTATGTTACACTAAACGCGGGACGATTCGGAGTGTCGAAAACCAGAAATATCCGTGCGCCGCCTCAAAAACAGCGGAAGACAGGATCTTTAACATGTTTTCATCCGAAAGGCACCCCGCAAAAAGTTAGCGCACCGCGTTTTCCCTGCGCGCATCACACCGTGACCGGAAAATATCCGATATGATCGGGTTTTGACACTTTTTTTGTTAACTGCGTTAACAGATCTCAAACAAGACTTATATAGTTCAATGTCGCTAATTAAAGAGTATCAAACAAATATGCGTTAACTAAAAAATAGTTTAGTTTGTGGTTAAGAACTGTTGAGTTTAGTGTCGCATTATTTGGCATGATAATGAACATTCATCAAAATGATCATTCAATAATGATCGTTCCATCAGAATGAACATTCATTATTATCCGATAATCGGGAACGCATAGGTGTTTGTGTTTGTATTGGAGGATTATTAATGAGTAAAATCTTCAACAATGCTCTTTTCGAAGCAAAAGAGCGCGAGAGCGCAGTATCGCCTGTGGTTGGCGTAATGCTGATGCTCGTAGTAACGATTATCATCGCGGCAACGGTCAGCGCCTTTGCCGGCGGTCTTGTCGGCACATCCGAGAAGGCACCAACAGCAGCATTTGATGTAAAAATTGAACTTGCGCATGTATTAGATCATACATATATGGACTCTGAATATGATACACGCATAATGACAATTTCACACCTCGGTGGTGACCCGATTGATACCTCACGTATGAAGATCATCACAACATGGACTAATAAGACAACAAATGAGATCAATTACAGAGAGACAACAGCATTACCTACCAGTGAAACAGAACAGGAATATAAGCCAGGCAAATATGTCAAATTAGACCTGTTAAATGCTAATGTCAACTATTCTACTAAGTATCAAGAACCTTACTTCGTAATTCCTGGAGTAATGCCAGGTAATGATGTATCTATATGGTTTGGTAACTTCATCCTGCATCCCGGAGAAAATATGAAAGTAGATGCTTCATTAGCCGATTATAACACAGACGGTTATGAAGAGCATTCAATCATAAAGAACGCTAAATTATTATCTGGAAAAGATTCAGTTAATGTGAAATTTATTGATATCCCTACAGGAAATATCATCTTTAACAAGGACGTTTATGTAGTATCGTCAGATCTTAAGGAGTACTTCTAAGGAGTTGGACTAAATCATGAAATATATTGAAAATAAAGAAGCAGTATCACCCGTAGTCGGTGTCATGCTCATGCTCGTTGTAACTTTAATCATTGCGGGAGTAGTCTCGGCATTCGGAGGAGGGCTTGTCAGTACAACCTCGTCAACTCCACAGGCTAGTATCAGCAGTTCACTTACGCTTGGCGATTCACTGAAATTGCAACATAATGGTGGAGAGTCAATAGTTGGCTCAGCTATTGACATTAAAACCAAAGTCGTTTCAGGCATGTATGCAGATATGAACTCGGATGTAGTTCTTAAAAATTCAACATTATTCAGAACCAATAGCACGGTCGTTTCGGACACTTTCCAAACTGGAGATGTAATTAGAATACCGTGGAATGATGCTTTCGAAGCTTATCTCCCTGGATCACTCAAAAAGGGAGACATGGTTACAGTCACCGTATACGACAAGAACAGCGGAAAGCAGATCTCATCACAGACTGTTACAGTAAACTAAACTGAAAAACAGTTGAACTGAAAAACGGATACTCATCCATCCGTTTTTTAAACTTGTTACCTATTCAAAACTTTCACAAACGGAAAAGACATTCATAAGCACATTGTCACCCTAATCATGTAATCATGAGCAGAGCACTGAATGCATGTGTTCTGTAATTCCCTTTTTTGCCAAATCACTTTTGTTAAGTTATTGCAGTGCCCGCAACTGCTGAGTTGCTGCCGCTTCAAGTTCGTCTCTCGTGCCCATGAACTCATGCGTGACGTAATCGGGTTTGACAAAATCAAGTATCTTTTTGCATTCGGGAAGCGAGAAGGGGCGGTGCTCGTCGAACTTCTTGAGATGCGCCATTATCGCGGCGCCTTTCTCCTCGAAACTCATGGTCTCGTAGCCTTCGGGGGCGCTGAGAGTCTTTTGGTATTCGCCGGAAGCGCTGAAATGGAGGTGTACGGCGCGGATTTTTTCGACGGCATCGGCGCCGAGGCGATTCAGGGTGTCAAGGACAAATTCTATGCCGTCGGACTCGGAGAATATGACCCCCCCGGCATTCATGAGATGCCCCGTATCCAGAAGGAAGAAGAAGTTCTCGAACTCAAGGCGGTTCATAAACCGCGATGCAGCCGCGGGGTCAAGGAAGGTCAGCCCCGACCACCAGAGGTTTTCTATCGCTATCGGATATGGCATGTCACCGCCGGCGAAGTTTCCGGCGCAGGTATTGAGGAACTCGGCGGTAGCGTCAAGAACGGCATTGTCGGGTACCGGCATCTTCTTCATGAAGGTATGCTCGGCTTCCATGTAACCCGCATGAAAGACGCCGTATGCCGGCGCTGATTTTGCATTATCAGCTATGCACGAGACGAAGTTTGAGATGAGCTCTTCGCGGGTCTCTCCGCCGTAGAAATACTTCACCATACTTTTGTCAATCTCTGCCGGAATCTCAAAATCCTTCTGCGTCCAGAGTCTGTACCAGCCCATGAAAGAAGGGAAGTGGACGGCACCGACGATATCCTCAGGAACGCTGGCGTCGAGCGCCCCGAAATCGAGGAGCATCTCGGCGGCATCGAGATTATTCCTCTTCAGAAAGGCTCTGAACTCTCCCCAGTCATTGTTAAACTTCTCTATGTCAAAGGAATACCCTGAAAAATTAATGAACTGTTTATACACGCCGATACCCCCTGTCTGCATAGCGCTGTCCGTCTCTCCGTCGCTGCGAATACCCCTTCTCCGCCTCACGGGTGCGGTGCTTCGCGGCGCAGCCGCGGCACCGCAACGGCAACCGCTTACAAACTCAGTAATGATACTATGAATTACGGGAAAATAACTTTATTCTCTCATCTCTTTTTAATAAGATTCACTTTCGCACCGCACGGCTCAGGGATATTTACCGCCATAGCAATATGATAATATGAAAACGGAAAATAGGCATCGGATATTGATTTATCGGATGCAGAAAGGATTCGCCGTGTGACACGCAAAAAACTCACGCGTGATTTCGACAAGGTGAGTGTGAGGTTTAAAACAATGAAAGAAGATGGTATTATGATGGATGAGGGTATATCCTTACAGGATCATACTCTTAATCGGGAAGATAGTGAAATATATATTCTCTTACAACATATTACTAAATATCTCAAGCCTTACGGGATAGGGGCATTAAATTATGAAAGATCAGGAATCATTATAGATATATCAAAAAATGAGGTTGAGTATGCCTCATAAACCCGATTTTACTCATTTTTTGCCGGATACAATCGGCACTGTTCTGTCATGGATCGTTAATATTCTGGTTTTGCTTATACTTGCATATCTG
>Ga0265298_10007348_pt1 | contig 13406 bp, 12 predicted proteins | sample AusTroGonzalo_MG_3_FD_193486 | JGI IMG/M metagenome (GOLD analysis project Ga0265298, IMG submission 193486) | Bovine rumen microbial communities from tropical cattle in Woodstock, Queensland, Australia - Gonzalo_01 | ecosystem: Host-associated > Mammals > Digestive system > Stomach > Rumen ...
ACGGAAAGTTCGGCAACTTCCACGGCCTCGCCCGCGCGCTGATCCACAACATGGTTGTCGGCGTGTCCGAAGGCTACAAGAAGCAGCTCTCCATCGAGGGAACGGGCTTCAAGGCGGTCCTCAAGGGAACGGAGCTCTCGCTCTCGCTCGGGTTCGCCTCACCGAAGGTATTCGTGGTGCCCGAGGGCCTCAAGGTGACCGTCGAGAACGACGGCCTCCAGGTCACGATCACCGGCGTGGACAAGGCGCAGGTCGGCGAAGCCGCCGCGCGCATCCGCGCGTTCTACCCGGCCGAACCCTACAAGGGCAAGGGCATCAAGTACGTCGGCGAGCACATCCGCCGCAAGCAAGGAAAGAAGGTCGCCTAATGAGCTTCAACCGCAAGGTACAGCGTCAGAAGCGCCACATGCGCCTGAGGCAGAAGGTGGTCGGCACGGCGGAGCGTCCGCGCATGTCGATCTGCATCACCAACAAGAACATCTACGTCCAGTTCATCGACGACGCGGCGGCGAAGACCCTCGCGTCGGCGAGCACGATCAAGGACGCCCATGCGAACCTCGAGACGGCGAAGGCCCTCGGCAAGACCGCGGCGGAGGCCGCGAAGGCCGCCGGCATCTCGCTCGTCGTCGTGGACCGCGGCGGCCGCAAGTACACCGGGCGCGTCGCTGCAGTCGTGGAGTCCGCCGTCGAGGCGGGCCTCAAGATCAGCACAAAGAATGAGGAGGCTAAGTAATGGCTTTCAATCGTGACAAGCGCGCCCAGGCCGAGCAGCAGGACGAGCTCGACGAGCACACAGTGTTCATCAACCGTTGCGCCAAGACCGTCAAGGGCGGTCGCCGCATGAGCTTCTCCGCCGTCATCGTCGTCGGTGACAAGGAGGGCAGGGTCGGCGTGGGCTTCGGCAAGGCCAACGAGGTCTCCGACGCGATCCGCAAGGGCGGCGAGGCCGCCCGCAAGGACATGCGCAAGATCACCCTCCACGGCAAGACCATCCCGCATGACGTCGAAGGCGTCTGCGACGGCGGCCGCGTGATCCTCAAGCCCGCCCCTGACGGCACGGGCCTCATCGTCGGCGGCGGAATGCGCCCCGTTCTCGAAGCGGTCGGCATCCGCGACGCGGTCGGCAAGTCGCTCGGCTCCAAGAACCGTCTCAACGTGGTCAAGGCCACGATGAACGCGCTCATGAAGCTCCGCAGCGCCGAGGAGATCGCCGCGGTCCGTGCGTAAGACAAGGAAAGGAACGTTAAAATGGAACTGCACAACCTAACCAACACCCCTGGAGCCCGCCATCGCCGCAAACGCGTTGGCCGCGGCTGCGGATCGGGAATGGGCAAGACCTCCACGCGCGGCCACAAGGGCGCGGGAGCTCGCAAGGGCCACAAGCAGAAGCTGATGTTCGAAGGCGGCCAGATGCCCCTCGTCCGTCGCCTCCCGAAGCGCGGCTTCAACAACGCCCGCTTCAACGCGAAGGCTCTCGGCGTGAACGTCGCGGACCTCGAGAAGAAGTTCGAGGCCGGCGCCGAGATCACCGTCGAGACGCTCGCCAAGGCCGGCTTCTCCGACAACAAGCGCCCGAAGGTGAAGATCCTCGGCACGGGCAACCTCACCAAGAAGTTCACGGTGAAGGTTCCCTGCTCGGCTTCCGCGAAGGCCAAGATCGAGGCTGCAGGCGGCTCCGTCGCCTGATGCCGTCAACTTAAACATTCCCAAGAGGAGGAATTAGCGATATGGCAAACATCAAGGGCGGCCGCGCCGCAAGGAAGCGCGATCGCCAGAACGCGAAGGCGAACAAGCGCAACTCGACCGTCAAGGCCAAGCTGCACGATTCCCACAAGAAGCTCTTCAAGGCCGCTGACGCGGGCGAGAAGGATCTTGCCGAGAAGAAGTTCAAGGAGCTCGTCTCCGGCGCCGACAAGGCCGTCAAGAAGGGCATCATCAAGAAGAACAAGGCCAACCGCATCAAGAGCCGCGCTCAGCTCAAGCTGAACAAGATGGCCAAGAAGGAGGGCTGAGGAATGGACAAGAAGACTCTGCGCGACGTCGAGCTCAACGGCAAGCGCGTCGTGATGCGCGTCGACTTCAACGTTCCGATGGCCAAGGACGGCAGCGGAAAGATCACCGACGATACCCGTATCGTCGCCGCTCTTCCCTCCATCAAGTACGTCCTCGAGCAGGGCGGCAGCCTCGTTCTCATGAGCCACCTCGGCCGTCCGAAGGGCGTCAAGCTCGGCGCGGCGCCGAATCCGGACAATGCGGCGTTCACGCTCAAGCCCGTCGCCGAGGCGCTTTCGGCCAAGCTTGGCCTCGAGGTCAGGTTCGTCCCCGACTGCATGGCGGCCGACGACGTGGTCAAGGCCCTCAAGTCCGGCGAGGTCGCACTTCTCGAGAACACCCGCTTCTACAAGGCCGAGGACGGCAAGGTGAAGAAGGATGACGAGAAGAAGGGTATCCACCTCACCGACGAGGAGTTCGCGGCGAAGAAGGCCGAGCTCAAGGCGCAGCGCGCCGAGATGGCCAAGAAGCTCGCGAGCTACGGCGACATCTACTGCAACGACGCGTTCGGCACGGCTCACCGCGCCCACGCCTCGACCGCGGTCGTCGCCGACTACATCCAGCCTGCGGTTTCCGGCTTCCTTCTCGAGAAGGAGATCCAGTTCCTCGGCGATGCCGTCGAGAATCCCGTCCGTCCGTTCGTCGCCATCCTCGGCGGCGCCAAGGTCTCGGACAAGCTCGCGGTCGTCAAGGCGCTCCTCAACAAGGTCGACACGCTCATCATCGGCGGCGGCATGGCCTACACCTTCAAGAAGGCGCAGGGGCTCAAGATCGGCAACTCCCTCTGCGAGGACGAGCAGGTCGCCTACTGCAAGGAGATGCTCGAGGCCGCGGCCGCGAAGGGGATCAAGATCCTCCTTCCCGTCGACAACGTGATCGCGAACAAGTTCCCCGAGACGAAGGACGCGAGCGACATCGAGATCAAGACGGTCGAGGGAGACATTCCCGACGGCTGGATGGGTCTCGACATCGGTCCCAAGTCGGTCGAGCTCTTCGGCGAGGCCGTCAAGGGCGCGAAGACCGTGGTCTGGAACGGTCCCATGGGCTGCTTCGAGTTCGCTCCGCTCTCCAAGGGCACCTATGGCGTCTGCGAGGCGGTCGCGACCGTGAAGGCCAACGGCGGAACCTCGATCATCGGCGGCGGCGACTCCGTCAGCGCCGTCAAGAAGAGCGGCAAGGCCGCTGAGATGAGCCACGTCTCCACCGGCGGCGGCGCCAGCCTCGAGTTCCTCGAGGGCAAGGTGCTTCCCGGCGTTGCGGCGCTCACCGCGAAGTAAGTCCCTCATCTGAAGGACAACCCGTTCGGGGGTCTCCGGCGTTATGGACGCGGAGGCCCCCGAAATGGTATAATACAATCCCTATGAAACCCACGAAAGAACAACTGAAACATACCGCCGACACGATTCGCTGCCTCTGCGCAGACATGGTGGAGAAGGCGAAGTCGGGACATCCCGGCGCGGCGATGGGGATGGCGGATCTCGCAACCTCGCTTTGGCTCAATTTCCTCAACTTCGACCCCAAGGACGTAAAGTGGGCTGGCCGTGACAGGCTCGTCTTCTCGGGTGGTCACGCAAGCTCTCTCCTCTATGCGCTGTTCCATCTCGCCGGAGTCGGCGGTCTCACGATGGACGAGCTCAAGGATTTCCGCCAGCTTGGCTCTCGCTGCGCCGGCCATCCCGAGCGCGGACTGATGCCCGGCGTCGAGGTGACTACCGGTCCGCTCGGCCAGGGCCTTGCGATGGGCGTGGGCCTTGCGCTTGCCGCGAAGCGCATGAAGACCGGAAACAAGACCTGGGTCTTCTGCGGCGACGGCGACGTCGAGGAGGGAATCTCCCACGAGGCGTGCAGCTGGGCGGGCGCCATGAAGCTCGACGACCTCATCGTCGTCTACGATTCGAACTCGATCACGATCGAGGGCTCGACCGCCCTTGCCATGGCCGACGACCACAGGAAGCGCTTTGAAAGCTACGGATGGAAGGTGCTTGCCTGCAACGGCCACGACTTCGACGACATCGACCGTACCTTCCGCCGCGCGCTGAAGGTCAAGGGCCAGCCTGTTATGATCGTCGCGACGACCACGATAGGGTGCGGCGCGCCGACCAAGAACGGAACGGCCGACTGCCACGGCGCCCCGCTGGGGCCCGAGGAGGTCGCAGGCACGAAGACCGCGCTCGGCTTCGATCCAGAGCGGAGCTTTGTCGTCGGCGACGACGTCTACGCGCTCTTTGCCGACCGCACCGCTGCGATGCACAGGCTCTCCAGGCGCTGGGCGAGGCAGAACCCCGCCCTCGCGGCGAAGCCGGCCGAGCCCGACTACATGAAGATGATCTCGGCGCTCCCGAAGTTCGATCCCGAGAAGCCGGTCGCGACCCGCAGCGCGTTCGGCTCGACGCTCAACGCGCTCGCGCCGCTCGTGCCCGGGCTCATCGGCGGAAGCGCCGACCTGGGCCCCAGCAACAAGACCGTCATGAAGGGCCTCGGCGACGTCGCTCCCGGGTCGTTCGACGGCCGCAACATCCATTTCGGCGTGCGCGAGCTCGCGATGACGTCCATCGCCAACGGCGTCACCGCGTTCGGCTGCGGAATGAGGGGATTCGGCGCAACGTTCTTCGTCTTCAGCGACTACTGCAAGCCCGCGATGAGGCTCGCGGCGATCATGGAGATTCCATCGCTCTTCGTCTTCTCCCACGACAGCTTCTACGTCGGCGAGGACGGCCCGACCCACGAGCCGATAGAGCAGCTCGCGATGCTGAGATCCATGCCCGGCATGCTTACGTTCCGTCCGGCGGACGCGAACGAAACGGCGTACGCCCTCGTCGAGATGATTCTCCATACGAAGGGGCCGAGCGCGATCCTCACCACCCGCCAGAACGTGCCCGTCCTCCACGGCGTCCGCCACGAAGGCGTCGCCAAGGGGGGATATGTCATATTCGAGGAGCGCGTCAAGGGCGCGGCCGAGAAGGATACGGTTCTCTTCATCGCGACCGGCAGCGAAGTCGCGATAGCGATCGAGGCCGCGAAGCGTCTCGCCGCCGATGGGAGAAGCGTTCGGGTCGTTTCGATGCCGTCCGTCGAGCTCTTCCTCTCCCAGAAGTGCGCATACCGCGAGGAGGTCGTGCCCGAGACCATGACGCGCCGCGTCATCGTAGAGGCCGGTTCGCGCTTCGGCTGGGATCGCTTCAGGCTGAACCACAGGACGACGAAGTTCGTCACGCTCGACCGTTTTGGCGCGAGCGCGCCCTACAAGGTCCTTGCCGAGCACTTCGGGTTCACCGTCGACAATGTGTACGCAGTCTCGAAAACAGTGTAAACAAAGGAGCGAAACAATGAACAACGCCTACTGGAACAAATGGCACACGACCTACAGAACGGAGCTTGAGCGCAACATCATGCCCTTCTGGATGAAGCACGGCTACGACCGCAAGCATGGCGGCGTGTATACGTGCCTGAACCGCGACGGGTCCATCATGGACACCACCAAGAGCGTGTGGTTCCAGGGCCGCTTCGGCTGGATGACCGCCTACGCGTACAACCACGTGAAGAAGGATCCGGCGTGGCTCGAGGCCTCGAAGAGCTGCTGCGAGTTCCTCGAGAAGCATTGCTTCGACAAGGACGGGCGCGCGTTCTTCGAGGTGACCGAGGACGGCGTCGGCCTCAGGAAGCGCCGCTACGTGTTCTCGGAGTGCTTTGCCGCGATCGCGTACGCCGAGTATTCGCTCGCGAGCGGCGACAAGGCGTGGGGCAGGAAGGCTCTCGAGCTCTTCAAGCGCATCCGCAAGTTCACTTCGAACCCGAAGAAGTGGATGCCGTCGAAGTGCGAGGAAGTCGTAAAGGCCCAGGGCCACTCGCTCACGATGATCCTCATCAACGTCGCGAACGTCCTCAAGCAGATCTCCGACGATCCGGTCCTCGACAGGCAGATCACCGAGTCGATAGGCCTTCTCACGAAGTACTTCATACATCCCGAGTTCAAGGCCCTTCTCGAGACGGTCGGCCCCAACGGCGAGTTCATCGACACCCTCGGCGGGCGCGTCATCAACCCGGGCCACTGCATCGAGACGAGCTGGTTCCTCATGGATGTCGCGGTCGACAGGAACGACAAGGAGCTCCTCAAGACCGCGCTCCAGATCCTCGACTGGTCCTGGGCCTGGGGCTGGGACAAGAAGTACGGCGGCATCATCTCGTTCAAGGACTGCCGCAACCTTCCGCCGCAGTGCTACGAGCAGGACATGAAGTTCTGGTGGCCGCAGTGCGAGACGATCATCGCGACGGCGTACGCCTACAAGCTTACCGGCAACGCCAAGTACATGAAGTGGCACAAGCTCATCAGCGAGTGGACATGGAGCCACCTCAAGGACAGGAAGTTCCCCGAGTGGTACGGCTACCTGCATCGCGACGGAACCGTGGCCCAGCCCGCCAAGGGCAACATCTTCAAGGGCCCGTTCCACATTCCGCGCATGCTCGTGAAGACCTGGGAGCTGACGAAGCAGTCTTGACCGACGCCCACTGCCATCTCCGCGGCGACGCCGCGCGGCATTTCCTGTGCGCGCCGTTCGCCGAGCCTCCGCCCCGTGACGAAGAGTCCGGGGCGGTGACGCTCTTTTTCGGCACGCATCCGTGGAACGCCGGCGAATTCGACGCCTCCCGCCTCCGCGACGAGCTCGCCGCCAATCCCTCCGCCGGAGTCGGCGAGATCGGGCTCGACCGGCTGCGCGAACGCGAGATGCCGGCGATTATGCGCGACGTCTTCGAGCGGCAGCTCGAGATCGCGGCGGAGATGAGGCGTCCCGTTTCGCTCCATGGGGCGAAGTGCTGGGGGGAGGTCGTAAGGGCGTGCCGTCCGTATGCGGGGACTGTCCCCGCATTCCTTTTCCATGGATTCTCGCGCTCAGACGGGCTCCTTCCGGACATCGAGGCCATGAACGGATACGTGTCAGTAGGTCCTGCGGTGCTGAACGACCATGCCGTGAACTACCGCGAGCTCATTAAGAAGATACCGCTCGGGCGTCTCCTTGTGGAGACGGACCGTACTATGGAGAACGCCCTGTCCGTGCCGCGGATCTCCGAGATCGCCCGCAAGGTCGCCGAGCTGCGCGGAATTGGATTCGATGAGCTTGAGCGCACTATCGAGAGCAATGCAGCCAGATATTTGGTATAATAGCCGACAATGAAACATCTGGTTGCCATATGTGCCCTGTTTGCTGCGCTTTCGCTTTTCGCCGAGCGGCAGCCGTACGAACGCTACCAGTCGATAGTCGCCAGGCAGATGTTTGGCGACCCTCCCCCCGGGTTCGATCCTGCGAAGCCGCCTAGCGAGGTGTCGAAGTCCGACGATATGGCCGGGGAAGAGCTCACAAAAGAGCAGGAGCAGATCAAGAGCGCAATACACTTTTCGGTCATAAACGTGACGCCGGGCGGCGAGACGGCCGTGGGTTTCACCGACAACGGCGACGCCAAGAATCCCATCCACTATTATCTCAAAGTGGGCGAGTCCCGCAACGGGTGGACCGTCAAGGCGGCCGATCCCGTAAAGGCGACCATGACGATAGCCAAGGGAGAGATCGAAGTGTCGCTTTCGATAGGCGGCAATTCCGCCTCGCAGCCGGGCGCCGCCACAAAGGCCGGTCAGCCTGCCGTCATGAAGGCTGCGGCAGGTGCCCACCCGGCGGCAAATGCGCCCGGGTCGTTGCGCGGACGCCGTATCCTCAGGGAGCAGCAGCGCCAGGAGCTGGCCGCCAAGGAAGCCGCCGAAAAGGCTGAGGAAAACGCCAAGCGCGAAGCGGAGCGCCAGCGCGACGAAGAGGAGAAGGCGCAGCGCGATGCGGAGCGCGAAGAGCAGCGTGCGCAGCTTCTGCAGATCCAGGAAGAGCTGCGCAAGGCGCGTGAGGCTCGCGCGGCCCGCGAGGCCGAGGAGGCCCAGGCCGACGCTGACGAAGGGGAAGCGGAGGAGTAGGCTTCCGCCAGGGCGTCCATGCACAGGCTTCTGGCAGATACGGCAAGTCTAGAAAGTGAATGCCCTGCGCTTTCGGATGCCGCGCTCAGGCATCTGAAGGTCATCCGTCCGAAGGACGGCGAGCGCATCGAGCTTTTTGACGGGCGCGGCTCATGGCGTGAATTTACGTGGAGAGGTTCGCGCCTTGCGGCCTCGGGCGAGATTCGCCGCGCCTCGCGTGAAGGGCGAAGGGGACTCGTGCTGTTTGCATGCGTGACCAAAGGCTCTCGCTGGGACTGGACGGTCGAGAAGGCGACAGAGCTTGGCGCAACCCGCATAGTGCCAGTGATCTCCGAAAGGACGATCGTGCGCATTCCGGCGGAGGATCGCGTTCCGAAGCGCGAACGCTGGACGCGCATAGCCGAGGATGCCGCGCGGCAGAGCGATGCGAAATTCCTTCCAGAGGTGTGCGCCCCGGTCGGGTTCGGCGAGGCGCTTTCGATGGCGGAGGCCTGCGAATGCTATGTGGGCGCGCTGGTGACGCCTGCGCCGCGCGATATCCTTTCGGCCGTATCGTCCGCTTCGCATGACGGGTCCAGGCCTCTTGCGGTCTTCGTAGGTCCGGAAGGGGATTTCACCCCCGGGGAGCTTGCCGCGCTCGTCAAGGTCGCGTCGCCCGTGAGTCTCGGCCCGACGGTACTCAGGGCCGAAACGGCGGCGATATACGCCCTCGGCGTGCTTAAGGCGCATCTCGACTCGGAGGCCCGATGACGTACGACCTTGCGGAGATGTTCGAGTCGCTGCAAGGCGAAGGCCGCAATACGGGACGGCCGTGCGTCTTCATCCGCTTCGCCGGCTGCAACCTGAAGTGTCCGTGGTGCGATACGGATGTCGCCAGGCGCTTCTCGCTCACTCTGGACGAGCTTGTGGAGGAAGTGAAGGGCTTCAGGGCGAAAAGCGTGATCCTGACCGGCGGAGAGCCGACGATCGCGGAGGGGATGCCCGAGCTTGTCGCTGCGCTCAAGAGGGAAGGCTATTGGATCGCCGTCGAGACGAACGGAACGAACGATGCGCCATGGCTCTCGTTCGTCGACTACGTCGCGTGTTCGCCCAAGGCCGAATTCCCCGATTCCGTGAGGATCGCCTCGGCCGACGAGGTGAGGGTCGTCGCCTCGTCCGAGGACGTCGCGGACTTCTGCCGCGATATCAGGCGCAGGATATCGGCGACGGACTATTACGTGTCGCCGTGCGAGCGCGACGGCGACATCGGTTTCGCCGTCGCGAAGAGCGTCCTTTCCAAGCTTGAGGGCTGGTCTCTCTCGGTGCAGCTGCACAAGCTCCTTGGCTTCAGGTAGGCATTGGTGATGAAGCCGTACCTAGACATACTCAAGCTCGTATGGCCGCTCGCGCTTGGCATGATCAACAACGCGATCATGCAGTTTGTGGACCGCGCCTATCTCGCGCACGAATCGATGGCCTCGCTCGAGGCGGCGCTCCCCGCCTCGATCCTCGCGTTCAACATGATAGGTTTCTTCCAGTCCGTGGTGGCGTACTCGGGCACGTTCGTCGCGCAGTACCACGGCGCCGGGGACGGCCGCATGTGCCGCGCGTGCCTTCGCGTCGGAAACGGCATGTCACTTGCGTTCGGCGCCGCGACGCTCATCTTCGTTCCCGCCGGCGTCGCGCTTCTCAATTGGCTTTCCGCGTCGCCGGAGGTCCTTTCGCGCGAGGTCTCCTACTTTGGCGTGCTCATGGCCGGGGGAGTGTTCGTGTATCTCCACATGGCCGCCTCCTCGTACTTCACGGGGCGCGGGGAGACCAGGATCGTCTTCTGGGTCAACGTGCTCGGAAACGTATTCAACGCCGTGCTCGACCCGATCCTGATCTTCGGGCTCATTGGCATGCCGAGGCTCGGCATAGCGGGCGCGGCGTATGCGACCGTCGCGGCGACAGCGCTGCAGTGGGGCGTCCTTTACCTTGCCGTGCGCCGCGCCGGCGTCTCCGCGAAAGGCGTCAGGCTGCTGCCGCTTGCCGGGCGAATACTTCGCTTCGGAGTCCCCTCGGGCGCCTATACGGTTCTCAACCTGCTGTCGTTCACGATATTCGTCTTTGTCACCGGGAAGGTCGGCGATGTGGCGTTCGCCGTCTCGAACGCATGCTTCTCCGTGAACTACATGCTGTTCGCGCCGATGGAGGGCTTCGCCATAGGCGCGGCGACGCTCGTCGGCCAGGCGCAGGGACGCGGCGATCCCGCCGCCGCCCACCTGGGCGCGATGCGCACTCTCGCGCTTGGCGTCGGGTTCGTGGCCGTCCTCTCCCTTCTTGCCGTAGTCTTCTCGCGCCCGATACTTTCGCTCTTCGCCGCCGATCCGGCGGTTCGCGAGGAGTTCCTGTCGCTAGGCTTCACACTCTTCGTGCTGATGGCGGCGTGGCAGGTCTTTGACGCGGCCGACGTCATAATCTCCGGCGCGCTCAAGGGCGCGGGCGATACGAGGTTCGTGTTCTGGTGGATGCTTGCCGTCGCGTTCGGGATCTGGCTGCCGCTCGTGTGGGTCGTCGCAAGGCTCCGCAACACCATGCCCGCCCTTTGGGCGACGATGGTCGTCTACGTCGTCGTGATATGCATCGGCTCCATGATCCGCTGGCGCCGCGGCCGCTGGCGCACCATCTCTCTCGTGGAGAAGCGCGAAGTTTAGATGTCAACGTCGCTGTCTGACGTACCTTGCTGTCGTCGAAGCACTTGCACTTACTTCTGGATGTGACACCTCCAACATTGGAGGAAGTTTTTTGGTCCGACAGTACCCATCACCGCAAAATTTGTTATAATTTAAGCCGCACAGCAGATGTGTTAAAACAATATCAGTAATGCTTTCCTGCATGGTACGTAGATTTATGTGCATGACGGCTGTAATTTCCCTTGCCGTCGCCTTTGCTCCATCCTGCGCCATCGGCGAAGAATGCGGATGGCGGCGGGTTTGCGAAGTGCCGGAAACGCAAATCGAATGGGAAGAGACGCCATCCCATGTTCGTTCGCTTTCACGATCGGTCGGTGCGCTGGACATAGGCCTGTCCAACGGACTGCCGGCCTCCGATTTCGGACGCATAAAAGAATTGGCGCGCGCCTTGGACCATGATCCCGACAAATGCTATCGGTATGTGCGCGACAATATTGCGTATGCGTCGTACGCCGGGCTTCTTAAGGGGCCGGAGAGGACGTTGCTCGACCGCGAGGGCAATGAGCTCGATCAGTCGTTTCTTCTACTTGCCCTGCTCAGGGCGAGTGGGTTTACCGATGCCGGAATTGGATATGCGCCTCTTACAACCTCGAACGGGGTGCTGACATCGTGCTTTCTCCTTCCTCTAAGGGCTCAGGAGAGCACAAGCGAATACAATGCGGCAGACTGGCTGGGGGTGGATGCTTCAGGCTATGAATCAGATGTGGCATCTCGTGTAATGCGGCTGCACAACCTTGCGGGACACTACAACAAATGCTTCTATGTCGGTGTGGGCGGTGCCCCCTACCTCGCAATGGACCATTTCTTCGTTACGTTGCCGACGCCCGGCGGAACCCACTTGATGGACCCGTCGGTAAAGCCGTCCAAAAAACTGTCGCCATGCGATACGATATCTGATTCCGGTTATTCGCGCTCTGCACTGTTCTCCGCCGCAGGCGGCACGGTTGCGGACGGTTATGTCCAGAACCTTTCGAAGAGCTCCCTTGCTGCATATCTTGACGGGCTTCAAGCAGCGCTGCGGAGCGCATGGACGAACGAAAACTCCGCTGCCAGCCGATTCGTCGGAGAATCGCATGCCGTTGTCCAGGCGGAAGATGACGATCAGCATTACCACGGCACGTATTTAGGATTGCAGAGGAGTCTGCTTGAACAGCCTGACTACATCAAGGATCACTACCGGGCCAAGGCAACTCTAAGGATCGGATCTGCGATCCTCGCCGATTTCTTTCTCGACGAGGTCGGTGAACGGCTGCTATGGCTGTCATTCGAGGAGTCGGGACTGGAATATCCGAGGGCGGTCCTTCGCCTGGACGATGCGATAATCTTTTCCGAGTCCGGCGGAAGTTCATCGAACGTTGCGCCTCTGACGGTTTCTGTTTCATATCCTACTGCCAGCGCAAACACACTCGCTCACACCTACGCAATTGCGCGTGGCGTTTCAAATGTTTATGCCGTGGTCATAGGCTTCGGCGGGGATTCGCCGTCGGGTATCCGCAAGATCGCATCGCAGGATTTGTCAGAAATTGTTTCATCCGGTTCGCCCACATCCGCAGAAGCGCTTGCCCGTTCGCTTTCCGTTGCGGGGCAGCAATGGATATCGCAGGTCTCGATGTGCTCCAGACTGAGAAGCCGCACATGCGGGTACTTGATATACGACTATTACAACATAGGCATTGTAGGATGCTCCGGCTCGACCTTTCTTGATTTCGGCAACAGATTCGGGTACTTCTCAAACCTCACGTCCGACATCGAGGGTGAGGCGTTCTTCAGCTCGGCTCTGGAACATGCGGTGCTGGATCAGCTCAACGGAGCGGAGAACCCCTCCGTCTCGACCGTCAGGATGCTTGATGCGGCCAATGCGGCTGGCGTTCGACTTTACTTCGCCACATCAAACAACTGCGCATCTGTCGTTTCGTCTTTGAGCGGTTACGATTATTCTGTAGCATCGAACATCCAGCAACGTGTGTACGGAGGATGCTCCGCCCTGCTTCCCCAGTCCAGCAGCGTGACCGTCAATGGATGGACCGGATATGGCTATGTGTTGCAGGATCATGTGAACTGGGTGGCAGGAATGATCATCTCCGGCGGAATGAATGGCGGCTACTGCACGGCAATCGGATCTCCGGCTGTAGAGGAGTATGTCCTGAAGACCACAACCGTCACGTCGTCGCCCGGGTCCGTCAAGCAGTCGCTTAGTGCAGATCCTGTTGTGATGCCCGACGGAGCCTATTATGACGAGGTAACGGACCTCTCTGTGCCCGGAGGGACTTCCCTCAACTGGACGCGATACTACGATTCACGCCAGAGACACTATGCGGGCGGTTTAGGCTCCGGATGGCACCACGGATTCGAGGCCACGGTTGCAGAGGTCTCAGATCCGGACGCGTTCTTCGGAGACGGATCGGTGGAAGCTGTCATTCCGACGGCCATCGCGAATGCCGTGGTCAACGACATGTTGATTGGAGAATGGGGTGCTTGCACGGCAGGCGAGATGGCGCGCAGGTGGACGCTCGCGGCAATGGTTGCGCAATGGTGGACCGAGCGCACCACAGGCTCATCCGTCGTAGTCACGCTGGGGGCTCGCAGCCTTCGCTTTTCGCGCCTTGAAGACGGAACGTTCGCTCCAGCTCCAGGCGTCACGGCCACGCTTGAGCGCAAAATCGACGGGACGTATGTCCTTGCTGAAC
>Ga0265298_10007349_pt1 | contig 13405 bp, 8 predicted proteins | sample AusTroGonzalo_MG_3_FD_193486 | JGI IMG/M metagenome (GOLD analysis project Ga0265298, IMG submission 193486) | Bovine rumen microbial communities from tropical cattle in Woodstock, Queensland, Australia - Gonzalo_01 | ecosystem: Host-associated > Mammals > Digestive system > Stomach > Rumen ...
CATCGGAGGTGGAAACGGACTGAAGCAGTTGCTTTCCAAAAATTTCTCGGGGTTCGCCACCAACACCATCATTATGGGGGCGGGGCAGACAGGCAAGCCGTACAAGGGTTTTGAGGAAGGACGTTACTGGCAATTGGAGTTCAATGACGTAGAACGGCTGAAACATCTGTTTCCTGAATTAGCCATCATCACCCCGCAGCTGTCACAATGGGGTGTGGTAGCTGTCAACGAAGGCTATTCAGTCAACAGTAACATGCTGGGAGCGGAGGCCGACTACCAGTATGTAGAAACCCCGGTGCTGAAATATGGACGTTACCTCAACAATGTGGATATACAACAGCACCGGAAGGTATGTGTCATCGGCAAACAGATTTACCAGTCGCTGTTTCCGGAAGGTGGTGACCCCTGCGGACAGTTCATCAGTGTGAACTCTGTTTACTATCAAGTAATTGGAGTGAATTACAGCAGCTCCAACATCAACATCAATGGCCGAAGCGAAGAAAGTGTTACCGTGCCTATTACAGTTTTACGTGACATTCTTAATACGGGAGATGCAGTAGGAATGATTTGCATGGTGGGACGAGACGGTGTGAAGATGAGTGACATGGAACCCCGCATCCGCCAAGCTGTTTACCGCAAGCATACCATTGCCCCCGACGATGACGAGGCACTTTTCATGCTCAACATGGAACCAATTTTCAAGATAATAGACAACCTTTTCAAAGGTGTAAACTTTTTAATATGGTTAGTAGGTATCGGCACTTTGCTGGCCGGTGCCATCGGAGTAAGCAACATCATGATGGTGGTGGTGAAAGAGCGCACCATCGAAATCGGCATCCGCAGGGCCATTGGGGCCACACCTTTCGACATTCTGTTCCAAATTGTCATGGAAGGTATCGTGCTCACTTTAGTAGCGGGGCTGTCGGCCATTGTGTTCTCAGTATTCATGCTGAATGCGCTTGAAGTAATCGCTCACCACGAAACCGCTTTCCAAATTAACTTTGGCACGGCGATATCGGCCTTTTTCCTGCTTACCATACTCGGCATGTTAGCGGGCATCGCCCCGGCCTACCGAGCCATGCATATAAAACCTGTGGATGCGATGAGAGATGAATAAATATAGAGACGTTAAGACGTGGAGGCGTGGAGACACTCACTACGTTCGTTCGGAAAAACAGAAAAAATGAATAATGTCGTCTTAACGCCTTAACGTATAACCGTATAAACGATTCAAAAATAAATAAAACATCATATCATGAAAAAGGGACTCAAAATTATCATTTTCACGCTGATTGGCCTGATTTTTATCGGCACTTTCGTTTTTCTGTTCCAGAAATCCAGAAAAAAAGAAATTCAGTATAACGAATACGAGGTAGCAAAGATGGATATCCAGCGGGAAGCATTGATTACCGGCAAAATCAGTCCCCGCAACGAGGTGGCCATCAAGCCGCAAATCAACGGCATTATTGCCGAACTGTACAAGGAAGCGGGACAGGAAGTGAAAGAAAACGAGGTGATTGCCAAACTGAAGGTGATTCCCGACATGAACTCGCTGAGTGCGGCCCAAAGCCGTGTCCGACTGGCGGAAATCAACTACGAACAGTCTTTGAGCAATTACAAGCGGGAAAAAATGCTATACGACCAGAAGCTGATTAGCCAGGAATCCTTTGAGAAAACCACACAATTGCTGAACCAGGCCCGCGAGGAAAAATCGGCAGCCCAAGACGCCTTGGAGATTATCCGCGATGGCGTATCCTCCACCAACGCCACCTCCAGTTCCACCCTGGTGCGCTCCACCATTTCGGGACTGATTCTGGATGTTCCTGTCAAGGTGGGTAACTCCGTCATCCAGGCCAATACCCTCAACGACGGCACCACCGTGGCCACCATTGCCAATATGAACGATCTGATTTTCACGGGCAGTGTGGACGAAACCGAAGTGGGCACACTACAGGAAGGCATGCCGCTGATTATCACCATCGGGGCCTTGCAAAACCTGAGTTTTGAAGCCACTTTGGAATACATCGCACCCAAGGCGACCGAGAGTAACGGTACCAACAAATTTGAGATTAAGGCCGCTGTGTTACCGCAGAAAGAGCACAAAATACGTTCCGGCTACAGTGCCAACGCCAAAATCATTCTTGAACAGGCCACCGATGTATTGGCCATTCCCGAAAGTGCCCTCGAATTTGAAGGGGATTCCACCTTTGTCTATGTCAAAAAGGATGGCAACTTCACCCGACAGGCTGTCACCACAGGTTTGAGCGATGGCATCAACATTCAGATTACCAATGGGTTGAAAGAAGGCGATAAGGTCAGAGGTTCACAAATCATCTTCGATAAATAATAAGCCATGAAAAAAATACTGTTCTGTTTTCTGATGAGTTGTGGCCTGCTTTTTGTACATGGGCAGGACAACACTACAAACAAAGGTCCATGGACACTGGACGACTGTATCCAATATGCCTTGGAGCATAACATCAGCATAAAACAAAGCCAAAACACCTGCCAACAGCGTTCCATCGAGCTGAACACTGCCCGCAACAGCGTATGGCCGTCTTTACAAGCCAATGGAAGCCAAGGGTTTAACTTCGGTCGTGGTCTGTCGGAGGACAATACCTACACCATGAACAACACCGCCAACACTTCTTTCAGCATTGGCGGAAGTTTGGACTTGTTCACAGGTTTGAGGGTCAAGAACAACATCACGATGGGCAAACTCAATCTGCAGGCCGCCACTGCCGACTACGAAAAAGCCAAAGACGACATCCGCATTGCGGTGATGCAAGCCTTCACACAAATTCTGTATGACATGGAAATCAGCAAGGTGGCAGCGGAGCAAATCAGCATCGACTCCATGCAGCTGGACCGACTCCAAGCCATGGAAAAAGCGGGGAAAGCAGGGCCTGCTGAGGTTGCCGCCCAGAAATCCACTCTGGCCCAAAGCCAGCTCACCTACACGCAAGCTGCCAACCAGCTGAACCTAGACTTGCTGGAGCTTTCGCAGCTGTTGGAACTGAGCAGTCCCGAAGGCTTTTCCGTTGCACCTTTGGACATCTCGAACTTCACAATCAATGCATTGCCCAACCCTGAGCAAGTATATGCCCAAGCAGTTGGAATCAGACCAGAAGTTAAGGCTGAGGAAATCCGATATGACTATGCCAAGACCAACATTGCTTTGGCCAAAAGCGGCTATATACCCACCCTTTCCATGAATGGTGGCATTGGCACCAACTATTATGCGTTGTTAGGTTATCAAAACAAATCATTCGAACAACAACTCAAGGACAACTTCAGTCCCTATCTGGGTTTCTCACTGTACATCCCTATCTTCGACAAATTGGTGACCCGCAACAATGTGCGCAGCGCCAAACTGCAACTTAACAGCCAGCAGTTGCAGTTGGACAATGTGAAGAAAACGCTGTATAAAGAAATTCAGCAGGCCTATTACGGAGCTGTGAGCGCACGCGACAAATACAAAAGCAGCAAGATAGCGGCGGAAAGCTCCGAAGAAGCCTTCCTTTTGGAAAAAGCCCGCTACGAAAACGGCAAAGTCACATTAACAGAATTCAACGAAGCTAAGAACAACTATCTGAAAGCGTCTTCCGACTTAGTGCAAGCGCAATACGACTATATCTACAAAGTACAGTTGTTAGAGTTCTACCGGAGCGGGGAGTAATCGCAGTTAACTAATTTGCTAATTTGCCAATAAATTTGTATTTTTGCTTTTTAATTCTTCAAAGAAAAATAATAGCAATACATTCAGGTTATGTCCATCGCAGTTCATCATGTTTCCAAGGTTTTCGGCACCCAGTATGCCTTAGACGATGTCAGTTTTGAAATCAAAAAAGGGGAGATTGTGGGCTTTTTAGGTCCCAATGGAGCCGGTAAATCTACCATGATGAAAATCATCACCTCCTTCATCCCCCCCACCAAAGGCGATGTGGAAGTATGCGGTCTGGACATCTGGAACGATTCGTTGGAACTGCGCAAAAAAGTGGGTTACTTGTCCGAGGCCAACCCCTTATACTACGACATGTATGTGCGTGAGTTTCTGGAATTCATTGCAGGAATTCATCAGCTGAAAGACAAAAAGGCGAAAGTGGAGCATATCATCCAGCTGACAGGTCTTTCTCCTGAAATGCACAAGAAAATCGGAGCCTTATCGCGCGGTTACAAACAGCGTGTAGGCATTGCCCAGGCCCTCATCCACGACCCAGAAGTCCTGATTTTGGACGAACCGACTACCGGTCTCGACCCCAACCAATTGCTAGAAATCCGTGAGCTGATCAGAAAATGCGGCAAAACCAAAACCGTATTGCTGTCCACCCATATCATGCAGGAAGTGGAAGCTGTTTGCGACCGCATCATCATCATCAACAAAGGGAAAATCGTTGCTGATGCCAAAATTGACGACATCAGAAAGATGACAGAAAAAATGGGCTTCAAGCGACAGGAAGAGCGCACCACCAATTTGGAGATGGAGGAACTCTTCCGTCAACTTACCAAGTAATCAAGCCATTAGCCATTCATCGAAACCAGAAATTCCTCGTTGCTGCGGGTATTTTCCATTCTTTCTTTCAGGAAAGTCATGGCTTCCAGAGTGGTCATATCGGCCAAATGATTTCTTAAAATCCAAACTTTTTGCAACACTTCCTGCGGTTGCAGCAGGTCATCGCGACGGGTACTCGAAGCCACGATATCCACAGCAGGATAGATACGTTTGTTGGACAATTTTCTATCCAGCTGCAACTCCATATTACCGGTACCCTTGAATTCCTCGAAAATCACCTCATCCATACGGGAGCCCGTTTCAATCAATGCGGTGGAGATAATCGTCAGTGAACCACCATTTTCGATATTACGTGCCGCTCCGAAGAAACGCTTGGGTTTCTGCAAGGCATTGGCCTCCACACCACCAGACAGCACCTTACCTGACGCAGGTGCCATGGTGTTAAATGCTCTGGCCAAACGAGTGATGGAGTCTAACAGGATGCACACATCGTGACCACATTCCACCATACGTTTCGCTTTCTCGAGCACCATGTTGGCAATACGTACATGACGTTCAGCCGGCTCATCAAAAGTGGAGGAAATCACCTCGGCATTCACACTGCGCTGCATGTCGGTCACCTCTTCGGGACGTTCATCAATCAGCAGGATAATCAGGTAAATTTCAGGATGGTTAGCGGCAATAGCATTGGCTATCTCTTTCAGCAACACTGTTTTACCAGTCTTCGGCTGCGCCACAATCAAACCACGCTGTCCTTTTCCAATAGGGGCGAACAAGTCGATGACACGCGTACTCAAAGTCTCGCCCTGATGACCTGTCAGGCGGATTTTCTTATCCGGAAACATCGGAGTAAGGTAATCGAACGGCACACGGTCGCGGATTTCCTCCGGATTACGGCCGTTGATTTTTTCAATTTTTGTTAAGGGAAAGAACTTTTCCCCTTCTTTCGGCGGACGAATAGCCCCTTTGATGGTATCACCATTCTTCAGACCAAATAACTTGATCTGGGAAGGAGACACATAAATATCATCAGGTGAAGACAAATAATTATAATCTGAAGAGCGGAGGAAACCGCATGAATTGTCGGCATTGATTTCCAGCACGCCCTCAGCAGTCACGGAACCATCATAATTGGCATTGGCCACTATACCCCACTGTTCATCAAACACTGTAGGTTTTTCGGGAATTTTCTGAGCTTTTCCTTTTGACGTCTCCGCCTCTGTCGCATCCAAATCCTCTTCTGTCTCATCATCTTCATTTTCCTCCATCACAGGAACTTGATTTGCGAATTCGGCAGGCTCTGTAACATCATTTATGAAAGAATCATCGTCCAACAATATATCATTCAATGCCAGAATGTCAGCGGTTTTATCCTCATCATTGGCTTTTGCTTTTGTTTTCCTACGCGAAGCACCCTTTTTGGGGATAGCCTCCACCACTGACATTTCCACATTATCATCCAAAGTCAAATCCAATTGTGGCTGTACCTCCTTTTTTCTGGTTCTTCTAGACTTTTTCCCTTTTGTCTCAACTTTTTCCACCCGCACAGGATTTTCTTGATTTACAATAATTTGACTATCAATATCTGATATATTATCGTTCGCATTCTGCGTCAATCCATTTTCCATGACACCCTCTGTCAAAGGCTGGTTTTCCTCGGGTTTAATTTCATTTGCGACAAGCATTCCCGATGAAATCTTTTTGACATTTGAAGTAGCTACTGGACCCTTTCCGGGGACAGAAATACGTTTTCTTTTCGATTTCTTTTCAAGAGAGTTCTCCATAAAAAAATAAAGTAAATGCTGATTTCGTTTGTTAAAAATTTTTCCTGAGAAGATTTTGCCCTTGCATCCAGCAATTCTTAGCGGTAAACAACCACCTGCAAAACCGCGGCAAAAATACAAAAAAAATTTAATATTTCATCCTCCGTATGAAAAATCCAAAAAAAAGTGATAAATTTGCAGGCTCAAAAAAGAAAGTTCAAAAAAGAAAGTAACATAGAATAACATTAAAGCTTATGAAAAAATTACTACCTGTCTCTTTATTGGCCTTATGTCTGATTATCGGTCAATGGGTATCCGCACAAGTGAACAGCGGTGTTCTTCCCAAAAGTACTGTGGCACAATTATCTGAAGCCTCTGTTCCTCAGGTTGATGTTGCCACTCCCGATTTAGCGGCTCTTCAAGCCAAATCGGAAAAATCCATCATGGATGGCACTCCCTTGAAGGTGGCTATTGTCATGCCTTTGCAACTTACCACTGACAATGCGGGAATTTGGGAACATACAAATGACGGTTATGACATCTGGCGACTGAGATTACACAATGCCAAAGCATTGGGATGTTGCGCACTCTTCGAACGTTTCCAATTGCCCGAAGGCTCACAGTTCTTTGCTTACAACGACGACAAGTCTTTGATTTATGGTCCTTATACCAACGAAGACAATCCTTCTGGAGAAGGTTTCAGTAGCGGATTGTTCGCGGGAGGAGATGTGATTCTGGAATACGTTTCTCCAAAACAAATGTTTAACCAAAGTGAGAATCCCGACATTCTGATTGCCGGATATACCTATTTTTATCGTTCAGAAGGATTGCCCGACAACAGAATTTTCGGAACCAAAGACGGTGATACCGGTTATGGAGCAGCCCAAAGTTGCAAGATTAATGTCAACTGCTCTGAAGGTGACAACTGGAGAGTTCAGCAAAAAGGCGTAGGACGTATGCTTTGTTATGGTACAGAAGACGAAGAAGTAACCGCAGGCTGGTGTTCTGGCACATTAATCAACAACACCATGGGTGATGGAACCCCCTATTTTCTTTCCGCCCACCACTGTGCAGAAGGAACTACCATCCAATATTTCAATTATTTTGAAATTTACTTCCATTACGAATGTCCTTATTGCACTTGCACTTCTGAGCCGGGCATGATCACGTACACAGGCGTTACCAAAGTCGCCAGCAGCCCCATCGCCATTACTAACACTTCTGGCGCTTACACCTATCGTGGATCTGACTTTTTGTTGCTGAAATTGAAAAACGCCGCCTGGACCAGATTGAAAAATGACGGTTTAGTGCTGAACGGATGGAGCAAAGCCGTTTCGGCCAGTTCCTCAGGTGTTTGTATCCACCACCCCGCAGGTGATGTGAAGAAAATTTCCACCTATAATTCCACCTTGACTTCCGGCACTTTCAACGATGGAGCAACCAATGCGTATTGGGTAGTTCCATGGGCTACCACTGCTCATGGCAGAAGTGACACAGAAGGAGGTTCCTCAGGTTCACCCCTGTTCAACTCTAATGGATTGGTAGTCGGCACCCTTACCGGTGGCAACTCTAACTGCGCCACCCCCAATAGCAGAGAATACTACGGCAAAATGTCTTACCACTGGTCTTCCGCCGGAACTACCAACGAAAGAAAACTGCAACCTTGGTTGGATCCCGTTCCGCTTTCACAAACAACTTGCAATACCTTGGACCTCACTAGTTCATTCTATGTCTTGCCCGCCGCTCACGTTTTCAGTGCCAATGGCGCTAATTATAACTACACTGTTTTCAGCGACCAGCCATGGACTCTGACCTATCAAAATGATCACAGCTGGTTTACTGTGAATAACGAATCCGGTAGTGGTGACGGTGCCATCCAGGTGACTTGCCAGGCAAATCCCACAACCAGCACCCGCCGCTGCAATATGTTTGTCAACAAAGCCGATGGCACTTCTTTCCAAGTAGTTGTGAAACAAGATGCTTCTGGAACAGGTATCTCCATGGTTTCGGAAACTGAATTCAACATTTATCCTAATCCGGCTCATAACGAAATCAATATTGAAACCGCTGACCACTTCCTCAGCAAAGTGGAAATCATCGACATGTTAGGCAAAGTGGTATACAGCGCCAACATCAACGGTGACAACTCGCTGATTATCCCCGTGGCCCAGTTAGAAAACGCCATGTACCTCGTGCGTCTGACTACCATGAATAACGAAGTTGTGTATAAGAAATTCTCGAAAAATTAATATCAAAAAAAGTAGAGACGTTTCATGAAACGTCTCTACATATAATTCAGAATTCAAAATTCAAGAATATTATCCCCTAATATAGAGATGCAATGTTTTGCATCTCTATATTTTTTTACAACAACATGTTTTTTGCCCTATAGACGGCCTCATAGAGGTCGTCTATTTCTTTTTTGTCATTGTATAAGGCAAACGAAGCCCGAACCGTCCCAGGGATTCTGAAATGATCCATAATGGGCTGGGTGCAGTGGTGGCCGGTGCGCACCGCTACCCCTAATTTGTCAATAATCGCTCCGATATCAGAGGGATGGATTTTATCTATATTGAAAGAAACGATAGCCGCTTTCTGTGCTGCCTGGCCATAGATACGAAGTCCTTCAATGCTTGACAGGCGCTCCTCCGCATAATCCAGCAATTCCTTCTCGTAGGCGGCAATATTCTCAATCCCAATATTTTCCATATATTCTATCGCAGTCTTCAAGCCCATGGCATCGCCCACACTGGGAGTACCCGCCTCGAACTTGAAAGGCAAATCGTTGTAAGTAGTCTTGGCAAAAGTCACCTGCTTGATCATCTCTCCCCCACCCTGGTAAGGTTTCATCTTGTTCAGCCATTCCTCCTTGCCGTACATCACCCCGATACCCATCGGCGCATACATTTTATGCCCCGAGAAGCAGTAAAAATCGCAATCCAAGGCCTGGACGTCCACTTTGCAGTGGGAGACCGCCTGCGCCCCGTCCAACAGCACAGGAACGCCTTTTTTGTGGGCTATTTCAACAATTTCCTTTACCGGGTTCACCGTTCCCAAAGAATTGGACACATGCGTCACCGCCACCATCTTGGTCTTGGGAGTAATCAGCTGGTCAAGCTGCTCCACACATAATTCACCCATTTCGTTGAAAGGGAGCACTTTCAGCACACAGCCACGATCCTCGCACAGAAACTGCCAAGGCACGATATTGGCATGATGCTCCATCTCGCTAACGATAATTTCATCGCCTTCATGCAGGAAAGTACGCCCAAAGGAAGCTGCCACCAGGTTCATGGAATCCGTGGCTCCACGGGTAAAAACAATCTCATAGGCATGACGGGCATTGATGAAGCGTCGCACCGCCTCACGGGCTGCCTCAAACTCATCGGTAGCCCGCTGACTCAGATAATGCACCCCACGGTGGATATTGCTGTTGATGGTCTCATAATACGCTTTCAGTGTGTCAATCACCACCTGCGGTTTCTGCGTAGTGGCGGCATTGTCAAGATATGCCAGCGGTCTGCCGTATATCTTCTGATCCAGAATCTTAAAATCCTCTCTATTCATCGTCATCATCCTCTTGATCATTCACTTCCTCGTAATCCGAAAACTGATTCCCGTTATTCTTGTTCATCAAGGCCTCACGCATCAGCAAACCATAACAGGCTATAATCAATATGGTGGTGAAAATACTCATCCAATTCATGGTCAAAGCCCCTTTAATCACCAGATTGCACATCACAAAGAGCCAGATTTGGGCGATGACATATAAATGAAAGCCGACTTTATTGATTTTCAGCATCAAAGCGGCACCCACCACTGCCAAGACATAGCCCAAAGACAGCAAGAGATACTGCCACGACGGCACTTCAGCCAAATGTTGCATAGCCTCAATCATTTCGCTCGGCATTCCCATATTCTCATACATCTCTATCACAGACGGTATCACCCCGGAAGTAAAGGAAAGCGTAAAATAACCCAGGAAGGAAAAACCTGAGAAAATGAAGGTCAATACTGCCAGCACCACCAGCCAAGGTGAGCGTCTAGGTTTGTTTTCGTTAAATGGATCCATAATATTGAATTTTATAATAATTTTCGGTTTGATGATCTATCTTGAATCTGTCGTCACCACGAAGCCCTACCAGCCAGACGATTTTATCGGCAGAACACAAGACTTGTACATTTTTCTTTTCCAATATATTGATTTTCTGGTCAATGAAAAAATCACTCAGTTTCTTGCTACCCTGCATGCCAAAGGGACAGAAGCGGTCTCCATCTTGCCAGTGACGCAAAATCAACGGAAAAAACAGCTTTTTCGCATCCACATACAAAATGTTGGAATCGGGGGTAAAAACAGGGGCAACGTTAATCGGAAACTTCTCTACCTTGAAGCCCAAAGCCTCCAAATCCTCTATCTTGTCAATCTTTTTCTCTTCTTGCTGAGGAGTCTCAATAGGACTAACAATCAGGTGCTTTCTATCTTTAACCACTTGATAACGGGATGAATAGAAACATTTTCCGGAGGATTTTTCCAATGAATCCAAAATCTGCTCCACCTCAGAGGCGTTAAAGCCGTCATCCTTCAATATTTCGAATAAAACCAGCGCCGGGTCTTCACACTTGCGCAATTTGTCTATCGAAATACGCATAACCTCCTCCTCTTCTGCAAGCAACGAGGACTTGAGTTCATCCATTTTCCGCTGATAAAAACGATACTGGCGTTTCAGCAAATCAATATTGCGTGAAAAAACAGGAATCAGTTCAGGATTCAGTTCCTCCAGCTTTGGCATCACAGAAAGCCTTATTTTATTGCGCTGGAAAGCTTCTGATTCGTTAGATGCATCATTTCTATACTCAATGCCCTTTTCGGCGGCAAAACGCCTGATTTGAGCCGAAGAGAAATGCAATAACGGACGGAGCAATGTGGTGGTCTTTTCCGGAATGGCCGTCAAACCCCTCAAACCCGTTCCACGGGTCATATTCAGGAGGAAAGTCTCGGCATTGTCATTGGCATTATGGGCGGTTACCACAAAATCAAAGTCAGTGAAAATCTGCGCGAACCAATGATAACGAAGTTCCCGTGCCGCCATCTCCAGCGACAAACCATGCTGTTTCTGGTAATCCAGCGTGTCAAACTCCTGCTCAAAGTACCGCACACCGTAATTCTTAGCCATTTCACGCACCAGCAACATATCCTTATCCGATTCTTCACCCCGCAGATGAAAATTGCAATGCGCTATGGCGAAGTCAAATCCGCAGTAATGGAAAAGCCAGGTCATCACCGAGGAATCGGCGCCGCCACTCACCGTCAGCAGATATTTTTTTTTCTGCGCGAAAGGCACTAATTGTTCAATATGTTGTCGAAACTGTTCTACCATAATTCGGCTACAAAATTACAAAATATTCGCCGACCTTCATACAAAAAAGGGCAGTTCGTTGCCGACCACCCTTTTTCAATTTATTAACCCCATTAAAAAAATGATTACGAACCACATTTGGAGTAGCCACAATTGGAGCAGCACAGGCAGCCCTCCTTGTACTCCATAGTATTTTCCTGACCGCATTTCGGACAAACTGCTCCTTTTGCTTTTGTACCGTCGCGGAGGAATTTCTTCAGGGCGCGAATCACACCATTCTTCCATGAATTGATGGATTCCTCGCGGAAATTCAGACCGGAAATGATATTGATAATACTTTCCATCGGAATTTCATGTCTCAGCAAAGCGGAAATCATCTTGGCATAGTTCCAGAATTCAGGATTGAAAGTACGGGACAAGCCCTTCATCAGCACTTCATAACCGTCTTTGTCGTAGTATTGGAAATCGTAGGTCTTTGTACCGTCCTCGTGGCGATTCTTGATAATGAAACCTGATTCCACCCATTTCGGGATGACGAAGCGGTCGCTTTCGGTTTTACCGGTGAAAATCTCATACGGACGACCGTCACGCAGACCCACGAAAGCAATCCAGTCCTCGCAATTGTTCTTGAATCTAACAATTTCCGCTGGCAGAGAAGTGGGACGTTTGTAATTTTTGGGTTGTTCGGCAGGTTTCTCCTCTTCTTTTTTGGTGATGGTATTCAACACACCGTCGCGAGAACCCTCACGATAAACGGTCATGCCCTTGCAACCCACTTCCCAAGCTTTGACATACAAGCCGGCCACGGTTTCCTCAGTAGTGTCGGCAGGCAAATTCACGGTAACAGAAATGGAGTGGTCCACCCATTTCTGCACCATACCCTGCAATTCCACCTTCTTGATATAATCGGTATCAGCAGCCATGGACTTGTAGTAAGGAGATTTCTCCACCAAAGCCAAGATCTCGTCTTTATCCATAGCTTCCATTTCTTCCTTGCTGATGCCCTGGACAGCGGCCCAGTCGATGAATTTAGGATGGAAGACCATATATTCCTCGAAAAGATCACCCACAGTATCACGCACGGTCTTGCGACGGTTCATATCGTTGGGATTCACTTTTCTTCTTCTCATATACACCACATTGAAGACAGGCTCAATACCGGAAGTGGTTTGAGTACAAATACTCACACTACCCGTAGGCGCGATGGTCAGCAAGGCGATATTTCTACGGCCGTAACGGATCATATCTTCATACAACTTCTCGTCGGCAGCTTTCAGACGCAGTACGAAAGGATTGCGGCTTTCCTTGATGCAGCTATACACTGGGAAAGCACCTCTTTCGCGAGCCATGGTAACAGAGGAACGGTAAGCGGCCAGAGCCAACTGTTTGTGCACCTCGGTCGAGAAAGCGTTACCATGGTCGGAACCATACTGAATATTCAGGGCGGCCAGCATATCGCCTTCGGCGGTGATACCCAAACCGGTACGACGACCCTTCAGGGACTGTTTCTTGATTTTGTTCCACAATTCCAGTTCCACACGTTTGATATCATCCGTTTCAGGATCTTTCTTGATTTTGTCAATAATCTTCTCGATTTTCTCCAATTCCAAGTCGATAATGTCATCCATCAGACGCTGGGCATACTGCACATGCTGACGGAACAGCGGCATATTGAAACTGGCCTGTTCGGTGAAAGGATTATCCACATAACTGTATAGGTTCATGGCAATCAGACGGCAACTGTCGTAAGGACACAACGGAATTTCGCCGCA
>Ga0265298_10007350_pt1 | contig 13404 bp, 12 predicted proteins | sample AusTroGonzalo_MG_3_FD_193486 | JGI IMG/M metagenome (GOLD analysis project Ga0265298, IMG submission 193486) | Bovine rumen microbial communities from tropical cattle in Woodstock, Queensland, Australia - Gonzalo_01 | ecosystem: Host-associated > Mammals > Digestive system > Stomach > Rumen ...
CTTCTTCGCCTCCCGATGCCAAGGCATCCGTCGTGCGCCCGTATACGCTTAGCAAGAAACTTCTAAATTAACTCGCCAATCTCGTTACGTTGCAATTCTCTTTAATCTCCAACTGCCAGTTTTCAAAGATCGCGCTTGATTGGCTCGGGCGGCTGGATTCGAACCAGCGACCAATTGATTAACAGTCAACTGCGCTACCACTGCGCCACGCCCGAATTTGGTCAAGCGGCGCGTAGTATACCAAAAACTCCGTCATCGGCGCAAGGGGGTATTTGGAGAATTTTTCATCCCGATGCTTTTTGCGCAACAAACGTGCGTCAACTGAAGAAAATATGATATACTACGCGGCATGGAAAACGAAACGAGCATGAATGCAGGTCCTTCAAGGAACGCCGTAAGCATCTACCGCGCTGAAGGCCCTATGGACGACTTCCCGGTGCTGAAGGCTTTTCAGCAGTATATCGACGCCGAGCAGAACAAGGCGCGCAAGCGGATGGTTACCCTGTGCGTATTCTTTGGCGCAGTGCTTTGCGTGGTCATCGCCGTATTCATGGTGATGCTGCATGACATAAGCCGACGCAACCAGATTCTCAACGACCGGCTCGTCGAATATGCGATGAAAGACCGCGACCGCGTGCCCGTGGTCGTACAGCAGCCCGTTGCTCCGGCGGTCGCCCCTGCGCCAGCGCCCGAGAGCGCCACCGCCGGCGGCGCCGCGACCGAAGCCGCGCTCAAGGCAATGACGGATGCGCTCGTGGCGATCCAGAAGCAGCTTAACGAAAGAAGCGTGAGCGAGCCCCGTCCGGCGGCGCAAGAGGCGCAGCCCGCCACGCCGGCGGCGGCCGACGACGACATCGAGCGCAAGGAGCGTCTCGCGCGCGAACGCATAAGGATCGAACGCGCCCAGATCGCAGAGGAGCGCCGCAGGCTCGCCGAGGAGCGCGAGCGCAAGCATCAGGAGGAAGTCGAGCGCCATCGCCGCAAGCTCTATCCTGAATACTATGCGGAGAGGGAAAAGGCATCGGCGCCCGTGACCGCAATTGAGCAGCCTCCGGCAAAGCGCGAGATAAGCGATGACGACATTGCGGACATACTCCGCGAGGCGGCGCTTCCCGAAGAAGATGAGGAAACGGCTGTCGAGCCTGAGGCAAAGGCCCCCGAGGCAAAGGCCGAACCGGAAAAGAAATTCGATGACGTCGGCGACGCCATCGAATACTTCAACGACGATGAATTCAAGATTCCCGTCGAGGTCAAGGGCACGTCAGCCAAGTGGCGCGTGCCGCTTGACTGACCTGTCCTTTCTTCTGCGTCACCTGTTGGTGGCGTAGAGTGGGCCGAAGTTCTTGCAGGCGCGATAGTCGGCGCCCGTAGGATCGTCCGAAGCACCGAAGAGACCCCAGCAGTGAGGCTGGTACACCTGCTCTTCGGGGACATTGTGCATTGCGACCGGTATGCGCAGCATTGACGCGAGCGTGATGAGGTCGGCGCCGATGTGGCCAAACGCGATGGCGCCATGGTTGGCGGCCCAAGCGTTCATCACCGAGTAGACGTCCTTGAAGAAGCCCTTGCCCGTGAGGCGCGGAGTGAACCAGGTGCAGGGCCACTCGGGATTCGTGCGCAGCATGAGCTTTTCGTTCTGGGCCTTGTCGAGCGCGACGGACCAGCCTTCGGCGATCTGCAGCACGGGACCCTGTCCCTTGACGTAGCTTATGCGCGTCATGGTGAGGGGGATGCCCTCGGGAGTGAGGAACGAGCTTGAGAAGCCGCCGCCGCGGAAATACTCGACGCCGGCCGGCACCCACTTGGTCGCCTTCATCGTGGCGTCGATGTCCTTCTGGGTGACATCCCACCAGTTCTTGAATGCGCGCTTGCCCTTCTCCTTCATCTCGCCCGCGGCATCGAGGCAGCAGCTGCCGGAGTTCAGGAGGTGGATGATGCCCTGCTTCGCAAGGCCCTTGAGGCCCTTGCCGGTCGCGCGCTTCACGGACTCGTCGCTCCAGTACGTGCGGACATCCGCGAACATCGAGGCCTTGTTCGTGAGAAGGTACATGAGAAGCATGCACACTCCGTTGAGCGCGTCGTTCTCGGTCGCGACGATCTGCGGCGGCTTCGGGCCGTTCCAGTCGAAGGACGTGTTGCAGAACGCCTCCATGAAGTCGCCGTTCGGCCAATGGTCGGTCCACTGGCGCTGGCCCTGGAAGCCGGCGGCGAGCGCGTTGCGGCCTACGGCCTCCTCGCCGAAGCCCATCTCCGCAAGCTTGGGGTTGCCGACCATCATGTCGCGCATGATTATCGCCATCTTGACGACATACGACCAATCGAGGTCCTTCTGCTCGCGGGTCTTCTGGATCGCGGGCGGATTGTAGTCCTTGCCCTCGACGCAGTTCTTCTTGACCCACGCCATCGCCTGCTTGTACTCCTGCTGGTCGTAGATGCCCTCGGCGATGCGGCGCTCGATCTCGCACATGTCCATGTTCTCAGGACGCATGCCGAGATAGTCCTGGAAGAAGTCGACGTTGACGAACGAGCCCGCAATGCCCATCGCGCTGGAGCCGACGGAAAGGTAGCTCTTGCCCTTCATCATCGCGACCGCGAGGCCGGCCTTGACGAAGCGGAGGATCTTCTCCTTTACGTCAGCGGGGACCGACGTATCCTTGGCGTCCTGGACGTCGTGGCCGTAGATGCCGAAGGCGGGCATTCCGCGCTGGGCATAGCCGGCTAGCATGCAGGCGAGATACACGGCGCCGGGGCGCTCGGTTCCGTTGAAGCCCCAGACCGCCTTTGGAATGTCAGGATCGGCGTCCATCGTCTCCGTGCCGTAGCACCAGCAAGGCGTTACGGAGAGGGAGACTCCGACATTGTTGTCGCGGAACTTCCTGGCGCACTTCTCGGCCTCGTACACGCCGCCGATCGTGGTGTCGGCGATGACGCACTCGACCTTGGAGCCGTCGGGATAGCGAAGGTTGTCAGAGATGAGCTTGGCGGCTGTCTTAGCCATGTTCATCGTCTGCACTTCAAGCGACTCGCGCACACCGCGCCGCCTGCCGTCGATGATCGGACGGATGCCTACCTTTGGGAATCCGTTCATGGTCCATACTGTCTGGGTCATGTTACTCCTTTTTCGTTGTTGTATTGCTTCTGAAGATGAGAGCGTAGGCGAGGACTACCGCAAAGCATATCGCGGGCACGACGAAGGATGCCCTGAGGGATGTCTGGGACAGCTTGAGGTTGACGTCCCACGCAGTGTCGAAGCCGCTCACGAGCCTGCACCAGACGCTCTCGGGGTCTCCGATTATGCGGGCCATCCAGGGCGTGATGATGGCGCCGCCGAGGATCGCCATGATGAGGCCGGAGGCGCCGAGCTTCAGGGCCTTCTGGTCCAGGCCGCCAAGCGCGATGCCGTAGATCGTCGGGAACATCAGCGACATGAAGCCGCTCATCGCGATGAGGCAGAGGATGTTCGCCGAGAACGGCAGCTTGCCGAGAGTGAACATTATGTCTGTCGGCAGGTACATGACGCCAACGCAGGAGAAGATCGCGCCGACGGCGAACGCCGCCATCATCTTGGCGGGGCTGAAGTACTTCATAAGCCATGTCGCGACCCAGCGGCAGACGATGAAAAGCGAAATCGCGATCGTGTAGTAGAGCGCGCCCTGAGCCGGGGTCACGCCAAGCTCCTTCTGGCAGTAGACGTTGAGCCACGTCCACGCGGCGATCTGGACGCCCACGTAGAAGAACTGCGCGACGACGCCGAACCAGTAGCGCGGCGTCCGGAGAAGCGTTCCGAGCATGGCGCGGTAGTCTTTCTCGAGGACGACATACACCAAGGGACCCATCACGCCGCAGAGGACCCACAGGATCTTGTCCATGCCGGGGAAGATGAAGTAGAGCGCAGTCATGGGGACCACGGAGAACGCGAGCGCGATTGCGACGCGCGAAAGCGCTGAGCGCGCAGGGGTCGACTCCCCTTCGCGGTTCGTCAGGAAGAAGAACCAGATCAACGCGGCGATCGCGCACAGGCCGACATACGGCGCGCACACCCAGAAGAGCTCCTTGTCGATGATGCCCTTCAGGACCTCGGGCGGCATAAGGGCGCGCTCCTCGGCGGTCGCGGGATTGAGGTGGGAGAGTATGAGCTGCTGCGCGAGGACGATGCCGCACATCGAACCGACGGGATTGAACATCTGCGCAAAGTTGAGTCGCCTTACGGCAGTCGCCTCATCGCCTAGCGAAAGCACGTACGGATTGCACGTGGTCTCAAGGAGCGAGCAGCCGCCGGCGACTATGAATATCGCGATGAAGTAGATGTCAAAGCTCTGGGCGATGCAGGCCGGTATGTAGAGAAGCGCGCCTGTTATGTAGATCGCAAGGCCTATCAGCACGCCCTTCCTGTAGCTGAGCTCTTCTGCGAGGACCGCGGCGAAGATCGCGAGGACGGCGTACGCGCCGTAGAACGCGACCTGCACAAGCCCTGCGCGGGACTGGTCCATCGTGAAGATGCGCTGAAACGCAGGGACGAGGTTGTCGGTCATGTTGTTCAGAACACCCCAGAGAGCGAAGCAGCTCACGAGCATTATGAACACGGAAAGGAACTTCTTCGGGACAAGCGCTGACTCACTTTTCATAATTGAAGATATTATATCAAAAAAAGAGACAGGAGGTGGCGCGATTTCCTCATAGCGCCGCAATGGCAAGACATAGATGCCCAGAACGGATAGCGCGAAGCGTGGCTGGAGGAGAAGGCCGAGGCCGCACGAGAGCACTTTCGCGCGGTACCGGACTTCGACGACAGCCACCGTCCGTCCCCAACCCAGCCACTTCCCTACGCGCCGAGTTTGAAGCCTGTGCCGACGAACTGGGCGATCTCGCGGCCTGTGTCGTCCACGACATCGACATTCACCACGCTCGAGCTTCGCCCGTCTTTCTTATAGGTGGCAGTTGCGATCAGCTTCCTGCCTTTCGCGGGAGAGAGGTAGTTGATGCTCACCTGCTGGGCGACAGTGACATGCTCGCGATCGTTGGTCAATGTCGCGAATGCAAAGTCGGCAAGAGTGAATATCGCCCCACCCATTACGCCGCCAAAGGCGTTTTTGTGGCGCGAAGCGAGCTCGACGCTGCAAACCGAATGGCGCTCGTCAAGCTCATCGAGCGTGATTCCGTTTTCGGTGGCAAAACGGTCATTGGAGAAATACGGCCTCGCCTCTTCTACGCTTTTGAAACTGGACATGTCGACGATCCTTACTTTATGCTTAAGTGCGTGGTATTATAGCAAATTCCTCTATCATTGAAGTCAACGAAAGGCCCCTATGATCAGACTGGATTGGCGAGTTTTACTCCATCCGGACTCCTCCGCGGCGAACGGATCGTCCGTTGCGCCTGCCGTTGCGCCAAGGAGCGCCCTTTTCGTGCCGCCCGCAGCCGCCGCCTCGCGCACGGCGGCGACCAGCCTCGTGCGATTTGACATGTCGGCCGAGAGGATGTCCCATATCGGATTTCCGTCGCCCTCGGCGGGCAAGTCGCCATCGAAGAACGCGGTCGCTTGTCTTTCTTATCGAACTCGTTCTTCTTTGTTGTTTGCTTTTGTGGTCTTAGCCCTCCTTCGCCAAGGCTACGGAGGGCACCATCCTTCGCCCCTCGTTCTCCGGATGCCTCGCCGATGGCTCGCCATCCGTAGCCCGAAGGGCGAAGGATGGTGGAGGTGAGGGCTCTCAAGCGGAACCCGTAAAAATAGGGACCGGCATTCCCTATTTCCCAAAGTTCCGTTTAAAGCATCTCATCTGTCATTTGGAAACGCAAATATTGCATCATATTTCCTCCGAATAGGTGATTTGATCTCCTGACGGCTTTCAAACGGAACTTTCTCTATTTTCATTTTGAAATAGGGCCCATCAGTTCTATAGTGAAAGCATCAACGATATTCGTGCTTCATGTTGAACGAACGCCAACGTACAATTCCGTTTGTCGTTACACTGGTTTCCGTACGTATTGGAACGGTTGCTTTCTCACGAATCGTGTTGTATATGAGTCCACCAATTGGAATCGGATTCTGCCCTTCCCATCCAATGTCTACATATATATGATCCTCTTTCGCCCTATGTCTGCCTGATATCCGCATCGTCCCTATTGAACCCGTGCTGCCACTTGAATGCCAGTAAGTCCATATCGCGCGGGTACATTCATTGACTTGCTCAACATATAGAAATCCCGGATGAGTTCCGATTTCACCTATGCAAATATAGTTGCCATTTGTCCATAGATACACGCCAAAAGACAAGCCTCCTGTTCCTCGCTGGCTTATAGGCGCAGATAGCAACACGTCGTCATGTCCATCTTGGTCAAGATCAACAAAGCACCTGTATCTTTCAACGTATGGATGGTTGTATCTTTCGATTCGGTTCGTCCCAGAGGCGTCGTACATTTCGTTTGTGACCACCGTCCCAAACAGATAATCCGGCGTGGCAATCTTGTCCCCGACATAGAGGCGAGACAGATCGTCTATGACAGTTGCCTTTGTTGTATCAGGCAATTGCGATGTCGAGACATCGGCAAAGCATGATAACTGTGCTGCTATCAACGATGCGCAGATAAAGAAATAAACCTTAATAAAAGGTCGGTGGACCTTTTTACCATTATTTGAGTATAAGGGCGATAAAATCATTCAATGTAGTATACCATTCTGCAGTTGCTATTTGTAGAAAAAGTTTTACGCAACAGCGAGATGGATCATTTCTCAAACGTGTTACTACTGGCAAGGGGTTGCGGGAAGAGATGCCTGTTGGCAAAGGCGCGGCCTGCTCCCGATTTGAAATACTGCTCAAGGTGAGCCGCAACGCTTTTGCTTCTAACCGCTATCGCCGCATCGACGATCCAAGGGGCGAATTTGGATGTGTGGGGAACTTGGCCAGAATTGTGCTTTGCAAGGCGTGATTTCAGGTCTTCTGTCATGCCGACATAATGATGTGTGCGAGTTGCCACATCTGATAGCATATAGACATAATGAAAACCGGTCATGATTTTTTATTCCTGCTCACTCTAAGTTTTCGTTTCCTGCCCGCCTTCTTGCTCCCGCCTCCCGCCTTCGCGCGTTGCGCTACGGCGCGGCAAGTCGGCGCGACAAGACGGCGCATATCCAGATCTAGCCCGCCTTCTTGCTCCCGCCTACGCATCTTTGATGCTGCGGCGCGGCAAGTCGGCGCGGCACCAGCCTTCCCCTTCGGGTTCGGCCCTGCCTCGCCTTACGGCTCGCCGAGCCGAAGCTCAGCTTCGCTGAGCGAAGGCTGGTGGAGGTGAGGGGAGTCGAACCCCTGTCCGAAACGGCATCACCCGAGCTTCTACGCGTGTATTGCGCCATTGATCTCGGACGAGGTACGCCGACGCACGGGCTTATCCTCATCCATCCGTTCGATTCGGCTCCCTTAAGCGGGCGAGCGGAGCTCCCTTAAGCGAGACCTGCTAGATGATGTCTTGCCGCTTAGCAGGTGTCTGCGGTTCGACATCGCGGCCGTTATTTAGGCGGCGAGAGCATAATCGCTATTCGCAATTATAGTTTTTTCCCGTTTTTTAACGTGGCCAACGAGAATCCACGACGCGCAACCCGACCTCAACACATCCCGTCGAAACCGGATCACCCCCATTAGGGTTTGCGGCATAGTATAGCATATTTTGGTATACTACGCTCGCATGAAGCCAGCCTGGAGCATTCTTCCTGAGGAATGGAAGCCCATACTCGTAGAAAAGGGACTCCGCGCTTTCCGCGCGGACCAGATTCTCCACGCCCTGTACCGCGACTACATAACCGACTGGGACCAGGCGACCACCCTTCCCAAGGACTTCCGCGAAACGCTTAAGGCCGAATTCCCCCTTACCGCGGCGGAGACGCTTGATGTATCCAAGTCTTCGGACGGCACGCAAAAGCTCCTTATAGGATTTGCCGACGGCAACTCGGTGGAGACTGTCCTAATCCCCGCTACCGGCCGCTTCACCCAATGCATCTCAAGCCAGGTCGGCTGCGGAATGGGCTGCGCGTTCTGCGCAAGCGGCGCGCAAGGCGTGATCCGCTCGCTCACCGCCGACGAGATCGTCGCCGAGTACATGGCCGGCCGCCGCATGGGCGAAATAACAAACATCGTGGTTATGGGCATGGGCGAGCCGTTCGCGAACTACGACGAGACCATGCGAGCCCTGAAGCTCATCAATTCCGGCAAAGGTCCGAATCTCGGCGCGCGACACATCACCCTTTCCACCTGCGGCGTCGTTCCCGGCTTCGAGCGTCTTGCCTCTGAGGGGCTGCAGTTCGAGCTCTCGGTGTCGTTGCACGCGCCGAACGACGAACTCCGATCCGAGCTCATGCCGGTCAACAGGAAATGGCCGATCGACGAACTCCTCGCCGCCTGCGCCGACTACACGAGAAAGACGAAGCGGATCATAACCTTCGAGTACACCGTCATAAAGGGAGTAAACGATTCGCGCGCGTGCGCGGAGGAGCTGGCCCGCCAGGTGAGGCGCGTTCCGATGGCGAAAGTGAACCTGATTCCGCTTTCCCCCGTTTCGCACAGGCCCGACTTCAAGACGCCCGACGACGCGACAATGCTCATGTTCCTCGATGTCCTTATGAAGCACCATGTGCAGACCATGCTCCGCCGCTCGCGCGGCAAAGACGCCGACGCCGCTTGCGGGCAATTGAAACTACGCCATGCGACGGGCGGAAATATGATATAATTATTTTCTGTACCATGAAAACCATTGAAGATCACTACAAGACTCTAGCGCCGAAGCTGACAAACTGGCTTGTGGCGACAGGGTCGTCCTATGCGGAGTCGTGCGACCTTGTGCAGGAGACCTTCGTAAAGATATGGAAAATGCGCGACAGCCTTCAAGATGACGACGAAGCCGTCTCCGGACTTGTGTTCACGATCGCGCGCAACCTGCGAAAGAATCTTGCCAGAAACGAAAAGCATCTGGTGCTTCAGGAAGAGATAGGCGAGGATGAAGCAGGCGAAGCGCCGAATACCGCGCAAACGACAAACGACGACCGGGAATACTTGAGGAAGAAGCTCACCGAGGCTTTCGCGAAGCTGCCGCCGATCCTTCGCGAGGCGTACACGCTCTTTCAAGTGGCGGAAATGTCCATCCACCAGATATCTGCACAGACTGGAGTTTCGGAAAACCTCGTAAAAGTAAGAATTTTCAGGGCGAAAGAAAAGCTTAAGGAACTTCTTTCCGATGTTCGGAAAGATTTTCAATAAAAATTTGTAACCTTTTCCCTGCTTGTGTGTAAACTCGGCGAAGGAGAAAACAAATGGACATCAATTTAAACAACATCCGCACGAACAGCACAATAGCCCAGAATGCGATCTCAGCCGACACTTTGGCCGACAAGACAAAGGAGACGAATCTCGCTTCGTACGACCTTACCATATCCATGGCAGAGGCGGCGATCGAGGACATAAAGGCGGCGGGCATCCCGGCAAATGCGCTCAGACGTGACGACGAGCTAGGCAAGCTGATCTCAGAGGCGTTCTCGCTTCCGGCGCCTCCTTTCCCCGCAGTTGAATGAATCACGCCATGCGGCGCGCTGCGGACATCGAAAGCGAAACCGCGGCCAGCACCAGCAGTGCGCCGAGGACAAGGAACGGAACGAAAAGCTCGTTCCATCTGTCATAGATGTCCGGATCGATTTTTGTAGTCTCCAGCTGATCTATTTCCTCCAGCGCGCGCTCCAGGGAATCGCTGTCGTCGACAGGGAAGTATGTCCCCCCCGTTTTTGAGGCGATTGACTTGAGCTGACGTTCGTCAAAAGTCATGTCGGCGGCGTGCTGGATGATCGTACGGCCAAAGAAGTCCCTGCCGAATATGGGGGTGTTGCGCGAATGCGTACCGACACCGATCGCATAGACCTTTACGCCCATCGCCGCCGCGGCCTTGGCGGCTTCGTCCGGCTCCACTGCGCCGGTATTGCTTACGCCGTCCGAAAGAAGTATGACGATCTTGGACTTGAGCTTCGCTTCCTTGAGTCTTGCGAGCGCAACGGCGAGGCCATCGCCGATAGCCGTCATCTGTTCGTCCTGGGCGATTGCCCGGCCTTGCGCATCCAACGCCACAGACGGTATCTCGACACCCTTCAGGACATTGAGCAGAGCTTCGTGATCGGCCGTAAGAGGCGAAGGCACGGAGGCGTAACCGCCGAAAGTGACAAGTCCTATGAGGTCGCTCGGGCGCTTATTGACAAACTCGGCAAAAAGCTTCTTTACGACAGCAAGGCGCGTCGTATCGCGCGAGTACTGGACTCCCTTGGGCGTCAGATCCAAAGCGTCCATCGATCCGGAAACATCAACCGTCATCACTATGGCGATCGCATCCACAGACTTGTTCCTGGGCGAGAACGGCGTACGCGGCCGCGCCGCAGCGACTATCAGCATGGCAAGGCCGGCAAGCATGACAAAGGGAGCGGCAGCGGCAACCTTTGCGCGCCACCCCGCGGTCGTTGAAGGGAGTCGGCTGATGGCGGAGAAGCGAAGGCCCGATCTTCTTGCGCGTCTCAGAAGCCTCCATGCCGCAAACGCAAGGGGGATCGCCAGGAAAAGCATCATGGGACTTGCAAATTTCATTTCGCAGCCTCTCCAGAGTCCCCTGTCAGATAACTGCGCGCGGAGTCTGTCGCATCGTCAGCCATCTCTGGCGTAGCCTTGACGCCGGCGAACTTGACCATATCCGCGCTTTCAAGGAATCTGCCAAGCGCGGCGGTGTCGCATACTCCACCTTCCATGGATCCGCATTCGCGCAGGAATTCCTCCGTTGTCATATGAGGGGCGCGTATGGCGTATTTGCGCTGTATGTAGCGACGGACGACCATCGTAAGCTCGACATAGAAGTCCTTGTACATGCCGCGTCCCGGCAGGCCCTTGTCGAGCAATCTTTCAAGCTCCACCCATGCACGCTCGATGGGGCTCATCAGATGCTCCTTGACGCGCCTCGCAAGATATCTTACGCCGGCAAAAAGCGCAAGCAACGCAAGGCAGACCGCAAAAAACGCCGAAAGGGCAAATCCAGCACGCGTCCAGTCGAACGGCGGCGGATCCTTCTCAGGACATATCTCGATTCCGTCAGCCACCGACTCGAGCGGAGGAGGGCCAGAAAACCTGATCGGCCCTGCGACAAACGATAGGCGTCCGTCGTCCAGTTGGGAGGAAAGCAGACGCGGAGACGCTTTGACAAGGAATGGCGCTATCTTGTACTCCTCGGCATAAGGTTTCGGGACAAGCTTGCATCTGACCGTTTCGACGGTGCGACCGTCACCTGCCGTGCGCGACGACGCAGGGAACTCCTCGGCCAAAGAGAAGCCGCGCGCGCGCGCGCCTATGTCGGGCATGACGACCTTGACGTCGCTCGGATACGTCGCGGTCACCGTAAGGAGAACGCTCCTCGCGAGGTCGATGGTCTCGGGCCCGCCGTCGACCCTGAATTCGATTCCGTTCTTCTCAAGCGCCAGGAGAGACGCCGCCAGCAGCAATGCGCGGATCATGGCTTCACCTCTTCCTCGCACGGCGCTTGAAAAGCGCGCGCACTTCATCAATGTACGGACGATCGGTGGCCAGCGTCATGCTGTCGATGCCGGTCTTCACGAAAAAGCGCCTCAGGCTCTCGCAATCGGCTGAAGCCTTCTCGGCGAACGAGCGCCTTACCTTAGCGCTTGACGTATCAACCAGCACAAGATCGCCGGTCTCTGGATCCTCTAGCTCGACGAGGCCTACATCAGGAAGCGAACTCTCGGCCGGGTCGGCGACAGGAATGCAAACGACGTCATGGCGATGCGCCGTTGCGCGAAGAAGCCTTTCGAACGCATCATGATCGGCGAGGAAGTCCGACACCACGAAAACGACAGCGCGGCGCTTCTGCACTCCATTCAAGAAGCGAAGCGCCTCGGCGATGTCGGTTCCGCCCTCGGCGCCGTCCTCGGCGGCAAGCACCTCGCGCACAAGGCGCATGACGCTGTCTCGCCCCTTGCGCGGCGGAATGTATTTCACGATCCTGTCGGAAAAGAGCACAAGGCCGATCTTATCCTGGTTGCGTATGGCGGTCAGCGCCAGAAGCGCGGTCACTTCGGCGGCAAGCTGCATCTTGGAGCGGGTTCCGGAACCGTAGCCCTGGGAACCGGATACGTCAACCATGAAAAGGACCGTCAGCTCACGCTCCTCCGAGAACCTCTTGATGTACGGCGCGCCCATCCTCGCCGTGACGTTCCAGTCGATCGTCCTGACATCATCACCCGCGACATACGGGCGGACTTCGTCAAACTCGACACCCTGCCCCTTGAACGTCGAGTGGTAGTCTCCGCTAAGCTGATCGTCAATGAGGCGGTTGGTGAGGATCCTTATCTTCCCCACCTTTGCCATAAGCTCTTTTACATCCGTTGCCATTTCGGAATATTATACCATACTTCCCGCAATCGCCTGCGCGGCGGAAGAAAGCTGTGATCGCGAATGGGAGCTTGATATCGCGACCCTGAGCCGCGCGGAGCCCTTCGGCACCGTCGGATATCTTATCGCGGACATGACAAAGCCTCTCGCCTCAAGCTCCCTGGAGACCTCTACCGCCCGCCGTTCGTCGCCTACGATTATCGGCACTATGGCCGATTCCGTCCGGACATCAATTCCGTTCGCGGCAAGCCGGGACACGAAGAAGGCGACGTTGTCCTTCAGCCTTTCCACGCGTGACGGCTCCGATTCGAGGATCGAAAGCGCAGCGTCGGCCGCGGCGACGCACGCGGCCGATGGCGCTGTCGAGAATATGAACGGCCGCGATTTGTTGACGAGATAGTCCGCCAGCTCGCGCGTCACTGCGGCAAAGCCGCCTTCCGAGCCGAGAGCCTTGGAGAGGGTTCCGACGACGACATCGGGGTGGCCGCACCCGAAATGCTCCTTGAGCCCCCTTCCTGTCGCGCCGACGACACCGGTCGCATGCGCCTCGTCGACAATTGAGAACGCCCCTTTTGCGCGGCAGATTTCAAGGAAGCGCGGCAGATCGAGGATGTCTCCATCCATCGAGAATACGCCGTCGGACACGGCCAGGATCCGACGTGCGCCGCGAACCGAGGCGAGCTTCCGGTCAAGCTCGTCGAGATCGGCATGGCGATACACCATGATCTCAGCGCCGGAAAGCCTGCATCCGTCGATTATCGAGGCGTGGTTGAGCTCGTCGGAGAGGATGACGTCGCCCTTCCCGGCAAGGGCCGTGATCACGCCAAGGTTGGCCATGTATCCGGTCGCATACAGAACGCACGCCTCCGTGCCCTTGAATTCGGCGATGTGCCGCTCAAGCGCGAGATGCGGAGGCTGGGTGCCTGTCGTAAGGCGCGACCCTCCGGAACCGGCCCCCCACATCTTCGCCGCCTCGGCCGCGAAGATG
>Ga0265298_10007351_pt1 | contig 13402 bp, 11 predicted proteins | sample AusTroGonzalo_MG_3_FD_193486 | JGI IMG/M metagenome (GOLD analysis project Ga0265298, IMG submission 193486) | Bovine rumen microbial communities from tropical cattle in Woodstock, Queensland, Australia - Gonzalo_01 | ecosystem: Host-associated > Mammals > Digestive system > Stomach > Rumen ...
TCAAGGCGATGGCATTCCCCAATCCCACAAAAGGCGAATTGAATATCGACATTTCCAATTTGCCTAAAAACCTCGAAAACCGTGTCAGCATCACCGATGTTAGCGGTATGACAAGGATGTGCAGAATAATTCAAGGCTCCGGCAACCTGCTCACAATCGATGTCTCATCATTAGAACCCGGAGCGTATCTCTATTCGGTTTACAACAAGGAAAAAGAATTATTTAATGGAAAATTTGTTAAAGAATAAAATAGTTAAACTTAACATTCAGTAAAACCATGAATAAAGTTATGAAAAAACTATTCTTTTTGTTATCATTAGGAATATTAGCAAATGCAAATTTGTTCTCCCAGGACATCTCCATCAACTTGTCTATCCGATGGAGCGAAGGTCCGTATATCTTAAACACAGATTCTATCGTGAAATATCCGGAACTAGTGGTGTCTTATACAAACAATTCCGATAAGAATTTATATTTCAGAAAATTCAGCCATGAAAAAAAGTTTTGTCTTAATATTCATACTTCATGTAAGTATGATATTATCTGCCCAAAATATCAAGATCGGCATTTACACTAATGGAAGCCAGTGTTTATGCATAAAATACGACACATTAATTTATCATGATGATTTGTATTGGTTCAAAGGAACATATAATATTGCTAACAATAAATTATATTGGGGCCGAAATGTTCTTTTGGGATTAAACGCAAATATTATACAAGAAAAATGTTCACAAGACAGCATAGAGATCCGGCTTATTACAAAACATATAGGATATGACACTCGTGATACTACAATATATCAAGATGAATCGTTTTTATATGATATAACCATTAATAACAAAAGTGTGGTTTCACAAAGCAGTAGTGGTATATATATTGCTAAAGGTCAATTTGAACAATTTGAGTTAGATAGTGGTTTTCATGTCAATGATTCCGGTCATGGTTTTACGGATTTTTTCGTTATACCACTTAAATATGGAACTCGTTATGTGATTATACAAAAGTATTATCAATTCAGACCCATACCAGAATATGGAGGAATGAAAGATTACAGTTTAATAAAATACAAAAATGGGAATGTTTTATTAAAATACTCTCCATCGTATGAACAACACTTTACCACATTAAAATACATCAGTCCTAACTGTGATTCCTGTATTAACGAATTAAGAAACAAATTCCCTTTGTTATTTGAATAATGTCTTTCTGTAATGCATGTGCAATATGTCAGATATAAATATTTTGTAGGTTTCAGTTTCAACCGCTATGCCTACTGCATGTACAACCCTCTGAAATACACAGACCCGACAGGAGAACGTTGTTTTAGATGGTGCGAAACATCTTATTATATTTGGCAAAAAGCAATGCAAATCGTATTACAAGAGCGATTGGTGGTTTATAACCAGGCAATGGCCAGCACTTGGCAATTAAACCAAATGATACACGCTATCTATTCCTCCGGAAGTTACGCTGGCGGTGACACTGGAGGTGGCAGCGGGTATCATGGGTGTCCCATGGGAAGCGGTGGCCCGAGCGGTCCATCTGGAAACGGTCAAGGAGATGGAGGATATAGTAATGAATTTATAAACAAATGCAAAGAATTAGGTATAACTCCAGGGAAACCCATACCAAACGACTTACACACAAACGCTTTTTTAAAAGACTTTCAGGAAGCGTTTTATCCTAAAGCACCAATGGAATATGTTCTGGAATTTATTGTGGAGGGGTTGGATAATACAGCAGAGTTCCTTAGGGGGACTACTTTAAATGAAGCCAAAACCAAACCCGAATTTATTGATAACATGTTTAGTGGATGTTCATCTGTTTATTTTAATGGAGATAAAGTATTCGAAAGTCCAGAAAAACTATTTTATGCCATGGGGCACGAATTAATTCATGTTGGTCAAATTATTGAATTAGCAGGAGATCCAAGACAAAATTGGTGCGATGGTCTAAATTATGTCATGGATGCATATGCTTATTCATGGATGAATGCTATGGGCATGAGTCGTTCTTGGAGCAGAAATTACGAATATGAAAAAGATTGGGGAACATACAAAGATTGTTTAAATTACACTAGCTTTCCTTGGTTATATAATATAAAATATCCATACAGACCATAAATTCTTTAAAATGCATAATGATATGAGAACAAAATTTTTAATTTTACTAGTAACTATCTGTATTATTGATATTAAATTATACTCTCAAAACATATCAGTTGATCTTTCAATAATATGGGTGGGAAGTCAATGTATTTATAAATCAGATTCCATGGAGTATTATCCGATGTTAAAATTAACATATACTAACAACTCAAACAATGACTATTATTTCAGAAAATTCAGCCATGATAAAAACGGCTTAAAATATCAAGGTTGTTATGAACTATATCAACCTGGAGTAATCGACTCCACATGGAATTATGCCGAGTATTTAAGAAATATGGAAGGTAAAAAATTATTTGAACACCAGAATTATATTGTCAACATCGAATTACCTTATTTAGATTATGGTTATTGGTTCATTGTTGATGAATCTTATGATAATTCACGAGAAACAATAATTTCAGATGTTAATTGCATAATATCAAATATTAATGATTGCATAAACAAATATGTGTTTAAGAATTCCGATAATAATGGTTCCAATAAAACGTTTCTCACATTATCTAAGGTAAACAAACGTGATATTAAAGGTACCATGAATGACCAATTTATGTTTCTTAAAGCAGGTGAATCGAAAGAAGAATTGTATAATCTAACAAGTTTTTACCTAGTAAAAGGCACATATACATTCTTAATAAAAGACGACCATTTTAAAGATTGTGTTATAAACAATGTTGGATGTGGAGGTGCCAACGATGTCCTTCCTCTCCCTAAAAAAGTTGGGCAATACAAACTTTATTCCGGAAAATTCACATCAAACAGCGTAATTGTGACGTTTGAGTAAAAAGCAAAGTTATGCAGGATCCAACAAGCCAGCAAGCATGGCTGATGGCAGGGAGTTTACTGAAAGGATAGTGAAGGAATAGTCATTTCCTTACTCCGTCCTCAAATTTCACCACGAAAGCATCGGTGTAGCCGAGGGCGGTCACTTCTTTCTGGTAGCGGTCGGCCTCTTCTTTTGTGGCGAAACATCCCGCGGTGTATTTGAACATGCCGTTATGTTCGTAATAATCAACGTCTTTGAGGTTTTTGTATACATTCTGGGCGTTGCTCACCTTACGCGACTTCGAGGCGAACTGGACCTTGTAAACCACGCCTTTGTTTTTGTCGACTACAGGGGTATTTTGTGTTTGGGTCTGGGTTTGAGTCTGAGGCTGCTCTACCACCTCCTGCTGCAGTTCGACGGAGTTGCTCTCGTAGTTGGTCTTATATGTGCAAAACGCCCGATATATCGCCGATGCCAGATAATCCTGGCCTTCAGCCGACATCATATACTGCTCCTCGGTGGGGTTTGAGATGAATCCCAGCTCCACCAGCACCGACGGCATGGCTGTTTTGTAAAGCACCATAAACCCAGCCTGCTGCACCCCTCTGTCGCCGCGTTTGGCTTTTGTAACCAATTCATTCTGAATAAGTTCGGCCAACTCAAGCGAGCGTTGCTTATATTCACTTTGGATGAAGCTGAACGCGATGTAAGCCTCAGTGCTGTTTGGGTCGAAGCCGCCATAGTTCTCTTCAGCATTGCTTTCGTAGAGGATAGAGGCGTTTTCGCGTTTTGCCACCGCCAGATTGGCGCTGTTGCGGTGCTCACCCATGATAAACGTCTCGGCACCGCCAGTCTTGGACGAGTTTGCCACCGAGTTGCAATGTATCGAGATGAAAATATCGGCATCGTTGCGGTTGGCGATGCGGGCGCGCTCGATGAGCTCCACAAACACGTCCTTGTCGCGGGTGTAGACCACTTTCACATCGGGGTATTTCTTTTTTATGTAGCTGCCGGTCTTCTTCGCCACGGCGAGAGCGATGTCTTTCTCCTTGCCTTTCTTGCCTACCGCACCAGAGTCCTTGCCTCCGTGACCCGCGTCGATGACGACAGTCTGTATCTTGTTGGTCTGCGCCGTCACGCCTGCCGAAAAGAAGCACATTAATATAATAAAAAATATAAGTTTGCAGTTCATAAAAAACTCGTATATTTGCAGTTTGAATTAATTTGAATTTTTTACAAAATTAGATAAAAAATTTGTATCAGAACTCAACATATTGCACTTTTATTGTTTTTTTCTTCTGCCTGATGGTCTTTTTAAGTCCGGCAAGAGGTCAAAACAAGGTGGATAGTGTTGATTATCAGAATAATAAGTCGGCTATCGAGGCGCAGATCGACCGTACCTGCAACGACTCGACGATACAGGATTTCAAGCATAACAAGATCTATTATTACGGTGGCGCGGTCATCAAATACGACGACATCGAGATTCAGGCCGACTACGTGGAATTCGACTTCGAGAAGCACACCGTCTATGCCAAGGGAATGCCCGACAGCACTGGACGCATCGTAGGAAAGCCCGTCTTCACTCAGGCGGGACAGAAATACCTCACCGACGAGATGAGTTTCAACTTCGACACCAAAAAAGGCGTCATCACCAAGGTTTTCACCGAGGACAACCAGAACTACCTCCACGGCGACCGCATCAAGAAGATGGACGACGGAAAAATCAACATCAAGTCGGGCTCGTTCACCACGTGCAGCAACCGTGAGCATCCGCATTTCGAGTTCCATTTCAACAAGGCCATCGTCATCCCGGAGGATAAGATCGTAGCCAAGTGGCTGTATTTCAAGCTCGAAGAGACGCCGTTGCCTGTCATCGCGCCGTTTGCATTGATACCTAACAGCAAGGGACAGCGTTCGGGCATCATCATACCGTCGTTTGGTGAGTCGGCCAACCGAGGCTTCTACTTCGAAAACGGCGGTTATTACTGGGCCATCAACGAATACATGGACTTCCAGATCTTGGGCGACATCTACACTCGAGGCAGCTGGGCGCTGAAGCCGACGTTCCGCTACGCCAAGCGATATAAGTTCCGTGGCTCGTTCGACGCCAGCTACGCCGTCAACAAGGTTGGCGTGGAAGGCTCGGCCGACTACACCGAGAGCACCGACTTCAAGATCAGGTGGACTCACAAGCAAGACCCGAAGGCACGCCCGAAGTCGTCGTTCTCAGCCGACGTCTACATCGTGAGCTCCAACTACAACAAATACAACGCCATCTCAACTACAGAGTACTTGAGCAACACCTTCCAGTCGAGTATCGCGTATCAGACCAGCTTCGCCAACAAGTTCTTCCTCACGGTGAATGGCAGTCACAGCCAGAACACGCTGACGCACCAGATGACCGTCACCCTGCCGGAGGTCACGTTGACGATGAACCGCATCTATCCTTTGAAAAATGTGGGCAAAGCCGGCAAGAAACACTGGTATAGTGAGTTGAACATGAGCTATTCGGTCAACGCCAAAAACTACGTCAGCATGCCCGACAGCCTCTTCTTCAAGGACGGCCGATGGCTCGACAACATGCAGAACGGCATGCAGCACCGTGTGCCTATCAACCTGCCTGTCAAGCTGTTTAAATACTTCACCTGGACCACCTCGCTCAACCTCAACGACCGCATGTATCTTGAACATTACGAGAAAGACTGGATCTGGGACACCATCGGCTCGGGTCATGTGCAGACCGACACCATACCGCATTTCACCAACATCTTCACCTACGACGTGTCGAGCAACATCACCACCAAGGTTTACGGAATGCTGAGGTTCAAGAAAGGCCCTATCAGAGCCATCAGGCACGTGTTCACCCCAACGGTGGGCTTCTCGTACAATCCCGACTACAGCGAGCAGTTCTGGGGTTATTACTCATATTATGTCGACGGCAACGGCAACCCGCAGAAATACGCTTACAACCAAGGCAGCATCTACGGCACAGCGCCCGGACAGAAGTCGGGACGAATAACATACAGCTTAAGCAACAACCTCGAGATGAAGGTGCCTTCGCGAAAAGACACCATCGAGGGCCTGAAGAAGATCGTCCTGATCGAAAACCTCACATTTTCAGGCAATTACGACATCGCAAAAGACTCGTTGAACTGGTCGTATCTGAGCGTCAGCGGCCGCACCACGCTGTTTAAGAACTTCACCATACAATACGCGAGCATGTGGGACCCTTACGTCCTCGACTCGACAGGCACCAAGCAGCTCAACAAATACGAGTGGGATGTCAACAAACGCCTTTTCAGGAAAAAGAGCGCGTCGTGGAACTTCAGCGCAAGCTACACCATTAACAATCAGACGTTTAAGAAAGATAAAGATAAGAAAAAAGAGACACGGAAGACGAGCGACTTGGCATCGGAACAGGAGCTGGAAGACATCAACAACAACCCCGACGACTACATCGACTGGTCGACATCATGGTCATTGTCGTTGAGTTATAACTTACGGTTGACCAACAACCCGACGTACATCAACTATATCATGAACGACTATCGAACGACGGTGCAGACGCTGGGTGTGACGGGAAGCATCAACCTGTCGCCGAAATGGAAACTCTCGGCGCAGACAGGATGGGACTTCGAGTCGCATAAGATCTCGTACACCTCGCTGACGGTTTATCGTGACCTGCACTGCTGGGAGATGCGATTCAACGTGATTCCTTACGGAACATACAAGTCGTGGAACTTCCAGATCAACGTGAAGGCATCGGCGTTGCAGGATCTGAAGCTGACGAAGAAGAAAGATTATCGTGATAATTATTAACACTCGCTCCGTCATTTCGACCGAAGCGGAGTGGAGTGGAGACCTGAGCTTTGTTGCGCTCGAAATGACGAAAAAAAATGTGTTTTTTTAAAATATAATTTGTATTTTTGCAGAAATAAAACTTGACGATATGAAAAAGATTTTACTTATAGCATTGATATTCAGCTGCTTTGCAGCTTTTTCACAAGATTTCAACGAATACAAGAGAAAGCAGGATTCGCTGATGAGAGCGATGAAAAACCAGCAGGACGAAGGCATGGCCAAGATGCAGAAGGAATACGAGGATTACGTGAAGAAAGAGCAGGAGGCCTACAACCATTTCGTGAAGGAGAGAGAGGTAAAGTGGGGCAAGGGCAACGTGAAAGAGAGCACTCAGACCGACTGGGTGGAGTATTCCGATGACGGCAACACCCGCAGCACCGTTGACTTTGAGACTGGCGAGGCCACCATCGAGATCATCCAGGAGCCAGGCCAGAAAGTCGACGAGAAAGAGCTGGAAGAGAAGCTCAAGTTCCTGTTGACCAACAAAGGAAAGACCAAAGACTATGACTCGGAGGTGGAGAAAGCCATCCCGTTGCAGGACAAGCCGGTGCTTGAGAACCAGGTGCAGGCTCCCGACGGCAAGGTGGTGACCAAGGAAAACATGAACCAGGAGGTGAAGGCCATAGTGGAGAACACCAAGCCCGAGGTGAAGACCGTGAAAGGCACCGACAACAAAGAGCGTCAGGTGGTCACTATCAAGCTCGACCTCGCGCCCGACCACATACGCACACGTGCCGAGCAATACAAGAAAGAGATCCAGAAATACTGCGACAAATGGGATGTCGACCCTGCATTGGCATTCGCCATCATGCAGACCGAGTCGTCGTTCAACCCCAAGGCGAAGTCGCCAGTGCCGGCTTACGGCCTCATGCAGATAGTGCCGCGCACCGCAGGTGCCGACTGCGCACAGAGCCTGAAGAAATCGTTCTCAGCACCGACAGCCAACTATCTCTACGAACCCGAAAACAACGTCGAGATGGGCGTGCATTACCTCTATCTCTTGAAAAAGAGATATTACACTAACGTCAACAGCGTGGAAAAGCAGAACCTCTGCGTCATAGCATCGTACAACACAGGTGCCGGCAACGTGGCAAGAGCCCTGCGCGGCGACACCAAGATCGGCAAGGCCATCCCACAGATCAACGAGATGAGCTACGACAACCTCTTCAGGTATTTCGAGAAAAACCTCATGCCCGAGACGCAAAACTACATCAGAAAAGTAACAGAAAGAATGAATAATTTTAAAACTTGGTTAAAATGAAAAAAGCTATCGCAACAAACAATGCTCCAGGAGCAATCGGTCCGTACAGCCAGGCCATAGCAGCTAACGGATTCTTATTTATCTCAGGTCAGATGCCGGTGAACCCAGCCACAGGCAACGTCGTCGACGGCGGCATCACCGAGCAGACCGAACAGGTGATGAAAAACATCGAAGCCATCCTCAAAGAGGCGGGCTGCACCTTCGACAACGTGGTGAAATCGACATGCTACCTCAGCGACATCGCCAACTTCGGCGCCATGAACGCCGTGTATGGGAAATATTTCAAACAAGACCCGCCAGCACGCGCCGCTTTCGCAGTACGCACACTGCCTAAAGAAGTGATGGTAGAGATTGAAATGATCGCTGCTCTTTAGTTTACTGTTTAAAAAATAAAAATCATGAAAAAGACTATTTCAATATTATTAATTGTAGCGTTTATTGCCACTTTAGGCATGGTATCGTGCAAGAAAGACAACAAAGACGAAGCGACTAAGTCATATTCAGAACTCATCGTGGGGCGCTGGAAGACTGCCGACGGAGGCCATTACGAGGTGTACAACGCCAATGGCACCGGCAAGATGTGGGACCCAGCCGACGACGTCCAAGAAGAAGATGCCGACACCTTCGACTGGACTATCGAAGGAAGTCAGATGACACAAATCGTTCATTTTCAAGGCGGACAGGGCGAAGTGCCTCAGTACTGCAACATCTTGACTTTGAATGAGACCACCTTCAAATATAATAATGAAGGATGGCGTGCTACTTATGATTTAATTAGAGAATAGATTTTTATTATGAAAAAGGCTTACAAGGTAACGTGGATCAGCCTCGCCTCGGTGGTGGGCGTGGTGCTCATAGTGTTGTTAATAGCTATGTATCTGATACTCAGCCCGAAACGACTGACAGGGCTCGTCAACAGATACGCTGACGACTTCATCACCTGCGACTACAACTTCGGCAAGGTCGACCTGACGCTGTTTAAGACGTTTCCCAATGTAGGCCTTGAGATCAACGACGTGGTGCTCATCAACCCTACCAACGGCTGGACGACGGACACCCTGGCCGCCATCGACCAACTGGTGGCATCGGTCAACCTCAGGAAAATACTGTTTGATGACGAGATCATAGTGAACAGCTGTCTGCTCGACGGTGGTCTCGTGAACGTGTTTTTCGACACCGAGGGCAACAGCAACCTCGACATCTTCCCGCCGAGTGAGGCGAAGCCGAACGAGGCGGAAGGAGAAAGCTCATACTTCATCGACCTTAACAAGCTGGCACTCAACAACATAGAGGTAAGATACACCGACCTCAGCGCCAACACCATGGCCAATATCAACGGCCTCGGACTCAAAGCCAAAGGCATGATGAAAGACGAACTCATCGACGGCGACATCGACCTGAGTATCAACGACATACGGGCCACAGTTGACAACGACACCGCCAACATCGACGCCGCCATCAGAGACATCAACTTCAAGGAAAAGTCAAGATGGTGGACGACGACATCAACGCCAACATCAGCCTCGGTACAGGCACCCTGGCACTGCTCATGACAGGCAATGAAAACATCATGGCAGGCCTCAACAGCCTCAACCTCAGCTGCAACGGCGACATCAACGACTACGACCGTATCAAAGGCACCGTGAAATTTGACGCCGACAACATGACAGCAGAGATGGATGGCGACAAATACGCCGACAACACCGACATCAGCCTGGAGATTCCTCTCGAACTCAGTCTTGACGAATATCAAGCTAAATTTGAGAAATCGGAGATCAACGTCAACAAAATAAAGATTGAATTCATCGGGTCGACAACGTTAAAGGATGACATCTCTTTGAACATGGACATCCGCACCAACACGATGATCATCAACGAATTGATACGTCTTTTGCCTGAAGGTCTGAAAAAAGAGCTGCTCGGCGGCATGAAAATCGACGGAAAAGTGTTGCTTCTCTCGCATATCGAGGGTGTGTATAACGACACGCAGATGCCTGTCATCAACGCCGACGTGACACTCAACGACGGTTTTTTTCAGATGGACAGCGAGCTGCCCTACCCTCTCACTGCCGTCAACACATCGTTCCACACCGATCTTGACCTTAACGGAAAATCGGATATCCACATCAACTCGCTGCGTGCGAGGATGAACAACACCAACATCGCGGCAAGCGGAAGCGTCAAAGACCTTCTCGACAAGATGCTGTGCAACCTCAACATCAAAGCCGACGTCGACTTCGACGATGTCAAAGGCTTCTTGCCTGAAGAGATGGTCGCCAAGGGCGGCGTGAAAGCCGATGTCAACGTCAAAGGCACCGTCAACCAGTTCAGCGGTCTCGACCTCATGAACACCCGACTCAACGGCAAGCTGCATTTCAAAGACCTCGACTTCACCTATTACGACACCATCAGCGTGAAGTCGTCGGACCTCGGCATCGACTTCATCCTGCCTAACCCTTCAGGAAACTCGTTGAAGAACGGCCTCGCGCAGGTGCAGCTCTATGGCACCGACATGCACGCCAACGTGGCAGAGTCGATAGCCACCACCCTCGCCGACTTCAGCATCGAGGCACAGATGAGCAACGTGCTCGACGACAACGCCCCTCTTGGTGTCATCGCCGACTTCGGCATCGGACACCTCGACCTCACAATGGACGACATGCTAATGTATTCGGACAACGCCAGCGGCAGTGCCATGATGCTGCCTTCCATCCACGAGGGCAACATCTCATACGCCGCGGTGTACAGCAGCGACTCACTAGTGTTCGGCATGGCCGACGATATGTATTTCGCCACCGAGGTGCTCTCACTCGACGTCAACGCCGACTACGACGAACATGAATCGGAGATGTTCCTCCAATGGAGGCCTAACCTGGGTCTGTACCTCGGCAACGCTATGTTATCGATGTCCGACATGAGCGAAGATATCATCGTTCCAGAGATAAGTCTCACCTACGGAGAGCCCGGCCTGATAATCAACAACAGCCAGATAGCGCTGGGCAACTCCGACTTCGAGCTCCGCGGATACCTCACCAACCTTTACGAGCATTTCAAAAACAACGAGCTGCTCGTTGGCGAGTTCGACTTCACCTCCAGCTATACCGACGTGAACCAGCTCATGGACATCTTCAGCGGCGCTGGCAGCGACGAAGAGACAGCAAACACAGAGACTTCCGACACCACCGCCGTCGAAGAGGCCGACCCGTTTATGGTGCCGCTCGGCGTCGACATCAAGATGCACACCACCATCAAAAACGCCATCGCAGGCGAGATGCAGATACGCAACGTGGGTGGCGACCTCACAGTGAAAGACGGCGTCCTCGTGCTCGAAGAGATGGGCTTCACCAGCGACGCAGCGATAATGCAACTCACAGCATTGTATAAGTCAAAGAGACGTAATCACTTATACGCAGGCTTCGACTTCCATCTCCTTGACATCGACATCGCCGAGATGATAAAAATAATTCCCGACCTCGACACCATCGTGCCGATGCTGAGCTCGTTTGCGGGCAACGCCGAGTTCCATTTCGCAGCCGAGACCAACCTCAAAGCCGACTACACCCCTAAGTATTCGACATTGAAAGGCGCCTGCAGCATAGAAGGCCGCGACCTCGTGGTGCTCGACAGCGAGACATTCGACAAAATCAAACGGCTGCTGATGTTCAGCAAGAAGACCGACAACAAAATCGACAGCCTCGACGTGCAGTTTACAGTGTTTAAAAACGAGATCGACGTGTATCCTTTCGCCATCTCGATGGACAAATACTCCGCCATGCTCTACGGCCGCCATAACCTCGACATGAGCTACGACTACAAAATCGAAATGCTCAGCCCTGCCATCCTCAACCGTCTCGGCCTAGAAATCAAAGGCCCTGACTTCGACAACATGAAGTTCAAAGTCAGAAGAAGCCGCCACAAAAACATGTTCAAGCCCGAGAAACGCGACTACAAGGAGGAGAAGATTGCCGAGTTGAAGAAGATTATCTCTAACTCATTGAAAGAGAATGTCAAACCTCAGTAGTTCAAGGGTTTTACACAATACGATACGGCTGTTGCTCGGTGTGTTTTTCATCGTGACAGCCGTATTGAAATTATTATCAATCGACAGTTTCGAAATCTATATCTATAGTTTTGGAATCTTTGGATATGGCACGACGACGTTCTTGTCAAGGCTGTTGATATTCATTGAATTATCAATCGGACTTTTTCTAATTCTCAAGATTTGGTTCAAGCAGATCTGGTGGCTCACGATGCTGATGATGGCTGGTTTTACGCTGTTTTTGGTGTATGCCGCCATTTTCAGGAACGACAGCAACTGCCACTGTTTCGGAAGTTTGGTTGAATTGAGCCCGATGCAGTCTGTTTTCAAGAATATCATTGTGATAGCGCTGCTTTTTGTGATAAAAAACGAGCAAAGCCACAATTACAAACCCGTTTTGAGGAAATGGCTTATTGCATTGACATTAGTAGTTTCGTTTGTGATTTCGTTTGTCTTGCTTCCGATGGACGTGGTTTACAACAAGATTTATTCTGATAATGAAGAAGTTAACGAGGTTGCGTTTTACGAAAGTCTGAACGATTCGGCTTATGTTGAGCTTCGTGAAGGCCGATACCTTATTAATTATGCGCTTGCCGGCTGCAAATACTGTCGTCTCGGCGCCGAGAAGGCCACGATGATGCTTGACAGGCATGGAATCAGTCACGACAGATTAAAGTTTTTTGTCGGCGGCAGCGATGAGGCGATAAGCAGATTTGTAGAAATCACAGGCACTGAAGATTACGAGCATTGGAAGATTCCCGCTCCACAATTTATGGCGATAACTTACGGAAAGTTTCCGTTGTTTGTGTTTATTGAAGATGGAAATATCGTTAAAGCTGGAGATTTCAGGATTTTGGATGATGAAATGATTAAGACTTTAGATTTTAGACCTTAGTAAATATATAAAAAAATAGAGACGTTTCAGGAAACGTCTCTACAAGTTTTGTGGAGCATAGGAGAATCGAACTCCTGACCTTTTGAATGCCATTCAAACGCTCTACCAACTGAGCTAATACCCCATCGGATTTTGCGCTGCAAAAATACAACAATTTTTGATACGCGCAACAATTATTTTTCCCAAAATTATTTTCGACGGCCTCTGCGACGCTTATTATTCTCATCCTCAACGACTTGCGTCGGCTTACGGAAGATGTCGTTAGGGTCGGTCGGACGCATTTCTTCGAGCCATTCGAAGCCTTTCAGCAGCTCCGCACCCGGTTTCATCTTCTCTCGAGGATACAATGTCTCGGTGGTTTTCTTGAAATATTTTATCCTGACGATCTGGTTTTTCTCGATAGTGA
>Ga0265298_10007352_pt1 | contig 13402 bp, 13 predicted proteins | sample AusTroGonzalo_MG_3_FD_193486 | JGI IMG/M metagenome (GOLD analysis project Ga0265298, IMG submission 193486) | Bovine rumen microbial communities from tropical cattle in Woodstock, Queensland, Australia - Gonzalo_01 | ecosystem: Host-associated > Mammals > Digestive system > Stomach > Rumen ...
CATGTCCCATGATATTACCCACAAAATGAATACCTTTGAGCCCATTCTCTTTAGCCAGCTTCTGCCAAGTATCCATGAACGATTTCGGATTAGGCATACCCAACACATTGTATATCAAAAAAAACGGTTTCCCATCTACAGTTATATATCGTGAATCTTTAAAAGCAGGCAAAACATCGTAAAAATGATCAACATACTCAGATTCTATATAGGTTTGCTCAAGCAACTTCGACTTGGTATCGCCCTCATTCTTTGCTGTCCATGTTTTTTTACTCCACGAATGATTCGCCCATCCCAAACAGAAAGGGTAATCAGGCTTTCTAGACTTCAAAACCTCTTGAAAAGGTCGTTCAAGCAATTGTTTGCCTTTTCCAAACCAATAATGCCAATACATAAATCCCTCTATGCCTGCCTCTCGCGCCAACTTTGCTTGCGCTTCTCTTGTTTCGGGCAAACGAAGGTCATAAAAGCCCAAATCTGCAGGTATTCTTGGCTGATAATGTCCTCTGAACAATGGTTTTGCTGAAGCCACATTGGTCCATTCAGTAAAGCCAGGTCCCCACCAATCATCATTCAAAGGGATTGGATGAAACTGAGGGAGATAAAAAGCTATTACTCTTGCTCTTTTATTCATTTTTATTATAGTTGTTTGATTATTTTTGCAGGAACTCCTCCACATACAGAAAATGGTGGCACATCTTTTGTTACCACACTATTTGAACCGATAACCGCTCCTTCACCTATATTAACATTTCCGACAATTGTAACTTTATCACCGATCCAAACATTTTTACCTATTGATACTGAACCATATACAAAAAGCTTTCTTGATTTAGGAGCAATTTGTAAATCTTCAAGGGTTGTTTTTCCATGCCCATTATCAATAATTGTAATGCCCTTCCCCGTAAGAACATTGTCTCCTATTGATATTCGGTTTATGGCTGATATATGGAAATTCATTCCTATTGTAACATTGTCTCCTATTGTGATTTTAGGCTTATACTTCTCACCCTGGAATGAATCCCATGCCGAAAGTATTCCATTCGGGCCCAAAAATGTATTCTTTCCACAACTAATATACTTTCCACCTCTGATTTCACAAGGATAGGAAACTACCATACCTATATGAGAGTGTGATAATTCCATCCTTTTCCATTGACTATAAATTGAACGTACAAAAAACGATATTCCGTTTATTAGAAATCTTAATGGTAAAAAAGGGGATATTATTATTAAGCCAAATATATTAAAGATATATTTCACCAAAAACTTCATATATTTCTATTTTTGTTTGTTCAGCAACTCGTTTACAATTTTCTTTATAGCCCAGAAAATGATTGAGGGGTAATACAAAACAGAGCCCAATCCCAGATTCCTCAAGATCACGCTTTCACATGAATAATCGGTTCTCACCCCATTATTGATAATGTCAGTCCGATATTGATGAGAATATCCAGAATAAGAAGAGATGCATTTGCCAAGTATTAACTTAAGTGATGAATTAAACTTGCTGGGAGTAGGAAGGTTTGCATTTAATTTTTCCCCGTACTCTTCTCGAAATGTTTTATCAAGAATCAGTAAGTCTATAAAATCTAAAAAATCTTTCTCTTGCAAAAATGTCACATTCTCTGATGTGGACAATACCTCTTCAATAGCTTTTGCTTTGGCAAAAGCTATCACTGGTTTTGAACACATTGCCGCATATTGACACATTAACCCACCCCCTATCGGATAGGTGTTAATTAAAATATCACAATGACGCACCACCTCATAAATATCTCTTCTAAAACCTATGTAGTGCCATACGTTTTCCAGCCCTTCCTTCTTTATAAAAGATAACAGATGCCCAGAATCACCGCCACCAGCGCAAATACAAATACAATTATTATGAGTTTTTAACACTTTTGCTATGAGCTTCAGAAAAAAATCTTCTTCTCCATATATTTTATAGAGTGCCCCCCCAAAAAAAAGAACAACTTTGTCTTTTGTTTCTATCCCGTTAAAACCCTCAAATGGACTACTATCAATATAAGGGTAATAGGGCAGTACAAATTCTTGAGACTCTTGGAAGCCTCTATATTGAACTGATAGATCTTTTCCGTGATTTCTAAATTCTATATTATAGTCCATCGCAGATACGCCCGCCCAAAAAGCATGGTCTGTGATATTAATATTAATTCTTTTGATAGATTTGGGCAAAGCAGCTAAAGCTACCAACATTGTAATCGACCAAGGCAACAAATGGCAAAGTACTTTACCAGGGGCATATTGAATTATTTTATCGTATATAAACCCTACTTTATCCGTACTCTTCTTGAATGACGGCACAATACAATATGAGGCCTTATTATATAGCTGTATTTGTTGATAAATACCAGTTTTCTCAAATGAAGGATTTTCTGTTATGTATAGAAATTCGATATCACTTCCAGTAAGAGCATTAACATATTGGTTCGATAAGCCCCTTCTGTCCTTTGAAACAACATCAACAAATACGATTCGATTGGTTGTCTGTATATTACCTGAAAGAGATTGATTCGTCTTTGAGACAAAAACTTTTTCCAAGTTATCTTCTATCAACTCATCATATAATGAACGATTCAATTCATACAACAAATTTGATCTCACTGTCATCCATCGAATTGCACGTTCGATTCTTTTTGACTTTACGTGTTTTGGAATCTTTCTTTTAGAAATATTATTTATTCTATTTAACGACTTGTAATCCATATTGTTTATCGACTGTAGAACTTATCGTATTCATTTTTTCATTATTAAACAACACATACATAATTGACAATACCATAAACACATCTGTGATGAATGGGCGTTGGAACACATATCCGAATATAATGACAGATGCGACAATAATATCTCTTAAAGTTGACTTGGTTCTGATAATTAAAATAAACAATGATAGAATATACATAAGGAACATTAGGATTCCATAATTGACTATTAAGTCTTTGTAAGACGCCCCTCCTTTATTGTACAAAAGGTTGGCTCCTGGTCCTAAACCAAGCCAAAAATCAGCCGAGCTAGTAAATTTAGTAAACCATACTTTAAAATCGTCCGAACTTCTTGAATCACCCAACCATACGCCATCCTCAAACAAGAACCTATTATATATTAATATATCAACTCCAGGAATAAATGATAATGCATAAAGGACTATAGGTATAGATATAAGCACATAAATAATATTACTTTTGCGAATATTAAAAAATATGCCTACTATTGACAAAACATAGAAAAAAAGCGAGAATGAGAAGAATCCTGCCAAAAAGGTTGGAATTAAATATTTGTTCTTTTTAAAATCGAATTTATTACCTACAAGGATAACAGAACATATTGTTCCAACAACTCCTGGTTCATCATAAATTCCATAAAAACGCGTTAAAAAACCTCTCTCTGCTGGGTCGACAAGTAACATAAAGTAACGATCATAATAAACACCTTCTTCTGCTTTTAACGAATTAATGGGATTTATAGGAGAGTATGGTAGGTTCATCTGCAATATAGCCACCATCACATATACCACTAAAGATATTGTTATTAATACCGCAAATATCTTTATAAACTTATCAAAACATCTACATAAAAAAGACTTTTCAATCAAAAAAGCTATAGGTACAGCCATGGTATATATCATAGATAATTCCAACCCATATCTTATTGCCACAAGAAAATAGAATATGGCTAGTAATAAGAACCCTGTTCTGTATTTTTTCTTTATGGGGGCAGAATACGACAAGGAAACTCCATAGAAAAGCATAACCGCAATCGTATTTAAGGGAGCAAACCATAAAAAGAAAGGATTTGTCATAACAAATAATATTATGGCAACTATCCATTCCTGCGCATTTTCTGATATTGGTAATTTCGTCTTCATTGTTCTTGTATTATCAGTTGAATAAATCAAAAATACAGATTTTGTCGCACTAACTATTCTTATTCATTTCAAATTTACAACGCAACACCGATATTAAATCCATCTTTTGGTTCATCCTTTTCATCACTAACACACTTGTTGCAATTAGCACACCACCTCCTATGACATACCCCCAAACTTCTGGTAAAAGAAATTTCAATAATACAGACACGACAATAGGAATGTTTAAGTAACCAAAAAGTTTCCATATTGAGGTGTCGTAAGATATACCAAATAGCTTTTTCGTAACAATAAGTACTTGTAGTAAATAAAGAGCGTATGATATTAAGGTTGCTATACCAAATCCCGTCAGTCCCCACCATTTATAAAATAACAATTTAATAGGAAGCCCCCAGATAGTTGCTATAAATTCATTCAAAAAGAAATACAATGGCTTAGCTTTGGCAAGAAGTGTATGTGACAAAGCCCAACCCATCGCTTGTAGCATTGTGGCACCGACGGCCCAATACATCATATTTTCAACAGGAACAAATTTTTCACTATAAAGCAAAATAATAAAAGGCTTACAAAAAACGAGGAACACAACTACCAATGGGGCAAGCAGCAACATAGTAAGTTCGGCCTGTGTACAAACAGCAAGTCCCATTTCTTCGTTACTCTTGGTGGCAGCAAGTCTTGGAAAATAATCAGTAGCTATTGCTGCAAAAACAAGTCCTAAATAATTTGCAACTATACTGGTCCCTGCCGTATAAAGACCAACTTCATCAACACCTCCTATACTACTAACATAATTACGAATAACCCACACAACAATCGTAGACATCAAATACTGTAAACTCAAAAAGAAGCCCAATTTTATCATTTCACGACCGAGGCTATAAGTTTCCCGCCATGAAAGTTGTACTTTATCAACGTTTAGTTTATGTGAATAAAACAGTGATATTATTAGTGTGATAAAAGCACCCAAAACAAGTGCTGCAACAATAGCGTTTACACCATAAAAATAATATAGCGGTATAGTGACTATAGCATTGAGCGTCTGTCCTATCAAATTTGCTTTTGCCAATTTCTTTCTTTGTTGCATTCCTTGCAGCAAAGCAAGTTCCCCTCTGTTAATCTGTTCTAATAAGATAACAGTAGAAACTACCACAAAAGGCCAAACGTAATCAGAATTGCCAAAAGAAGTCTGGCTCCACAAAGGAGCAAAGACTGCACATAGTAGCATTCCAATTATACCGGTTATCCAGATTAATCTACGCTGTGCTGTTATATTTTTTGCTATGAGTTCTTTATTACCATCGCGATTAGCTGCGGCTATTGTTTTAACACTACTTGTATTTAATCCAAGGTTAGTAGCAGCAGATATAGTCTCAGTAGTAGAGTAAAGCAGCGAGTGAATACCCATTCCTGCAGGTCCGATGAACAAAGCCACGAACTTGCTCTTGACTATCTTAATAAGTATCTGAAACAATTGCACCCCTGAAAAAAGCACAGTTGCACCAAAACTACTTCTGTAACGACTACGCTCTTCTATTATCTTATTATCGTCCGTCATTTACAACTCTTTGGATTATAGTATTTGATTAGGATATTAAGATATTAAGATAAAAAGTTAGAAATCATTGAGTATTTTTACTACATTTGCCACATCCGTCATTTTAATGGACGGTCCAATAGGCAAACTCAACTCCTCATCGGCAATCTTCTCCGTCACGGGCAAACTAATTCTATTCCATTCCTTATAACACTCCTGCTTATGAGGAGGAATAGGATAATGACAAACAGTTCCAACTCCATTCTGTTCGAGATAATCATGCAAATCATCGCGCTTGCCATCAGCCACCAAAATCGGGAACAAATGATAGGCATTCTGCTCATCAGGGAGCAAATCAGGTAATATTATCAATAGATTATTGATATGTTCATAATAGTAATGAGCCACCTCTTTACGATGGGCGTTGTCCTCTACAAGATACTTAAGTTTTACATCTAGTACAGCAGCCTGAATCTCATCCAAGCGGCTATTACGACCCATGTATTTGAACACATACTTCTTCTGGCTGCCATAGTTGGCCAGTGTCCGCACCGCCTCGGCCAAAGCATCATCATTGGTAGTAACTGCGCCACCATCTCCCAAAGCACCAAGATTCTTGCCAGGATAGAACGAATGTCCTGCAGCATCACCAATAGAACCTGTGACGCGGCCATCAGCGTGTTTGCAGCCATGTGCTTGAGCATTGTCCTCGATAAGTTTCAGACCATACTTCTTGCACAGTGCACCAATCTTGTCGGTGTATGCATTACGACCATAGAGGTGAACGATGCAAATGGCCTTTGTTTTAGGTGTAATCTGTGCTTCAATGAGGTTATCATCAATCTCCAACGTATTGAGTTTTGGTTCCACCAACACTGGTATCAATCCGTTCTCAGTAATAGAGAGAATAGTGGCAATGTAGGTATTCGCAGGAACAATCACCTCATCACCAGGTTGCATCACGCCCATTTCGATATAAGCACGGAATATCCAGATCAAAGCATCCAAACCATTGGCACAGCCAATGCAATGTTTTGTTCCAATAAAGTTTGCATAGTTCGCTTCAAAGCGTTTGTTTTCCTCACCTTGAAGGTACCAACCGCTGTTTACCACACGGGTAACGGCTTCATTAATTTCTGCTCCGTGAAGAGCGGTTACGTCTTTTAATGATAAAAATGGTATCATAGTCGTAATTATTTTCTTCCTAAAAACTTATCTAAGAACCGCTCATTCGATTCTTGCACGCTTTCGTATGTCATAATATCACGTGGACCACAAAGGATGGCATAGCCAAACTTGTCGCGATCGCCATCATTGATATAATCACCGTAGTCAGTATCCACTTTCAAGCCCTCGTGGTTCTCGAACAAGACCGTGATGCGAGGATCGAGGAACTCGGTAATGTTAGTCTCACACACAGAATGACTGTGCGACGGAATGTCATAGCCAAACCACATGGAAGCATCGGGGCCATTCATATAATTGCCGGGCTCAATAGCCTCGCCATGCAACATCCGTACATAGTCACCCAGATAATCGTGACCAGAGGCTTTCCACACCGTGTGGCTGCAAATGAAGCCGCTGCTGCGAGCACCCATCTCAACGGGAGTGAAAGTACCATCTTCCTTCATGATGATTTCCAAGTGACCAAACATGCTGTGCAAACCAAGAGCCTTATAGCATTCTATACCAAAGTTGGCAATACGCACCCACGTTTCATTATCATATTTGCGTGAATTCCAATGGTGAATCACTGTTACGTGATTTTTCAGTGCATAAAGCGAATGGTGCTGAATGGAACTGCTGTAGCAATTCACATTGCCGTAGGCATCACCGAGCATATCCACCGTAAACTCCTCTCCTTCTACAAATTCTTCAATCAGGCAACGGCCATCAAACGAAATCTCTTTGGCTTTGGCCAACGCCTCTGCAAGCGCCTCTTTAGTTTGACCTTTTTCCAAAATGGTAATTCCACGGGAGCTGGCCGCCACATTAGGCTTGCAGATGAGCTTCATTCGCTTTGATGCATCAAAGATTTCATCAAGCGGAAACTCATCGTCCATCTTCGATATGCGGTTAAATACACCGGCTTTCATCCAAGCATCGCGCATTTCCTCTTTCGAGAGCACCTTGTTAAACTTCTCAGGCATGGTCTTGTTGCCGCACCAGCCATTGATGGCATTCACAGTAGGAGCAGCCAAGTCAATGCTTGAAAGTGCACCTCCCACTTTGCCTTTCAGTCCTAATTCTTCCAATCGAGCGATGATAGCAGGAGCATCCTTCACATCAAGCTGAATGAACATATCCCCTGTGATGTCGGGATTGTCATTCCATGCCACCACAATCACTTTATATCCTAATTCACGCAAGTGGCACACTTGACCCCACAGAAGTTTGTTACCACCAAGTAATACGAAATACTTTTCCATAGTATTAGAAATTCGGTTTCCAATCCATCGCATTAACGATTTCCTTCATTTTATCTGAAGGTTGTCTTCTGTCACCAACTTTTCTCACAGGAGATCCGACATATATTCCCCAAGGTTCTAAATCTTTATTGACAAAAGCATTTGAGCCTACAAGTGCGCCTTCGCCAATAGTAACACCGGGCATGATAACACTATTAGCACCAATATAAGCATCATCTTTAATGGTCACATCTCCCCACTCCGTATCATGACACTCGTCAGAAAGAAATTCGCAAGTATAAAGACCTTGAAATTTATATGTAGATGACAAAATTTTGGTACCCGGTCCAATGAAACACCTATTGCCAATTCGAGTATGCATACGCCCCTCAATCAAGCATTGCCAAGTAATTATAGTATATTTTCCAATGGACACATACTTACCATCAATAAAAGTAAAATCTAAAATTTTACTCTCATCATCTATTTCAACATATTCCGGATTAATTATCTTGCAAAGGGGATAAATTTTCACATTCTTCCCAGAAAATTTTAATTTAGGGATAACATTTTCTCCCATCAATTCAGTTAAATTGATTCCGTTCATAGATTGTTCTTATATTTAATGTATTCTTGATAATCTCTGATATAATCTTCTATTTTATAAATATCGCTAGCCAAAACCATACAAACTGCACCTGACGAAAAATCTTCCAAATCACGCCATAGGCCTGGTTTTACATATAAGCCTTGATAGGGCCGATTCAAAAAGAAAGAGCGTTTGCATTTGCCATCGTCAAGTGTCACAGTAAAAGAACCGCTTGCGGCAATAATAAGTTGACTTAGTTCCTTGTGGGCATGTGAGCCTCTATTCTCTCCTCCAGGTACATCATAAAGATAGTAAACTCTCTTGACATCAAATGGAATAGATTCACCGTTCTCAACTACAGACAAGTTACCTTTACAATCACTATGATGACGGTCAAGTTCAATCATCGTGCAGTCAAACACACTATATTTTTCCATCTTTCTTTAGTTTTAAAAAGTCACTATAATCACGAATGTAATCTTGTTCGTCATAATGTTCAGAGCCAAACTCCAGAGCTAGAGAATTAGTGGAAAAATTTTCCATAGTGCGCCAGAGACCTTTGGGGATATATAGCCCATAATAGGAACGATTAAGGGTAAAAGCTTTTTTATTCAGTCCATCATCAACCACCACATCAAACGATCCAGATAGAGCAATTATAAACTCTTGGTTTTCACGAAACGCATGCCAACCTCTAGCCTCACCACCTGGAACATCATAAATCCAATATGTACGTTTTATTTCAAAGGGGATATGGTTCAATTGCTCCGCAAAAGACAGGTTTCCACGAGGGTCAGTGAATCTAGGCAACTCAATTACCTTAACATCATCTATAGTAGCCATAACTAACGATTTGCATACATAGAATCATAATACTTTTGATAATCTCCCGATGTCACATTATCCATCCACTCTTGGTTATCAAGATACCACTTCACCGTTTTCTCAATACCTTCTTCAAACTGAAGGCTCGGTTCCCAACCTAATTCTTTTTGAAGTTTAGTACTATCAATGGCATATCTTAAATCATGACCGGCACGATCGGTGACGTATGTAATTAAATCCATATCTGCACCTTCAGGACGGCCAAGCAGCCTGTCTACAGTATTAATCAAAACCTTGATAATATCTATGTTCTTCCACTCGTTGAAACCTCCGATATTGTAGGTTTCGGCTATAGTTCCCTTGTGGAAAATCAAGTCAATAGCACGGGCGTGGTCTTCCACATACAACCAGTCGCGCACATTTTCCCCCTTACCATAAACCGGCAGCGGTTTGCGTTGACGGATATTGTTGATAAACAAGGGTATTAATTTCTCTGGAAACTGATAAGGACCATAATTATTGCTGCAGTTGGTCACAATAGTAGGCATATCAAAAGTATCGTGGAATGCACGTACGAAATGGTCACTGCTGGCTTTGGCTGCGCTATAAGGGCTGTGGGGTTGATACTTCAAATCTTCCGTGAAGAACTTTTCGCCATAAGCCAAATGATGCTTGTCACTACTGGCTTTTGTTGTGAAGGGAGGTTCGATGCCTTCCGGATGCGTCATCTGGAGTGCACCATATACCTCATCAGTACTGATGTGATAAAAGCGCTTGCCTACGTATTTTTCTGGCAGACTTTCCCAGCAAGCTTTTGCTGCTTGCAGCATTGAGAGAGTTCCCATCACATTAGTTTGTGCAAAGGTGAATGGGTCTTTGATACTGCGGTCAACATGGCTCTCAGCGGCTAAGTGAATAACGCCATCCACATGCTCTTCCTGCATCAACTTCAACACACCGTCAAAGTCACATATATCCATCTTGACAAACTTGTAGTTGGGTTTGTCTTCAATGTCCTTCAAGTTGGCAAGATTACCAGCGTATGTCAACTTATCCAAGTTGACAATCTTATACTCAGGATACTTGTTCACAAAAAGGCGCACTACGTGTGAACCAATGAAACCAGCCCCACCTGTAATGATTATAGAATGTTTCATACTTATTATGCTTGGTTAATTAAATTATTTATACATATTTTAAGGGAATCGGTCCAGTAAGAAATCTTGATGCCAAAGGCTTCCTTTACTTTTGTTTTATCAAGCACAGAGTATGCCGGGCGTTTTACCGGGCTTGGAAATTCATTACTATGGCAAGACTGAATATCACATTCTTTATTCCCTGCATATTCAGCAATCATCTTCGTGAAATCAAACCAACTACATACTCCTTCATTACTGAAGTGATATATTCCTGTTTTGCTGTATGTAGAAACATTTTCCTTTTTATAGTCCTCAATAATTGTTGAAATTGCCTTAGCTAAATCAAGGGCATAAGTAGGTGTTCCCACTTGATCAAACACTACCTTCAACTGAGGCTTGGTTGAAGTGAGGTTCAACATTGTCTTCACAAAGTTTTTGCCGAACTCAGAATAGAGCCATGCGGTTCGCAGGATTACATAGTCACAGCCTGTAGCTTGTATCTTTTGTTCGCCATGCAACTTGGTTAAACCATACATACCAGTAGGTGTACCTTTCTGGTCTTCCTTGCAAGGTGTGTTATAAGGATCGCCACCAAATACATAATCTGTACTAATGTGCACCAGTAACCCTCCGACCTCTTTCATTGCCTTTGCCAAGTTCTCCGGGGCTATAGCATTCAAAGTTTCCACAATGTCACCAGCCGATTCAGCCGCATCAACATTAGTCCATGCAGCACAATTGACAATACACTTCACATCATTCTTATTTACTGCCTTACGAATAGCGTCCAAGTCGGTAATATCCAACATTTCGTAGCCATCACACACATCAGTAAAGATATACTTATCGCCACTTTGTTTTGCAACAATTTGCATCTCGTTGCCAAGCTGTCCGTTGGCACCAGTTACCAAAATATTCATTTTTTAATTGAAAATTGAGAATTAATATAGCCGAACATTGATATCGAATGGTGAATCAAAGTCCTTCAGCAAACAATGCTTGGTATCCTTTTCAGACAACAAAACCTTTTCTGTCGGGATTCGCCAATCTATACCCAAAGAGTTATCAAGGATACTGATACCTCCATCAACTTCAGGGTGATAGAATTCATCACACTTATATTGGAATACAGCTGTTTCGCTTAACACAGCAAAACCATGAGCAAAACCACGGGGAACAAAGAACTGACGATGATTATCTTCGGTCAGTTCCACTGCCACATGCTTTCCATAGGTGGGACTTCCTTTACGAATATCCACAGCCACATCCAATACAATTCCTTTCACACATCGCACAAGTTTACTTTGTGTATAAGGTGGTTTTTGAAAATGCAAACCACGCATAACACCGTATGATGACATAGATTCGTTATCCTGCACAAAATTAATACTATGTCCTAATAATGGAGCGACTTTCTCATCAAATTCACGTTGAGAAAAAGACTCAAAAAAATATCCTCGGCTATCACCAAAAACACGAGGCTCAATGATAAGTATACCATCTATAGCAGTCTTTATAACTTCCATACTTAAGCGTGTGTAAGTGTTCCAGAATTAATTTCTTCCTTCATCTCGTCAATAACCTTGAGAAGGTATTGACCATATTGATTCTTAAGCATAGGTTTAGCCAATTCACGCATTTTCTCCTCGGTAATCCAACCATTACGATAGGCTATTCCTTCAAGACATGCCACTTTAAGACCTTGACGTTTTTCGATTACTTCAACGAAAGTTGATGCTTCTGATAGTGAATCATGAGTACCCGTATCCAACCAAGCAAAACCACGACCAAAGACCTGCACTTTCAATTCACCATCTTTCAAGAACTCTTGGTTCACTGTAGTGATTTCCAATTCTCCGCGAGCAGAGGGTTTTATGTGCTTAGCCACATCTACCACTTTATTTGGGTAGAAGTACAATCCCACTACTGCGTAGTTACTTTTAGGTTCTTTCGGCTTCTCTTCAATACTGAGACAGTTGCCATCTTTATCAAACTCGGCAACGCCATATCGTTCCGGGTCTGCAACCCAGTATCCAAATACTGTGGCCTTTTTATTCTCTTCAGCGTCTTTCACAGCATTGCGCAGCAGCGTAGTGAAACCACTGCCGTAGAAAATATTATCACCTAAGACGAGGCATGCACTATCATTTCCAATGAACTTTTCACCAATAATGAAAGCCTGAGCAAGTCCATCAGGGCTGGGTTGCTCTGCATACTGGAAGTTCACTCCATAGTCAGAGCCATTGCCCAGGAGACGCTTAAAGCCTGGCAAGTCGTATGGTGTAGAGATAATCAGGATGTCTCTAATCCCAGCAAGCATCAATGCACTGATAGGATAATAAACCATCGGTTTATCATAAATTGGGAGCAATTGCTTGCTCACGCCCTTCGTGATAGGGTAAAGTCTGGTGCCGGAGCCACCGGCAAGTACGATTCCTTTCATTTCCTATATTATTTTGTATTTACTTCATTCAAAAGGACAGGCCCGCTGTTTATTGAACCTTTTCTTATGAGAGGCAGCGGGTATCCCGCCCTATGGTTGGGGCTTTAAGGCTGTGCGGAAAACCTTTCTGCCCCATCGCGGCTCCGGCTGCGCGTAAGGCCGGAAGCCGTGTTATATTGTTAAATGTTAATTGTTAATTGTTCAATGTTTGGCAGATGATGTGATTTTTTCCTATCACCTTTCCCTGCTTATGCCGCTACTTTATTTGTGTGTTTGGCTGTTGCCATTATGAGCTAAGACTTATATTAAGGCCTTTTGACTTTAGGAACAAATTATTCCACCGCCAAAGAGGTACTATAATATTGTCGTTATAATAATACTTTACATATAATCCGCGGGGGATTAACCGAAGTTTGATGTTTGATGTATATTGTGATAAACTGTTCGCTTTTAGAAATAGTTGACTTTTATTTGTCAGAGATTATGCCGCCCAAATTGTTTTATTATGTTCGTTCGACCAATCTGCTACCTTTTGATACAACTGTGTCGTTTTAAAGATCTCCAAAGGATAT
>Ga0265298_10007353_pt1 | contig 13401 bp, 14 predicted proteins | sample AusTroGonzalo_MG_3_FD_193486 | JGI IMG/M metagenome (GOLD analysis project Ga0265298, IMG submission 193486) | Bovine rumen microbial communities from tropical cattle in Woodstock, Queensland, Australia - Gonzalo_01 | ecosystem: Host-associated > Mammals > Digestive system > Stomach > Rumen ...
CAGCGGGATCTTGGTGTCGGGATCGTTCAGGATCACCAGTCCGGTGGCGCGGGGCAGTCCCTGCTTGAAATTCTGCGGATTGGAACCGAGCCATTTGATGCCGGCCATGTTGATGTTTCCGCCGATGCAGCAGGGCATGGCGTTGCAGCGGCCGTAACGGTTTTCATCTTCGACCGTGGTGCCCCAGCGAAGCACGACTTTGCTGGGGCTGTTCACCTGATGCTGCACATGCAAGGTCAGCACCTCGCGCACATCGTCGATCGCGGCGCGGATATCATAGGCTCCGAGCGCGCGCAGCTGGGCATCGTTCAAAAACATCAGACCCAATTTCATAACCTGTCTCCTGCTTGAATTTTGATTGGAAAAACTCCTTCTAATATACAAACCCTTTTTACTGTTGTCAAGTGAGGTATGATCCGACTTTTCCAAAATTATCGGGCCAGATGCATCGTTTACCTTTTTTGATCCTTATTCACAGCCTTGACAAATATCGATTTCATGCTACTGTAAACCGGACATGAAGAATAATTCCGGAAAAAAGAGGTGAAAAAGATGAAAATCCGATTGATGACCAGCAATATCTGGGGAGATTTTTTCCATAATCCGGTTGAACCGCGGGCTCCGCTGCTGGCGACCGTGTTCGAACGTTATTTACCCGATATTCTCGGCCTGCAGGAAGTCGGCCCCAGCTGGTGGGAAAGCGGACTGATCCCGGCCCTGGGCAGAACTTACACTCAAGTTCCGGTGGAAAACCCGGAGAAGCTCAATTGCACGCCTTTGTTTTACCGGGCGGACCGTTTTGAATTGCTGGAATCCGGCCGATGCCTTTTCCATGAACCGCTGGATTATTCCAAAGGCTGGAATTTCGGCGTCTTCAAATCCTCCGGCGGGACATTTGCGGTATTCAATACCCATTTCTGGTGGAAAAAGGAGCTGCGCGATGAAGTGATCCGCCGCTACAATGCCATGGAAACCGTTGCGGCCATGAAACGGATCGGCGAAAAACATGCCTGTCCGGTTTTCCTGATGGGCGATCTGAACTGCAAATGCGATTCCATGACCTGGGAATATCTGCGGAGCCAGGGCTGGCAGACTTCATTTTTCTGCACCGATCACTTTTCTCCGTTCAGTTCGAATCATCATAATCCGGTCGTTCATGAGGACGGCACCTGCACCGGATGCACTACGGATGAACCGAAGGAAGATTCCATCGACCATATCGCCATTCCGGCCGCAGTCAAAGTCATCTGCCAATGCGCGGTCATTGACCGGGAGGCGCTGGATTCCTCCGACCATTCGCCGGTTTATGCGGATGTGGAGTTCTGAAGCCGGTCTGCATGACTGAGTAAAAACGACCCGGACGCCGGAGGGAAATCCGGCATCCGGGATCACTGTTCAAATCAGCGGTCGGTTCAGAGCCAGGCTCCGGCTTTCGCCAGTTCGCTCCGGACTTCGGCACCGTCCAGTTCGGCCGGTGCGGCGTTCCGTTTCACGCACATGGAGGCGGCCATGCCCGCGGCCTGTCCGATCGAACAGACCGGCGGCATCACGCGGGCACTGCTGTGAAGCGCATGGTCGAGCGAAATGGAACGGCAGCCCATCAGCAGATTCTGCGTATTGCGCGGCACGAGCGTGCCGTAGCGGATCTCATACCAGTCGTTCGGCTGGAGATGTTCCATAACGGTTCCCGTGCCGGAGGGATTGTGGATGTCGATCGGATAATTGGCCTTGACCACGCCGTCCGGATATTTGGCGGCCTTCTTGAAATCGTCTATGGTCTGATAAACCAGTCCGCGGATACGGCGGCTTTCCCGCACGCCGACATGGTGCGCGATGGAATGGATGCGGGCCTGACTGAAACCGGGGACATGACGGCGGAGGAAATCCACGAACTGGCGGACCTGACGCCGACCCTCGATCTCCGCCTCGGAAAGTTCCAGTCCGCTGACTGCGCTCTTCCTGATGATCCGCGTGGTGTTGAAGTGGATCACATCTTCTTCCGGCGTCAGGAACCAGAGGACATTTTCGCGCGGACAATCGATTTTTCCTTCTGCCTTGACCCGGTCGTAGATGGCATTGATCCCGGCGCGGTCGGGCATCCGGGAACGGTCCACGCCGGAGAGCTTGAAGCAGGTGGTCATCGGCTGGCAGAACCCGTCCTGGTTGCCGAACTCGAACGGGGCGCCGGCGAGCACGGCAAGGTCGCCGTCGCCGGTGGAGTCGATGAAGATCTTGGCGCGCACGGCGCAGAAGCCGGATTTGGAATGAAATACCGCAGCCTCGATTCTGCCTGACTGCACGATCACATCGACGAGCGTATGATGATAAATGATCTGCGCGCCGGCCTCGAGCAGCAGGTCTTCCATCGCCAGCATGGCCTCGTCTTTGGCCACCATTCCGCCGGCTGCTTCTTCATCGAAAGGCAGTTTTTGATTGACCTCGTCCGAACGGTAGAGCCGCATCTGGCGGCACCAGTCCACGTAAACGGGCCGGTCGAGCGAGCGGTTGTCCACGTGGCTGCGCATGAAAGGAGTGACTTCGCCGAAAACGGCCATGCCGCCGAGGCAGCCGTAACGTTCGACGACGAGGGTTCTGACTCCGTTCCGGGCGGCCATGACGCCGGCGCTGACTCCACCCGGGCCGCCGCCGACCACCAACACTTCAGGTTCCGCAATGACCGGTATTTCCTGATTCACATTGTACTTGATCGTTTTCATTCACTTGACCTCCTGTTTTATGTCGAACCTGTTTCCATATTTCCAATAAAATATCATTCATTTTCTTTTTTGCAATAGGGCATTTGGCCGAAACCGTGGTTTTTCGGGAATTTTTGGCGATCGTTATTGGAATCGACGGAGAGCTGAAACCCAGCGCCAGCTCCCTCGATTCTGCTGACGCATCACGTTTTTCTGAAGAAAAGATAAAAAATCCTCATTTTCCGGCTTGAACTTCTGAAAGAATAGAGTATTATACCAACCAGAAAGATAAAGCCTGCATGACCCCGGTCAAAGGGCATGCGGCTGGATAGTCAGTTTTGGTATAAAAGGCAAATTGGTTTTATGATCAAGATCACAGCTGCGGTTGTCACCTTGGGATGCCGCTTGAATCAGGCAGACAGTGCATTGCTGTCCGACCGTCTCATCAAAGCAGGATTCAGTATAGTGGAGGAGGACGGCGAAGACAGTCCGAATCTGATCGTCGTCAATTCATGTTCCGTCACCGCCGCGGCGGCCCGGAAAACCCGCCAGGCGCTGGCTTCCCTGCGCCGGAAACATCCTTATGCGTATATCGTGCTGACGGGATGTGCAGCCGAGTCTGATCCGGAAGAGGCCGCCGATTCATCCGATTATGATATCCTGATGACCAATGCCGATAAATGCAATCTGGAAACCATTCTGGAACGGCGCTTCAATATCACGCCGAAAAAAGGGATCCACAATCTGCTGTCCAAGGACAAAAAGATTTTCACGGAAGGTGCGCTTTCCGTATTCCCGTTCAAGACGCGTGCCAATCTGAAGATCCAGGAAGGCTGCGAAAATTTCTGCACCTACTGCATCGTGCCTCACGTCCGCGGACCGGAGCGGTCACGCAGCAAAGAAGAGACCATGGAAGATTTCCGGAATCTGCTCGCTCAGGGGTTCAAGGAGATTGTGATCACTGGAGTCAACGTGTGCAATTATAAGGATGGTAAGACCGACCTGGCTGGCCTGCTGGAGGAAATGCTGGCAATCGAGGGTGATTTCCGGATCCGCCTCAGTTCCACGGAACCGGGTCCGATCATTCCGAAACTGGCGAAAATGATCGCGAAAAACAGCCGGCTCTGCAATTTTCTGCATCTGCCGCTGCAGTCGGGGACCGACAAGATCCTCAAGAAAATGGGCCGCAAATATACGTGTGCGGAATATCGTGAAATGGTCGAACAGGCCCGTTCGCTGGTTCCCAATATCCATATCGGATCCGACTGGATCATCGGTTTCCCCGGCGAGACGGACAAGGATTTCGAACATTCCTGCCAGTTCATCGAGGAGATGAAATTTTCCAACCTCCACGTGTTCCCGTATTCGCCCCGCAAAGGAACTCCGGCCGCGGAACTGCCCGGAAGGATTTCGGCGGAACAGATGATGGCGCGCCTGGAAAAGGCCAAGGAGATCAAAAACACCACCATCATGAACTTTGCCCGCGGCCTGATCGGACATCAGGAATCGATCCTGGTGGAGCGTCAATGTTCCGAAGGCGTGTTCGAAGGACTTTCCTCCAATTTCGCGCGGATCCGGTTCCGGGCCAAGGATGATGTCACGGATCAATTCTGTCTGGTCCAGGTCACCTCGGTTTCGGACGAAGGCGTGATCGGCGCCAAGCTGGTCAATCCCGAACCGGAAAGCCCGGAAAAGGCACAGTAACTGTTGGAGACAGCATGGATATTCAGGCTGTTTCCAGATCATAACCGGATAAAAGAAAGCAGCTGAAAACATCATGAATTATCCCACGACCCATAAATCCCTGCTGGAGCGGGTCCAGAACGGCGAGGAAATCGCCTGGCGGGAGTTTTATGACCGCTATGCGCCGGTGATCCGGTTCGTAGGTTCGCTGTATCATTTCAACGAATTCGAATGTGAAGACCTGGTCCAGAATGTCATGCTGAAATTTTTCGATTCCCAGAAAAAATTCGTCTACCGGGAAAAGCTGGCCAAGTTCCGCACGTGGTTTGCGACGGTCATCCGGAGCCAGGCGGTGGATTATATCCGGGCGGCCGGACGGGGCATGGAAAATCCGCTTTCCGAAGATGATTCGCAGGATCCTTTTGCCGAAGATTTTCTTCAGGAGTGGCGCAAAGTCATGCTGGAGGACGCCATGGATGAATTGCGTGTCCGGGTCGATCCGGTCACTTTTCAGGCTTTCGAACTCTACGGCATGCAGAACCGGCCCGCCGCGGAGGTTGCAGGCCTTCTGCATTTGCGCCGGGATCAGCTCTATGTTGCCAAGAGCCGGTGCCTGAAAATACTCCGGGAGATCATTGCCCGCCTGAACCGGTTCGACGGAGAGCTGAACCTTGAAGTATAAAGCCGGAGATCAGATCGAAAGCTTCCGCCTGATCCGGGAATGCGGCAGCGGCACATACGGAACGGTTTTCCTTGCCGAAAGTCTGGTGACCGGCCAACGTTTCGCACTCAAGATCATTCCCGAAAACAACCGCTTTTCCCAGCGTGAACTGCGCGGCATCGTCCAATATATGCAGATCTGTCCCCGGAGCGGACTCATGCAGGTGTACTATGCCGGACAATGCGGGGATTCCTTCTATTATGCCATGGACGCCGCGGACAGCCTGGAGCCGGATCCCGCGGCGGATTATCTGCCCGACACGCTGGAAAACCGGATGAAACGCGAGGGGCGCATCGCTCCGTCGAAACTGCTGGAAATCGCGAAGCAGACCGAAGATAAACTGCGCATTCTGCATCAGAAGGGATTCCTCCATCGGGACATCAAACCGGGCAATATCCTTTTCATCAACGGGGAAGCGGTTCCCGGCGACATCGGGCTGGTGACCGGGGCGCCAGGTTCGACGCTGGCGGGAACGCCCGGTTTCCTCGCGCCGGAAGCGGCCGCCGGAGTCCGGCCGTTTGCTCCGCAGGACGATTTTTATGCGCTCGGCAAAACCCTGTATTGTGCGCTGACCGGCTATCCTCCCGATAAATATCCGGCCTTTCCCCCGGAACTTTCCCTGACGGACTGCAAAGACGTCATTGCCCTTTACAACCTCTGGTGCGCGGGCGAATGCGGACCGCTTCCGGAGAGAAAACACCGGGGAAAAAATGTCCTTGCCGGAATTGCTTTTACGGCCGCGGCTCTGCTGATTGCCGTCGGCTTGTTTTCTTTCCATCGACATATCCGGAAGTCTGCACCGGTTCCGGTCCGGAAAGATTTCTGTTCCGTCCGGGACGCCTTGCAGTCGGCGGAAAAACGGATCGCCGCACATGTGCCTCCAGCGGGATTTGTAAAATTGCGTCCAATACTTGAAAAGGAACGTGACCGTCTGCGGAAACTCCGGAACCAGCGGGGCAGGGAGGCTTACCTCCGTCCGGTTTCGCAGGAGGATCTGGAACGCGCCGCACGGGATCCGGAGAGCGCAGCGCATAGCGCCGAACGCTATGTCCGGATGAAACGGCAGGACGCAGAGGTGGCGGCATTTGACCGGGAACATGAAAACGATCCGGTGATCTCCTATTTCCAGACTGCGGACTGGATCGCCGGCGAATTGAACCGGCTGCGTGCGCTGGCTCCGATACCGGGTTTGGAACAGACGGATTTTTCCGCCGACCGCCGGAAATTCAGGGAAGCCTGCGAACGGCTGGCAAGGCTCGAACGCCAGATCATGCAAAAACCGCCCGGGGATTGAAGCCCGGGGAATTACGCGAACTTAACGGACTTGTCGGACGAGTCGGACAGGTCGGACATTCGCGGGAACCGATGAATCGGCACAAAATCCAAGAATTACTCTTTCATCTGGTGTTTTTTTTCAAAAAAAATTTTTCCCTCTGCAAGGTCGGCAGTTATTGTCCCGTTCATTAGACAGGAACGGAGGAAATCCCATTCTGTGCTCTTTGCCGGCAGCGTCAATTTCCTGCGGTTTTCCATGATTGGGTGTGATTTTTTAAATCACAGACGATGCGTCAATAATGGATTGATGTTGGAAAAACAGAAATTCAACAGGAAGAAAGAGTCAAAATGTATCCCCGCTGCGGGACGGAACTGGGAAAAGAGTGGAATCCCGATGAACAGGTGGAGGTTCTGGTGACGGATCTTGCAGGTTCGAATATCCTTCATTCGTCACTGTTATTCTTTTGACAAAGACGGCTGGATGAAAGAAGTTGATATCCGTTACGATAAAAAAATGGATTTGCCAATCAAAAAAAGGTACAGGAACTATGACCAGGATGAAGAAGCTTGCACCCCATGAAAAATACTGTTCGCAGCTTGCAGCGCAGGCGTGGACGAAGATAAGAAAGTCAAAACTCACCGGCGGCAAGAAGATCGGCAGATGCCCCGAAGTCGTGTTCAAGGAGCTGGATGACGAACTCAACGGCCTGGCCTTCCCTGATCACATTGAATTGAACATCTCCCGGCTGGAATCGCCCGACCGCGATCTGTTCCTTTGCAAAACCACGCTGCATGAAGTCGCCCATGTTGCCGAATACCGCATCGCCGGAATCATGACCCACGGTCCGCTGTGGCACGCCATCGACGACCTGATCGGCGGCGACGGTCAGTTTCACAGTTACCGGGTGAAGCCGAAAACCAGCTTCTGGGAGGAAGTGTTTGTCAACGTGAACGCGGTAACGGTTCTGGGCATGATGGTGATGATCGGGTTCGCGCTGATAATGCGTTTCCCGGTGTGGTGGGGGTATCTGATCGGCTGTGTCATCGGCGGGTTCGGCGTCTTCGGCTTGCTGGCGGGGCTGGCCGAGCTGGTCAAGTTCCTGGCCGGAACCCAAAAAGCACCGTGAATTTTTTCTATGCAGGAGTTATTTATTTTTCCCCGACGGGCGGGATGATGCACTCTTCCAGCGGGGCGTAATCATTGAGACATTCCGCGAGACGCATGCGTTTGGAGTGTATACATTCCTGATTGCCGAATTCACATTGTCCGTCCACCCCGACCGAACCGCAGGGGCCGTTGGCCTGTCCTTTGGGACAGGTTTCCGGACAGATGAAATGCATCTGCGGCAGGCGACATTCCGGGCAGGAACGGCAGGAGACCAGCAGTTTCTTCGTCAGCTTTTTTTCATGCGGGGGCTGGGTATCGGCATGAGCCAGCAGTTTTGAGGCCATGCGGTAACGGAATAATTCCATATCGGAAACGGCGGCGACCTCGGACTGGGTGCGGACCGGCTGTTCCGGCGGCTGCGCGGAAGAAAGCAGATCCTCGAACTGATAGAACCGATAAGGGTAGGGTGCCAGTTCCAGCCGTTCATAATAATCGCGATAGGCATTCAGCCAGTCTTCGAACGACTTGAATTCGGCCAGCGCTTCGGAAATGCGGTTGAAAAGCGTGTTGACCAGTTCGGGGCGTTCCACGCCGGCGATCTGAATGCCGCTGTAACCGAGCAGACGTGCACCGGCGGCATGGATCTGGAGCCGCCGCCATTGGGCAGCTTCGAACTGCGAGACGGAATGGGTCATTTCCTGACGCAGCATGGCTTTCAGATCGGGCGAAATATGGATCCCCGGCGCCTTGCCGGAACAGATCAATTCGGCGCGGTCGGGGGTCAGCACCGTCAGCCGGGCCACGGAAGGCAGCGGCATGGACCGGGTGGACAGGAACCAGCGCAGTTCCTGAAATTTCCTCATATCCAAGCCGAATTGGGTCACGATGAAAGACGCGCCGGCGGTGATTTTTTTCATCAGTTTGAAATATTGCGGGAAAGAGGTTTCCGGGACGTAGCAGAAAGGATTGAACGAACAGCCGGCATTCAGGACGCTGCCGAAATGTTCCTGGATGCTCTGCAGGATATGGACGCTTTCCGTGTAACGGCGCTTGCGGGCTTCCGCCGGAGTGTCTCCGGGTATGCTGCCGCCTGAGACGGCCAGCACGTTGCGGAAACCTTCCGTCACGGCATGGCTGAGCAGTTTTTCGACCTCGGACAGGGGACGGGAACGGCCGCTGACGCAGAGCAGATGTTTATCGCGGTCGAGCTTGCAGAGCGAAGAAGCGAAACTGACCGTGTCGAGCAGATTGTCCGGTGCGCCGGAAAAATCGGTGAAAGCCAGTGCGGCGGGCAGGTCGGTCCTGGAGGAGACGGCATATTCCACTTCTGCAAACCGTGCCACCGCATCTTCCATCGGCAACTGGTCCGGCGGGGGCGTCACTTCCAGCAGGACCTGGAAAATACCGTCGTTCATCTTATCCCGGAACCGGTTGCCCTGCGGTCCGTCAAAGTTCATTTCCAGCTGAATTCCCGTAGTGTGTTGTACCATGATCAAAACTCATATTTTATTTTTGACTAAAAAATCGCGGATGAAACGGATCAGCTCGTCAGGCGCATCTTCCTGGATATAGCGACCGGCGCGTTCCAGCCGATGGACTTCGGCGCCGGGCAGATACCGCTGCCACCATTTGAGCTGACGTGCGGTGTAGAGCCAGTCGCGCATGGCCCAGACGATCAATGCCGGAGTCGAGCGGAACATCCAAAGCCCGGCCTCGATTTCCATGATCAGCTGGGCGGAATCGGATTCCGGAACGGACGGGAAATCTTCCACAAAGCGGTAAAGCGGATAACGGGAATGGTGGCTCCTGTAGGGATAATCATAAGCGTCGGCGATCTCCTTGGAATGATGGCGGTTGCCCAGCAGAAGCAGGTTCAGGTTCACCACCAGTTTGGCGCCGAGCCAGGGGATCCGGCAGATGCGCAGCCGCAGCGGGATCGAGCCAGGCGTGAAACTGAGCGTGTTGAGGATGATCAGCGAACGGATATTGCGGGGATGGCGCACGGCGTAACCCATTCCGACGGTGCCGCCCCAGCCGTGAAGGACCAGAGTGGCTTTTTCGATTTCCAGCGCTTCCAGAAAAGTTTCCGTGATGTTGATGTATCCGTTGAGCGTAAAATCAAAATTCTTTTCCGCCGTGGACAGGCCGAAGCCGGGCAGGTCGAAGGCGATCACCCGGTGGTCAGCGGAAAGGTCCCGGATCAGATTCCGATATGCGAACGACCACATCGGACAGGCATGAAACATCACGATCGGATTTCCCTGTCCCTCGTCTACATAATGGATCCTGATGCTGCTCCGTTCGAACCAGTTCCGTTTGAACGGAAAAACTTTTTCGAGAAAATCGTCTGCCATTTGCCGTTTCAGCCTTTCCTGAATTTCAAGGATACATTAGCATGAAACAGCCGAATTAGCAAGCACGGTTTTTCAAAAATAATCAAAAACTTTGCCGCTCGATTCCGGTTGTCCGCCGCCGGGCGGCCGGAAAACTGCCAAAGACCGGATTTTTATTGCAGGAAACTTGCAAAAATACGGTTCGCGGTTTATTTTACCCGATCATTGTGTTTTTATGGAAGGAAGAGAACGGAATGGAAAAAGAACGCGAAACGATCGGTTCCCGGATGGGATTCATCATGCTGGCGGCCGGATGCGCCATCGGCCTCGGCAATGTCTGGCGGTTCCCTTATATGGCCGGATCCCACGGCGGCGGTCTGTTTGTGCTGTGTTATCTGATTTTCCTGATCCTGCTCGGATTTCCGGTGCTGACGATGGAACTCGCGATCGGCCGGGCATCCAGGCGGACCCTCTACGGAGCCTTCCGCGACCTGCCGGACAAAAGGCCCAGCCGGTGGCGTTATCCCGCCGCCGTTTTCTTTTCTGGCAACCTGATCCTTATGATCATGTATACCACGGTGACGGGCTGGATGATTGCTTATTTCACCGATTTCCTGCGTGGCATCCTGATCGGCCTGACGGAACGGGAACAGCTGGAAGGACAGTTCGCCATTCTGCTGAACAGTCCGGGGAAGATGTCCTTTTACATGCTGTTCACCGTGCTGATCGGATCCATGGTTTGCGCCGCCGGTCTGCGGGATGGAGTCGAACGGATCACCAAACTGCTGATGACCGGATTGTTCATTCTGCTGTTCAGTCTGAGCATCTATGCGCTGGCACTGCCGGGCGCGATGGAAGGTATGCGTTTTTATCTGTTGCCGGTCTGGGACGGCACGAATTTTCACGGCGTTGTCAGCGGCGCCATGGCGCAGGCGTTTTTCACGCTGTCGCTCGGGGTCGGTTCACAGGCCGTCTTCGGCAGCTATATCGGCAAAGACCACACCCTCGCCTCGGAATCCATTCTGATCATCATTTGCGACACGCTGGTTGCCGTTCTGGCGGGGATCCTGGTCTTTTCCGCATGTTTCAGCTACGACATCAAAGTTGACGGGGGACCCGGTCTGGTGCTGGTCTCGCTGACGGGCATTTTCAATCATCTTCCCGGCGGACGTTTTCTCGGTGCGCTCTTTTTCCTGTTTCTGAGCATCGCTTCGCTGACCACGGTCATCGCGGTGTTCGAAAACATCATCGCCTTCATGATGGATGAATGGCATTTCAGCCGCGGGAAAGCCGCACTGATCAACTTTCTGACGGTCGGACTGCTTTCGTTCCCGTGTCTGCTGGGGTTCAACCTGTGGAAGAATGTGCATCCGCTGGGCGGCAAATCAACGATCCTGGATTTCGAAGACTGGCTGGTCAGCGACCTGTGTCTGCCGCTGGGGTCGCTGGCGGTCCTGATCTTCTGTGTCTGGAACATCGGGTGGAAATGGCAGAATTTCCTGACTGAAGCCAATACGGGAAAGGGTATCCGTTTTCCTTTCTGGATCAAATATTATCTGGTCATCGTACTCCCGCTGCTGATCTTCTATCTGTTTGCCATGGGCATCTATAACCGTTTCTTCCTGTGAGGCATTGCCGAATCTCATTTAGAAACAGCTTTTTTTCATTGAGAGCTTGATTTTTCGAAAAGTTATGTTATATGTAATATGCTGAGTTTTCGTTCATACAACAAACTTTTCATGAGAGGAAAGAGCAATGAAATCAGTTGTGAAAATGATGGTCGGAGCCGCTCTGCTGACCGCATGCGGAACCCTTTTTGCCCAGGAACCGCCGACTGCCCTCAATTCGGCTGCCGACTGGAACAAAAACGCCAATGTCACGGATGTCGACGGCGTCATCAATGTCAAAAAGAACAATATCATTCTTTTCAGCAAGAAATTTGATATTGATCCGGCCAAGAAATACACACTGAAATTCTCCTGCCGTGCAGTCAATATGGAAAAAGACGGCGACCGGTCCCAGATCTATGCCGGATTCAATGTGTTCGATAAAAACGGCCGCACACTCAACTGCTTCAACTGCCTGCCGGTTCCGAACACCATGACGGAAGTAGTGGAAGATGCCCCCAAAGGCGCCAAAACCATCAAGGTCAAAGACGCTTCCAAATTCAAAAAACCTTACGGCACGATCAATGCCGGTGCAAAGGCTGACCTTTCCGATCTCCCGAATTTCAACATGCTCGGAAATGTCACCGATTTCGTCCAGAAAGACGGTGTCTGGGAAGTTTCCCTGCAGTATCCGCTGCGTGTTCCGGTCAAAGCCGGGACCGCGGTCCGGGAACATCTGCGCGGCGGATATCTGTATACCGCGGGCATCAAATCGGCCGGAAAAGACTGGATCACCATGTCGGGAACCATTACCGGGATGAAAAACGGCACTTGGACCGGAAGAGTCTGGCCTGGCGGCGCGGTGAAAGCCCAGGTCGTGATCCTGGTCAACTGGAACAATAAAAAACTGGAAACCCAGTTCAAGGATGTCTCCTTGACAGTCGAATAAAAAAGGAATCAAAATGAAAAAAGGAATGTCAATTCTGATGGGTGCCGCGGCTCTGCTGGCGGCAGGTGTCCTCTCCGCTCAGGAAGTCAAAACGTTCAACAAAGCTGCCGACTGGAACAAAAGTCCGGCAATCACCGACGGCGAAGGCTGCCTGAAAGTTTCGAGAAACGTCATGCTGGTCAGTCCGCGTTTCAAGATCGATCCGAACAAGTCCTATACGATCAAGCTGTCAGTCCGGGCGGAGAATATTCAGGGTAAAGATTTCTCCTGGTGCCTGGCCGGATTTGCGGTGTTCGACAAAAAAGGTGTTGCCATCAGCTGTGACAATGTCAACGTCATTAACGGGACGCTTACCGAGATTACTGCCGATGCCGCCAAAGGGACCAGTGTCCTGACGGTCAAAGATGCTTCGAAAGTCAAGGCCGCTCCGTATTATACCATCGTAGCCGGCGCCAAAGAGGATCTTTCCGATCTGCCGAACCGCAAGGTTCTGGCCCGCGGCATTCAGAAGGTCGAGAAGAAAGGCGATGTGTGGGAGATCACGGTAAGAGGCAAACTCTTTGCAGACGCCAAGGCCGGAGACACCATCCGAGTCCATTCCATGGGCGGCTATCTGTATACTGCCGGTTCGCGCAATGTCTTTGACAAGTGGGTCGTGATGCAGGGCAAGATCAAAGGTTCCAGCAAATTCGGCTGGGCCGGCAACAAGTGGCCGGTCGGAGCCGAATACGCTCAGTTCATCATCCTGGCCAACTGGGGTGCCAAGAAACTGGAAACCCAGTTCAAGGATATTTCCCTCACGATCGAATAAGCTTCTGTGCTGAATTGATCAGTCAGCCCCGGTCCGGAAATTCTCCGGTCCGGGGTTTTCTGTTTGCCGTTCAGGCGATCCGGCCCGCGCGGGCGGTGACTTTCTGTGCAAGCCCGTCGTAAGCGGCTGTGCCGTTCACATAAACCTGCCGGATCCCTGACGCCGGCTGATGCGGAGAGCGGAAATCGGCAGGGGAATCCAGTTCGTCTTCCTGAAAA
>Ga0265298_10007354_pt1 | contig 13401 bp, 9 predicted proteins | sample AusTroGonzalo_MG_3_FD_193486 | JGI IMG/M metagenome (GOLD analysis project Ga0265298, IMG submission 193486) | Bovine rumen microbial communities from tropical cattle in Woodstock, Queensland, Australia - Gonzalo_01 | ecosystem: Host-associated > Mammals > Digestive system > Stomach > Rumen ...
GAATCCGTTCTTCGTTTTGGCTACTCAAAACCCTATTGAACAGGAAGGTACGTATCCGCTGCCCGAAGCACAACAAGACCGTTTCATGTTCAACATCATGTTGGACTACCCGAGCACAACGGAAGAAGTAGAGATTGTAAAACGTACTATCCACGGCGACATGGCAGAGCCGCAACGTGTGCTCACCGTCGAGGAGATTGTGTTCTACCAGAAATTGCTTCAGAAAGTGCCTGTTCCCGAAAACGTTTATCGCTATGCGGTGAACCTTTCCACGTTGACTCGTCCTGGAACACCTAAAGCACACGCTTGGGCTAACGACTACCTGTCATGGGGTGCAGGTCCGCGTGCATCACAGTTCCTGATTATCGGCGCGCGCACGCATGCAGTGCTTAACGGTAAATATTCTCCTGACATCGAAGATGTTAGAGCCGTTGCTTACAACATCCTTCGTCACAGAATCATTAAAAACTACAAAGCGGAAGCTGAAGGCATCACGATTGAGCAAATCATCGACAAGCTTTTGTCTGCCGCTGACACCCAATAACGATGAACAGACTTCGGAAACCGTTTTGGAAGTGGCTTCTTTTTGCTTCCGCAGCGGTGATTTTCACGATAATCATCATCTATTCCAATCGGTTAATCAAGAAAATCGCCCAGGAAGAGCGCCAACGTATTGAGATTTGGGCGGGTGCTATCACCTATAAAACCCAAATCATCAATGAAACAGAACGATTTTTCGATTCCATACGTATTGAAGAAGGTAATCAGGCTGCCATTTTCGCCAAAGCGGTGAAAAAGGTTGCCGAAGCCTCTCTTTCAGAAGATATCACTTTCTATCAAGACATAATTTCGGCTAATAAGACGGTACCGACCATTATTGCCCGGCCAAACGGTAATATTGACGCAGCCATCAATGTCCCCGATAACATACTGGCTATGCGTAACATTAGCGAAATGGGGGATGCTATTTTGGAATATGACAGTATCAAACTCTCCTATTATCATCGGGATTATGTGATGATATATTACAAAAACTCCCGCATTTATGGTGATTTCCGAGAGATGATTGACAATCTTCTGGAATCATTCTTTCAAGAAACCGTCATCAACTCAGCCTCTGTTCCTGTCATCATCACCGACAGCACCCAAATCAACGTAATCGCTGCAGGCAACATTGACTCAACGGTCATCAATGCCCCGTTTAAGGTGAACGCTCGGTTGGAAAAGATGCGTGAGGAAAACGAGCCCATCGTACTAGACTGGCTGGACCACGGCAAATGTTATGTATTTTATGAAGAATCTTCCGTGCTGAAACAGCTCCGCCTCTTCCCCTATATTCAATGGGGTATTGTATTTGTCTTCATTCTTATTGCATACTTACTATTCAGTGTATCAAGGCGTTCCGAGGAGAATCGCGTATGGGTGGGTATGTCGAAGGAGACAGCGCACCAGTTGGGAACGCCCATCTCTTCACTCATGGCTTGGACAGAATTACTGAAAGAGATGACCGTGGATCCATCTATTCCTACGGAAATTGGCAAGGATGTGCATCGATTGGAGACCATCGCGCAACGATTCTCCAAAATCGGATCTGTTCCTGTATTGGAAGATACAGACATCGTGCCCATCATCGATGATTTCACCAACTATTTGCAGACGCGCATCTCTTCTATGGTGAAAATCCACTTCGACAAGCCCGATCATCCTATCATTTTGCCTCTTAATCAGCAACTTTTCGAATGGGTGATTGAGAATCTTTGCAAAAATTCCGCCGATGCGATGAACGGGAAGGGCGACATCACTATTTCCATCACTGAAGATAAAAACAAAGTCTATATTGATGTGACCGATACCGGCAAGGGCATCCCTCCGAAGATGCAACGACGCATTTTCTCGCCTGGATACACCTCCAAGAGTCGTGGATGGGGTTTGGGATTGACATTGGCAAAACGCATCATCCAAAATTATCACAAAGGAAAACTGTTCGTGAAGTCCTCTGTCATTGACCAAGGCACTACGATGCGAATTCAGTTAAAAGCGAAATAGTTGGCTGTTAGCTGTAGAGACGCGATTAATCGCGTCTCTACCTGAAAACCTAATACAAATATTGGTAAGAATATAAAAGCGTGCTGTCAGGTTTACCAGTTTCCTTGTCAATAAATGTTTTATACACCTTCGTGGGGTTTTTCTTATAGCATTCATAACTATAAGTATAAGACTTCGAATCGGAAAAAACATCGTATTCATCTGTCACAAAGATACTTATAGCATTATTTTTGCTACAGAAAGAATAGGAAGGGTTATCGTTTAGCAATTGCCGTTCAGGAAACAGAACAAATAATCCATTTTTAGGGTTGAGACTTTGGTCATACACGTAGGAAAATGTCAGTTTTTGAACACTATCTGGGCGAGTCAGCTGCATCTTCATATATTGAACATTATCTCCATCCCAAATCAGATTTATTTCAGCTTTAGAATAATTATATTGTTCCCTTTTACTTTCATTATTGGGTATAATCGTTCCCATCACATCATAATCTGCCGGTACAAAAAGGCTTAACGGAATACCTGATATGAAATTTTTTGCACTTAAATCCTTCTCTATGGAAATATGCGACAATTTATTCTTTTCGAACGTGAACGTATAAGTCTCCACTTTACGAGTTCCGTCATAGGTGTTGATGGTGGTCAGTTTGTTGCCATCATATAGAAATTCCGAATATTGTTCGCCCATTCGATTCGAGAAAGGCGTTTTCCATCATATAAATAGTTTTGAGAATAGTCTAAATTGCCGCTCTTGCGGAAGTAATCAATACTTTTGAGCATGTCGCCGTCCCACTGCCATTGCTCCAGCAAATAGCGTCCGTCAGATTCATCATACACTTTTTCAATTTTAGCTTTCGGATTATATTCCCCCAAATTACTTTTCTCGCAAGCATAAAACGCTGAGAGCAATAACAATCCAATCAGAATAGCTCCTAATTTCTTCATAATGAATATGTTTTAGATTTATTATACACTTTTGATAAAAAATTCGCATTATTAGGGCGCAAAAATACACATAATTTTCATTTGCGTATCTTCAAAAAGTGTACTTTTGCCAATTGGTTGTTCAGACAATTGTATCATTAAAGTATCATATTATGAAGAAGCATTTTATTATGACCCTGATGTGCTGTCTGGTTGCGATAGGCAGTGCATTTGCATGTACAAATTTCATCGTCACAAAAGGTGCCAGTAAAGACGGTTCCTGTTTTTTGACGTATGCTGCTGATTCTCACGTGCTTTACGGTGAGCTTTACTATCGTCCTGCCGCCAACTACCCTGCTGGCACGATGATGGATATCATTGATTGGGACTCAGGCAAAAAGCTCGGTCAGATTCCGCAAGTGGCTCACACTTACTCTGTTATCGGCAACATGAACGAGTTTCAGTTGGCTATTGGCGAAACGACTTACGGTGGTATTGAAGCACTGGAACAAGGTCAAGGAATGATTGACTACGGTTCTCTGATTTATATCACGTTGCAACGCGCGAAAACCGCTCGCGAGGCCATCAAAGTGATGTCGGAATTGCTTGACGCATACGGATATGCAAGCGAAGGCGAATCCTTCTCCATCGTGGATCCCAACGAAGCATGGGTGATGGATTTGATTGGCAAGGGTGAAAAGATATTGGATGCCAAAGGTAAAGTTGTGAAAGGTTGGAGCAACGGTGCCGTTTGGGTGGCTCGCCGCGTTCCTGATGGTTACATCTGTGGTCACGCCAACCAATCACGCATCACCACTTTCCCGTTACGCGATGGCAAAACCAGTATCACGAACAAAGAATTGGACAAGATTTTCTTGCCGAGCATTGAGACGGTATATGCATCCGATGTAATCTCTTTCGCTCGTTTGAAAGGTCTTTATCCCAAGGATCCCAAACAGGCTCCCGATGCAGAGTTCAGCTTCTGCGATACCTACAATCCCATCAATTTTGATGGTGCGAGATTCTGCGACGCTCGTGTTTGGGCATTCTTCAATCATTGCAACCATGTGGAAATGGCTCAGTATGAAGACTATGCACGTGGCGACAACCTCAAACATCGTTTCCCGCTTTGGATTAAACCCGCCAACAAAAACCTCATCGACGCTCAATTTATGATGGCCATGATGCGCGACCATTATGAAGGCACCTCTATGGATATGACCAAAGATCTCGGTGCTGGTCCTTACGCTTGTCCTTATCGTTGGCGTCCGATGACCTGGTCGGTGGATGGCAAGGATTACATCCACGAGCGCGCTACCGCCACTCAACAGACTGGTTTCGTGTTCGTTGCACAATGCCGTAGCTGGCTGCCAGACATGTTCGGTGGTATTTACTGGTTCGGTGTTGATGATGCCGGTTCCAACTGCTTCGTCCCGATGTTCTGCGGTATCACTGAGATTCCGAAAGAATTTGCAGAAGGCAACGGTTCCATGGTGGAATATTCCCCAACTTCAGCTTTCTGGACCTTCACCAAAGTGAGCAATTTCGTTTACACCCGCTACAATGACATGATTAAGCATGTACACGAGAAGCAGGCAAAATGGGAAGGTCGATTTGTGAAAGATATTGACCAGATGACCACAAAAATGAGAGATTTATGCACTCAAAATCCAGATGCTGCCCGTAAGCAACTCAACGCTTACTCTGCCCGCGCATCTCACGAAGTGTGCGAAGAATGGAATCATCTTTTTGAATATCTGTTAGTTAAATATCACGATGGTAATGTCAAGAAAGAGGAAAATGGAAAATTCCAGACCAATGGTACGGAAAAACCGCAATGTGCATTTCCTGACCAACCTCGTTGGCCCGACAATTGGTACAGAATGATTGTTCGCGACTGCGGCAACAACATTCAGGCAAAATAACAGACGTTATCACAAATTCTTAAAAAAAAATCCGTATATCTTAATGATATGCGGATTTTTTTTATTTTTGCACCGCTGTTAAGCGCTCAAGGCGCACAGCATTTTTTTATAGAAAGCGCATTTTCGCTTATCCGTCAGTGTGAACTTGGACAATTCACGAATGTATGCACGGGGGCTGAAAATGGAGCTTACCTGTTTATGTAGCTAATTGCCAAACGGGTGGGGCTCCTTTTTCGTATCTTGCATACAGGGAGTCCAAGCCCCACACTGTTGATACGGAGAATGGTGGCTCCACTTTCTATTTCAACACTTTTCCCTTGAGCCAAGGAACAAAACTGATGCGATAGCATATAATATATGAACTATGGAGTTATCACCATACATTCAGCATCACTCTGGGAAAAAATACATCCAAATTCCTGAAAACGCCACGAGTATTGAGCCTTGCGGTTTCACAGGAGGAAGATTTTTACTTATCCTTGTTCCAGAAGGCATCATTAACATAGGAAGAGCAGCCTTTTTAGCTTCCACAATTGTTAGCATTTCCCTACCCGATTCACTGAGAGTAATTGAAGACGATGCGTTCTGCGGATGCACACGCTTGAAAGATCTTTATATCCCCAAAAAACTGACACACATCGGAGCCCGAGCATTCATGGCTTGCGATGATCTAAGAGAAATCGTAATTCCTGAAACGGTAGAACACATTGGCGATGAGGCTTTTGCGTACTGCCGGCGTTTGAAGAAAGTTTTTATTCCAGAAACCACTGTATTAGGACAAGATGTGTTTCATCACAACCATCCCAAAATAAAGATAGAATTATACCAAAAACGTGAGAAACTTCCCCTGCCTTATTCTCACTCCTGAACGTAAACGCGAGGGACGCGCTGCGAAATGCGAGTCATCAGCTCGTAGCAAATGAGGCCCGCGGCTTCAGCCATTTCGGAAACGCTGTTGCCTTCGCCATATACGACCACCTCATCACCCTCATGCACGCGCAGTCCTGTAATGTCAAGCATGCACATATCCATACAAATCTTGCCGATAACAGGTACTTTTTGTCCCTGTATCAACACTTTACCGCGACCGTTGCAGAGTTCGCGAGGATAGCCGTCCGCATATCCGATGGGGATAATGGCTACTTGCGTGTCGCGCTGCAACTTCCATGTGCGGTTATAACCAATGGTTTCGCCAGCGGGAATGTTTTTGATTTGCGTGACAACTGTTTTGAGTGTCACTACATTGTGAAGTTTTTGAGCCATTTCCGGAATCTCGGAGCAACCATATAGTTGGATACCGAGACGCACCATGTCGAACTGTGCTTCCGGAAAACGTATAATGCCGGCACTGTTCAGCAGATGGCGCAAGAATTTGTAATCGAACGCAGCACAAAGCAGATCCGTCATGTGACCGAACAGGGCGATTTGATGGCGGGTGTAGGCATCTTCGGCGGGGTCTTCAGCAGCGGCCAAGTGGGAGAACACCGAAGCAATATGCAACTTAGGATTGCTTTTCACCATCTCAATAAGACGCGGAATATCCTGTAAATCAAATCCTAAACGATGCATTCCAGTATCCACTTTAATGTGGATATTGAATTGCGGAATCTCAGGATGACGTTCCAACACCTGTACCAGTTGCTGTAAATAATAAAAATTGAAAATTTCAGGTTCCAAGTGATGATTGACCATCACTTCGAAACTATGGGCTTCTGCACCCAAGACGATAATCGGCGTATTGATATGCCGTTTACGCAAACGGACACCTTCATCCGTATAGGCAACGGCAAGATAATCAACACCTTGATCTACCAATGTATTCACCAACTCCACATCGCCCAAACCGTAAGACGAGGCTTTCACCATCGCCACCATCTTTGTGTCAGGACGCAAAAGATTGCGATGATAGTTGAAGTTATAAACCAACGCAGGCAGACTTACCTGCATAATCGTAAGATGTGTTTTGTGTTGTAATGCGCTGACAACTTGCTCGAAATGGAAATTACGCGCCCCTTTCACCAAGATGATTTCGTAAGAAATACGCAAATCCGAAATATGTGCAAGCAAGTCGGCAGTATCGTGATAGAACAACATCTCTTCAATATCAAACTCTTGACGATTTTGGACAAAGGTCTCCCCTACCGCCACTAATTTCGAGATGTTATGCTGATGCAATTCACGGTTCAGATGTCGGAAATCCGCTGAAGTGAGAGCCCCCACTTGTTCAAAATCGGAAATAATCAAGGTTTTCTTGCTCATCTGAGTCTGCGTGTCCATGAAGTTGAGCGCAGCAGACAACGAATTGACATCCAGGCTGTAAGTGTCGTTGATAATGACAGAATGGTTTCTCCCTTCCATGATTTCCAGTCGCATGCTGATATGCGAAAGCCGACCCATACGATCGTTAATTTCCTCAGGAGAGAAACCGATATACCGCAGTGTGACAATCACATGCGTAGCATTTTCCAAAGATGCGCTGTCGATGAACGGCACAGTATAGTCGAAACCATCTATGGTAATAATCGTTCCGCCTGTGCTCGCAGCCGACATCTTTACGGGATAGGTGCTGCGCGCGTCACCCCAAGAAATTTTGTGAATATGCTCATACTCTGGCAGCTGAAGCACCATGTTAAGTTCTTCATTATCATTATGATAAATCAGCACCTCCACATGTTGGAACAGCTTCAACTTTTCGATAATTTTTCGGATATTGGTCTGGAAAAACTGAGCATGCGCCGCACCTATATTGGTCAAGATGCCAATGGTTGGGTCGATAATGTCGGCCAACGCACGCATCTCATTAGGTCTGGAGATACCCGCTTCGAATACGGCAATATTGTGTTGGGCAGACATCTTCCAGACAGAAAGTGGCACTCCTAGTCGCGAATTGTAGCTATCGGGACTTTTCACCACCTTGAATTTGTCGGCCAAGATGGATGTGAGCCACTCTTTCACAATGGTTTTGCCATTGCTGCCCGTAATGCCAATAACAGGGTAATGAAACTGCTGACGATGTTTTTGTGCCAATCGTTGCAAAGCCTCCACCGCGTCGTCCACCAAAAGAAAGTTGGATTCTTCACACGTTGCAAACTCCCGCATCACTTTGGTAATCACAAAATTACGAACACCAGCCTGATACAACTGCGGTATGAAACGGTGTCCGTCGTTTTTTTCCGTTTCGATGGCGAAAAAGAGGGTAGAATCCGCCGCAACCACCTTACGGCTATCAATCGCCAATTCGGTGATTTCGATTTCAGGCGACCCCAAAATCGTCTCCTTAGGTTCTATAAACGCAACAACGTCAGCAAGTTTCATTGTTCCCCTATCTGAAAACTAAATGATTAATATTCGTAGATATATGTTTCGGTATCTACTTCATCTCCATAAAAAGACGTCATGGTTATTTTGGTCGGGTAATTGTCCTCATATTCGTAAGTGTAATTCACTTTCGCTACTTCCTCTCCCATTAAGTTATAATTCATAGTCAGGGCGTTATTTTTATTCACAAAAAGGTTCGTAACAACATCGCTATTCATCGATGAAAACAAACCATACATCGGATTGTTCTTATTGTCAAACGTTAACTCTACGAGTTCCGTCATAGTCTCCCCCCAAAGGGTAGAAGTAATCTCCATAGAATTGGCATTGTCACCTTTCCAGTTCAATTTAACAATGATTTGATCATTTCCTTTGGCTTTCGCACATTTCCTCATGGTTTTCTCCACGACTGGGAAGGCTTCGGGAATGACATAACGCATCGGGTTCACAATAAGCATTTTATCCCATACATTATCATCCATAAAGACATCGGTAATTCTCATCTCGCTAATCTTACCATTTTTATGTTCAAATTCAATGATACTGACCACAACACCCTCATAAGTAGTCTCCATTTTCTTAATATACTTCCCATCATAGATAAACTCGGTGTGTGCGCCGCCGGCATCCATAGCAACCATTCGTTTTTGTTTGTCGTAGGAAAAAGTAGCTGTAGTAGAGTTCATGTCATCAACATAGTCAATAGAAGTAAGCACCTTACCATCCCAATGCCATACTTCTTCCAACTCTTTTTCGCCATCATCAACAGTGTAAATTTTCTGAATTTGTTTAGAAGGATTATAAACACCTTCTTTCTTTTCACAAGATGTGAATAATGCGATTAGTGCCACGCATAAGCAAAAAATGATATTCTTTTTCATAATACTCGTTTTTTTGAATGAAATTATTGAATAATCTGCAGCTCTTGCATCAAATTCTGGGCATTCGCCATTTTATCAATGATGAAGAGCAGATAGCGCATATCCATACAGATAGTACGTTGTACTTCGTTCTCAAACGCAATGTCACCGCTCATGGCTTCCCAGTTGCCATCGAAGGCCAGACCGATGAGGTTGCCTTGCGCATCAATGACGGGGCTACCTGAGTTACCGCCAGTGATGTCGTTGGTGGTGATGAAGTTGACCACGAGGTCTCCATTTTTGTCGGCATAGCGGCCATAGTCTTTGTTCTCCCACAATTTGATGAGCTCTTTCGGCACGTCAAACTCCCAGTCGCCGGGTTTGTACTTGGCCATCACGCCGTCCAGCGTAGTGTAGTAGTTGTAGGTCACGCCGTCCGCCGGTTGGTAATCCTGCACGCTACCGTAGGTAAGGCGCATGGTGAAGTTAGCATCGGGATAGAAGTTGCGGTCCTTCTGCATCTCCATCAAACCCTCCATGTACAAACGGTCAGCACGACCGCATTCCACCTTTTCTGCTTCTTCGCCCAAAGCGATGTAAGAGTTCACAATCTCCTGCATCAAAGCGAAAATAGGATCTTTGACAATGGGTTTCGGATTCTCCAACCAAGCCATCAATTTGGCTTTATCAACGAAAATGGATTTCGCGAAAGCATTGTTCACAAAAGCCGTGAAATCGCCACCAGTTTTGTCACCAATCTTCTTGATTGTAGCAGGCAATTGATTGTGGTCCACATCTTTATAGAAAAGATTCAGCAGAGCAATGGTAGCGTCTTTATCCAGATCCTTGTTATAATCCTTGAAGAAATCCTCCACATCACCTTTCATTCTTTTGGTATAAGCCACGATATTTTCTTGAGGAACTTTTTCTGAAAATGCGTAATCTACGCTTCTGAATTTCATTGAAAAGCGAACAGCCTCACCACCATTCCAACCAGCTTCACGATGGTAGGTCAAAGTTTTGGTATATTTGGACTGATGTGCCCAGTATTTGTCGAATTCGTCGAAGATGCCAGCATATTTGGCTTTTCTTTGGGGATCAGCATTTGCCCAATTGCGGAAAGCCTGCTCTTGCTCCAAGCGTTGTTCCAGAACCTTGTTGCGTTTCAGCTGTTTGATTTGGCCAATGCAATATTTCCAGTAGTTACTCACGCTTGCCTGCTTGGAAGCGTATTGGATGAAAACGGCAGGATCAGCATCCATGTGCTTGCGGTATTGCTCCAGTTTTGTGGTACGGCAGGCAACAACGGCGGGATCTTCCAATTCAATCAGATTTTTAACAGAACCAGAAGTAGAGTAACGATCGGTTGAACCAGGATAGCCCAAAATCATAGTGTAATCACCAGGTTGAACGCCCTTTAAGGAAATTGGCAAGTAGTGTTTTGATTTCATCGGAACGTTATCCTTGCTGTATTCGGCGGGAGAACCGTCAGGGGCGGTATAGACGCGGAAAATGCAGAAGTCGCCCTTGTGACGCGGCCAAGTCCAGTTGTCGGTGTCCGCGCCATACTTGCCGATGCCCCACGGCGGACAAGCCACCAAACGGACATCCTTATAGACATCGTACACAAACAGAATGTATTGATTTCCATGATAGAAAGGCACGATTTCTACTTGCACATCGCGAGTACCTTTCTTTTCAGTCTTCAAACGTTTAATGTTCTCCGCAATTTTCTCATCGCGATCGGTCTCAAACATTTTGTCGGTCACGCCTTTGAGCACCGCGGTCGTCACATCCTCTATGTAGTTGAGGAACAGCACAGAAAGGCCTTCGTTAGGAAGTTCTTGGTCTTTACTTCTTGCCCAGAAACCCTCCTTAAGGTAATCATGCTCAACAGATGAGTGGGCTTGCACCTGACCGAGACCACAGTGGTGGTTGGTGAGCAACAATCCTTCCGGAGAGATAAGTTCACCGGTGCAGCCGCCGCCAAATTGCACAATGGCATCCTTGAGACTGGGCTGGTTGAAACTGAAGATTTGCTCGGCGGTCAATTTGCAGCCAAGTCGCTGCATATCAGCCAGATTCTGACCATTAATAGAATAAGGCAGCCACATACCTTCATCGGCACGTGCGCCTACCACAAAAAGCATCATCAAGATGCATAAAAGGTTGATTTTCTTTATCATAATGGTAATACTTTGAAAATGCAAATGTACATAAATTACGAATACTCCACTATTTCTTTACGCAAGCCTTGATGAAGCTCATAAAGAGAGGATGCGGGTGTAATACCGTGGAGGAATATTCAGGATGGAACTGAGTGCCGATGTACCATCTGAGCGAAGGTATCTCCACGATTTCCACCAAGTTAGCGGCAGGATTCACGCCCACGCAATTCATTCCTTTTTGCTCACATTCCTCTTGGAAACGGTTGTTGAACTCGTAGCGGTGGCGGTGACGTTCACGGATGTGGGCCGTCTTGCCGTAAGCCTCCCACGTACGGCTGCCTTTCACTAAATCGCAATCGTATGCTCCAAGACGCATCGTGCCACCCATTTGGGTAATATTCTTCTGATCTTCCATCAGGTCGATGACGTTGTGCGTGGTGCGAGGATCCATTTCGATGCTGTTGGCATCAGCATAGCCTAACACGTTGCGCGCGAACTCAATGACCATCATCTGCATACCGAGGCAAATGCCGAAAGTCGGGATGTCGTGAGTGCGTGTATATTCAGCGGCGAGAATCTTGCCCTCAATGCCGCGTTGTCCGAAACCAGGACAGATAACAATGCCCGCCATTCCGGACAATTGTTCTGCAACATTATCTTTGGTGATGAACTCACTGTTGATGAAAGTGGTCTTCACCTTGCGGTTGTTGTAAGTACCTGCGTGAGCGAGACTTTCAAGAATGCTCTTGTAGGCATCCTGCAGGTCGTACTTGCCCACCAGACCGATTTTCACCACTTCCGTTGCCTTTTCTCTTCTTTCCAAGAAATTGTGCCACGAGGACATATTTTCCTCTTGTTTTGCATGTGTCTCCTCGGGGTTCATTCCCATTTTCTTCATACAGATCGCATCCAATCCTTGGCGTTGCATGTTGATGGGCACCTCGTAGATGCTCGGTAGATCCTGACTTTGGATTACGGCATCCACATCCACGTTACAGAAATGGGCTACCTTACTGCGAAGTTCATCGCTCAAAGTGTGTTCGGTGCGGAGGACCAGCACTTCTGGCTGAATACCAAGACCTTGCAGTTGTTTGACGCTCGTCTGGGTGGGTTTGGTTTTCAATTCACCCGCTGCTGCGAGGTAAGGGACGTAGGTGAGGTGAACGTTCATCGAGCGAGCTGAGCCCAGTTCCCAACGCAGCTGACGGATGGCCTCCAAGAAAGGTTGGCTCTCAATGTCGCCGATGGTACCGCCGATTTCCGTAATCACAAAATCGAAAGGTTCCTTGGTGGCGTTGAGCTGGATTCTGCGTTTAATCTCATCGGTGATATGCGGCACCACCTGGATGGTTTTTCCGAGGTAGTCGCCACGACGCTCGCGATCAATTACATGTTGATAGATACGCCCTGTGGTCACACTATTGTCGCGGGTAGTCTCAATGCCTGTGAAACGTTCGTAGTGTCCCAAATCGAGGTCGGTCTCCTGACCATCGGCGGTCACATAGCATTCGCCGTGCTCGTAAGGGTTGAGCGTACCGGGGTCAATATTGATATAAGGGTCGAATTTTTGGATGGTGATTTTATAGCCCCGCGCTTGGAGCAGCTTTCCTAAAGAGGCGGAAATGATGCCCTTGCCCAGTGAAGAGGCCACACCGCCTGTGATAAAAATGTAACGAGTCTTCATATCAAAAAAAATGCAAAAGTAATATTTTTGCATTTATGATGGGCGAGAAAAAATAGGCAAAAAACAACCTTTCTGAGGTCATGACGCATCATGTATTCGTATGAAAAAAATGCTACCTTTGCCATTCATAGTATAAAATACGAAAACATGCTACAAATCGGAACGAAAGCCCCTTATTTTGAGGGCGTTGACGAAAACGGGAAAGCCGTTTCATTGAAAGATTTTGAAGGAAAGAAGTTAGTGCTATACTTCTACCCCAAGGACAGTACGCCGGGATGTACTGCTGAGGCCTGCGACCTGCGCGACAACTACCAGCGGTTCCTCGCTTTGGGCTACGAGGTTTTGGGCGTAAGCAGAGATTCCGCCGCCTCGCACCAACGGTTCATCGCCAAGTACGAGCTGCCATTCCACCTTATCGCCGACACCGACCTCACCATCCTGAAGGCTTACGAAGCCTGGGGCGAGAAGAAAATGTA
>Ga0265298_10007357_pt1 | contig 13397 bp, 10 predicted proteins | sample AusTroGonzalo_MG_3_FD_193486 | JGI IMG/M metagenome (GOLD analysis project Ga0265298, IMG submission 193486) | Bovine rumen microbial communities from tropical cattle in Woodstock, Queensland, Australia - Gonzalo_01 | ecosystem: Host-associated > Mammals > Digestive system > Stomach > Rumen ...
ATCTCAATATTGGTAGTCGATGCCGCCATCTACCGCCTCGCCAACGCTTGAAAAACTAGAGATTTCATTTAAAAAAGGCGTAAACATTTGGAACTTTCCGAATTTCTCCATATCTTTGCAGCGGAATATAAAGAAATGATGTTATGACAGCCGTACAATTAAATGCAGAAATATTACGCAATTTGGGTGCTCTCGCCGAGGATGAAAGCATGCTGAGGCGTGTTGCCAAGTACTTGCGCAAGCTTGTATCCGAAAAGGAAGCAGACCCGACCCTTCTCAGCAAAGAGGAGTTCTTTGCCCGCCTTGACAAGGCAGAGAAAGATATTGCAGAAGGTAAAGGGACCACCTTTACCGATCGCGATGAAATGAATGCCTGGCTTAATTCTCTCTGAGCATGTACACCATAGTCTATGCACCTGAGGCAAAAGAGGGACTCGCAAAACTCAAGCGAAGCGAGCCGGCATCATTCAAAAAGGCAGTCAAATTGTTGAATGAAATCGCAGAACATCCCAAAACGGGCACAGGTCATCCAGAGCCTCTAAAGGGTCAGCCTGAGAATCGCTGGAGCCGTCAGATTACGAAAAAACATCGACTGGTCTATCGAATCTTCGAAACCGAGGTTCACGTTGACGTGCTCTCTGCCTACGGGCATTACGACGACAAATAGTTGCTGATAACGAAGGATTTTCATTCTTCATGCGACATAGAAAAAGGATGTGGAAACTGGTTGGCTTCCACATCCTTGCTTATTTCAAACAGATTAAAGAATCTGTCTCCATCTCACAAGACTCCTGTCCCCGCGTGCGTATAGACAAATAAAATAGAGGCATTGCTGCCTCTAAGTGGATTGGGTAGGACTCGAACCTCCGATATACAGCCATTGTTATTCGGATACACGACGTTCCAGGCCACATTTGCTTTAGTCAGATGCATTTGGTGTTTTATAATACTATTTTAATTATCTTCATTTTTGGGTTCTGCTGCCATTCCGTATTGTTGCATGGATATTTCTTGGGCTTTTGGCCTTGCTGCCTCTCTCACCATTGGAGTATAATCTTCAACCACATGCCGCCAATCATTTGGTGACATGTCAGGATAACGCTCTCCATACCGCTCCATTGCTTCATGCTGTAAATCGGCATCGCTTACAGTATAATCTATCATGAGTCTCTGGTAAATGAGGTTTCGTACATCACGGTCATCTTCGATATTCTCTAATTTGCGGACACCAAAAGTTTCGTTCTCTTTGAAGTTCTCCACCTGATCCATTACCTCGCGGAACACCTCTGGCGTATATTGTGGCGGATAACCATTTTTTACGAGGCAAATCTTGATTTTCTTTTTTAGGTCTTCTCGTACAATCGTGTTATTCAGCCAATCTGCGTATGATGATTTGGCGTCAATTAGTTCTTTAATCTTATGGGCAAGACTCTTACATTTTTCGTTGATGACAACACCATCTACATTCTTGTCTTCGCCATATTCAAAGTTATATTGGTCTCGTAGGTGAATCAGAATGTCATAGAAAGCCTTTTCCTCAAACGTAAGCCCCAACTTCCTGAAACTTTCACGGTCGGCCTGCATACCCTGAAGTATTTTCATGGCCTCATCTGTAGCCCATTTAAGGATATCGTCGGCTGCATGTTCTTGGGTGGCTCCAGCCTCTTGCTCTGACAAGAATTTACGCCGCTCGTGATATAGTTTGATGGTATCCTCCAACATCTCTTGGAATTTCTTTGAGGCCACTTGATTGGTCTTGCCATACTCCGTTATCTGCTGGCGCAGCAGTTTGATGAGCATCTCCAGTTTAGAGGCAGGCATCTTAATGTCTGCTAAGCGCTCTGCAAATTCAGGACCAAAGATATCCATCTCATCGCCCTCTTCCAGAATGCTTTCCACATTATTATATTTTAATGCCTCTGTCACCATCTTTGCCACCCATTTATTCATGGTGTCAGTATCAGGGGCATCCGTACCGTTCATCTTATATACCATACCGGCTACGCCCATGAAGCATTGTGCCAAAGCAGATTCTTCTTCGCCAAGTTCTCCAGACGGTTGACATAGATCGTAAGCCTTACGCATCCTCTTCACCAGTTGTAAGAAATAAGTCTTGAATGATACCTTTTTCGTCTTCTTGCCATCTTTACTTTCTGAGTTCAACGTCTCTGTAGAAGCAAACACATACTCAGCAGCCTTGGCAAGTAGCATATATCGTATAGCAGGATCTGTTTTGATGTTAAGGAATGGTGTCAGGTCATAATCCTTAAACAACGATTTTAGTATGACTAACTGTTCGCGGAATATGAGAGTAGCCTGCTCTATGTCGTCTTTATTGGGAGCAACCGAACTGCCACCGCCATACATTTTCCTTGCTTCAATCATCTGGTCGCGAATGCCAATATAGTCCACGATAAGTCCATATTCCTTGCCAGGATATTTTCTGTTCACACGGCTAATAGTTTGAATCAGCGAATGCTTTTGCAACGGCTTGTCGTTATACATATAGGTAAGGCACTCAACGTCAAAACCTGTTATCCACATGTCAACCACGATGACAATACGGAAGTTTGAGTGTACCTGCTTAAAGGCGGCATCCAGTTCGTCTGAACGTTTATCATTCTTCAAGCCACCCAGATAGTTATACATCCCCGGCTCGTCATTACTGCCAACGCTGGAAACCATTGCTATCATGGGCATCTCCTTCAACTCTTTCAGTTCTTCAACAGAAACAACATCCCCCTCAGGAGCCTTTCTCTCAACAAACCATTCGGGATAGTGCTCCTTGAACTTCTTCAGCAGGTCGTAGGCTATTTGTCTGTTTGAGCAGACAATCATAGCTTTCTGTACTCTCTTTGGATCTGCTTCAATTGCCGATACATAGTGATTATGTATGTCTACGCAAAGTTTATCCAGTCGTTCTGGCTCTCCAAGCAGCACCTCTAATGAGCTCATGGCTTTCTTGCTCTTGTCGATATCTTCTTTCGTAGAACCTTCCTCGGCACAATTGGCATAATACGCCTCTATCTCCTTAACCTTTTCTTGGTTCAACAGCACTTTGGCTATTCTTGGGTGATACTTGATGGGAACAGTAATTTCGTCAGCCACAGCTTGGTCCATTGTATAGCGGTCTATCTCGTCGCCAAAAGTCTGATAGGTCTCGGCAATAGGTGTGCCTGTAAACCCAACAAAGGTAGCATTAGGTAGAGCCTCGCGCAAAACGGTGGCGTATGGTTTTGAAATCATTGCTTTCATATTCTCGTCGGCATCCTCGCTGAACTTGATGCGTTTCGAGCCTTCTATCTGTGTGCGATGCGCCTCGTCGCTAAAGCAGATGATGTTAGTACGTTCGTTAATCAATCCAATGGGGTCATCCTTACGGTCGCAGAACTTCTGAATAGTACAGATGTAAAAGCCGCCACTCTGACGCTGGCCTAATTCCTGACGTAGCTGCTTACGATTTTGTACAATGGCTACTTCACCTAATCCCAGATATTCTGTACTTTTGGTAAACAACTTGGCACCTTGTTTTTGCAGGTCTTCTCGGTCAACAATCATTAGGATGGTTGGCGAGCCTAATTCTGGGCATCTCATGGAAAGTTGTCGAGCCAGGAAAGCCATCGTGAAAGTCTTGCCACATCCCGTAGCACCAAAGTACGTTCCACCTTTTCCACTTCGTGTCCTTACAGATTCTTTGATGCTCTCGCGTAGCAAACGGCTGGCAAAGAACTGAGGATACCTGCATACGATTTCCTTTTCATCGCCATCATAGCGGGTGTCCTGAAAATAGACATAGTCTCTGAATATCTCCAAGAATCGCTCCGGGCGATAAACACCCTTTACCATTGTCATCAGTTCATCGAATGAGCCTGTTGTCACCTCATCTTCGTTTTCTACACGCTTCCAGGCATAGAAATGTTCGTATGGCGTGCGAACGGTGCCAAGCTGGGTTTTCACACCATCGCTGATACATGCTAACGGACAATAGTGTAGCAGGTGGGGAATATCTCGCCAATACCTGATGTTTATCTGTTCCCAAGCCTTATTAATTGTTGCGTTGGCATCAGTAGGACTTTTCAATTCTATGCAGCATACAGGCATGCCGTTCACATAGAGCAACACATCAGGCCGACGGTTCTTCGTTTCGCCATTGTTCACATAGTCAATGGTAAACTGGTTGACCACGCGGAATATGTTTTTGTCTGGCTTTTCAAAATCTATCAAGGGAATCATCATGGGTTCGCCTGCCTGTGTCACATACTGGATGCCATTCACCATCCAACCATACACTTTGTGGAGTGTGGCAAAATCGGTATCGGCACCCACCAATCTTACGTTGTCGGCTATTTGTCGAATCTCGTCTTTGGTCAGGTTGGGATTTTGCTCTTCCAAAAAATGGTGCAGGTCATCCATGTAGAGCACTTCCTTTCTGTTGGCTCTTGGTATGTCGTCACCATAGACGTACTGCCATCCTTCAGCTTCGAGGAAAGCAATAAGAGCATTCTCAAAATCGCTCTCCACGAAACGACCATTGATATTCTTTAGATTCTTAGCCATAGTAATTCTTGTTTTTAGTTTTGTAGCGAGCCTTTGATGAGTATGGGGCAGAGATTGTTTAGCAGCTCTTTTAGTTGATTGGCAATTGCTTTGCGCTTATTATACTCTTTGTATAACGAAGCAATTGAACGCTGCACCTCTATAGTTGGTATTGGAATTTGAACATCATTCATTTCAGACCAATCAAACGTCTCTCGTGCTGATCCCCAAGAATTGAAGCGTGCATATCGGTCAAACTCTGTTCTTGTAAAAAACATCATTAGATAATATGGGTCTAAAACATTTGTGTTTTTAACTTTAAATACCGTATAGATAGAAGAAATCAAATAAGGTAATTCTGAATCGTTGAACGCAAGAGCCACTTTGTCACCTCGTCGTGAAGTATCTGCAACATAAGCAAACTCATTAGAGCCTACAAGTTTGTAAATTGAAAGACTCACATCCAACATATCTGCTTTAGTTTCAATAAACACTTTGTCTGTAGAGATACCCCTAAGTCTTTCTATCTTTAACTTATTATCCCCATTTCTTAAATCGCTCTGTTCTATAAAGGCACCTATCTTTTTCTTCTCACAGTTCTCTTTTAACTGATCCAAGTATCCATCACATACAAGTTTCAAATCATCCACTTTGCTTTGGTAGGTAGCGAGGTTGTTTTGGATTGACAGATAAACATCAACGTATTTGCGCTGCTGCTCAATAGAAGGAAGAGTGATGTCAATGTCGCAGAAATCTTCCCATGAGAATGTTTCTCGAGCACTTCCCCACGAATTAAAACGGGAATACCTGTCAAACTCTGGACGGTTAAAAAAAACGTATAGATACTCAGGGATTAATAAGTCCAAACGATTACATTTGAATGTAGTATAAATCGATGATATGAGTACAGCATTAGAATCACTATTAAAAGCAAGTGCAATTTTATCACCTCGGCGTGAAGTGTCAGGTACATAAGCAAATTCTCTATAATTAACGACCTTATAGGAATCCAAACTTACACCATCCATATTCGCCTTTGTATCAATGAATTTTTTCTCAGTTGAGATTCCCTTGACATCATCAAGCAAATACTTTCCTAAAGTATTACGTTCATCGGTTAATTCGATGAGCTCTCCCAGTTTATATTTACTCAATCCCATAGCCAATACCTTTAAATGCCTCTTCGAGCATGCGTTGTGATTCTTTTTCTCTTGCCATCAACTCACGCATCTCCTTTTGTATGCGGGCCATCTCCTTGGGGTAGTCAATTTCCAAATCTTGGTCGATAAACTCAATATATTTGCTGGGCACCAACGTCCAATTGTTCTGCTCTATCTCGTCGATGCCTACACTCCTGTAGAGTTCTGGCTCTGCGAAATGTGCGCCGTCTGTTCCAACGCTCTGCCATTGATGATAGAGGTCTGCCACGCGCTGAATCTGCTCCGTGATGAGCTGCACTTTCTTTTTCTGTTCACCCTTTACGGGATTCTCCGTCCAACGGCGCAAGTCCATAAATAGGATTTCGTGCTCACGATTACGAAGCTCTCGTCCATGATAACGACCTCCTTTCTTGTTCTGATTCAATATCCAGAATGTCACGCTAATATCGGTTGTGATGAACAGTTCCCTTGGCAGAATGATAATGGCTTCCACCTTGTCGTTCTGTATCAGACGTCTGCGGATTTCAAGTGCGTCTGTATCTCCTAAAGCACCGTTGGCCAACAGGAATCCTGCAACACCCGACAGCGGTTTCAGGTGCGACAGCATGTGCAGAATCCACGCATAGTTAGCGTTGCTCTCGGGTGGCAATCCATAGTCCGTCCAGCGGGCATCATTTTTCAGATTGTCATCCCACCATCCTTTCAAATTGAAAGGCGGATTGGCCATGGTATAGTCGAAGTACAGCCCTTTATGAAGGTCGTTGCTAAACGTGGAATCGTTCTCAGAACCAAGGTTGTGACTGATGCCACGAAGCGCCAGGTTCATTTTGGCCAGACGATAAGTGGCAGCATCTTTTTCCTGTCCGTAAATGTTGATGCGGCTGATGTCGCCCTGACGGGCCTTTACCAGTTCGGTACTTTGGATAAACATACCGCCCGAGCCGCAGCAAGGGTCGTAGAGTGTTCCGTCGAAAGGTTCTATGACTGTGGCAATCAGCTGTACGACATCGTGAGGCGTGTAGAACTCACCTTCTTCCTTAGTAGCATTCACGGCAAACTCCTTTAGGAAGTACTCATACACACGACCGATGAGATCTTTCTCCTCGCCAAAGGTCTTGTGGCTAATCTTGTTGACTTCATCTACTATCTTCTTGATGTCGTTGGCCCCAAGATTACGTTGGGTAAATGTACCTTCCACGAAGCATCCTTTCAGATAAGCATTACCCGTGGCAATACTTCTTAGGGCTGTGTCAAGTGCCACATTCAATTGTGGGGCTGGTGTATTGATGATGGTCGACCATCGGGCTTCTTCTGGCAGGGCATAGGTACCATCCATATCGTCGAAGAACGCCTTGACGATTTCTTCATCGTCAGGGTCTAATTCCTGCTCAATGAGCTCTTGACGGAGCTCTTCTAAGCTATCTTCATATTTCTCACCAATAAAGCGAAGGAATACGAGCGTTAGCATCATATCACGTTTTTCAAAGAATGAACCTGAGTTCTTTGCTTGGCGTAGAATATCTCTACACTTGAACAGGATGTTGTCGAGATTCAAAACCTCTTCTTTTGCTTTCTTTGCCATACACAATTGATAGTTTTAGCCATTACATCTTGCATCGACTATCAATCGCTGACGCATAAAGAAAGCGTGATGCTCCTTATGCGTTAAGCTTGAGGCATGCCCAGGAAAGGAACCCCATCTACCTTATAAGAATACACCACGCCTATTGGCGCGAATGCATTGCTATCACAAGGTAGAATAGGAATGCCATACCTGACACCCCACATCTCTATTACTTCTGAGCGTTTCTTATTCCAAACTGTTTCCTGGGCATTTTGGCTTAACGCGAAATAATAGCTAATGCTTCTTCGTTAGTCCGGATTTCTCCCCGAACCAGTTGCAAAAGTACGAATATTATTTGAAACTAAATCATATTTGCAGAAAAAATAAACACGAAGAGTGATATTTTGTCAGTAAATGCTGTCAGTTTGGTTATTGGCACGATGTTTGAGGTATGTTAAATGAATATATTCATTTTATTATATGAGTCAATTGGTATTTAACAGCATCGCAGTCGAAAGGCGCAGCAACATCAAAGTAATTGATCTCTTCGCAGGATGTGGAGGTCTGACTAAAGAACAAAAAAGCACATGGAAGTATGATACCATCCGTATATTAAGAGATTCATGCGAGAGCCTATGGAAAAACAATCCATGCTTGAATCAGTTGTCAGAGGTATTCTTTGCCGACTGGGAGGAAGAACTCCGCGACATCCCAAGAGGCGAACATTTTTCTATAAAGGCAGACCTAAACCAGTTATGCCGTATCGGCAGATTTGAGATGATTCAGAAGATTGTGCGCCATTTCAGAGGTCTCGGTTTCCCTGTATGCCGCGATTTTATAGGGAGAATAGAGATATGGATTCCCAAGGATGAAGGAAACTCCATTTTGTATAACCGATATACACTTAGACCTTACTATCAGGACATAACTGATGGATGGCAAATTGACGTCAGTCATAGTGGTGAAAGCCGTTGCTCAAAAAAGACATTATACGATGTTGACCTTGATGACCACGGCTTTGATGTTGTTGCTGGTACCGAAGTGCTTCGTAGGCAGCAAGTCAAACAACACCATTTCCAGAGATTTGGCGGTGGTTGCCCTATTGTAAACAAATACACGAAAAAGGTGCTGAACTTGTCGGAGCCTCGCTCCTACGACAGGATCAAATATGTTACCAAGATGAAGAAGATTAAAGACTTCATTCAGACATATCTTGTGACCCAACAGTTCCAAGATGCTCTTGACATAAACATATTGAATAATGGCGAGTTGATACAGGTAAAGCCTGACGATATACTTATGGTGGACGAACAGGCTAGAAACCTTAAATATGGTGACGGATTTGTTGGAGCCCTGCCTCGTAACGACTTCCCTCAACACGGGCCATATACTCAGCCACAGCCTTTCAAATACTTCTTTATCAGTTTGAACTCGCAGACGAGTAATGTTGCAAGAATGCGTCTTTATAACATTTTCCAGAATGGCCGAGACACATCTGTGTTACGGCAAGGTGATAAGGAGTATGGCTCAAATAAACAATTCAAGCGACTGGGTGAATACCTGAATCAGCCTTTGTCGTGGGTACCAAAACTGAGTCTCTCTTACTCTTCATACGATACTGCATTGGAAGAGTTACAGAAACACTTAATGGAAAGCAATCGCTTTATTCCTGGCATGAACTATATTGCTATCATTATAAGCGAGATTCAAAAGGATGCTGTTGAACCTCGACTGCATGAGTTATACTACAGGATGAAGGAACTTCTTATGAAATCCAAAATCACTTCGCAAGTTATCTATGCTCCTAATATTGATAACAACCATTTTGACTGGTTCCTTCCCAATATTGCAGCGGCTATCACCGGCAAGCAAAACGGTATGGCTTGGGGACTTGAAAGCCTCTCTCAACGTAATGATATGATTGTTGGTATTGGAGCGTCTAAACAGCAGGGACGTAAGCCATATCTCGGTACAGCCTTTTGCTTTGACAAAGAAGGTCAGTTCCGTGAGTTTGATTGTTGCCAGGCAGAAGACACAGAAGCTTTAGGTACAAGTTTGAAAAAAGCTCTGTGGCAGTTCTTCAAACAGTATGGAAAACCAGACAGACTAATCATCCACTACTATAAGAAACTGAAAAGGGAAGAAGGCGAACAAATTGAAATGATGCTCAAACAGAACGGATTGCAATGCCCTGTGTATGTGGTCAACATGGTCACGGCAGCAAATGATGATTTGATTGCCTTTGATACTAATAAGAATGACTACATGCCTCTGAGCGGAACCTATGTTCATCTACGGAGTACCCAATTCTTGCTCTACAATAACGAGCGATACACGGAAAACGGAAAAGGCGATGTGCTATTCCCAATTAAGTTGACAATTACAAGTGCAAATACAAACACAGGCGGAATTTTGACAAAAGAAGATGCCATCGATATCATTACCCAAGTGTATCAGTTCTGCCGTCTATACTGGAAGTCGGTCAAAATGCAGAATGTACCTATAACGATTGCCTATCCGGAGTTAGTGGCACAGTACGTTCCGCATTTCAACGATGAGGATTTACCTGAGTTTGGAAAACATAATCTATGGATGCTTTAACTGATTACTGCCATGACATTACCAATTATTGATAGTATGTTGAGAGGCGATTTGCGAAGGCAGATACTCTCCACATTGAAAACCGAGAAAGAGATTTCTTTGCTTTGGCGTGGTTTGATGAAAGCAACGCAAGGTGAACAAAGTTTGATGGCGATAGAGCAAGCTCTTGTAGCAGCTGTCGAAACAAGCGGCCTGGTACAGGTGTCTGCCGACTATATGGATGACCGTAGGGTACGTCAAGGGGCAGAGGAAGCACGAAAACATGGTATGAACTTTAGCGAGGATGATTACACAAGAGCTGATGAGAAGATATGTCTTGATGGGGTTTTTGCTCCAGTTACGGAAGCCACACCAACAGACAAGTTCCTTCACTTATTGGTCAAAGTAGAATGTCAGCGTACCATAGAGTCCCTTCTGATGCTCGTAAAGTCGGTTCGTGATGATGCTGTTGTCCGTACTTCTATACGCAAATTGTTCTCCAAAATTACATCTCTCTGTAAGGATACTAACGACCCTTTTATAAAAGAATCACTTACCCAACTTTATTTTGAAGTGTACCACACTTTCAGAAATGTATTAGAGAAGGGTGACCTACAGTCTTATGAGACGGATTTTGAGAATTTTGTCTTTGGTTGGAAGGGAGAATTCCCAGAAGAAGAGGTTATGGCAAGATACAACGACAAAACGCGAGTATTTAATCCAAAAAAGAATAATGGTTCAGATGCTTTAAAGTCTAAGCCGTCTGAGCAACCAAGCCAAGTTATTGTTATGCCTAAAGACAAGTTCGACACTTTTTTGGAGTCGGCCAATGCCTTCACGTTTTCAGAGATACCGAAGATCAAAGAACTTGGCACACCTCAGAAGATTCATCAGCTTGTGGAGTGTTTGCTACAAGAAAAGGAAACGGTTGCTGATACGTTTGGCCACACGGCAGCCATGCTTGAATTCATAGGATTCTTTAAATGGATAGCCGACAATCATGTAAGCGGATATAGGCTAAACCAATACGATGCGTGGTGTTCCAAGAATATCATGGGAAAAGCAGGCGGTACTGCCTTTAAGCACTACAGACTGTCTGTTTCTGTTTCTCCTACTGATACAAGAAATGTGTCGTACAAGTATCTTGGTTGGAAATACAAAGATTCTGTAAAAGAGGAATACCAGAGAATACTTCAAAGTTAGTATTACGCAGTATCTGTTATTGGCCTTTGAATAGTAAAACCAACACTATACAAAGGCCTTTTTTTATGTCCAAAATAAACAAAGTCCGAAATAGTCCGAGTTCCGTACCCTGGGTCTGAAAAGGTCTTTATTTTGACTTCATGGGTACTAAAAGGTCTTACGTCCTTTGCAGCCGAGAATTGAAAAGTTCGATTCTTGGCTGTCTGCGCACTAGCCAAACAGATAGTCTCAAGTTTAACGGCTTAAAATCTGATTGGCTTATGGCACAAGATTTTAATTTAGAGAAAAGACCTTTAGGTTCAGAAAAGAAGAATGAACCCAAGGTCATTGGCGAGGTACTGAACGGGTACTTCCAGAGTAACGAACCCCTTGCAGTTGCATACCGCGACCGCCTTCACCCAGACACGCATCTGGATGTGGACTTGAAGTTGATGACCCGCGAACCTGGGCGTATGCCTGTGGGCGCGTACCTTGATGGTGTTATCACGCACGATGACGAGGATCACTTCACCTTCATCCAGAACGCTTCGGAGAAGAAGAGGGTTGCGGTAACTCAGCGTAATCCTCACATTTATGAAGGTCTGCGCATCAACGTTAACCGCAAGGACAACGGTGAGCCATACCCGACGTTCAACCGTCCTCGTTACTCTAAGAGTTTCACCTTTAAAGACTTTTGTCGTGAGGCTGCCGAAGAGTTACTCGCAGTGGCAGGCCTCATAGAAGAGTAAGTTGCCAATGGCTGAGCTTGTGACAGTTACAGTTGTGACAATTAGGTTTCTGAAATTCCAAAAATCTCCTGAAAGTTATATAACTTATTGATATATAGATAGTTATATATATTATTATGGTCATATCGAACTTAAGAAAGCATACTGTAACAACTGTAACTGTAACGGGCAGGCCAGTAATAAATCATCTAAAAAGCTGAAAATCAATGAAATACGACATTACAAAATCAACAGCGCCCAAGATGCCGAACCTCGGTAAGGGCACAGAATGCATCAAACTTCTGATCTCGCAGGCGTCGAAAGACATGTATGAACCCCTGGTTCCGATGCTTTTCCCCCCACTTGGCGCACATGTGAGCGGTGCTGAATTTATGTACCCAGATTACTCTTGGAAGGAGGTATGTGGCCTGATGGCCAATCTGGTTGCTGATTCGGGCGGTAACAAGGGTCAATTGTCACTACTCGTTGAAGCTATTTGTCGCGACTTCCGTCAGCACGACATGGCTGTGACGAATCAACTTGTGGAGTGGCAGAGACAGTCAAGTGCCAATGGAGGCAAAGACAGTACAGCCCGCCCAAACGTTGCCCTTTGGTTCCCTCCGGTAGATACTACAGCTGCAGGCTTCCTCTTGAACAGTATGGCTCTGGAGCCGGAAGGCCGCACACAATACTTCAATCTGCCCGAGGTGGAGATGGCCGATGGTCTATGCGGCGGTCATAAAAGGGTGTCTCACATGATCAGGAACATCTATGACATGGCTCGCGCCGGTGCTCTGAGGGCAACAAAAGACGGGGTCACAGGAAACCCAATTCTGAGAGCCAGTATGACACTCTCTGCAAATCCCTACTCAGCACGTGGTTTCTACAAGCACGAGCTCTTCAACGGTACCTTCGGGCGCATGGTGTTCTCCTATAAGCCACGCACAAGCCGTGACGGCCGGATACCCCGTCAGGGTAAGTACGACGATGAGTTCTACCGCAAGTTGGATGAGTATCTGGCTCGTCTGGGCAACTGTAAAGGTCGCTACATCATCCGCCCGCTGAACAAACTGGTGGACAAACTGGCTGCTGATATGGCCTCGCTGGCCGACCTGGTTGACGACGATATACTCTGGGACTTCAGCAAGAGAGCTTTGCACTCGGCTTGGAAGGCTGGCTGCATACTCTGGATGCTCAATAATCAGACTTGGACCCGGTCTATGGCAGATCTGATAGAATGGCTTTGTTATCATGACATCTGGAGTAAGATGCAGATATTTTCCGATATGCTAAACGGTAAGGACGCCGACCAGGTGAGCGAGGCTCAGCGCCGTGGCCCGAAGAATATGCTCGACGGCCTGCCTGAATCGTTCAACGAGGCTCAGCTGAAGGCTCTCCGCGTCAGCCTTGGAAAGAGTGAAGAAGGAGCCAATGCGCAGTTGCGCCAATGGGTGTTCCGTAAGTTCATCACCTACTCGAACCAGACGGGGCTTTACACCAAGACCGGGGAATATCTGAAGGGATAATAATTAAGTCACACAGATCTCACAGATCTCATAGATTGTAATCTTAAGGATTAGTTTTTTCAGATCCAACGTCGCTTGCGACGATTATCAGTGAGATCAATAAGATCTGTGTGACATTACA
>Ga0265298_10007358_pt1 | contig 13395 bp, 8 predicted proteins | sample AusTroGonzalo_MG_3_FD_193486 | JGI IMG/M metagenome (GOLD analysis project Ga0265298, IMG submission 193486) | Bovine rumen microbial communities from tropical cattle in Woodstock, Queensland, Australia - Gonzalo_01 | ecosystem: Host-associated > Mammals > Digestive system > Stomach > Rumen ...
ACTGCCGGAGCACTGGCAGCAGGCGGCCGGCTCCGTGCGCCTGGCCCTTTCGGAAAACCAGAGCGTAATGGTTCGCAGCGCTTCTGTTTCCCTCGTCCTTCCCTGCGGAACGGCAGGGCAGCCGGAAACCTATTACCGGATTGCGGAGCTGACGGGGCTGCGGAAGAACGGCAACGAACTGGCGGCGGACTTCTGCGGGCTGCTGGCGGCAGCCACCGGGAACGACCTTCCGTTTTACCAGTGCGTGTATTCGGAAGCGGGAACCTGGCATTTTCTGATTCAGGATCTGATTGCGGAAGTGCCGGGAGAAATGCTGTATGCCCAGCATGCCCATCTGACGCTGGGCGGGGATGGCGCTTCCGCCGCCACAGGGGAGTATCTGCTGTGGCAGGATGATACGATGCAAAACAAACAGGCCGTTCTGACGAACGGCCTGGAGATCTGGCGGATTCCGGGACTCGCGGACGGGGAACCGCCGCACTGCAGCCGGTGGGAATACCTCATGACCACGGACCATACTGCCGAGATTCCGGAGGGCAGCCCGGCGTTCAGCTTCCAACCGGCCGCGGCATGGAAAAACCTGTGGGCGGTGTTCAGCATCACCAATACGGACGGCAGCCAGTATGCGGTTGCCATGCCCTATGAACCATAGCGCAGCACACCGGGACACCCCTCCACCGGGGCAACCTGTGCCTTTTTACCAATCGTAGCCAACGGTGGAGTCCATGCAGCCTTTGGCGTCGGATGCTTCCTTACAGCCTTTCGCTGCGCCTTTATCACAGTTCAGGCTGCGTTTGCACACATAGCCGCTGGGATGCCGGAAGGCACAGTCGCAGCCGTCCTGGAGCCAGCAGTTTTCCTTGTCCTTAAAGGAATAATCGCAATTGGAATGCTCACCGCCGCCGGCGACCGCGTCCAGCTCTTCCCGGCCCAGCTTCCGGATGGTTTCGGCTGCGGAATCAGTCGCCGTTTTGACGGCCGCCTCCTGCTCCGCAAGGCAGTCGGATACTTCTTTTTCCGTCAGATTCATTCCCATTTCCCCGGCTACCTGAACATATGCCTGAATATAGTCTTCGCGGCTTTCCGGTTCAGGAATCGCGGCGAACAATTCCTTCGCTTTCGGATCGGCCCTCAGTTGATCCAGCGCTTCCCGGACTTTCTCTTTTTCCATCAATGAATCCTCCTTTGGCTTTATGTTTCTGACAGATGTTCCCTTCTGTTTCGTCTTGTTCTCAAGCTCATGTCAATTCAAGGAAAAAGCATAAAGTGCAACGAAGCTTTTGTCAATTGGCAGCAATGCCAGCCTGAAGGCACAACCTGAACCCTGCCTTCCCATCCGGAAGGCGGTGTGGTATAATTGCCGCAAACGCCTCTGCGGGGAGACGGGCAGAAACCGGCCGGGCGGGCCGGGACGGCTGGGGCGAAGGCCTGGCCGGAATTTGACAGGAGGAATGAGGGCATCGTGTTTTGGAAGTATGTTCTGGCCTATCTGATCGTGATTCCGACTGCGATGCTGTGCCTGGCGCCCATGAAGAACCAGCTGCGCTACGGGCCGGGCAGGACGCATGCGATCGTGATGTCAGCGGTCACGGTGATGTCCTTCGTGACCGCGTGGCTGAGCATGAAATGCAGCTTCGGGGAGACCGACCTGCTTATTCCGCTGCTGCTCATTTGCTTTGTACTGTATGCCTGGTGCGTTCGTGCGCCTTTCAGCAAAAAATTCGGGGCGTTTTTGCTCGTGCAGGCGCTTCTGTCCATTCTTTCCAATATTGCGATCTGCATCAATGTCCTGATGGGACCGTCCTTCAGCAGTGAGGCTGGCCAGATGCGCTCCTCTGTGATTCATATCTGCCTGGGATGCGGTTTTATGGCGCCCCTGACCTTCGTTTTCAACAAATTCGGCAGCCGTGTGGTGGATCAGCCGATGCGTCAAAGGGGCTGGGGGATTTTCACCCTACTCTTCCTGGGACTATTCATCCTGAATTTGCTTCTTCGGCCGGCGCAGGGGGTGCAGGAGGCGATGAGCCGGGACAGCAGCAAAATCACCATTCTGCTGGCATCCTTCTGTATCCTGCTGGCGATCTGGAGCCTGTACCTGATCGGGTTTTATTACAACATTATGGACACGAAGAAGGCGGCGGAGCTTTCAGCGCGCAACGACATGCTGGAACTGCAGGCATACCAGTTTGATTCCCAGCAGCGCTATCTGAAAGTGTCAGAACAGGCGCGGCATGACATGCGCCATAACCTGCGTACGCTCAGCGGACTGTACGACGCAGGGGATTATGAGGCGCTGGGGAAGTACCTGCACCAGATGGAAAATGAAATGCCTGTCAAAGAAATTTTCACTTACACAGACCATACGGCGCTCAACGCCGTGCTGAATTTCTACGCCCATACCTCCCAGCTCAACCGGGTGGATTACCAGGTGAAAGTCCGCCTGCCGGATGTGCTGCCCCTGAGCGACGTCGACCTGTGCAGCATGGTCAGCAACATTCTGGAAAACGCGTCCATCGCCAGCAAGCGGGCGGAGGAGCCCAGCATCTCGATCACGATTCTGGCCGAAGAAGGAGGCCAGCTGTATATTGTCGCGGAGAATACCTTTGACGGCTACATCCGGGAAAAAGGCGGCACCTATGCCTCCACCAACCGGAAAGGCGGCGGCATCGGCCTGGCCTCCGTGGCCGCCACGGCGGAAAAATACGGCGGCGTGGCCCAGTTCTCCCACGAGGGAAAAACGTTCTTTTCCAACGTTGCTATCCCTTTGACGGACGAAATTGTTGGGGGGGGGTAAAGAGGCATGAAGCTCGCTATTGTTGACGATGAAGCCGCGGAGCGCGCGGCTTTGCGGGCGGTGATCCGGGAATATGACGCCATGCACAGGCTGGACATGGTTACAGAGGAGTTTTCCGGAGGCGAAGGTTTACTGGCAGCCTTCCATCCCTATGCGTTTTCCGTGATTTTCCTGGATATTTATATGGATGGGCTGAGCGGCATCGAAACGGCGCGGAAGATCCGTGAGCTGGACGATGAAACGGCGCTCGTTTTCCTGACCACCAGCGAAGAGCACCGGCCGGACGCGTTCTCCGTGTTCGCAACGGATTATCTGGTCAAGCCATGCTCCCGGGACGCGGTATTCCGGGTTCTGGACCATCTTCTGCGCCTGCATACGAAACAGGAAAAGCAGCTTCTCTTTACCGCTGACCGCCGGGAATACAGCCTGAGCCTTTCGGATATCGCCTCTCTGGAGGCGGACGGAAACTATCTTCTGATTACAACCGTGAACGGTAAACAGTACCGTGCCCGCATGCCCCTGCGGGAGGCGGAAGCGCTTCTGGACAATCGTTTTCTGCGGATTATCAAGGGCGTGACTGTCAATATGGACTATGTTCTGCAAATGAACGATACATCCTGTACCATGTGCACAGGCATGGTGCTGCCGATGCGCAGCCGGAACGGAAAGGAAATCCGGCAGCAGTGGTTGAACTATAAGTTTGTGAAGATTCGGCAGAAACAGGGAACAGATCTTCGGTTGTAGGCGAAACGGAAAGGACGGTCCCCAATGGCATTAAGATAGCAATAGAACCGCAATAATATGCGCGGGATCATGACTGTTTCTTCATTCCGATGGAATAGGATATCACCGGAACGCAGCTCGATCATGAGCTGGCAGAGATTTTTGTGAAAATCCCGAAAGAAGAACTGATTCAGTGCATGCCGGAAGAAGTTAAGTATTGATGAAGGCGCAGGGTTGAGGACAGACTGACGGAACATACAGATAAAGGAAAAACCTCCGTTGCGGGTTGAGACCGCGAAACGGAGGTTTTTCTGTATGGATGATACAGGCCGTAGATTACTTCGTCTTTTTGGGATCCAGGAACATATAGACGATGGCTGCCAGGGCGCCGCCGACCAGGGGAGCCAGCAGGAAGACCCAGATACCTTCCAGATTGCCGGCGATCAGGGCCGGGCCGAAGGAACGGGCGGGGTTCACGGAAGTGCCTGTGAAGTTGATTCCCAGCAAATGCACCAGCACCAGGGCACCGCCGATTACGAGGCCGGCTACGCTGCCGTTGCTCTCCCGGGAGGTTACACCCAGGATCGCGATTACGAACACGAAGGTCAGGATCACTTCGATGCCGAAGCTCATCAGGGCGCTGCCGTTATACAGGGCGCTGGTTCCCAGCTTTCCGGTATCCTTGACAATGAAGTTCAGCACGGCCGCGCCGGCGATGCCGCCCAGGAACTGGGCTACCAGATAGCCGCAGAAATCCTTCACGCTCATCTTACCGCTGACCAGCATCGCGACGGACACCGCGGGGTTGATATGGCAACCGGACACGTTGCCGATGGAGTAAGCCATAGCCACGATCACCAGGCCGAAGGCCAGCGCCGTGCCGATCAGGCCGGCAACGCCGTTTTCCTTCGTGCAGATCTGCCCAGCGACGCCGCAGGCAAGCAGCACCAGCACCATCGTGCCGATGAATTCTGCACAGTACTTCCGAATGTTTTGCATGTTCATTCTCCTCCTTTTTTGGCCGCTTGTTTCACAGCCTGCGCTATTGTACCGCTTTTTGCGGCACTTTGCAATGAAAAAACGCATGCTTTACCAGCCGAACGGTTTGCAGCGCATGCAGAAATCAGAAGAAAAAATCCCGGCTTGCTCAAGGCCGGGACCGTTAAGGAGGAGAGTTCCCATGAAGTATTCCTGTTCATCATTATATACGCTGCGGAAGCAGGGGCTGGCAGCCGTTCTCCCGAGCAGGTCATCATTTTTACATAGCCTGTACCATATTTGCCGGAATCCAGCCACGGGTGCTTCCGAATACGGTCTGGAATTCCGCAAACACCCAGCCATTCACTTCGAAATATACGCTGATTCGGGTGCCGGAAGAAAGCATGATATCATTCCGGTTATCATCCGTCATTCGGTCATAAATTGTCCCTGGCCCATAGTAGGGCTGCACCCTTCCGGTGGTCCTGGCGGCATGCGGCGTCAGGCTGACCTGTTCCACCGATGAATTGGTCAGTGAAGAAGCCCGGAAGTAAACGCACCGGCGGCCGACGGTCGTGTAGCTCATATCCACCAGAACGTAATCCCCTTCCCGGAACAGGGCAGTAGCGCTCGTCACCTTGTAGGGCTTATATGCCCCGGCGCCGTGGTAGTTGCTTTTACTCGGCCCCAGATAAGACTGATGCCTGTCTTTGCTGGACTTCAGCTTCCGCAGGGAAGTGCCGGTACCGCCCAGCGTCCATACGGGCCATGATCCGGCAGATGCCGACGGCCTGGCTGTGGCATCATTGGGGCAGAAATTATAACTCTGCGAAAGTTCCTGCCCACAGGTTGGACAGGTCCAGGTTGCGCCGTCTGCAAGCACTGCGGTCGGAATTGCCGCCAGCAGGCACGCAACCGCAACCAGAAGGCTTATGGTTTTTCTCATTGGATATTCCCCCTTCATCCCTGTATTTTCTGTTGGGATTCATCAGTAATATCCATAAAGTGCCCGGAAGGTTACACTTCTCTGCAAGTTTTTTTTCTCAGACTGCCAATCTTATGGTGAACATCCTGTTGAAAAACCTGTTCGGTTGCGGTACACTGCATTCACGAACCAACCTGCCGAGTGGGGTGAGCGCTGTGAACAAAGGACGGATGATTCTTCTGTGCCTCGGTTTCCTGCTGCCTCTTAGCACCTGTTCCGGGCAGGCTGAGTCCGCAACCCATGCCGATGGCATGACGGCCGTCTATGCCGATAAGCTTTTTGACAACAGAACGGTCCATCAGATCGATGTGCGGCTGGCTGAGGAAGACTGGGCAGGGCTTCTGGCCGATCCGATCAGCAAGACCAAGTATGCTGCCGACATTGTGATCGACGGCGAAACAATCAGCAATGTTTCCTTTTCAGCGAAAGGATTCTCCAGTTTGTATTTTGTGGCATACGGAGAGCAGGAAAGCCGGCGCTACAGCTTCAAGGTGAATTTCGGAAAGCGTGTGAAAGGCCGAACCTATTACGGCCTGGACAAGCTCAGCCTGAGCAGTCTCTTCTGTGACAATACCTGGATGAAAGACATGGTCAGTTATCAGATGTTCCGGGACGCGGGCGTCCCGGCGCCGCTGGCCAGTTATGTCTGGCTGACGGTGAACGGAAAAGACCAGGGGTTGTATATGGCGTTGGAAAATCTTAACAAAGGTTTCCTGAACCGCGAGTATCAGGGGGAAGGCGTGATCTACAGCGTGGATCGGAAGATCGACACATCGTACATCAACCAGGAGGCCATGGACTGGATCCGGAAGAACGGCTTCCCGCCCGCGACGAATATTCACGGCGCTGATCTGCGATATTCTGGAGAAGAACTGTCGAACTATTCGGATATTCTGGACAATGTGGAAACAAAGTCCAATGCTCCGGACCCGCAAAGGATCGTATCTGCCCTTCAAGCATTATCCCGGGAGGAAAATATCAATCAATATTTCGATATGGAAGAAATCATCCGCTTTTTCGCCGTCCATAACTATCTGTTGAATTATGACAGCTATACCGGAAGCCAGCTGAGCAATCTGAAACTGCACGAAAAAGACGGAAGGCTGTCCCTGCTTCCCTGGGATTATAACCTGGCTTTTGGGACGTTTCCTTCGGTGATCGGGTTTGAAAACATGAAAGACCCTACCGCGCTCATAAACCTTGGCATTGACACGCCGCTGATTCACGCGGAGGAAGAAAACCGGCCGCTGTGGAAGCTGATCCGGACCTATTCGGAGTACCTGGATGCCTACCATCATGCCCTGGACACGCTTCTCATGGACCACCTGCTGAGCGGAGAATATGAAGCAGAAATCGATCGGGTGAGGGACATGCTGCTGCCCTGGATTGAAAAAGACCCGACAGCATTCTGCACCGCAGAGGAATACCTGAAAGCCTGCGAAACGATGAAAGCGTTTTTCGCCTGCAGGACGGAGAGCATCCGCAGGCAGCTGGCCGGAGAACTGTCCACCGTCAGCGAAGAGCAGGAGAGACAGGCCATGGTGGACGCTTCCGACCTTGACCTGCTGAGCATGGGCGCGTTGGAAGTCGGCGTGTAAAGCACTGGAAACCCACGTTTCAGTGTTTCAAGGAGAAAAAAAGCAAAATATGGTAACGGTGTGCAACTGTTGCCGAATTACTGAAAACCTCTGCCGGCCCCTGCTTCCGCTGCGTATATAATGATAAACAGAGATACTTCATGGGAACTCTCCTTCTTACGGTCCCGGCCTTGAGCAAGCCGGGATTTTTCAAATCCTTATTCTTCAGCAGTGCGGAAGGTCTGCTCAAGGATTACCCCGGTTTCATAATCTACCAAAGTATCTTCCCGGGAACCATCCTGCCAGAACAGCGCATAGGTCAGGGCTTTTCTTCCTTTGATAGCGTCCAGCGGCACCAGCCTGAACGTGACCGGACTGCCTGCCGGCAACATATGCGTTTCAGTGTGGTAAAAGATATCATCATCTGATATAAAACGAACCCTCTGCTGCATCGCCGTTTCCGCGATCTCGTCCAGATACAGATTCGTTCTGTCATACATAATTTTTTTACCCCATCCCCTTATGAACATGCTGGGCGATGAGATCGCCGCATGCCCGTCCAGGATCTCTGCCGTAAAACTGATGTCACTGTATAGAGCATCTGTATCGAAAAACAAATCACTGTTCTCCATCGTCTGGCATTTTCCAGGTTCCTGATAGAAATACACATTATCCGAATCGATTTCCCATCTGTTTGTGTCCAATTGGGTTTCATTCGTCGCCAGAAACAGCTGGTCTTCTACCACACAGGCCAACCCGCTGAACACGGCGTTCCATTGGCTGCCTGTTTGTTTCAGATTCGCTCTGGCGATAGGTCTTACTGTTTCCCACTCCCCTGTTTCAGCATTCTGCCCTTCCTTACCGCTCAGGACGCATAATTGAACGATACCTTGCTCCGGCGCATCTCCCCGTTCTGCCGAAACAACAGGCGCTGTCACCATCACCGGATGGATCACTGCATCCGTAACAATAATCTCCTCGTTTAAAGCCATCGGCTTATACATGAAAGCCGTGCTTGTGATATCAAGATCCCCGGCTGTCAGGATCGTGCCCGTTTCCGCACCGAATACGGTGCCGGCAGGGAAGCGAATGATTGCCGGCTCACTGATAAAGTTGCCACGCTTAAATCGAAATGTCAGTTCCTCTGCAGGCATTCCGGGGTTAATCGCCTTCCGCGACTTGAGTACGATGAAATGGACCGCCCGGGTATCAGGAGGCATGATGATGCTTTTTCCCAAACTAAACTCATCATATTCTTTGCCGTCCAGGTTCGGTCGGATCATTTCCAGGCAGACTGTTTCATCCAGATGGTTTTCCAGGCGAACTCCGATGCCAATCCCATCGTCTGCAACCAACACCTGCTCAATCGAAACGTGCAAATCGCTTCCATCCAGCAGCACTTTTGCCTCGGGCATTTTTTCAGCCGCCTGGAGCGAAATCCCGTCCTCCATCTGTAAAGTGATCCCTCTGTTTTGATACGTTTGGGGAAACAAACCGGATTCTAACCAGACATCGACCCGGTCAGCCCGGGCAAATCCGCCCTGCTCCAGCGCCTGATTAATTCCGGATTGGTATAGGGTATTCTTTCCGGCAATAGTCAAACTGCTCAGCGTTGCCCGGTTTGTAAATGTAAAAGGATGATAGTTATCCGTTTCCGGACGCAAATCAAAATTCACGGGAGAGCTGTCTGCCTGCATACCGTTGATCAACATCCGCCCTTCGCTGCTGAAATCCGTGCTGCCATGGTTTTCTATGTGCAGCAAGCCGCTGATCTGCCCATCCTCCGCCTGTTCCAACGAAACCAGCTGCCACGTCATGTCTCCATCCTGTGCCTCTGCCAGGACCTTCGGTGCTTCCTTCGCCAGCTCACCCAGGTCTGCAACTGCCAGATCCAGATGAATCGGGATCTGTGTTGGTTCCGATGAATGATCCCCGGATACAGCTACATATAAGGTAAAGTCCACAGATGAAAGGCTGGTCAGTCCAATCAGGGCTTCCTTCTGTAGCATGCAGGATTTCTCACCTGTCTTCCCTGCTTCCAGGTTGTAAGGATACAGGCGCTGATCCGTGGTACGGGTTCCGTTCAAAACCATTCTGGTGCTTTCAAGAATCAGTTCGCTGCCCGTTTGGTTATTCACGGTCACACGGATCTGGATATATGGGTGCAGGGTTGTCCTCTTCATACGGGCAGAACATTGAATATCAAGGTTCTCCATCTCTCCGATAGTTTGGGTTACGGCGAGTTCCTTCTCCCGCGGGTTTTCCACCTTCACCGGCAGGCTGCACCAGGTGTTCTGGTAAATATCCGTCACCTGGAACATGGCATAAATATCACTGCTGTTCCAATCCTCCTGAAATTGCAAATGCCATTTGATGGGGAGTTTAATGTTCCTTGCCCAATATCCGTCGTAGGGCTCCCACTCGTCGAATCCCCGAATCGCTTCCCTTGAATCCGGCATATTGCGGATGAAGAATTGGAATCCCAGGTCAGTGAGACCTTCCTCGGTAAAAGGAATGCGGTTGGTGTAGTTATCGGATACCGGATCATACACATAGGTTCGGGCAATGTCCAGGCCGCCGGTTGCTGAATCAAGCGTACAGTAATACAAAACGATTGTATCGTTTTTTGTGGTGTTATTGGGAGAATTGTTCAGATAACTGCACAGAAGAATATAGTAGCTGCCGTCATCCGTCAACCTGTAGCTGACCGGACCAGATAATATTTTACCGTTTTCATCCAACGCATACAGGGCATTCCCCCGGTATTCAGCCGTCAGTTTCCCCTGGCTGTTTAATGCTGCCGGGATTATCGAAATCGGTGCCAGCGATAATACGCCTTCCGTACTCCCAAATTGCTCCATCACGATCAGTTCCGCGGACAGGCAATTCCTCACTTGCGCATCTGTCAGTTCCAGACTGAAGGCATGGGCTTCCTCACCCACCATTCCTTCGTCGGTTGTTATCATTCCGCTCCAGTCCGTATATTCTTTTCCTGTCAGAATCGCGCCGAAGTGTTCCAGGTATCGGGAATACATGGGGCTGAAGTTCAGCCTGCGGTAATAATCCTGCCAGCTTTCCAGATATTTTTCCTTGTTGTAATATGGATGATAAACGGATAAGCCACAGGCGCCGCCATTGTCCGACCGGACATAAACAACTGTTTCCTGCAGGGACTGGCTGACCGCGGCATTATTCCCGCCGTACCGGGCAATCAGGTCTGCCAGGTCTACCAGATCATATCCTTCTGTTCCCACTGCCCGAACAGCCTTCCCGAACCCAGTAGAAGCATAACGGATCCTGGACAATTCCTCAAAATGGTCCCGGTCCATTTTGCTGTCAAGCTCTGAAAAATAGCTGTCCATCTGCTGAATCAACGGGTCGATTCTGGCCAGGTCAATACAGGCCATTGTCAGCGGGTCACTGGATCCTTTCAGGCCGTCAAAATAGGAATCCACGATGATCCGGCCCGTAGCGGCCCCGTCCCCGCTGGCTTCCTTCAGAAAAGCGTAGTTCCAGCCCTTTGCCGGCTCTGTTTCCTGGGAAGCAATCATGTATTCCGCATACGGCGCAACGGCGGCAGCCACCTCAGCGGATCCCATCAGACAGGCGTCAAACCCAATCCAGCTCAGCTTCTTTTTAAATCGCCATCCTTCTCTGATTCCCTCCGTCAGTTCCGCCAGGGTCATGTGGTCATCTGAAAAAAGCACATCCCAACAGACGCCCTCCAACGGTCCGCCGCCGTGGTCCCATAGAATCAACGCATAATCCTCTGCCGGATAGTTTTCTGCTCCATATTCCAGCAGTTGCGTAAGCGTCTTCGGTTTTCCCATATTCAACAGTGTTGGTTTCTTGATTTCCATCCTGGACTTAGGCCCCTGGATCACCAGAATACCGTTTCCTTCCAGGCCGGGGAAACGCGTCCAGCGCGGTGAGCCGCCCAGCATCACCAGGACAGTGGTATCTTCTGCTGAAAAGCCGGAATCAATCATCTCCCGGATATCTTCCGATGCCGATCCGTATTCGCTTTCCAGATCGCTTCCGCACATATATACCATGATCGTCAGTTTTTTACTGTTGTCAGCCGCGGCAAGCCCGGAAACCGCCAGCAGAAAAAGCATGGCCGCTACTGAGAGAATCAACTTTCTTGCCCGCATCTCTTTCATGTTGGTCTGTTTCCTCCGTCCATCAAATCTGCCATGTCCTCATATCCAACTGTCATCATTTCTGCCATTATAGCATTTTTTGTTTCTCCGCCACAACACTCCGTTGCCAAAACACAGCAATACTTCGAAGGAAAAGAAATTTCAGCGATCCTGATCGATTCGCGGCCAATGCGGCAGGCATAGGACGGCTTTCCATCGGAACAGATGAACGGGGTATCAAGTAAAGAAACAAAAACCGCTGCAGACGGTTTTCATCTGCAGCGTGATTTATATCCATCTGAGAGTTTGCCTCAGTCAAAGTCGAAGAAGTCATCCCAGTCATCGTCATCCCTGTCATGGCCATGGAAGTAATCCTTGTCGAAATCAGTGATCCTGCCGGTGAGCTGGTCCACATCCATTTCGTACTCGATTCCGTTGTAAACGAACTCGATCTCGTACACCATCCGACCGTCATCCCGGTCCGGCTTTACCTTGGTGAAAGTCACCTGGTCGGCTTTCAATCCGGCGAAATCCAGCGCGATCTCCTTTGCTTCTTCCGCTGTCAGGGCTTTCTGCTGTGCACAGGCTGCTGCGCATCCGCAGGCTACCATCACTGCCACCAATACTGTTGCGATTATTTTCTTTAAGCTTTTCATTTTTGTTTTCTCCTTTTCATTTTTCATTTTGTTTTTTTGTTTTTGTTTTTTTTCGTTATCCCCATGTGTTTGTGATTCCCGTTCTGAAACCGATCCGTCCCCGTGGCGCTTTGCTCTGATTGCTTCCCCCTTCCTGCCCTTTGGGCTTCGTTTCTTTCGTCCTTGCACCTATTCATACGACGCTACGCGGCTGGATGGCAGTGGAATGTAAAGTTTTTATGAATATTTTTTTGAGCTGCCTCTGCGTGGTTTTCGATGGTTGTCGTGAGAAAGCGAAAAATGCTATAATGACAGAAACGATGACAAGCAGGATAACATGATGATTACAGAGGAGGAAGAAACATGCGTCGGAAAATGACATTTGCACTGGCATTCTGCAACAGGGGATTCATGCCCGGAGAACTGATTTACGGCGCCCGGGAGGATATGGCCAAGGCCGTGGCGGACGCCGGGTATGACTTTCTCATGATGGACGCGGAACTGACCCGATACGGCGGGATTGAAACCCGGGATGAAGGCCTAAAGTATGCGAACTGGCTGAAGCAGCACAGTGGGGAATATGACGGCGTCATCTTCTCCATGCCGATCTTCGCGGATGAGAACGGAGCCATCATGGCCCTGCAGGACGCGGGCGTACCCATCCTGATGCAGGCTTATCCGGACGAGATCGGAAAGATGGATTTTGCCCATCGCCGGGATGCCTACTGCGGAAAGTTCTCCGTGACAGATGTGTTCACCCAGTACGGGGTTCCCTTCACCGTGCTGAAGCCCCATGTGGTGCATCCTCTCAGTGACCAATTCCAGGAGAACCTGCGGGACTTTGCGGCCATCTGCCGGGTCGCCAACGGAATGAAACGGTTTAACCTGGGCTGCATCGGAGCCCGAACTACCGCTTTCAAGACGGTGCGCTTTGACGAGATTGCCCTGCAGAAGCATGGGATCAATGTGGAAAGCTTTGACCTGAGCGAAGTGTTCGGCAAGATTGCCGCGAAGCCGAATGATGACGCCGCTGTGCTGGCCAAGATTGCGCATCTGAAGAACTACACGGACTTCAGCCAGGTGCCGGAAATGAACATGCTGAACCTGGGCAAGCTGGCGGTGGTAATTGATGAGTATATCGATGAATACCATCTGGACGCCCTGGCCCTGCGCTGCTGGAATGAAATGGAAACGCATCTGCGCATCTGCCCCTGCGTTATTCTCAGCGAACTGAACGACCGGGGCATCGCTGCCAGCTGTGAAATCGACCTGTGCAGCGCCATCACGATGCGGGCCATGAGCCTGGCGACGGAGAAACCCACCGCCGTGCTGGACTGGAACAACAACTACGGCGATGATGAAAACAAGGTGATTCTGTTCCACTGCGGCCCCGTGGCCCAGGGCCTCATGACCTGCAAGGGAACGGTGACCAATCACAAAATGTTCGATAAGACCGATCCAGGAAGCGGCTGGGGCTGCAACGAGGGGCGGATCAAACCCATGCCCATCACGATTTCCAACTGCCAGACAAAGGACGGAAAGATTGTGATCTATGCTTCCG
>Ga0265298_10007360_pt1 | contig 13390 bp, 8 predicted proteins | sample AusTroGonzalo_MG_3_FD_193486 | JGI IMG/M metagenome (GOLD analysis project Ga0265298, IMG submission 193486) | Bovine rumen microbial communities from tropical cattle in Woodstock, Queensland, Australia - Gonzalo_01 | ecosystem: Host-associated > Mammals > Digestive system > Stomach > Rumen ...
GTAAACCGTAAACTGTAAACTATAAACCGTAAAACTTTCATCTTAGTTGAAGCGTATATTAAGTGAGACGTATGGAATGGCAGTGCCAAACACAGACAGCTTATATCCCTTTATTTCCTCTCCTTTTGCGACATAATACACATTATAGGCATTTTTGCGCGCAAGGGCATTATACACACCTATGGAAAACGATGTGTGAAGAAAGGATGTCAGATGATGAGTCGGCTCGATATTAAAGGCAAGATCCAAACGCATATAGTCAGGAATGCGGTATCGGTTGCGGTCGGTATAGAAGGGCATGTATTTCTGATTGTGTGAGTCGTAATATTTACCAGCAGGCAGCGTTGTCGGACGACCTGTGGCATAGTTGAAGTTGCTTGAAAGGCTATATCTCTCTGAAAACTTCAGGTTGACCACAGCCTTCACCTCATGAGGTCTGTCGTATTCGGAAGGATACCACTCACCATTGTTCAGAGGCATTGCCACCCTCTTGTCATCCTGACAGAGCAAAGAGCGTGAGAATGTATAGCTTATCCATCCATTCAACTTTCCAATAGGCTTCTTAACCTGAAGTTCCAATCCGTATGCCTGTCCTTTGGTTGAGATGACGTCGGTCTCAAGGTGAGGGTTCATCAGCAGGACTGCAGAACTGCGATAATTCAGATAATCGGCAATATGTTTGTAGTAAACCTCTGCTGACAGCTCGTAACCTTGTCTCCTGGATCCTGTTTCATAATAGACACCACCAGCCACTTGCCAGCCATTCTGAGGTTTGATGTTAAGGTCGGAAAGTTTCCAGATGTCAGTAGGTGACATAATTGACGTATTCGACACTTTATGGATATACTGGTGCATGGTGTTGAAGCCAGCTTTCAAAGAAAGGTTTTCCTTTATGGCATAGCGAGCCGATAGGCGCAGCTCAGGCGCGTGATAGGTTTTGATTACTCCAGACTCCTGACTCCTGACTTCCTTCAATGTCTCCTCTGCTGGAAGTTCGTCATCATAATAGATATTCACGTCATGGGGGCCAAGCGCATTGAACATGGAATAACGCAAACCGACAGAAACCGACAGCTTTTCTGTGAGCAAACGCTCATAGTCGACATATACAGCGCTCTCCAATGCCTTTTCCCTCTGCAACTGTTCTGTTTTGATGCTTGATTGCTCGCCCAAAGGCTCATACTTACCTGCCTGCACATTGTAATGCTGCACGGAGAGACCGTAAGAGAGGGACTCCTTTTCTGACAGTCGCTGACGAACATGCAGCTTACCCCACAACTGGTCGATACCGAAACTCAATCGGGCTGCCATAGAAGGTATGTTCCTGTCCTCATTGAAATAGTCATAGTGGTCAAGTCCGGCAGAAAACGTAGCTGTCATTCTCTCATTCAGAATAGAGCGCCACTCTGCAGAGACGCTACGGTTCTGATAGCCGTAATTATCCTGTGAACTGAACGAGAACTTATCCTTACTCCAATAGCCATACACCTTGAGACGGTGCATCGCGTTAAGCTTCCATGTCAGCACGCCACCGAGATCATAGAAGTTTGCTGTACCGTTCTTGTAACCGCTATCCTCTGGCAACTGCTTGAGAATCCAATCACTATAGGTCGTACGACCATTTAACAGCAGCGACACATGGTCCTTAACAATAGGTATCTCAAGATTCGCCTTACTGGTAAGCAGGCCAAGACTTGCCGAACCAGTCAATTTCTGCATATTAGCCTCTTTCGAGGTAACTTTCAGCACACTACTTATTCTGCCACCATATTCCACTGGAATACTTGACTTGAACAGCTCTACATCCTCAACTGCATCTGAATTGAACGACGTAAACAGCCCAAACAGATGCGACGGATTATACACTGTGCCTCCATTAAAAAGAATGAGATTCTGGTCTGTAGCACCTCCTCGCACATTATAGCCACTTGAAGCCTCTCCAACGGTAGTGACACCTGGCAGGGTGAGCACAATTTTCATAATATCCGATTCGCCAAAGGCTGATGGAATGTTCTTCAGCAACTGGGGCTTGAACTTCTCAGAACCCATCATTATGTTTTTCACAGCCGACTGACGACCACCTACTACGACAATCTCATCAAGTTCCTGATCATCGGCAATATTTGCCTTTGCTTTCTTCACACCCGGCACTACATAGACCTTTGTCGAGGCATCTGTCATAGCAACAGTATCACTGTCAAGCACAGGAATACCAGGGAGGAGCGAGTCCTCAGAATAGTTTACTGTTGACAGTTTACGGTTTACAGTTGATTCGCTGGCAAGCCCAGATTCTGCAGCAGAGTAATCATCTGTCAACTGTAAACTGTCAACTGTAAACAACTTTGTAAAGGCTCCAGAAACACTTTCAACCACCTTCACCAAACTTTCCTCCCGCTTACTTTTTTTGAAGGAAAGATGATTCTGCCTGACAAACTGTCTGATTTGCTTTTTCTGTTCAGGAAAGATTTTTGCTATATCCGATGCACGCGCCACCTGATACATTTTACCGTCTGGAGTAACAAGAGTATAATGCTCTTTGGTGCTAAGATTCTTCTGAAGTCGCTTTCCATCAATAATGTTGTCACCATTATACACCTTCCACACACTATGATAAAGACGAATGCCATTTGTGCTGCCGAGAATAGCCGCATAGCGTAAACTATCCTCTATATCATGCACATATCTATGACCATCCATCTCAAACCAGTCGATGTATTTTTGTTCAGGCAGACAAAACACATGGCCCACAGGAGAAAGCACCACTACCCGCTGTTCCAATTGATCAAAACGGAGTTGTACATCATCATAGACCACACCATGATAACTGACACGGCCTTTATACATATTTGTATCGCCTTTGTAATATGGGATGTCATGCCACAACGACATCTGGTACTGCGGCTCTACCGCCCCCACATACAGACGCGCAAAATCCTGACCCCATGACTGTGCTGCCATCATACAGCATAAAACCAACAAATACTTTTTCACATGTATCTCTTTAAAGGTCTATCGTCATTACTGGAGCAACCGCTGAACATCATCAGCGCCCCCGTCCATAATAAAAAGTTCTTTTTCATATTCATTTGTTTGACTGCAAATATACACCTTATTTTGTTTATATAAACACGAGAGGATAGAAATCTTGCATAGAAAAGGAAAGATTTAACATAATTTCACCTATGCAAAACAATACAAGATGTATTTCAAAAAATGTTTGCAACAAATAAGAACCACTTATCTGACAATAAGAGCATTCTCTTGGGAAATAAGAGTCTCCTATTCAACGATAAGAGGCTCTTTTCACCTATAGTTGTCATACATCGGTTTCAAGTGTCCCTTCTGCCCCTTCTGACCCAAGTCTGAGGGTCAGAAGGGGCAGAAGGGACACTTGTTTTCTATAAATCTCTACTATCGAGCGCGTACTAAAGCGGAGTGAATATGCCTTTAAAAAGAGTAGATACAAACCCACGCTGAGCACTCTGACTTGAATTGGTGGATCTCCTCGATGCTTTGCCAATTAACCAACGTACCATCTACATAATGCAAAGCATCACAATAGATACAAGATTTGCCAGCCTCCCAAATAAAGTAATAGACGTTGTTTTTCCAATTGCACTGATATATCCGCATGCCATATCCTTCCAGACCAGGAACTCTTTCATCCCGATGTTTCTCAGGCTCTGCTACCAAATTCTGTATCCACTTCGGCAGACTGTCTATTGAGGGAAACCTTTCTGTAGCACTACTGATTTTACTATCATAGAAATCATAGAGCATAGAAGGGTCTATATCTTCAGACACTTCATTGTTATTACTACATGCCGTATATCCAATAACTGCTGCAAACAGAAACACAAGACCAAATAATAATCTTTTTTTCTTCATATACATATGATTGAGAATTAATATTTATCTATAATTAAGTGTAGAAAAGCAACATAAGACTGCATCAACTGGCGATAATTTAACAAAGATTACCAATGGAAACGGATGCCGAGAGGGAGAGTAATCTGAAGCGGATGTTCTGTGCGATAGGATTTCAGGTCGCTGCCATCATCGAAGAAGTACTGGAGGTTAGGCTCTAAATAGAGGCCAAGATGGGGCGTGAGCTCGTATTGCAGACCAAAGCAGAGAGATGTAGACCATTGGTTCTTGACTTTGAGAGGGGACTCTTTCTGGAAGGTATTGATACCATTGGAGATATGATTAACATCAACAGTGCTGTGTATCGGCAATTCCAGTATAGTCCCAGCTGATGAATAGAGGCTGAGGTGGGCTTTACTATACCACAGCCAGCCAAGACGAATGGGAACGCCAAGATAGCGAAGATGTTGTTTCTCTTGGATGAAGGCCTGAGTGCTACCAGTAGTAATCGTGGAATTCAGCTGGGTATAGCAGAGTCCTGTCTCAATGGAGAAACGCTTGGAGAGCTGGCGATTCAGCAGAATTTGCAGGGTGATGGGGCGCTGATGCTCATAGCGGGCCTCCATCCAACCTCCATTGTTGGCTGAGTTCTGCGCTGCTATATTCATGATGGAGCGGGTTTCTGCATCATCAGTAACAAACGGCGAATAGTTCAGATAGTTATTATAATCTATCCAATTGCTGAACATCTGTTCTGTTGGTATTTGCATATTGCTGGCAGCATTGAAGCTGCCCCTTCCGATACTGGCATCTGCCAGATAATCATCGCTGCGACCTATCAGGCCATTATAAGTCAGACTGATGTTCCACGAACATTCAGCCGCTGCGGACTTTATCGCAAGCTGGGTATTGGGGATTAATTGATGGGTAATGGTGGTATCTTTGGTTATTTCCATCTCTGGAGTCTGAGCAGTCTCTATAGTTGTTTCAGTTTGTTCCTCTGCCACCTGATAGGGAATGCTGTCTGGCAAAATGACAGCTTCAGTCCGATAGTAAATAGAGGGAGACAAGGGCTTTTTACCAATGGAGGTATAAACAGGTTTCTCATTATTTTTTTCCACGGGTGATGTAGGCTGAGGTCTTGGTTTACGTTTGCTAGCTACTGGCTGCTGTTGTTGGGGCTCTTGTTTGTGTAAGTATTTCCAAATAACCGTTGGGATAGCTATCAGCAACAGAATCAGCACCCACGACTGCTTGATCAGCATCTGCAACATCCGTTTGGCATGAAAGAGCTGTGAGGATGAGGTATGAGGGGCGATGCCAAGAAGATTGCTGATTTCCTGATGTGACAAACCCTCGAAGACGGAGAGTCGGAACACCTGCTGATAACCTTTGGGCAATTGGGATACAAGCGTTTGTATTTGATTATAGTCTAACGACAGAATTGTTTCCGCTGTAGTCTCACTCTCTTTCGCCATCTGTTCAAGAGCCATCTGCTCCTTCCCCAAATGTTCTCTGTAGTGATAGCCTACATTCTTGACGATGGAAGTCATCCATGCCTCCAGCTTGTCAGTATTCCTCAGTTGGTCGAGTGAGGTCAGGATGACTACAAAGGCATCATGCAGCAGGTCTTCTGCCACATCTTCCTCTTTCGCATATTGTCGGCAGATAGCAAGCAGTCTGGGCTTATATTGCTGATAAAGCAGATGCAAGGCGTGACTATCTCCCGCCTTGCACCTACTTATCAGTTCTGTGGAATCCATTTACAATTTCGTATTCACGATTTTGCCTGCTTGACGGAGGATGGTAACAAAGCGTTCCATCCCAGCAGCATTCTTTTCCATCAGCGCCTTAACGGTTTCATCACCCATAATGGTTCCTGGATAACCATAGCGGATATAGAAATGACTTTCTGATGCATCAAACTCGTCGCCAGGTCCAAAACAACTACATTGGAATGTGAGATCGCTGAAATAGCCTATACTGGAAAAGAATGAAACAGCACGGGCATCAAACAGCAGATGATCGCCATCATAAAAATAGACCCGATACTGACAACCAGCATCATAAAACAAATGCTTGTCGAAGACAACATTCTCAAACACCAGTTCGCCCGTCTCAGGATTATAGCTCTTGATATTGTTGAGTGAAAACAGGGGCATCTCTGCTTTGTATTGCAGAGATGCATCGGCACTCTGGCGAGCTACAGCGTAAAGCGTAAGGTCTCCATGTGTGATAACGCCATTGTCATCATTACAACCAACGCATACAGCTGCCATCATGAGCATCATGCCCAGCCATAAGTTTCTGCTTTTCTTCATACCTTATTTTATATGACGTCGCAAATTTAATTCTTTTCTACTTATATAGTGTCAGGAAAGCGGAAAAGACTGCATGGAGAGGCGGCTTTTTATGGTTTGTTAACGCAGGATCCGACATTTAACCTAAAGATAACATTCAAATAACTTAAAGTTTTTGTAGTTTATCGTACCTTTGCAGCGTCTAAAGGACAAAAAAAGTATTTAGTTTAGAGTTTATAGTTTTAGTTTAAAATTTATAGTGTTATGGAATCAATTATCACAGCAGCAACGGTACTGACAATGTACTTCAACGCAGTTAACAGCAACGACGCCAGCTATATGTATAATGGCGAGATGGAAGACGGTGTGGTCAACAAGATTGAGGTGTATGCCCAGAACGACAAGAAACAGATGGAGCAAAAGATGGAGTACTGCTACACCTATGACGAGCAGGGCCGTCTGCAGAACAAGGAGATGCTCTCTTGGAACGAGGCTACACAGCAGTGGAAGAAGAGCAGCCGCCTGACCTATAAATATTATAAAAACGGTTATAACGTGGAGGTAAGCTATTGGAACGCTGAGAAGCAGGCTTACGACCTGCCCACAGAGGTGACACTCTACCGCTCGCAGGCTCCCAACTTGACCACGGTGAAGACCTACAAGATGAATGAGGCTAAAGACAATATGTTCCTCAGCAGCAGTATGGTGGTGATGGAACCATTGGACAGCCGTCTGCTGGCACAGCAATAGAGTTTACAGTTTATAGTTTACAGTTTACAATCATAACGTTATGAAACTCAGAAAAATTTTTGTAGCAGTAGCACTGCTCACCACCGGAGTGGTATCGGCTCAGCAACAGATGCAGATGCCAGAAATTCCCGTAGACGACAGCGTACGTATCGGCAAACTCGACAACGGCCTGACCTACTACCTTCGTCACAACAACACCCCCGAAAAGAAGGCCAACTTCTACATCGCCCAGCGCGTGGGCTCTATCCAAGAGGATGACACCCAGCAGGGTCTGGCCCACTTCCTCGAGCACATGGCCTTTAACGGCTCGGAGCACTTCCCCACAGGCACGATGACCGAGTATCTGCAGTCGATCGGTGTGCAGTACGGCCGTAGCCTCAACGCCTACACCTCAATCGACCGTACGGTGTATTACATTGCCGACGTGAGCACAGAGCGCCAGAGTGCCCTCGACTCGTGCGTACTGGTATTGCGCGACTGGAGTAGCGGCATCACCGCCACCCCCGAGGAGATAGAGAAAGAGCGCGACGTGATACACAATGAGTACCGTATGCGCAACTCGCCCAGCCAGCGCATGATAGAAAGGGCGCTGCCCACGCTGTTCCAAGGTTCGAAGTACGGATTCCGTATGCCGATCGGCAAGATGGAGATCATCGACAACTTCAAACCCGAGGAGCTGATAGCCTATTATAAGAAATGGTATCGCCCAGACAACCAAGCCATTATCATCGTGGGCGACATCAATGTCGACTATACCGAGGCGCTGATCAAAAAGATGTTCGGTGACATTGTGGTGCCTGCTGATGCCGCGAAGGTCATCGACGAACCCGTGCCCGACAACGAGAAAGCCATCTATGTGGCTGAGAAGGACAAGGAGCAGCAGTATCCCATCCTCATGCTCTCGATGAAGCGTGACCCCGTGCCCGCAGAGCTGAAGAAGACCGCTGCCTATCTGGTGCAGGTCTATCTGAACTCAATGGTGTGCTCAATGCTGAATAGCCGTCTGTCGGAGATTGCAGAACAGCCCGAGTGTCCGTTTATCCAAGGGGTAGCCCAAGACGGCAACTATTTAGATATGTCGCGCACTAAGGATGCCTTCCAACTAATAGGCGTAGCCAAGGAGGGTAAGGACATCGAGACGCTGCAGGCCATCTACCGTGAGGCCAAGCGTGCCCGCGACTTCGGCTTCACCGCTACAGAGTATGCCCGTGCAAAAGCCGACTACCTGAGCGGACTGGAGAAAACCTATACCAACCGCGACAAGCGTAAGAACAATGTCTACTGCAGCGAATATGTGGAGAACTTCCTCGAGAATGACCCCATCCCCTCTATCGAGACTCTCTATCAGACGATGACGGCTCTGGCAGGTCAGTTGCCCGTAGAACTGGTAAACCAGTATGCCCAGCAGATTATCACTACGGACGACAAGAACCTCGTGGCCTTCTATATGGAGCAGGAGAAGGAGGGCAAGACCTACGTGAGCCCCAACGCCATGAAGACCGGTATTGAGGCCGTGCGCACGGAGATGCTCACCGCTTGGGTAGACAATGTAAAGCAGGAACCGCTCATCTCGCAGATGCCCGCCAAGGGAAAGATTGTGAAGGAAACAGAGAACAAAACTTTAGGTTATAAGGAACTGACCCTCTCGAACGGTGCCCGCGTAATCCTGAAGAAGACCGACTTCAAGGACGATCAGGTGATGATGCAGGCCGAGGCTAAGGGTGGAATGTCGCTCTTCGGTAAGGCTGACATCATGAATCTGCAGGCCACCGATGCTGCCGTGATGTACAGCGGTTTGGGTAACTTCTCAAAGTCAGAGCTCGAAAAGGCCCTCGCCGGCAAACAGGCTTCCGTAGGTATCAGAGTGGCTGAGGACCGTCAGTATATCTCCGGACAATCGACACCAAAGGATCTGGAGACAATGTTCCAGCTGTTCTACTTGACGATGACCAACATCAACAAGGACGAGAAATCGATGGCTGCATTTGTGAACCAGATGCAATTGGTATTGAAAAACAAGAGTCTGAACCACTCGCTGGTTTACCAGGACTCTGTAGAGAGCGTACGTAATTGTGGCAATAAACTCTTCAGAATTCCAGAGGTAGAGGATATCCAGCAGTTCGACTATGACCGTACGCTGCAGATATTGAAGCAGCTGTATGGCAACGGTGGACAGTTTATCTACACCATCATCGGTAACTTCGACGAGCAGCAGGTGCGTGAGTATCTGGAGCAGTATATCGCTGCCATGCCTCAGGGGCAGGCTGTCAAGGCCAAGGATATCCGCACATATTTCAAGGGTAACCCCGTATGCAACTTCAGCCGTAAGATGGAAACCCCGCAGGCTCAGACCACCGAGATCTGGATTAACGACAAGCTGCCTTACACTCAGGAGAATGTGGTGCTGATGCGTATTGCCTCACAGATTATGACCCGTATCTACGATCGTACCATCCGTGAGGAGGAGAGTGCTGCCTACAACGTAGGCGCCAGTGGTTCAATCAGCGTCAATGGCGACAAACCCGTATACATGTTCGCTGCCCAGGCTCCCACGAATCCTGACAAGCAGAAGATTGCCCGCGACCTGATGCTGAAATATCTGACAGAGGCCTCAGAGAAGATCGGCGACACAGACCTGAACACAGTGAAGGAGATTCTACTGAAACAGGCTGAGGACAACAACCGTGAGAATGGCCACTGGATGAATGTATTGACAGAGTGGACGGCTGAGGGTGTAGACCTGCAGACAAACTACGCCGAGACTGTGAAGGCTGTGACCAACCAGAAGGTGCAGAACTTCATCAAGCAGATGATCAGTGCCGGCAACCACGCATCAATCGTCATGATGCCAGAACAATAAAGGTGAATAGTTAAATCGGTAAATTCGGAAGGAATCGTGCTCACACGTAATATCACGTGTCGAGCACGATTTTTCGAATGAAAAGTGTAAAAATTGCTACCGAATGTAAAAATTATGCATTATGCATTACGAATTATGATTTTTTTTCGTATCTTCGCAGCGTTAAATCAACGTTTTTCAGATTATGACGCAAGAACAAAAATCCAACACAAAAATCATCCGCAATGAGAAATTCGGTGGCGAACGACCCCTGTTTGCCACCCACGACCTAAGATTGGAAAATGTAACCATTACCGATGGTGAATCGGGTATCAAACAATGTCAGAACATCGAGGCCTACGACTGTAAGTTCTATGGCAAATATCCATGGTGGCACGTCGACGGTGCAAAGATTGACAACTGTTACTTCGCCTTAGGCTCGCGTTCTGCCATCTGGTACACCAATGACCTGGTGATGACCAACTCACGTATCGATGGGCCAAAGTTTTTCCGAGAGATGAAGAACCTGACGCTCGAGAATGTGGAGATTACTGATGCCGACGAGACCTTCTGGAGAGTAGATGGCATCCGTATCAAGAACGTGAAACTGCATGGGGGTACTTACCCTTTTATGTTTTCACAAAACATCTTTATCGATGGGCTGGAGAGTGATTCGAAATATGTCTTCCAATACTGCAAGAATGTAGAGATTCACAATGCAAAGATCCTAACAAAGGACTCTTTTTGGGAGTGCGAGGATGTGACCATCTATGACTCTACGCTCGATGGGGAGTATCTGGCGTGGCACTCAAAAAATGTAAGGCTGGTGAACTGCCATCTGGCCGGTGAGCAGCTGCTTTGCTATACGGAGAACCTGGTACTTGAGAACTGCACCATCGACCCGATGTGCGACCGTATGTTTGAGTATTCTACAGTAGAAGCCGATATCCGTGGACATATCGAGAACATCAAGAATCCAACCTCTGGGCACATCGTTGCCGACAGCATCGGCAGCATCACCACCGATGAGAATGTGCGAGAGCCAAATAATTGTGTAATAGAAATAAGAAAATGAATTACAACTTTGATGAATTGGTAGACCGTCGTGGTACGGGGTGTGTTAAATGGGATGAACAGGCTGATCCTAATGTCATCCCCCTCTGGGTGGCTGATATGGACTTTAAGGCTGCTCCTGCTATCCAGGAGGCCATCCGGAAGCGTGCTGAACATGGGGTATTCGGATATGCTCTCGTAGGTGATGAGTACTATGAGGCTGTCATCTCGTGGTTTCAGCGTCGCCATAACTGGACCATTCACCGTGAAGAGATTCTCTATACCACAGGTGTTGTACCAGCGATGAGTGTCGCCATCAAAGCCCTTACCATGCCTGGCGAGAAAGTGCTGATTCTCTCACCTGACTACAACTGTTTTTTCTCCTCCATACGTAACAATGGCTGCGAGGTATTGGAGACCGTATTACGTCGTATAGGCAACACTTTCGAAGTGGATTTCGAAGATTTCGAGGCAAAATGTTCCGATGAGAAGACCACTGTATTCCTGCTCTGCAACCCTCATAACCCCTGTGGAAGTGTGTGGACAAAGGCAGAATTGGAACGTATGAACGACATCTGTATGAGGTACGGTGTAAAGGTGGTAAGCGACGAGATCCACTGCGAACTCGTTATGCCTGGCTATCAATTCCAACCATTTGCTGCTGTCAGCGAAGCATGTCGTCAGAACAGTGTTATCCTGAATTCGCCATCTAAGTCGTTTAATATCGCAGGTCTACAAGCTGCCAATATCATCTGTGCAAGGCCGGAATGGCGTCGTCGCCTAAATCGTGCTATCAACATCAACGAGGTGTGCGATCTCAATCCTTTCGGTCCTGTGGCACTTATTGCCGCCTACAACGAGAGTGAAGATTGGATTGATGCCCTCAACGAATACCTTTGGGGCAACTATCAGGCGCTCTGCACCTTTGCAGCAGAGCATTTCCCCAAGTGGAAAATCTGCCGCTTGGAAGGCACCTATCTCCTCTGGATTGACATCACCGCTACAGGAATTTCTTCGCAGGAATATTGTGACCACCTGCTTAACAAAGCGAAAGTCTGGGTGAATCCTGGCACGATGTATGGACCTGTTTCTGGTGAAGGTTATATCCGAATGAACATCGCCTGTCCCCGCTCCCGACTTCTTGAAGCATTGGAGCGAATCGCAAAGGTAGAACCATCAAGTAATCCCCCCGCATAGCGGAGGGATTTTTTATGTTTTATTTTGTTTTTCGCCCAAAAAGCACTACCTTTGCACCCAAAATAAGCGAAAGATGAAGAAATTATATATCGAAACATACGGCTGTCAGATGAATGTGGCAGACTCAGAGGTGGTGGCTTCGGTGATGCAGATGGCAGGCTACGAGACTACCGAGAACCTCGACGAAGCGAATGCCGTATTCCTGAACACTTGTTCGGTAAGAGACAATGCCGAGCAGAAGATCTATCACCGTTTGGAGGCTCTAGCAGCCATACGTCGCAAACGTCCGCTGATCATCGGCGTCTTAGGATGTATGGCAGAGCGGGCACAACAGGATCTGCTGGAGAATCATCACTGCGACCTCGTGGCAGGACCTGATGCCTATCTGAGTCTGCCAGACCTGATTGCACAGGCAGAGACAGGCCATAAGGCCATGAATATTGAACTGTCGACGACAGAGACCTATAAAGACATCGTGCCCCAGCGCATCGGACTGGGCCATAAGATAGGCGGTTTTGTAAGTATCATGCGTGGTTGCAACAATTTCTGCCACTATTGTATCGTGCCCTATACCAGAGGACGTGAAAGAAGCCGCGATGTGGAGAGCATCCTCAAAGAGGTTCGCGATTTGAGAGACCGCGGATTTAAAGAAGTAACGCTCCTTGGACAAAATGTGAATTCATATGCCCTTCCAGACAATCCGGAAGTACCAGAGTTTCCTGCTTTGCTGCGTCGTGTGGCAGAGGAAGCTCCTGAGATGCGCATCCGCTTTACTACCAGTCACCCGAAGGATATGAGTGATGAGACACTGAAGGTCATTGCCGAGATGCCAAACGTGTGTAAGCATATCCATCTGCCCGTGCAGAGCGGTTCTGACCGTATCCTGAAACTGATGAACAGAAAATATACCCGTGAGTGGTATCTGGATCGTGTCGCAGCGATTCGCAGGATCATCCCCGACTGCGGACTCTCTACGGACATCTTCGTGGGTTATCACTCAGAAACAGAGGAGGATCACCAGATGAGCCTCGACCTGATGCGAGAGGTGGGTTATGATTCGGCGTTTATGTTTAAGTATTCTGAGCGTCCGGGCACTTTTGCCTCGAAGCATCTGCCCGACGATGTGCCAGAGGAAGAAAAGATCCGCAGGCTGAATGAACTCATCGCCCTACAGACGGAAATCTCTGCCCAGCAGAACAAGAAAGATGAAGGCAAAACCTTCGACGTGCTCGTGGAGGGATTCTCGAAACGTTCGAGGGAGCAGCTCTGCGGACGCACAGAACAGAATAAAATGGTGGTATTCCCCAAGGCGGGACATCATATCGGTGAAACAGTGCAGGTGAAGATCATAGGCTCCACCAGTGCCACCCTGCTCGGAAAGAGT
>Ga0265298_10007362_pt1 | contig 13387 bp, 9 predicted proteins | sample AusTroGonzalo_MG_3_FD_193486 | JGI IMG/M metagenome (GOLD analysis project Ga0265298, IMG submission 193486) | Bovine rumen microbial communities from tropical cattle in Woodstock, Queensland, Australia - Gonzalo_01 | ecosystem: Host-associated > Mammals > Digestive system > Stomach > Rumen ...
GCAAACCGTAAGCGATGTCGTCCTGGAGGAAGCGGGAGGCACAAGCGGCGTCACAGAGACCAAACAGCCTCTTGAGCACCGTGACGTTGTTGCCGATTTCCGGATGGGCGTCGAGAGGGAGGTGGTAGCCGAACAGCGAAATGCCGTTCTTGATGAGCATGCGCGTGTAGCGAGCGAAGTTGGAGTCGATAATTTTCTTGTCCTTGTCGGACACCCACCAGCCGTTCGGATGGTGGACAATGATGACGTCCGCGTTCTTATTGACGGCTTCCTCGATGAGGGATTCACGCAAGCTAACGCCAGTCACTACCTTGTGGACTGCGGTCTTCTTGGTCTCGTGGGCTTGGACAATGAGTCCGTCCGGGCAGAAGTCGTGGAAAAGTTCCGGCTTGAGTAACCAGTTGAGCTGATATTCGAGTTCGCTTAAGTTCATAATGTCCTCTACTTTGTTAAATCTGAATAGAATATAGGATTTCTATACATTTTTGTCAACAGTTTTCTTTTCTTCGATATGACGCTGTTCGACACGCTTCGTAATGCTGAAGATTGTACCGAACAGCTCGCGGACTTCCTCGTCGGTGAGAAGGTTCTGCTTGAACGGTGCCTTCGGATGAACGAGCGACTCCATCAGTTCCTTTTCATGCTCCGGGTCCTCCAGAGGCAAGCCGTGGCTTACCTTGATATCGGCAAGCTCGTTAGCTATGAGGCAACGGCGGAAGCAGTCGTCGAGTATCTGCAAGCTGACTTGGTAGATTGAGTCGCGACACGTCTTGATGTCGTTCTCGAGAAGAGCGTTTTTCAGCTTAGCCATTTGGTGCGTCCTTGTAGTGGAGGTCGACGAGATAGCGTTCGTAGTCAGCCTCGATGTTCAGAAGGATTTTCTCGAACCGAGCCATACCTTCCTCATTGATCTCATAGTCGCGATGGTTCTCATTGTTTTCCAGTTCGAAGCTAGCCCGCTTGCCCGTGCAGAACTGACCGCCGTACTGGAGGTCACCGCCGGCAGCAACAGCTTCGTCCCAGCTAGGGTAAGTGCCTTCGGCAGTCTGGTAACTGAACGGGAGAGTGAAGCACATGCTATCCGGGAGGAAATACCGGTCTGGCTCATTCCACGCCGTCCATGCTTTCTTTTCCACGCCAGAAACCCAAATGTTACCGGTGACTTCCAGCTTCTTCTTGGTGAAAGACTCGCCCTGCTTGACCGGGATGTCAAACTTGACTGGCAATCGGAACTCGAGCCGGATCTCGTCGCCATACTGGTGCGGATAAAGGCTAAGCTCGCCATGCTCCTTCAAGTATGCGATGATGTTCTTGAACTTGCTTTTCAGCAAGATATCCTCGACCTCCGCAAGACGTTCATCCCGGCGCTTGGCGATACGTGCCTTGATGCGTTCAACTTCTTGCTTAGGAAGCTTGGAACCGTCGCAATCAAATCCATAGACCGGGAATTCGAACTTGTCGGAAGACGAGTGGAAGCTGATTCCACGCCATGTAAGTCCGCCGTTCTCCTCGGAAATCTTGTCGATTCTATCCTCGTTGAACTTGAACAGCGACTTGACGGTTTCGAGGAATTCCTTTGGCGGAAGCCCGTACTCATGCAACAGCACCGGATTTTTCTTATCGTCCGAGTATTCCTTGATGAACCTCTCGTCGCACTTGAATCCGTATTCCTTCATCCGATTCATGATTGGATCGTCTGCCATAAAGAACACGGGTTCCTTTCCTCGCATTTCAACCCGTATGTTCATTTTGTACGAACCGCCAAAGTCCCAAGCTTCTTTGAAATGGTCGAAGTCTTCGGAGTATTCAAGCGGAATTAGCTTGTCGTACACATGGTTCGTTTCAAATGGGCAACCATACCAATAACGGCACTTACCACGTCCTCCACAGTCGAACCCGAGCTCAGTCATATCTTTCAAGAACTGTTCGCCCTCCGGCGTTTCCGCCCAGAGTTCAAGGACGGCGTTCGTGCCTTCCGGTAATTCCTTACCGGTCTTGTACGGAATGACGGTCTTCACCCAGTCCATCATGTGGTTAACTGTGCTACTGTATACGTGGTACGAGTCATCAAATGAATACTTGTATTCGCCGACAGTTGCCGTAAACTTGAACCATGTGGAGCTCTTGCTTTGGTTCATATAAATCTCAAGTTCAGCCGTCGTATCGTCGTCGACATAGCCACGGAAGCGCAAGAAAGCACTCTTCGACAGAATGGTAGCCTCGTACAGCTTGAATATAGGCTCTATGTGAGCAATGACGTTAGTGTCGTCACGGTCGCCCTTGAGAAACTTGATGTATGGAGCCGCATGGAACAGCTCGTTTTCGCGGTAGGTTTTGCTTCTTGGTGCCATATTTTATCCCTCTTTCTTAAATCCCTTGTATTCGAGAAACTGGTCTATCTCGTCCAGGTGTTCCCTCAAGTGCTGGAACGTCCACGAGCCGGTGTCGGAGTACTTACGGCGACACGGCTTGATAATCATCATCTTCTCGTCGTCGTGCTTCTTCGCCTCGGCGAACCAGTCGTACTCTCCCGACATGACGACAAACTTGAACGGCACGGTATAGGAAGACGATAATCTAGTCGATACCGAGTTATATTCGATCTTTACCGTGATAGGCTTGTCTTGCCAGGAAATCTTCGACCCCTTGATACGCGGAAACTTGAACGGCACTTGCAAGAAGGCGACGTAGTTATCCGTGTTAGGCGTTACAAGGCACCATTCCTCGGTCTCGCGGAGGAAGGTCGCATCGGGGAAGAATTCCTCGAACTTCTTACGGAAATGCCGTTCGTACATACGCTTGATGGTCGATATGTGCTTGTCGATGATGGCTTCACGGACTTCTCTTAGCTTTTCATTGATGCGGTCGTATTCTGGCGTACCGGCGTCATATACTGGGTTGGTGTATGTCCAGTCCTTAGCCTTTTTCCAAGTGTCTGGCATGCCGTGCGACCTGGCGATATCGTCATAGAAGGCGATAAGACGCTCCCTTAACGACTTGACAATCTTTACCGCCGTATCGAGGTCGGTCTCGATATAGTGCTCGTCGCTTATGCAACCTTTTTTGGTCTTGGTAAACTCGGGAAACATGCGAGGTAGCATTTCGTTAGTATGATCACGATATTCGCTAGTAGAGTACATGACATATACGGTATGACGGCTGGTAATGCCGACACTTACACCGATCTCGTTATTGTGCTGAGCCTTCACGAAATCATTCAGCTTGGCGTCATACACGAGTACCGGCTGGTTTTTCATTCCAGCCGTTTGCATGTAGTCGGACTGGGGCATGTTGAGAAAGAAGCAGTTTTTCGGGTCAAGATGCTCCTCGAACTGCGCGTACGGCAAGAACGCCTTTCGTGCACGGTCGAAGAACTCCTTGTGTTCCGGCATGGACAGCCAGTCCTCGATCAGCATAGGCAAGGTTCCTTTCCGTGCCTCCTCGGACTCCATCTTTGGAACAGAGTTGAGCCAGATATCGAAATCATCCTTAACGCGGTACCAATGTGTGAAAAAGAACATCCGGTGATGCTCGCCGTACGTACAATCGATCGACTGCTCTCCGGGTATCTTCTTCTTGACGTCTATTTTGAACGATATCGGCAACCCTTCTCGGGTACCCTCGTAGCAGAATGTGGCGATGTTGTCTTCAACCTCGACACGGTCCAGCTTAACATCCCCCTCGCTTGCCATCTTGTCGAGGAACTTATGGGCGAAAGCACGATACTTCGCCGCCTTGATTATGTCATTGCCTTTGTAAATCTTCATGGCTTAAATATAGCACAAAACCATATAAACTGCAAACGACTACCCGAGAGCCGTAAAATGACCGAATTTGGACGATATCTTTCTAATCTGGAGCCGTCTCCTCTTATCGAGGCGGCGTCCAAGATGTACGAGTCGCTCACCAACAATACTATGTGGCTGAGAAAGTCTTACAGGAAGGCTGGAAAGAGTGAAGGACTGGATTATACTCCAGAGTTCAACGTGGCTTGGAAGCATCGGTCTAAGTATGACAGTCCGACAGACGCGTTCAACTGCTTGCTGGACAACCAGAACCTGTTCTGGGATATCATCGACGAAACACTCCCGTATGACCCAGACGGCGTCGCCGCTGAGTATGACAAGAAACGTGACGAGGAATATCTGGACTTGGATGACTGCGTGAAGCTGGTCGAGGCATACCCGGAAGTGGCAAGCCGGATCATCTACAATTCAGAAGAGTTCCAAGAAAGCGACCAGAAGGTACTTGACTTCAACCATACCGTAGTGAACGGCTGGCTCGTGCATAACTCTAACCACGCATGGGACATCTGGAAGGAAGGGTTCAAGTACGGAAACATGATAGGCGAGCTTGCGTATTCGAGAACCGGAGAAACGAGCGGAAAGGATTTCGGAGACTACCTGTTCGCATTCCCTATTGATGAAGCTCCAGACCCGGACCGCGACGGTCTGAAATACGGACACGCCAGCGTAGTATTCATCGGTACCGGAAACGAGTTCTACCATTACGGCGACGAGGAGAACCAGGTAATATTCGACCGGAGAGAGCCGTCCGGATGCTTCATCGTCGACACGGAATATCTCCACATGGACGAGCACTACGGCAACTACTGGTGCGTATTCGGCAAGGACATGCACCGCCCGCTGTACAATTCTGAAGAATACAGCGACTGCCTAAAGTGGATCAAGAACAACGGAAACACGTACCGTAACCAGATGAGGATGTGGAACCAGGCGACACCGGGTCGACAGGTCGCAAGCGAGAGGAGATTCAAGTAATGGACTTTAATACCTACCTAATCAGTCTTAGCCATACACCGCTCACCGAAGCCGCGATGGCTCTATACGAGGCGTCAGAAGGCGACGCCAGAAAGTACATGAAGAAGGTTCTCATCTCCCTCGGTATGGAACAAGAGCTTTTCGACGACTATGGCGAGAACTGGTCAGAAGAAGTATTCCAGGAACTCAGAAAGGCATTTGTCAGAAAAGGCTGTGACGTATATTACCTACCCGGAATCGCACGTATCGCCTATGGAGAACTGGACTTTGACAGCGACGATGAAGATACGGAGAAGACAGCCGAATTGAGAGACCTTGTACGCTTCATCTCGATTGCACACAAGGGAGACTTCACACGAAACCTGGAACTGATTGACGTAGTTCAGCAAGGCCCGCAGAAAGGCATGAAGGTGAAGTCGGCTCCGCTTACGTTCAGCCAGCTAAAAGAACGGTTTGCCAAGGCGGCGGACGATATGGACGACGCTGAACAGAACGCATGGGAAAAGGCTCACGCCGGACAGCCTGACAACGGTTACAAGATTATCGAGCTCACCGACTTCAATACCGCGCACAAGTTCTATCCGTATACGGTAACCGATGACCCGCACACGGCATGGTGCTACCTAGAGGACGAGTACACGTTCGACGACTATCGGAAAGATGGAAACCGCCTATATCTGGCGGTAAAGCCCGGTTTCGAGAAGCTCAAGCCGGGCGACCCCGGTTATGGCGATTCCATGATCGGCTTCGACATGGGCCCGGTGAAAAAGAACGGCAAGTCCAAGCTGTGCGTGGCGACAAACCGATACAACCACGGAATTAACGTTGAAACCGGAAAGAAAGCACACGGCGACTTCGAATACGACCAGAACTCACTTTCAGACACGCTCGGTGTTCCGGTATGGACGGCATGCCCCGGACATTCCATCACTTCGATACTAGATAACCCGAAGGTAAAAGTATTGCCCCACGAGTTTTTGGTCCAGCTGTTCCCGAATTATACAGCGATGCTCAAGATTCTGGACGAAAATGTAGATGGCTTGGGTACAAAGATTCTAGACAAGTTCAATCTGACCATAGACGATAGAAAGTTTCACAAGACGTTCGATACAGTCAGGTTCTGCTACCACAACGAAGACCTGGACATTACCGCAATTGTCGACAAGGAACATCCGGACAAGCCATGTGAATGGTTCACTGACGAAAGAGAAGTTAACAACAAGATGTTCTCTCTTCGCATGTACCCCAAAGGATTCCGCATATACGACAAGAACGAGAACGTACTGTTCGGCGGTGAACTGTTCAAACAGGTGTCAAGAAACCACGAGCCAGCTATCGTCAGACGGTTCAAGGACGACAAGCAGACCATAATCCTTGGCAACGGGAAATTGCTTGACCAGTGGTTTGACGAAGTTCAAATGGTCGACAAATCCCGTGTCAGCGTAGAACTGAGGGAAGGACCTGGTAAAGACCGCATCAACATTCTAGACAAGGACGGAAACTCCGTATTGGGTCAATGGGCAGTCTACATGACGCCGCACCGCATCAACCCGTCCGGCTTCATAATAGAAGTCCAGTTCGAGGACGGCACGATAGGTCTGTACGACCGCGCGTTCGACCCGTTCGTGCCTGGACGGTTCGACAACGTCAAGTTCGGCGATGACGGACTGTACCTTACGATATGCAAGGACGGAAAATACCAAGTTGTGTCTACCAGGAATCCGTACGTGACACAAGACGAATGGTTCGACAGCGTCGACGTCAACTCCGTTGTCACCGCATACCGCAAGGACGACTCGCCGTACGTGCTCGCTTCCAAGGACGGCAAGTTCAACTGGTACTCGATGGTTAGACCCGGAGCAACCTTGTTCGACATGTCGTTCGACAAGGTCGAGCCGCTGGACAAGTACCACTACTTCTGGAAGGTATGGGCTAACGGAAAGGTGAACCTAATATGTTCCGACCGAGAGGAACTTGTTTCCGACGTATGGTTCGACGGCGACAGCCAGCCCATGTACGGTCTCAGCCCGATTCGCGGATTCAAGCTGAACGGCAGACCGGTATCGCTAGGTGTGACACGGCAAACTTACGGCAAGTTGTTCGATGAATCTGGCGAAAACCCGATAAACTAGTTAAAAAGCTTTTAAGGTTCACTTTCATGAAAGAACAACTGATTTTTAAGGCATTTATGGAAGGCGTCTGCCACAAGTTCGGCATCGCCGACGCTATCGCACCGCTTTCCAAGGGCTTCGACACGTTCTGCGAGTCAGAGGACGGCACGAGAACGGGATGGGCATCTGAATACGGTGACGGCGGCATATACACTGGAGAGTCATCAGCAGACGGATTCTTCGCGACACCCAAAGACCCGATCGGCTATGCAATCCTCAACAACGACGTGGAAACCCTGAAAAGGCTTCACGACGGTACGTATTCTACGGAAGAGCCTTGGAATACCAGCGGCTTCTCCGAGGACTTCGACCATGAGGGACAGTTTAACTACGAATTCATGAACGGCTACGAAAATGAGTTCGAGAAGGACTGGCATCGCGTCGTAAGCACGACCGACAACCAGGAAGCCCTCCGTCTTATGCTTTCCTACGTACCCGAGTTCTGGCTTTGCAGTGCCGACTTCCTTAACGCGTTCAGAGCCGGATACGACAAGAAACTCCTTGCACAACTCCTCAGCAACTACCCGAACCCGGACGACGAGTACAACAACTACCTCCCATGGGACGGTGTTACAATTCCGGAAGTACTCGCCTTCCTCGAAAAAGACGAAGGCCCGGTGGCTCCGCTCCGCGAAGCTGTTGAAGACTCTGGCGACGGACCGGTAGAAATCGACAATTTTCCATCATTGCTCGCGTCCCACCTAGAAGCCGGTACGCTTCGTGATTACGTGATTGCCGACGGCAAAACTGCTATCGACGATTTGAAAGCACTCGACGCATTCATGACTGAAAATGGATTTGGAAAGGTTGGCGACTTCGATTTTGACAGCGAGACAACCATAAACTGGCATCCAGCATTTGGCGACGCCACAGGAACTGTCCGGGCGGTATGCTATCCTGGCGTTTGGGAACCGCTCGCACCGAAGTATGAAGCCGAATTTGCTGAAACGGAAACCCCAGCCGGTCGTTTCTATGAATCCGCTAGCGGTGCGTCCAAGAGCAAGTGGCTCCGCCGTATCTACAACGTCGCCGAACCGTTTACCAGCCACGTTTACCGTGACGACAACTGGTCTAACGTGATGGACCTGTTCAAGACATTGCGTGAGCAAGTCCCGGAAGTCAAGTTCACGTTCGGCGTTACCGACGGCGGTTACTGCTGTCCGGGCGAAGACGGAATGCCTCGCCGCAAGACCTACGACGTCAAGGCTACGACTCCGGAAGGATTCGACCTTGTCGGAAGTCTCCACTGCGACGCCGCTGGTTCCGTTGAAGACCCGTTCGACCAGTACGACATGACCTTGGTTCTCAACTAGGTCAAGCCAAATACAGATTTCAAGGCGTCCTCACGGACGCCTTTTTAATAAACTACGGATGCTATGGAACATCCGTCTTTTGCCGCATATCTGTCTTCGTTGCCCAGTACGCCTCTTGTAGAGGCGGTTACGAACCTTTACCGGTCTTCCATTACCGAAGCTGTCAACGTAAGCTTAGATGACGACCTTGCGGCAAAGTTCGCCGCGACGACACAGGAAATCTACAAGGCGACCGTATGGGTGGCAAACAAGATTGAGGAGTTCGGTGACGACTTCATCAAGTATTTGATGCCCCGTCTCGACGACCCGAAAGAACATTACAATGCAACGCTAGCGTTCAAATTCTCTGAGATGGGTCTGTCCGAGGACTTCCTCAAGGGAGTGCCAGCCAAGCTCTGCATCCGCTTCGTCAAGCCGGAGCACAGCAGCATGTACCCGAAGGGCGACAACGTGGTCGGTCACGCGTACGCCGACACCGCAGGACTCCTGGCGGACCTCGACGAGGGATGGCCGGAATACGCCCTCATAGGCATCTACGTCCACCCGAACATGACCACCGCCGAATCTATAAGCAGTGTAATGAAGAGGCAGCTTCCGCACGAGCTAAGACACGTCGTGGACACGTGCGACAAGACTACGCTGGAGATGATGGAGAAGTCGCTCAGCAACAACGCTTTGGCGTTCGGCCTGTCCAAATTCGCCACGTACTGGGACGACCCCGGCGAATACTATGCACGTCTCAGCGAGGTCGTCGCGTTCGCCATCAACGTGCTTTCCAAGCCGGAGAACCGCGCAAGGGTACACTCGGCTGGAGAAGTCGTGAATCTGCTGTCAACTCGGTCTACCGTATACCGTGAAGCCCTTGGCGACGTGGACGACACGGCAAAGCAGCTGTTCAACAAGAATCTGGAAGCCGTCCTCGCAAAGGTGATGGACAAGCTAATTTAGGAGCGATTATGTACGACTTTTCGACATTCCTGCACATGTTACCTAACAACGAGCTATTCGAGTCTATCAGGGCTATCTACGAGGCGTCCGAGGGAGACGCCAGAAAGTACATGAAGAAAGTACTGATTAGCCTGGGTCTCGAAGCGGATATGGAGGACTCCTACGGTCCGAACTGGTCCGAAGAGGTGTTCAAGAAGCTCCGCAAGAACTTCGTCCGCCTCGGCTGCGACATGTACTTCCTTCCGGGAATCGCCCGCATCGCCTACGGCGAGCTCGACTACGACAGCGACTACGAGAACACGATGAAAACTGCGACCCTTAGAGACCTCGTCAAGTTCATCACGGTCGCTCACAAGGGCGACTTCACTCGTAATCTTGAACGCATCGACGTGGTGACGACCGGTCCGCAGAAGGGCATGAAGGTGAAGTCCCATCCGCTATCGTTCGACGAGATCAAGGACATGTTCGCGAAGGCGTCAGACGAGATGGACGAAGCCGAGGAAAGTGGATGGGAGAAGAATAACGTAGGCAAGACGCCTAACGGTTACCAGATCATAGTGCTTAAGGATTTCGAGACGGCTCACAAGTTTTACCCCTATACGGTCACCGATGACTCGCATACGGCATGGTGCTACCTGGAAACAGAAGACGCGTATGACAATTATTCGGAAACCGGAAACAAGTTGTATCTTGCACTTAAGCCAGGATTTGAGAAGCTCAAGCCGGGAGACCCTGGGTATGGCGATTCCATGATCGGCTTCGACATGGGACCGGTAAATGAAAAGGGAAAGTCGAAGCTGTGCGTCTCCACTAACCGATACAACCACGGAACGAACCTCGAAACCGGCGAAAGCGGCGGTGGCGACTCGGCATATACAAAAACCGAACTCGCCGACATACTGGGATTGCCGATATGGACCGCATGCCCCGGATATACCGAAGACGAACTTATTGCATCCGGCAAGATTAACTACCAAGTACTCGCCAAGATGTTCCCGACCAATCAGTCGCTTTTATCTATGGATAAAGATAAAATACTGGAACTTCGAGACAAATTCAATGTTGTCGTAGAAAAAGAAAACGAGTTTGTCGGCGATGCCTTCGCGTTTAGTACCAAGGGTGAACACGGATGGAGGACTATCACTTTTGCATATGTTTGCAAAAACATCGACACCCCTATTTGGTATACCTACATGTCTCACGTGACCGGTTCACGCTTGATCGGTCTTTTACTACCTGAGAACAAATACCTTCTCGTAGACCAAAACGGTAATTTAGTTTCTGATACAAAATATTCTGATATTAAATCCAAAGGCTATGACCCACTAGGAGTCGGCGTTAATGTTAATGGCAAGACTCGATATAACTTTATAAGACCTGACGGCGACTACATATCCGAACAGTGGTTCGCCGATATAGAGCCGTTCGGCGAGGCACTCACCACAACAGTCACAAATGAAGACGGAAAGACCGCGTTCATCCACAAAAGCGGAAACATTGTATCGCCTTGGTTTGACGCTATCTCCAAACTTAAGACGAAGCTAGCCACCTTGTACAAGGTTAAGACACCCGAAGGAGTTTTCCTTTATAACGAACAATTTAAACCTTGCCTAAATTATCCGCTCCGTGATATATACGAAGTACCGTCCGGAGAATACTTAATGCTGGAGCGCAACGGGAAGATGAACTTCTACATGGTTGAATCCCACAGGCTTATAATCGACGAGTGGTTCGACAATTTCCGGAACAATGACGCCGATGACCGTGACGTTCGTTTTTATTTAACCCCGTCTGACCCGGTAAAATATTTCATAATTATTGACCATGAAAAGGGCGACCGGATGGTGTCCGACAAATTTGAGAATGCTATAACAAATACATGGTTCGACTCGGTTAAACCATTCATTAACAACGACCCCCGCGACCTATGGCATAATAATGTCCGGTATTTCCTATTCCAGCGCGGTGACCGGCTTAATTTCTTCAGCCTAAAAACAAAAGACTTCATATCAAAAGACTGGTTTGGTTTTGAGAACCCTTATCCAGAAGTATTCCAAGGAGATATCAGGGGATTATCGTTCAACGGAGCACCAGTCGTTGTCAACTATTACAACGGAAAAATATCTCCGGCTAATCGATAGGAGAGCATTTTATGGACAGATTCAATGGCTTTCCGATAACTGAAGGATTGTCCAAGCCGGACATCGAACTGAAGAAGTTCATGTCCGACCCAACCATATACGAGGACGACCCAAGACTTCCCAACTTCAACAAGGCGTGGCACGAAATGGGAAGCCGTCTCTGGCTTCCGCATATAGGAGACTCTTGGACTGAATACCGAGCTCCGCAACCGGGTTCCAACGTAGTAATCCGAGCGTTCCGTGAATATCCGGAACTGTTCAGAGAATTTCTCGACCTTAGCAGTAATCCGGCGGTCAGAGAAGACAGACCTTACTATAGCGAGGACGACCTTAAAAAGGTCATGGGCTACGCCCAGCGAGCATATGACATGCAATGGGGAAAGACCGATGCCCCGTTTACCGACGAGGATATCATTTTCGCTCTGGAACACTTTCCCTATACATACACCAAGAGAATAATCGAAAGCGACGGGTCGGCTCTGTATCTCCGCCCGGAATGCTCATACACATACGGCAATGTTGTCGTAAATCAGTGGCTCGTCCACAACAGCACCAACGCCCACATGATATGGGAAACCGGTTTCAAGTATGGAGCACCGATAAGCAAGCTGGTCAACACCAGCTATACAAAGAAAGAAGAAAGCGAGACGTCTGAATATGCCTTCGCGTTCCCTATCGACGAAGCTCCCGAGCCGGGAAGTAGTGTAGATGATGCCGATGAAGAAGACGAAGAGAAAGACGAAGACACGGATGACATTGACTACATGGATGAGGAAGAACGCAAATTCCGTGGCAAAGACGCCGACAAGTTCTTCAAGTTACGATACGGCGGAAACGGCTGCCAGTCCGGCAGCATCGTGTTCGTAGCGAGCGGAAACCAGATGTTCCACCACGGCGACCACGAACACCAGGTCATGTTCAACAAGAACGAGCCAGCCGGCTGCTTCCTTATCACGCGGTTTCCGCTGTCCTCCTATATGCCCAAGTTCAAGATACCGAACAACATTCGGAGCATCTATAGATGGACGAACCACGGAATATGGTTCATATACGGCAACGACAAGAACAGACCGCTGTTCATGTCCAAGAACTACATGGATTGCCTTAACTGGATCAAGAAGAACGGTGCCACCTACGCATCGGCAATGAAGCGGTGGAAGCCCGGTAACGTAAGTCCAAAGAAGTTCGAGAGCTATCTAGGCACGTTGCCGAAATCGGCGCTTACCGAAGCCGTTACCGCCCTGTACGAAGGTCTTACGAAACCTGACCTGAACCTCGGTCAATGCTATAGCCATCGTCCTTGATGAACCCGTCGGCAGTCCACGACTGGTCGCACAGGAACTTCCAGAACTTTCCTACAGTGAGCTTGTTGAGCGGAACCTTGAGCATCCTAGACTTCACCACCTTGCCGGACAAGTCCCTGAAGAACATCTTGTAGCGGATGCACTGGCGGTCTATCACGATGTCGCCGGGCGTATATAGGTTCAACGCCTTTTTCGGTCTAGAATAGACCGCACGTACGTCCAGCACGTCGACCAGTTCGGTAGTCGGACTCGGAAACGGGAAATGAACCTTGTTGACCCGCATGAGTATCTGGTCGTGGTTGATTGCTTGGTAGAGCACCGAAACGGCATCCCTGAATGTGAGAACCTCTCCACGGCGTTTCAGTAGCGTGAAATCCTCGTAACACCACACCGGCTTAGTTTTCGTCTGCTTCGCCTCGGTTTCCGTCTCGGACTGCGGTTTCTCCTCTTCACGACGCCGTTCCATTTCGTCCTTGCACGTCTGGCACAGCTCATGGCTTTCTGCCGGTATCTCCTGCTTTGGAGCCGGCTTATCGTCCGTCTCGTATCGGATGACACCGGCTGGGCAGCAGTCCGCAGCGTCAAGGATTTCCGTTTCATACTTGGCGAAGTCGTCGCCGACTATCTTGACCTTGTCTTCCGTTTCCGATACGCGGAAAATGTTTTCGCACGTACACTCGCATGCACCGCAACACACGCACTCTTCTTCGGACTCATCTATCCAAACTC
>Ga0265298_10007363_pt1 | contig 13386 bp, 3 predicted proteins | sample AusTroGonzalo_MG_3_FD_193486 | JGI IMG/M metagenome (GOLD analysis project Ga0265298, IMG submission 193486) | Bovine rumen microbial communities from tropical cattle in Woodstock, Queensland, Australia - Gonzalo_01 | ecosystem: Host-associated > Mammals > Digestive system > Stomach > Rumen ...
TCCTTGAGTCAAACGGTTCTTCCTCAATGGCTACCGTATGTGCAGGTACCCTCGCCCTGATGGATGCTGGTGTGCCCATGAAGAAGCCTGTTTCTGGTATCGCTATGGGTCTGATTAAGAACCCCGGAGAAGACAAGTATGCTGTATTGAGCGATATCCTCGGCGACGAGGACCATTTGGGTGATATGGACTTCAAGACCACCGGTACAAAGGACGGTCTGACTGCTACCCAGATGGATATCAAGTGCGACGGTCTGAGCTTCGACATCCTCGAGAAGGCTCTGATGCAGGCTAAGGCTGGTCGTGAGCATATCCTGAACTGTCTCACCGATACTATCGCTGAGCCTCGTGCCGAGTTTAAGCCTCAGGTTCCTCGCATTGTTCAGATCGAGATTCCTAAGGAGTTCATCGGTGCTGTTATCGGCCCTGGCGGTAAGATTATCCAGCAGATGCAGGAAGACACCAAGACCACCATTACTATCGATGAAGCCGACGGTGTTGGTAAGGTTCAGGTTTCTGGTCCCGATAAGGAGAGCATCGACGCAGCACTCGCTAAGATCAAGGCTATCGTGGCTATCCCCGAGGTGGGTGAGGTTTACGACGGTGTTGTTCGCAGCATCATGCCTTATGGCTGCTTCGTAGAGATTATGCCTGGTAAGGATGGTCTGCTCCATATCTCTGAGATTGACTGGAAGCGCCTCGAGACTGTTGAGGAGGCTGGTATCAAGGAGGGTGACCACATTCAGGTGAAGCTCCTCGAAATCGATCCTAAGACAGGTAAGTACAAGCTCTCACACCGCGTGCTGATTGAGAAGCCAGCCGACTATGTGGAGCGTCCTGCCCGTGGTGAGCGCCGTGAACGCCCCGAGCGTGGTGAGCGTCGTCCTCGTCCTGAGCGTGGCGAGCGTCGTGAGCGTCCCGAGCGTGGTGAGCGTCATGACCGTGGTGAGCGTCGTCCTCGTCCTGAGCAGCAGGAGGGTGAGCCCTATCGCGACCCTGCTGAGAATAAGGAGCCGAAGGACTTCAGTGATGCTCTGGATCACATGGATTTCTAAGAAAATTCTACACTTTGAATATCTCAAAAGCCTCGCGCCCACAACGGGTTGCGAGGCTTTCATTTTTCCCAGTGTCTCATTAACACCATATTTTTTAGTTAAAATCGAAAAAAACTTCAATTTTTGATACGAGTTATTAAAAAAATAACTATATTTGCAGCCGAATTGACCCGAAGTGGGTCTTTTCGCCAATAACAGTATGTGAAATTTAACTCTTTTATAATTAACTTTTTATTTTACTAACTTACTAATTAAGGCTTATGAAAATTTCAAGACTACTAGTTTTGACGGCTCTCTGGTTAGGGATAACCGGTAGTGCAAAAGCTGCAGACTTGACAGGTGTTTGGACAATGCCAGATCCGTCAGGTTCTTTGGTGTTTACCACCTTTACTGATGATGGTGAACGCTACTATCTCTACAACGAGGCAGCCAAGATGTTCTTCGGCAGTGGTAACTCATGGAACACCCAGGCCAGTGTGAGAACCTTTGGTTATCCATTCTGGTTGGAGGCTACTTCTGAGGAAGATGCTCCTGAAGGCTCTTACGAGCTGTGGAATGATTTCTACAATCCTGATCGTGGTGACGTTTCTGGTCCCCACAACTGTTTTACTGATGATGGTGGTTCTACTTGGGTAGACCATGCTTCACAGGGAAACTACTCTTGGTCATTCGAGATTGTTGGTAACTATGTTCGTTTCCAGAATGTAGCTCTTATCGCTGACAAACCCGAGTATGAGGGTAAGTACATCGGTTTTTCTGGTAAATATGATGGCGACAAGAACAGCAGTGTCCTGAGAATGTTTGCTCCCGATGAAGAGGGCGTAAGTGTTGACTGGAGAGCTGTTACTGTGGATTCTTATGAGGCTTTCGCAGCTTCTGACGACTATCAGACCTATACCAATGGTGTAGCTGCTTTCTTCTCTGCTCAGAAACTGAAGGCTGCCATCGAGGCTGCTGAGCCTGTTTATGTGAATGTGGCTGACGCTGTAGCATTGTACAACAATCCTTTAAGCACAGCTGAAGAGATGGATGCCGCTATTACTACTCTGAAGGAGATGACTGAAGTGAAGTCTAAACTGAAGGCTAATATTGAGGCTGCTGAGGCTCAGGGCTTCACAGAGACAGCTGCTTATCGTGAGGTCCTGACTAACCTGGATGCTACTAAGGCTCAGGTAGAAAAGGCTATCAACGACTTGGCAGCTGCTGTTGCTGCATGGAGTGAGACTCATGCAACATGGGATAATCCTGGTGATATGACAACTAAGATTACCAACCCGAACTTCGACAATGCTTCTTATACTGGTTGGCTGGGTGATGCTCCCAACATGACTGGTAGCGGTTCACACGGTCCTGCTAACGTAGCTGAGAAGTGGAATGCAACCTTCGATACCTATCAGGATATCACAGGTCTGCCCGTTGGTATCTACGCTCTGACCGCTAAGACTTCTTGGCGTGGTAGCTGGGCTGATATGGAAAGTGGCATTACTCCTGCTTCAAGTCTGTATGTGAAGCAGGGTGATGTTGAGACAAGCTCTCCCTTCAACTTTATCTGGGCTTGCTTCAACACAACTCCTATGGGTGGCGCAACTGAGTTCGGTACAAGTGCTGGAGAGAACTCAGAGACACATCCTGATGCTGAGGGTAACGATGTTACCTACTATTCTCCTAATGACCCCTCTGCTTTCCGTCTGTATGAGGAGGCTGGTTTCTATGATACTAAGGTGATGTTCCTGGTTACCGATGCTGAGGCTTCTCTCCGTATTGGTGTGAAGAACCCTGAGAAGAAAGGTGATGCTGACAACTGGAGCTGCTTTGATACCTTCGGCCTGACGTACTATGGTAGTGATGCTACATCTTGCCAGAAGTATATTGAGGCTGCTATGAAGAACTACGGTGAGTATGTTATTGAAGATGGTACTCTCTATACCGAGGCTTACCTGACCGCTTACCAGCAGGCTTACTCTGGTGAGAAGACTGCCAGCACTCTGGCTGAGGTTCAGGCTATTCTGGATGGTATCAACAATGCTAAGGCTGCTCTGGACAACAACATCGCTCTCTGGAAGAAGTATGTGAAGTTGCTGGATGACGCTAAGGCAGTGGCTGCTAATGATGAGTATAAGGATATTGAGGAGACTGGCGAACTGGCAGACTACCTCGACTTCGATACCGAGGATATCCTTGAGAAAGTTGAGCTGACCAACGAGGAGTTGGAGGCTGAGATTGCTAAGATTAATGGCTGGATAAAGACCATCGAGGATAAGTCTAAGCAGGATGTTTACGAGGGTAAGAAGATGACCAAGTACATCAAGAATCCTGGCTTCGACGAGGATGAGGATATCAACTCTGGTAAGGCTGAGGGTTGGACCATCGACGCTGGTACAGGTAGTAACATCACCCGTGGACCTCTTGGACAGGGTAACAAGGATCTGATGGAGAGCGCTCTGGGCAAGATGAACTACTGCTTCGAGGCTTGGCACCGTTACAACTGGGATGTATGGCAGGAAGTTAAGGATCTGCCTGTAGGTCTCTATGAGTTGCAGGTACAGGGTTATGTACGTTGTGAGATGGGTGGTTACACCCGTGGTGACGACCTGGTTGCTCCTTACACCTCTCCCGTATACCTCTATATGAATAATGCAATGAGTCAGTTCCCCAGCGTTTACTCTGAGAGCCCCGAGGATATCGGCAAGGAGATGGTGAAGGTTGAGGATTGGTATTCAGAGACTGTTAACGACAAGCCTTATCCTAACTCAATGGGTGGTGCTGCCCAGTGCTTCGGTTGGGGTATGTACAAGACCACCGCTTATGGTCTGATTGCTAAGGAGGGTGACACCTTCCGTATCGGTGTGAAGATGAATGGTAATACGGATTGGTGGTGTATCTGGGATAGCTTCGAGCTGACCTATCACACGCCTGATAATCCTGATGCAGTTAAGCCCTTGCTGGAGGAGGCTATCGCTAAGATTGACTTGACCAAGCCTATGGGTAAGGATGTCTATGATAGAGCTGCACTTGTTGTTCAGCAGGCAAACGACGCTATCGCTGCTAATGACGGTGCTGCTATGTTCGCAGCTCTGAATGCTACATTCGACCTGAACGCTGCTATCATCGAGTCTGTAGCTCTGTTCGAGAATCTGGTTGCTAAGGCCGAGTCGCTGAACGAGGCTATCGGCGAGTCTGAGAACCAGGATGCCATCAACGAGGCTAACGCCCTGTATTCTACCGTTATGACTGGTTGCGACAATCACACTCTGACTGATGCTGAGGCTAAGGATTACATGGAGCAGATTGACGTGCTCTTCACTAAGTTGAAGTTGCCCGCAAACGTTAATGAGGCTAGCGACAGCAATCCTGTTGATGTAACTAAGGTGATTAAGTCTTACAACTTCTCTGATGTTGACGAGACAACCAATAGCTCTGACGGCTGGAACAACCCCGGTAACCTGGGTAACGACGATACTCAGAAGTCTGTACTCGCTATGGAGTTCTGGCAGGTTGGCTTCGATATGTACCAGACCATCAAGGGTCTGCCCGAGGGTACTTACGAGCTCGGTGTTGACGCATGGATTCGCAATGGTGGCAACCAGGAGAACTACGATGGCTGGAAGGCTAATCCTGAATATTCAATGGCTCTGCTCTATGCCGTTGCTGGTGATAGCGCCGCTGTCTTCACAGCTCCTATCGCTAACCTGATGGTTGGTGCTCAGACAGAGGATCCCGGTCTCGAGGGTGTAGCTGAGGCTACTGACATCAACAATGAGGAAGGTCTCACTTACTATATTCCTAACTCACTGCAGGGTGGCCGCGATTACATGGATCTGAATCCTGAGGCTTACTACAACAAGGCTATTGTGAAGGTAAATGCTGACGGCATCCTGACCGTTGGTATCAAGAAGGCTGAGCAGAAGGGTAATAGCTGGGTTGTTCTCGACAACTTCAAGCTCACTTACTTCGGTAAGAACAGCTCACAGACTGTTAGCCCCGACCTCACTGGTATTGAGGCTGTGAACGGCGAGACCGCTAAGGTTGAGTACTTCACACTCGATGGCCGCAAGGCTACCAAGGCTCACAAGGGTATCATGATCCAGAAGGTAACCCTGAGCAACGGTGCTACTCTGATTCAGAAGATTCGCAATTAATAAAAATGTTCAGAAGTAAAAAACTGACCAATCTCTCATAAAAGGGACTGGGGACAGCCGAAAAGGCTGTCTCCGGTTCCTTCGTTTATTTAATGAATGTTCAACCAAAACCCACCGGAGAAATGAATTTACCGACTCTGCTCCCTATGGAGCCCCCAAATATGAAGACACCGATCCTGGCAACAGGACTCAATATATAGGACTAAAATAAGAAGCATAAACAATAATTACATATTAAATAACTAACAAAACTTATGGAACGTAAAACTATCGTAAAGCAAGGACGAAGTGTGGCTCTCGCCGCCTGTGCACTGCTGATAGGAGCCTCCGTGATGCAGTCGTGTAAAGACGACGATCTAATCCTTACAGGACAGCCTGAATGGCTGGGAAACTCTATCTATGAGCGTTTGCAGGATGAAGGCAACTACAAGACCATGCTGCGTCTAATCGACGACCTCGACCAAAAGGAAGTCCTTAGCCACACAGGTTCTAGAACATTGTTCGTTGCTTCAGACAGCGCATTTGATGCGTGGTTTAAGTCGAACACATGGGGCGTTAGCCGCTATGAAGACCTGAGTGATGCCAAGAAGAAGATGTTGTTGAAGAATTCGATGATCAACAACGCCTATCTGCTTGAGCTGATGTCAAACGGTAAGGCACAGGGTGATGCCGCCACGCCAGAGTGGGGCCGTACCATGCGCCGTGAGTCATCGACGGAAATCTATGACTCTGTCTATGTGATGCCTCTCGACTCTATGCCGAAGGTGAAGTATTGGGATTATCTGCGTCAGCGCGGCAAGGCTATCCCCTTGTTTAAGGATGCCACAAAGCCAACAATGATTCACTTCCTTCCCGCTTATCTTGAGAACAACAACATTACAGCTGCTGACTTGAAGGTGCTGACCAATGGCCGTGCCAACAGCATCGAGGAAGCTTGGGTTAATGGCAAACAGGTGGTTAACTCTGGTGACCCCAGCCGTAAGAAGATTGATTATGATATCACATGTAAGAACGGTTATATCCACAAGGTGGATGGTGTGATTGAGTCAAGTCCCAACATGGCTGAGATTATCCGTCAGGATCCCTCAACCTCTATCTGGAGTCGCCTGCTGGACCGTTTCTCTGCACCTTATTATTATGAAGAAGGTACGCGCGAGTATGACCGTATCTACAACTCTGAGGACTCTGTCTTTGTGCTGCGCTATTTCAGCCAGCGTGGCTTTGACCACAGAACCGGTCGTATCGTGAACTACACCAACAAGGGTAATGATAAGCCCACCGACCCCGAGGGTAACCTGGTGTATGCGTATCTGAAGTATGACCCCGCTTGGAACCAGTATATCGACAACAACTCAAAGAACGACAACGACGTTCACTTTGATGCCGGTGTGATGATTGCTCCTACAAACAAAGCCATCCTCGATTGGTGGAATGGTTCTGGTAAGGAGTTACAGGATGAGTACAAGGAAATGGACTCTATTCCCGATGACATCATCGCCAAGCTGATTAACGTTAACATGCTGACTACGTTCTCTGAGGCAGTTCCCTCGAAGTTCGACCTCGTACTTAACGATGCCAAGGAGCCTTTGAATATTACTCCTGCTGACATTGATGGTACCTATATGGGTTGTAACGGTGTTGTTTATAAGACTAACAAGGTGTTCACGCCTGCTGAGTTCGCCTCAGTGGCTTATCCTGCATTGGCCCATGTGTCAACGATGAATATTATCTATCGTGGTGGTATCGATGCTCGTGGCTTCTTGCCTTACCTGTTGTCTATGGACTCTAAATATGCATTGCTGCTCCCCACCAATGGTGCACTTGTCAGCTATGTTGACCAGGGTTCTTATGGTAAGACCTCTAAGGTCCAAAACGATGCAGGCGATAGCGTTGTTGTAGAGACTCCCGATATCTTTGAGTTCCGTTGGGACCTCACCAGCAAGAGCGTAAAGGCTCGTCGTTATGAGGGTCAGGTTGATGCCAATGGTAATATCGTTAAGGGTGCTCAGAAGCAGCAACAGGTTGCCGACAACGTGATCAATACCGTGTTTGATGGTATGATGGACCAGCTGATTGTGGTTATCCCCGACAAGACCATGACGGTGGAAGACTATGTGAAGGCTGGTTATAACTACTTCAAGACCAAGGGTGGTGCCATCGTTCGTGCCTCTTATGTAGGCGACAGCCTTTGCTTCGAGGGCGGTTGGCAGATGGAGCACAATGGCCATAAGATTACCAGTGTTCAGCGCTATGACAAGCAGAACGGTAACTCTTACCAGTTGGAGACTCAGTGTCCTATGGGTGCACAGAACAGCGTTTACCTGACGCTGAAGAATGAGCCTGAATTCCAGTCGTTCTTCACTCTCCTGAAAAATGACTACTGTGATTTGCTGGCTACGACCATCAAGGGTTCTACCACTTACTATGCTGGTCTGACCGCACAGGGTAGTGAGAACCTGCGCATCCTCGACAACTATAACTATAATGTTTATGTGCCGACAAACGCTGCCATTCAGGCTCTGCAGGCCGAGAAGAAACTGCCTACAGAAGAGGAACTCTCTCGTGGTGACTATAGCGAGGTAACTGGTGAGGAACCTGCCGTTGACAGCATCTGTATTGCTGAGGGTTGGTATGAGTACAATGCCGATCGTTCTAAGGTTCAGAAGACCGTTATCGAGACTATCCGTAACATCGTTAACGACTTCATCCGTTATCACGTTCAGGATAACTCTGTGGCCATTGGTATGGCAAAGGCCGCCAATACTCCCACCTCTTTCGAGAGTATGAAGCGTAACTCCAGCACGGGTCGTTACTATCCTATCAAGGTTAATTACGACAACGCCAGCATGACCATCACCGATGCTATTGGTGGCGTTCACCATGTGAAGACCGACAAGGGTCTTTATAATAAGGTCTGTCGTGAGTACTGGTTTGAGAACAAACCTTACACCAACACCTCACGTATGTTCATGGCTAGTAACGTGGTTCTCCACCAGATTGACGGTGTCATGAAGTATGAGAACATGCGTCCCTGGCGTGACGTTGTGGTTGACGCACTGAAAGCACTTAAATAAAAGAGAGGAGGAACTAACGTATGAGAATACTTAAATCTATCATAATGATGCTGGCGCTGTTGTTCTCTACAACATTGAGCGCACAGACGATTACGTCGGTTCACGGTACAGTGAGCGACGATATGGGCCCTCTGATGGGTGCCGCCGTACGTGAGGTTGATGCCAACGACCGTAACATCAACTCAACGATTACCGACTTGAATGGTAACTTCACCATGAAGGTGAGTAACCCCAAGAACAAACTGAAGATTACCTATGTGGGTATGACCGATGTGATTTTGCCCATCAACAAGTCTTCTTTCAAGATTCAGATGAAGTCTAAGACCGTGCTGAAGACCGTTACCATTAAGGGTAAGCAGCGTCTTCAGGGTAACACCCTGCCTATCCCCCAGCGAGAGATCTCTTATGCAACGCAGACCATCTCGATGAAGGAGTTTGAGGGTCTGGGCATTACCTCTGTCGACGAGGCTCTGCAGGGACGTATTGCTGGTCTGGATATTATCAGTAACTCTGGTAACCTGGGTTCAGGTTCTACCATGCGTCTGCGTGGTGCTTCTTCTCTGTCAACGCTGACCGATGCCAACCCGCTGATCGTGGTCGATGGTAACATTCGTGAGGTGAACCTCGACAACTTCGATATGCAGGGCGCCAACGATGAGAAGTTCGCCGAGCTGCTGAACATCAACCCCGAGGATATCGCATCAATCACCGTGCTGAAGGATGCTGCCGCTTGTGCCGTTTACGGTTCTCAGGGTGGTAACGGTGTTATCGAGCTTACCACCAAGCGTGGTGTGCAGGGTAAACCTCACGTAACCTACTCTCTGAAGCTCACTGGTACCTATCAGCCCAAAGGCTATGACCTGCTGAATGGTGATGACTACACCATGATGTTGAAGGAGGCTTATTTCAATCCTCGTCAGGATGATAATGCCTCTGACGGTGACCGTATCCCCGAGATTAACTATTTGGATAACACCTCTGGTTTCTCAGAGTGGCGTCAGTATCGCGACAACACCGATTGGCGTGATGAGGTAACCCAGTGGGGTCTTCGCCAGAACCACTATGCCACCATCACCGGTGGTGGTGAGAAGGCCAGCTTCCGTGTTGGTGCAGGTTTCGACCATGAGACTGGTACCATCATTGAGCAGAAACTCAGCCGTTTCTCTACCCGTGTGAACCTGGACTATAATGTCAGCCAGCGTATCCGTGTGAGCACCAACTTCTCAATGACCTACACTAAGAACAAGCGTAACTACGAGGAGTTGCTGCCTATTGCCCTGAAGAAGATGCCTAACATGAGTATCTATGAGAAGGATCCTCTGACTGGTGAGGATACTGACATCTTCTATAATATGTTGCAGAGCGGTCCCTATATCGGCTCAGAAGTCTTCAAGGACGACCAGCGTAACTATTCTAACCCTGTGGCTGTGGCCAAGTTGGCTCGCAGAAATCAGACCAACTATGATATGAACCCCGAGCTGGTGGTAAGCTACAACTTGCTGGGTCTTGATGAGGATCACTGGCAGTTGAACTGGCGTGGTTCGGTTTATATGAACATCTCTAATGGTTATAACGATGCTTTCTATCCCCAGGAGCTTGTTTCTAAGACTTGGAAGGATAAGTTGAATACCGCTTCTTCTGGTTCTAACAAGAGCGTTTCATTCAACACCAAGCAGACTCTGACCTTGATTCCGGCTTTCGCCAACAAGGATCACAGTGCCATGATGATGGGCCGCTTCGAGCTGACTTCAGGTTCAAGCAACTCTCAGTCTACATCGGCTTACGGTCTGCCTTCTACAGGTAGCGTCATCGTATCGCCTACTGCAGGTATGATTGATACCCCGTCATCTGGTTTCAGCCAGTGGCGCTCTATGTACTATACATTCTCTGGCCACTATGCTTACAAAGGCCGTTATGTGGCCGACCTCACCCTGCGTGTCGATGGTACCACGAAGTTCGGTCCTGGCAACCGTTGGGGTTACTTCCCCTCAGTATCTCTGAAGTGGATTATCAGTGACGAGCCTTGGATGCAGAAACTGAAGCCCCTGCTCTCAATGTTCGCTATCCGTCCCAGCTGGGGTCTGAATGGTAGCCAGCCTGGTCAGAACTACCTCTATACTTCTAAATATGGTTCTGCTTCACGCTATATCGATATGTCAGCCATGAAACCCCTGAACATCCGTCTGTCTGACCTGAGATGGGAGCAGATTCAGAGCTATAACTTCGGTATCGACGTAGGCCTGTTCGACGGTAAGTTGAACCTGACCCTCGAGGGTTATCAGTCAACCCGTTCTGACATGTTGCTTGGTGGTTTCCGCATTCCTTCTAACTCAGGTTTCTCTACTGTTCCTACTCATAACAACGGTAAGATGCGCAACACCGGTTGGGAGTTCCACATTAATACCAACCAGCTCATCAAGGCCGGTAAGTTCAGAATGGATATGAACGTGAACTTCGGTAACAACCGTAACGAGATCCTGGAGATGGATGCCAATATCCTCGACAGCAAGAACTCAGTTTATGGCTATGCCAACCGCGAGACCCTGCAGCGCGTACAGCTGCACAACCCATTCGGTGCTATCTACGGTTTCAAGTACCAGGGTGTATACCAGTACAACTACAACACCTTCAAGAATGCTGTGGCAGGTATGACACCTGATGAGATTCAGGCTTACTGGCAGAAGTTCCGTGCCGAGGGCAAGACTGCTCCTGTGGCTGTTGACGAGAACGGCAACCTGATCCTGAACCCCAGCACCAACACTCCTGTTCGTATGCGTTATGACTATCGTATCGACGGTACTGGTCACGACCAGAACTTCCCCGGTTTCAACGGTGGTGATGCTATCTACGAGGACCTGAACCACGACGGTCAGATCAACGCTCTGGATATCACCTATCTGGGCTCTTCACTGCCTAAGCTGACTGGTGGTTTCGGCTTCAACTTCAGCTATGGTGACTGGCGTCTGTCTACACAGTTCACCTATCGTGTAGGTAACAAGATCATCAACCTGGCTCGTCTGGATTCTGAGGCTATGATCAGCAACAACAACCAGAGTCAGGCTGTGAACTACCGCTGGCGTCAGGAGGGTGACGTGACCGTTATCCCACGTGCTATGTACGGTAATAACAGTAACTACAACACGCTGATTAGCGACCGCTTCGTTGAGGATGGTAGCTATCTGCGTATGAGCTATGCACAGTTGAACTACAACGTGAAGAAGAAGTACTTGACATGGTGTGGTCTCAACCGCCTTTCGTTCTATGCAAGTATCAACAACCCCTTTGTACTTACCAAGTACTCTGGTGTTGACCCCGATATCGCATTCGGCGGCGAGTCACCTGCTACCGATGGTGCCCAGACACCTCGTTCACGTTCATATACGCTTGGTATCACTGTTGATTTCTAAAATGTGGATTGACAACTCTAAAGAAACATGAAGATTATGAAAAAGAATTATTATAAGATAATCAGTGCAATCTGCCTTTGCTGTGGTCTCACGTCATGTGCTGACTTCCTGGAAATCAAGGACCAGCGTGAGATCATTCTGGAGGACTTCTGGAATGAAAAGGCAGACGTGGAGAATATCGTTGCTGGCTGCTATTCTGCACTTCAGGACGCTGACACACGTAAACGTATGATGGTCTGGGGTGAGTTCCGTAGCGATAATATCATGTCGGGTAATAACATCAACAGCGATGGTAACCTGTACAATATCCTGAAGGAGAACATCACCGCCAAGAATACCTATACCACTTGGGTGAACTTCTATGACGTGATCAACCGTTGTAACACGGTGCTTAAATATGCTCCTGATGTGGCTGCCAAGGACCCTGCCTATACAGAGGGTGACCTGAAGGCCAATATCGCCGAGGTAACAGCATTGCGTTCACTCTGCTATTTCTATCTGATCCGTACGTTCCGTGACGTGCCCTTCTCTCGTGAGGCCTTCACCGACGATGACCAGACGATGGACCTGCCCGCTACTCCTTTCAAGGAAGTGCTGAACAACATCATCAGCGACCTGGAGAGCGTAAAGAACGACGCTGTGAGACGCTATCCCACAACCAAGAACCGTTATCAGACAGGTCGTATTACGCAGGACGCTATTAATGCGATGCTCTGTGAGATGTATCTCTGGGCCGAAGACTATGACAACTGTATCAAGTATGCCGATATCGTCATCGCTTCAAAGAAGCAGTATGCTGAGGACTACTACAAGGAGTACTATCGTAACTTCAGCTATCAGCCTCTTGTTGACAAGCGTTTGAACGGCTTCCCCTTGATCTATCATCTGATCTCTGGTAATGTCTATGGTGATGCCTATGAGACCATCTTTACCGCTGAGACCAGAAGAGAGGCTGCCAAGGAGGTTATCTTCGAGCTGAACTATGACGCTGACCCCGCCTCTACAGGTGGTACGAACAATAGCGCCATCGCCTCTTTCTATGGCAACGACCGTTCTACTGTAGGTCTGGTCACCGCCTCTTCTTACATCGATGGTGAGGTGAAGGAGTCAAAGGCTAAGGAACTCTTCGAGACCGACAAGGAGATTCAGGATGCCCGTCTGTATATCAACTACAGCACGAACAGAGAGGCTATCACCAAGATGTCGAGCGAATACATCAACTGGACCATGCAGTCAGGTAGTGCTCCTACATCAGTGTCAAGCCCCATGTACCCTGACAACAGTAACGGTAGCCACTGGATTATCTATCGTCTGCCCGACATCATGCTGCTGAAGGCCGAGGCCCTCTGCCAGAAGATGGTTGATGGTACTGAAGCTGAAGACGTAGCCTTCAATAAACCTCTCCTTGAGGAGGCTTTCAATCTGGTGAACGCTGTTAATAAGCGTTCTATCTGCAAGCCTATCCAGACCACTTTGGTTGACAAGGATACTCTCCATTTGGCCGACTATAACACCAAGAACATGATGAGTGACTTGGTGAAGCGTGAGCGCCATCGTGAGTTGATGTTTGAGGGTAAACGCTGGTACGACCTGGTTCGCTATGCCATGCGTGCCGACAAGACCGACGAGGTTATCTCTGCTGTTACTAAGCGTGATGACGTCAACAGTCAGTTTGCCCAGAACTTCTTTAAGAAGATGGACGCCATCTTCT